>Ga0302320_10004577_pt1 | contig 31364 bp, 30 predicted proteins | sample Bog_T0_3_FD_202130 | JGI IMG/M metagenome (GOLD analysis project Ga0302320, IMG submission 202130) | Peat permafrost microbial communities from Stordalen Mire near Abisko, Sweden - Bog_T0_3 | ecosystem: Environmental > Terrestrial > Soil > Wetlands > Peat | place: Sweden: Abisko, Stordalen Mire... | reverse complement strand
GCGGACGATTCTCTTCAATCTCAGCGGCCATGGCCACTTCGACATGCAATCGTATATTGCCTATCAGGCCGGGAAGCTGGAGAACTACGAGTATCCGGCGGAGGAGATTGCGATGGCGCTGGCCGGGTTGCCGTCAGTGGGGTGAGAAAGTAGGGGACAGGGATCAGTTGGGGCGTTCGGCTCTACATCGGGGAAGCTGTTGGCATGACTTCGATGTAGTCAATGGCGGCGGGGTCGGAGCTGTCAGGAGCGCCTTCGACACGCAGCACGTCGCCGGGTTTCAACTCGACGTTGCGAATGGTGTTGCGGGTGGAGTTGTCGCCGTCTGGGCGATTTGAGGGCAGCGTCGCATCCGCGGCCCATGCGTCGGCAGGCTTCCCGTTCACGTTCAGCGTAAAATCTGCCACCCCGCCTTGTAGGTCGAAGTACTGGACAGCAATGTCGTAGCGGCCCGCGGAACCGGTCCAGGTCCACTCAGCCGTGCAACTTTTCTCCGCGCAACTTACCCCCTTCCCGCCCGACGCGTCTTCCCACGGATTCACGTCGATGATCTTGTAGCCGGTAAGCCGCGCGTCTTCGGCTTCCAGGCGGCCGGGATAGTGGCCGGCGCGGCCTTTCTCATCAGGGATTCCACTCAACTTCAGGAAATACTGCACGATGGCTTCGCGCCAGACGATGGCGTGACCAGCCTGGTAGACGAGGCGGTCGCGCATCTGCTCATAGAGCGGCTGGTTGATGCGGCCTTCGAGCGTGGTCCAATCGCGGACGAACTGCGCAGCCTGCGCGGCGCCTTCATAGTGGCTGTCGTAGATGTGCTGGATGACGGTCTTGCCGGAGTGCAGTTTGTACGTGTACGGCACGTGGTGGAAGAAAAGCAGGAGTTCGTCGGGGGTAGTGGCGGGGTCTTCGTAGAGCTTGGCGACTTCGGGCGGGTATTGGCCCGCAAAGCCGGTGCCGGTGGCGACGCTGCGGTCCATGCCGACGCCATCGTGATCGGCGCGGTGCCATTGGCCCCAGCCATTGTTCTCGCTGGACTCGATGTTAGGGCCGTAGTGGCTGCCGGTGATGTCGGTGAGGGTCTGCATGCCGAGCGGGCCGGTGTAGTCTTCATAGGCCGGCCAGGATTGCATGAGCATCTTTACGACCGTCGCGACAACATCGGGGTCGCTGCTGATGGTCTGGCGCGTCCACTCAGCGGCGATCTCTTCCGGCGAGAGATTGGGGTTCCAGGCCAGGCGGCCGAAGGAGTAGAGGTTGACCAGGGCCAGCGGCGAGGCGAGCCAAGCGTCGCGGCCCACTCCGGCGACGGCTATCATTCCGCCGAGAGGCCGATGGTACGATTTGCCGGCGATGATTTCTTTTACCGGCGTGGCCTGGCCGCCGGCGCGGAGGTCGAAGTCGAGGACCTGCTTCCACATGGGGGCAAGGTAGACAAGGTGCCGCTGCTGGCCGGTGTACTCCTGGGTGACCTCGACCTCCATGGCCTGGCTGGTGAGTTCAAGCCCGCCAAAGAGCGGCGAGACCGGCTCGCGGACCTGGAAGTCGATGGGGCCTTCCTTGATCTGGAGCACCACATTGGCGGCGAAGCGGCCATCGAGCGGGGCAAAGATGTCGTAGGCGGCGCGGGCGCGGTCGGCCTTGGGGTCGCGCCAGTCGAGGTGGTGGTTGTAGACGAAGGCGCGGTAGAGCACGATGCCGCCGTGGGCTTCGAGAGCGGCGGCGAGGGTGTTGGCGGCGGCGGCCGGGGAGCGGCCGTAGCTGGAGGGGCCGGGTTGGCCCTCGGAGTCCGCCTTGACGGTGAAGCCGCCGAAATCCGGAATCAGCGCGTAAATCTCGTTGGCCTTGGCGGTCCACCAGGAGCGGACTGCAGGGTCGAGCGGGTCATAGGTTGAGAGGCCGCCGATTTTTTGCGGGCTGGCGAGATCCACGCTGAGGGCCAGGCGCACACCCCAGGGACGCAAGGTGTCGGCGATGCGGGCCAATTGCTTGAGGTGATCGGAATCGAGAAGCTGAGGCGCGGCGTTGACGTTGTTGACGTTGAGGCCGTTGATGCCCACTGAAGCCAGCAGGCGCGCGTATTCGGCAACCGGTGCCAGATCCTGGCGGACGTTGCCGCCTTCAAAGAAAATGGACCGGCCGGCGTAGCCACGCTCGATGGAGCCGTCGGGGTTGTCCCATTCGTCTACCCAGCGGATGGGCATGGCGGGCTGGGAGCGCCAGGGGTTCTCAGGACGGAGTTTACCAAGGTCGGCAGAAGCGGCAAAGCGGAGAAGGGCAAACGCACCGTAAAGAGCGCCGCGCTCATCGCCGCCCGTAATGACGAGGAGGTTGTGCTCGCCACAACCGTTGTAGTGATCGCTGCATGGAACTGAGTAAATCCAAAAGCCGTCGGGCTCGAGGTCGGCAGGTACGGGTACGTCTGGAAAGGCTTTACGAACCTCCTCAACAGTGCCGAGGATCGTCTGCCCCCCAAACGCAGCCTTCGCACGTGCTGAAAAGGAATGGAAAGGCCCAGTCGCGAGATCGCCAAGATTACGCCGGAGTTCCTTAACTGCGGATGCTTCGATGGCGCCTGCTCCGAGCGCGCGCACATCGCGCGGGTAAAGCACGCGGACAGTGTGGTCCGCGTAGCGCAGCCAGGCCTGATCGGCCGTTTGCGCGCGGGCAGTCCCGCCCGCCAGTGCCAGCGCAAGCGCAATTCCTGCCAGGATGACGCATTGTCTTGGCGCCATGGCTGCCCCTCGTCCTGCAAGCCGTTGTATCACCTCAGGGGCCGGGGAATCCCAGTGCCTGTGCCTTGCAGCCTACTTGACCGTGAGCGTGAAGCTGGCGGAGTTTGTAACGGCCGTGACGCCGTTGCTAGACTGCGCGGCAATCTTCACCGTGTACGATCCAGCCGGGGTCGGCGGGTTCGGCAGGGGGCCGTGGTTCTCGTAGCCGTAGCGGGGATTGCAGGCGGTTGTGCCCAGCAGGGTGATCAGGCCGAGCAGCGCCACGAGCGAAATCCGCTTAAGCCAGAGCCTGCGGCGCGCTCCCCAGGCGAAACCGCCCAGGCCGAGAGCGCCGGGTAGCAGAAACGCCCAGGCGATCGGACTGGAGCCTTTGCCCGGCAGGGATGGCGGCGAGAGCGAGGTGGTGTTGGCGGCGTAAGTCTGGATTACCATCGTGCTCGTCACTCCCGCAGCCTGGCCGGGCGCTATTTCGACGTTCTCCGGGGTGAAGTTGCAGTTTGCCAGATCGGGCAGGCCCGAGCAGGAGATCGTGATAAAGGTCGGCGGACCGGTCAACGAGGGAACATACGGCTGCAACGGCACTACGGTGATGGTGGCGGTTCCTGTCTGGCCGGGCGTGAGGGCGAGTGTGTTGGCAGCGCTCGAGGAGGGAGTCAGATTAGAGGCGGTCACCACGAACTGAGAATCGCACTGAGAGCTGATGGTTACAGATGCGGGCGTGGAGCTTGAACCATTAAAGGTTGCGTCGCCGGCGTAAACCGCGCTGAGAGAGTGCGGGCCGTTCGCCAGGGCAAGAACAAAACTGGCCTGGCCGGCGGAATCGAGGAGGGCGCTGGCCAATTGAACTGAAGTGCTTCCCACTTCGTCCTGAATACTGACACTATCGGCAGGCACACCCGTGTTCGCGGTCACCGCGACCATGACGCTGGTGAGCGAACAGGGCGCCGATCCGCTGGTTTGCGTGGTTTGCTCGGTCAGCGCGGTCGTTGTATTAACGCTTTGCGCGCGCGACGCGACCACGAAGAGCGCGGGCATGGCCAGCGCGATACCCAGTCCTCGAACCAACCGAAGCCGCGGACAGCGGCGAAAAATGCCTCTCACGTGCACCTGCTCCAAAGATCAAAATCGACTGTCGCCCGTCTTCCGCGACCCAAAAGCCTATTGTATCCGGCGGAGGCGCAGTGGAGCTATTTCCAGTCACTTCTTTGCAGGGCAATCGCCGGAAGGGAAGGCAATTCCTTCACAGTTTCACGGTTTCACGGTAAAGAGGGGGGAGGGGGGTACCTCTTTCGGGCCTGAACGGCCCGACCCATCCGCGAGGGCCGAGGTGAATTCAGGGTACCAGGTTGCCGGAAATAATCTGCAAAATGCCTTCATGCGGTTGCTCTGCTCCTCTTTGGACGTGTTTGACGGAGAATGGTGCTTCTTCGGCCTCTTGGGAATCTACAATTAGGTCACCATGATCGCTCACTTGCGCGGAAAGCTCATTCACAAGCAGCCCGGCCAGGCCATTGTCGAGGCGGCCGGGGTGGGGTACGACGTCACCATCTCCGTTCCGACCTTTACGGCGCTGCCCTCGGTGGGCGGCGAGGCCGCACTGCACATTCACACCCAGGTCAGCGCGGATCAGATTGCCCTCTTCGGCTTTCTCGACTCTCAGGAGAAGCGGCTCTTTGAGCGGCTGATTACGGTTGGCGGCGTCGGCCCCAAGCTGGCCATCAAGATGCTGAGCGGCCTCTCGCCGGAGCGCACGGTGCAGGCCATTCGCGGCCAGGATCACGCGCAACTGACGCGCATTCCCGGTGTGGGCAAGAAGCTGGCCGAGCGTCTGGTGGTCGAGCTCAAGGATAAACTCGACGACTTTGCCGTCGCGCCGGTGGCGTCGTCTGTGCGCGGGGCAGCAGTGGACGATGTGTTGTCGGCGCTGGTGAACCTGGGCTACCAGAGAGTTGCGGCCGAGAAGGCGATTGAACAGGCTGTCGCCAAAGAAGCTTCGCTGGCTGGTGATTTCGACGGGCTCTTCCGCGGCGCGCTGAAGGTGATCCGGTAACCACCTGCGGTGGGGCCAACTGCCTTCGGCGCCGATTCCGCGGCTGCCGCGTTCCGAGATTTCAGTCTTGCTTTTATAGACGATAACGTTTATATTTAATTGATGAAGAGTAGCGAGTTGAAACGGTGGTTAGCGGGGCAAGGCGCAACGTTTACCCCGGCAAAAGGCTCGCATTTTCACGTGGTCCTGAACGGGAAGAAGTCGATCATCCCCATGCACCAAAAAGACATTCCGACGGGGACTGTCGAGGCCATCAAAAAGCAACTGGGACTGAAATGAAGGAGAAAACGCGATGAAATTCCCTGTCAATCTCTCCAGAGAGCCCGAGGGCGGCTACACTGTAACATTTCCCGATATTCCAGAGGCGATCACCTGTGGAACCAGTATCGAAGATGCTCTCGTTCATGCCAAGGACGCCTTGGAATCCGCGATGGATTTCTACTTCGAGGACCGGCGTCCGGTCCCTGCTCCTTCGCGGGCCAAGAAGGGGCAGCATTCCGTGGAGATCTCTCCGGGGTTGTCCGCCAAAGTCCTGCTGTTGAATGAAATGCTTATGCAGAAGGTGCGGCCTGCCGATCTGGCCCGCCGCATGAAGGTGACACCGCAAGAAGTCAACCGGCTTACGGACCTGCGGTATGGATCGAAGATCGACGGCATCGCCGCGGCGGCGAAGGCGCTGAACAAGACATTGGAGATTCGCCTGGTCTGAGCGCATGGCTGTATTGCACAAATGTAAACCGCGATCTGGGTCTTTCGCCCGCGCGAAGGGTATCAATATCCAGTTCGCAGCAATGAGCTGACCGTGCCGGAGACACCGATTCGTGTGGTGTTGAGCGACCTCTTTGCGGAGCTGGATCGAGCGTAGGCTCACCGGAGACAGACCGCTGACTTCGAAGTGATCTTCCGTGGGCGATGAAGGTGATCCGGTAAGGTCCATCCGCCCGAATATAATCGCTGGTATGTCGGAACATTACTCACATTTGCTCATTCCAGACAATATTGCTTTTGCCCCACAACCCGCGCAAGTGACTGCCTTTCTTGATGGTCTGGCAAAGCTAGGCAGCGCCCCGTTGGAAGCTACGATCCAAATCGCAAAGCTGTCAGGGAAGGTTCGCACCGGGAGGAACGCATTTACCGGCGAAACTATAACAATCCCAGCCAGAGAGTTCGTCACCTTAGAGAATCTTGATGCGGTCTCAGGCGGCCTCGATGGACTGAGAGAATACATCCTCTTTTTCTCGGGCAAAGGTCCCGCAGAGAGGCCGCCATTCAAACTCTATCTACCTTCTGATCGTAAGTGGCGATCAGAAGTCTCAACCGAGTTTTTTTACGAAGTCAATTTCAACCTCGGTGAATCGAGCGTTTCAATGAGCGAAGCGGCCAGGACAAGTCCATGCGCCTCTCAAGGTTGTGACGCCACCTTTCGGAACCCATGGAACAACGAAACGATCAAGGTGCCAAAGGCAGCTTGTGCTCATTTCTGGATTGAATTCAAGTTTGGCAATTGGCTGGTTCCCAGGATTGAGCGGAGTTTAGATCTGCTCCCACCTGAAATTCTGGCGCTGGCAACCGAGAGCTTCGGGATGAGCTTTGCACAAGGCTGCCACTTCGGATGAGTGGTTTCCGCGCTACACTCCTCTTGTCATGGTTTCCAAACCTGCTCCCGCACCCATCGCCGCTCACCTTCGCCCCGAGGGGCTTGCCTTTCTGCGCAATCTTGCCCGCCACAACGACCGCGAGTGGTTCACGCCGCGCAAGGCGGTCTTCGAGGCGGAGCTGAAGGAGCCGATGCTGGCTATCATCCGTAAAGTGACGGACGCTATGGAGAGGTTTGCGCCCAGCTTTGCGCGGCCGGCGGAGAAGTGCCTCTTCCGCATCTATCGCGACACGCGCTTCAGCGCCAACAAGCTGCCCTACAAGACTCACGTGGCGGCGTGGTGGTCGCACCAGGGGATGGAGAAGACCTCCGGGGCGGGCTATTACTTCCACATCAGCGCCAAGGAAGTGGTGATCGCCGCCGGGGCTTATATGCCGGAAAAGGAGCAACTGGCCGCCATTCGCCACTGGCTCCTCGACCACCATCTTGAGTTTAGAAAGGTCTTGCAGACGGCAGCCATACGTAGGACCTTCAGCGAATTTGAAGGCAACGCGCTGACCCGCCCGCCGAAGGGCTTTCCCTGCGAGCATCCGGCGCTGGATCTGATTCGATGCCGGCAGTGGGGGCTGGCCACGACCTTGCCGGCCGAGACGGCGCTCGATGCGGGCTTTGCCGGCGTGTTGATTCGGCACTTCCGGCTGGCCGCGCCGATAGTGGACGCGCTGAATACGCCTATCGCCGCGGCACTCGCGCCGCGCAAGAAGGTGCTCTTCGGGCTGGGATAGAACAGTGGTCAGTGAACAGTGGTCAGTGAACAGTGGGCAGTGAACAGTGGGCAGTGGTCAGTCCATCCCACCCTAGCGGCAAAGACAAGGACGCGGCGAGAGTGGGGCGCCCGGCCTTTTGGGGGGCCGCAGCAGGATAAAACCCGGCAAATCCGGGCAAAAACGGGAGAAAATCGGCAAAAAATGCACAAAAACCAAAGAAAATTGTGGAAATTGCGGTTTTTGCCTTGACTTTGTTTCCCCTGAAGTCGCATTGTAACGAACGACGGGGTTCTCTGAGCCCGCATGAATAAAGGGTTTCGTGCACGTGTTGCCTAACTCCCTCCATGCGGTATGCACCTCGCAAAGCAAGACCGGAGCCCCGGCGATGGGTCTATATCGCCGGGGTGGAATCCCAGGCAACACCGGCGCGCCCAAGGGCACGCCCAAAAAGGAGAGCAACACATGGCAACTGGATTGACCAAGACCGCCCTGACTCGGCTTCTGGCCGAGAAACTGGAACTGACCAACAAGCAAGTCGCGGGCTTCCTGGACCTGCTGGCGGAGACCGCCATCAAGGAAACCAAGAAGAACGGCGTCTTCGTGATTCCCGGCATCGGCCGCCTGGTGAAGGCGGAGCGCAAGGCCCGCATCGGCCGCAACCCTCAGACCGGCGCGGCCATCAAGATCAAGGCCAAGACGGTAGTCAAGTTCCGCGTGGCCAAGGCCGCCAAGGACGTGATCGCCCCCCCGAAGAAGTAGTTTTCCCGGACTGGGGACAACGACGGGGAGGAGCCTGACGGCTCTTCCCCGTTTATTCATTGTGCGAAGGCGGATTTCCGCGGCCCGGAACCGATGATCCTTGCTCCTCCGCCGGAGCGGATTGCCGACGCTTGCCGATGAGCAGCCCCCGAGCCACAATCGAAATGCCAAAGCAGACAAGGATGACCTTCTCCATCAACAGATTGTTGTAGCTCCAGGAAAAGACAGCCAGCGCCAGGAAGACGCCGATGGGAGAGAACTCCGCGAAGACGGCGCGGAGCCACTGCGGCTTGCTAGCGGCGGGCGGCAGCGTACTGGGAAAACGCGGTACGAGGCGGGGAACGGCGCACAGATAATCCCGGTAAGGCTGGCCGAGTTCGCAGGTGAGAAAACCCTCTTCGCCAAGCGTCAGCCGCAGCAGAAAGACCGGAACCACTAGCGCGACAAAGAGCGCGCCCGAGACTGGCATGAGGAAGGCCAACGCGGTTGTCATGGCCCATAAGCCGATATAAAGCGGATTGCGAACATACCGATAAGGCCCACTGGCAACCAGTGCTTCGCCTCTCATATTGCGATGGATCACCGTGGCGGGTCCAAGATAAGCCGCGCCCCAAAGGCGAAATACCATTCCCTTGGCGGAAATCAGCGCGGCTAGGACGATGACCAGCGGCACGGCGAGGGAGAAGGAAAGCAAGCCAAGCCGGCTGAGTTCGAGCGGCAGCCATTCCAGCAGCGGGATGCGCGTACCGCCGCCCCGGACGCCAATCCACGGCGCCCAGAAGCCCAGCGCGATGAGGATGGGCATGATGACCATCCGCAGGCGAAACTCGATCCTCGTTGCTCCCATGCATCACTCCTGTTGACGGAGTGTACCATTCTGACGGGGCATCCGAGGCGCGTGCAGCCTCTACACTAATTCCAGCGCATGGATGACTCAGAGACGAGTATCGAGACAATCGCCGCCATCTCCACGCCGCCGGGGCGCGGGGGCATCGGGATCGTGCGTCTAAGTGGACCTCAGGCTGCGCCCATCGCCGTGCAACTGGTACGCCTGCGCCAGCCGCTGGAGCACGCACAGGCTCGGTTGGCGGATGTGCTGGATGAAAACTCCGGCATCGACGCCGGCCGTATTGACGAGGCCGTGGTAACCTTTTTCGCCGCTCCGCGCTCTTATACCGCTGAGGATCTGGTTGAGATTGCAGCGCACGGTTCGCCTGTGGTGCTGGAGTTGCTGCTTAACCGCGCTCTGGCGTTAGGCGCACGGCTGGCCGAGCCGGGCGAGTTCACGCAACGCGCTTTTCTAGCCGGCCGGCTCGACCTCACGCAGGCCGAAGCGGTTCGCGACCTGATTGAGGCGCAGACGCTCACCCAGGCTCGCCAGGCCGCCAGCCAGATGGGCGGCGCGCTCAGCCGGCGGGTGGGGCCCGTGAAACAGGCTCTCGTCGAACTGATTGCCCTGCTTGAAGCCGGCATTGATTTTGCGGAGGACGACGTGGACGTGACGCCGCAGGCCGAGATCGCGCGCCGCATCGGTGCGCTGACGCCGCCGCTTACGGCACTCGAAGCCTCTTTTGCCCGCGGGCGCATCATCCACGACGGGCTGACGCTGGCTATCGTGGGACGGCCCAACGCCGGCAAGAGTTCGCTCTTTAACCGTCTCGTCGAACGCGACCGCGCCATTGTGACCGCAACGCCCGGCACCACTCGGGACACGGTCACCGAGCGGATCTCTCTCGACGGGATTCCTCTGGAACTGGTGGATACGGCTGGCTTGCGCGAGGCTGCCGAGGAGGTTGAGCAATTGGGCATCCAGCGCAGCCGGGAGGCTCTGGCTGACGCCGCGCTGGTTGTGGTGGTGCTGGAGGCAACCCAGCCGCTGAACGACGAGGAGCGGCGGTTGCTGGCTGCCATCGAAGGCCGGCCCGCGGTGGTGGCCGTGAACAAAAGCGACCTGATTGCCAATTTGCCCGCGTCTGGCCGGCCGCTGCCCAATTGCGCCGGATTGCCTGCGCTGGCTACTTCGGCGCTCACCGGCGAAGGGATTCCCGCGCTGCGCGAGCGCATTCTTGCGCTGGCCACCGGCGGAGCCGCAGCCGAGCCGGGAATGCTCACCAGCCTGCGCCATCAGCAGGCCATCGCCGCTACGCTTGCGGCTTTGGCCGACGCCGTCCAGGCAAACGCTGAATCCATCCCCCACGAGATGATCCTGCTCGACCTCTACCGGGCGCTCGGGGCGCTGGACTCGCTGACCGGGCAGACCACACCCGACGACATCCTGAATCTTATCTTTTCCACCTTCTGCATCGGGAAGTGACCCTTCCCCCAGTGGGATCATGGGAGCCTGGGCGCTTGCCGGGATGGAGTTCTGCCCCCATTACATCAATGACTCACAGACCTTGCAGTGTCTGTGAGTAGCTGTAGCCGGAGAGGTGCGAGACAGCTTGGAACCAATCACGATCAGGCCGTACTTGATGGCGCCCATCCAGTGTCTCTCCCCAGCCGTTCGATGAAGTTTTTGCCGAAGTGAATTCTCCTGGAACTAGCTCGCGTGGAAATCGACCTCGCCGCGGAATTTGCTGTAGACGAAGATCACGTAGCCGATAGCCAGCGCCATGCCGAAGCCCCACCAGACGAGGCCCACGGCCAGGGTGTGCGGGCCGGAGATGGCGCGGGCGAGAGTAATGTCGCGATCGGCGCCGGTGGTGGCGGGAAGCAGCGTGGGATACAGTCCCCAGCAGGCTCCCGCCAGCATCAAGAACAGATAGAGGCAGGAGGAGAGAAATGCCTTCACCGGCTGAGCCTTGCGATTCAGAAGCCAGATACCTGCCAGAGATGCGACGACGCCAACGGGAACGATGAATGTAGCCGGATAGTTGAAGTAGTTGTTCAGGCTGGACGGGCGCACGGCCACGGTGGCGATGAGGCTGACGACGGTGAGAGCCATCAATGCAAGCCAGAGCGGGGTGACGATGCGGCGGGCGCGGCCAGCCAGGTCGCCGGAGGTCTTGATGGTGAGCCAGAGTGCGCCGTGCAGCGTGAGCGCCACAAGCGCCAACAGCCCGCCGATCACCGTGTACCAGTCGAGAATGCCGGGATCGACGCCGGGCTGCCAGTTGGTCCACAAGGGCAGGAAGAAATAGCCGTCGGCCTGCAGGGGAACGCCGCGCAGCACGTTGGCCAAGGCCGCGCCGAAAAAGATCGCGAGCAGGGCGCTCGACAGGCCGAAGAGGCCGTCCAGCAGGGCGCGCCAGACGCCCACTTCGACGTGGTTGCGCAGCTCGATGCTTATGCCGCGCAAAATCAGCAGCCAAAGCACGATCATCAGCGGCAGATAGAAGCCGCTGAAGGCCGAAGCGTAGAGCAGGGGAAAGGCGAAGTAGAGTGTGCCGCCGCCCGCCAGGAGCCAGACTTCATTGCCGTCCCAGACGGGGCCGATGCTGCCCAGCGTGGCGCGCCGCTCAGCTTCGGTGCGGACCAGGAAGAGATGGAGCACACCCACGCCGAGATCGAAGCCGTCGAGCACCACATAGGCGACGATCATCACGGCGACCAACCAGAACCAGATAAATCCCATCATGGCGATGCTCCTACAGTGAACAGTGGACAGTGAACAGCGGTCAGTGGTCAGTGGCCTTGGGCTCCGGTCCCTTGCTGATCTCGCGATAGATGAGCACAGTAAAGAGCATCCCGAGCAGCAGATAAAGCCCCATGAAGCCCAGCAGCGTGAAGAGGCCGTTGCTGGCCGAGACGGTGCTCGAGTAGCCCTCGCTGGTGCGCATCAGGCCGTAGATGAGCCAGGGCTGGCGGCCCAACTCGGCTGTGAGCCAGCCGGCGGTGTTGGCGATGTAGGGCAATGGGAAGCTGAGCAGCAGCGCCCACAGCGCCCAGCGCGCGGTGAAAAGCCGCTTGCGCCAGAGCAGAAACGCGCTGACGATCATCAGCAGCACAAACCAGGTGCCGAGGCCAGCCATGATGTGGTAGGCGTAGAAGAGCAGCGGCAGCGCGGTGGGCCGCTGATCCTGCGGAAACTGGTCCAGACCTTTTACTTCGGCTTTGGTGGTTCCGTAAATGAGGAAGCTTAGCGCGTCGTTGACGACGATGGGGTTGTCGATCTGGCCGGTCTCCTCATTGGGCTGGCCCATGAGCACGAGTCCCGCGCCGGCCTCGCTGTGAAAGAGGCCCTCCATGCCGGCGATGGCGGCCGGCTGGTTGTGCGCTACGAACTTGCCTTGCAGGTCGCCGGTAGGGAAGATGATGAGGATGGAAGCGATGACGCCGGTGATGACGGCGACCTTGAGAAAGATGCGGCCGTAGTCCTCGAACTGCCCCTCAAGGAGGTAAAAGGCTCCCGTGGCGGCCATGACAAACGAACCCGTGACCACCGCGCCGGTCATATTGTGCGCGTATTGCAGCAGCCCCCAGGGATTCAGCAGCAGTTGCCAGAAGCTGAGCACCTCGAAATGTCCGTCGGCCATTCGCTGGTAGGCCACCGGATGCTGCATCCACGCGTCGGTAACGATGATGAAGAATCCCGAGATCCACGATCCGGCGAAGACCATCACGGCCGAAAACCAATGCATGAGTTTGGAGATTCGCTTTTCGCCATAGAGAAAGAGGCCCAGAAATGCCGACTCCAAAAAGAAGCTGAAGACGCCCTCCATGGCCAGCGGCTGGCCGATCACCCCGCCCGAGAGCCGCGAGAAGCGCGCCCAGTTGGTGCCAAACTCGAACTCCATGGGAATGCCGGTGACCACGCCGAAGACAAAGTTGATGGCGAAGATGCGCCCCCAGAAGCGCGCCGCCGTGTCCCACCGTTCACTGCCGGTTTTGAGCGCCACCGATTTGAGCGCCACGATCAGCAGTCCCAGACCCATGGTGAGCTGGGGAAAGAGATAGTGGAAGGTGATGGTGAAGGCAAAGTGCAGACGGTGGATCAACTCAGCGGTCATCGGGAAATCCTGCTCCGGGAGGTGCGCGGGGAAATGCGAAGGCATCCTCTCCGCGTTGGTTCGCCTGAGAAGAGGATATACGCAAGGCGAACCCCGAGGAACTTGCGCAATGTGTTGTCCGGCCGAAAGCAATCGGTCGAGAGGGAGCCGTTACAATCGAATCCGTGAGCAATTCGTTTGAAATCGGTCCGGTCCAGGTGGGCGGGGTCCGGCTCTTTCTTATCGCCGGCCCCTGCGTCATCGAGTCCGAGGCACACGCGCGCAAACTGGCCGAGGCCATCCAGCGCATCGCGGCGGATCTTGGGATTCCGTATATCTTCAAGGCCAGCTACGACAAGGCCAACCGCACCAGCGTGAAGAGCTTTCGCGGACCGGGGCTGATCGAGGGCACGCGCATCCTGGGGCGGCTGGCGAAGGATACCGGCCTGCCGGTGCTGACCGACGTGCATGAGCCGGCCCATTGCGAGGTCGCCGCCGAGGCCGTGGACGTGCTGCAGATTCCGGCATTTCTTTGCCGCCAGACCGACCTGCTGGTGGCCGCGGGCCGCACAGGGCGCGCGGTGAACATCAAGAAGGGGCAGTTTGTGGCGCCGTGGGACATGACGCATCCGGTCGAAAAGGTGCGCTCAACGGGCAATGAGCGAGTCTTCCTCACCGAGCGGGGGGCGTGCTTCGGCTATAACACGCTGGTGGTGGATTACCGCTCGCTGCCGGTGATGCGGCGAATGGCGCCGGTGGTCTTTGACGCGACCCATTCGGTGCAGCAGCCTTCGGCGGCGAATGGGGTGAGCGGCGGAGAACCGGAGTTCATTCCGTTGCTGGCGCGGGCCGCGGTGGCGGCGGGCATTGACGGCCTCTTCCTTGAGGTTCATGACGACCCGGCCAATGCCAAGTCCGACGGCGCGAATGCGCTGGACCTGAAGCTGCTGAAGCCGCTCCTTGAGAGATTGCTGGCGATACACGCAGCGGCGGGAGCGGAGTGAATCCGGGGTTCGCGGAATCCCGCCCATTTCGCGAAGAGCGCGAAATGGATGGGGCACCCAGCGATTCATGCGGCGGCGTTTTTTATTAGAAAGGGAGCAAGACGTGGCGGATGTTCTGAATTCCGGGGGTCAGAGCGATACGGTGCTCGAAGTTGCCAGAGCCGTCGATGTGGAGCAACCGGCCAAGAAGTCCAAGTGGTATCGCTGGCGCAAGGACGGCACGGCGCTGGTGAGTTACCTGCTGGACAGCGAGGTGCATACCTTTGCTTTCAGCGTGGCGGCCAACGCGATCCTGTCGTTCATTCCCTTCACGGTGCTGCTTTATACGCTCTCCAACTCGGTCTTTCATTCGGATGCGATGAAGGACGTCGTCAACGACATGGTGAACTACTTTCTGCCTTCGGTGGCGAGCAAGGACTGGATGACGCACAACCTGTATCTCGCGGCCTCCGGCCAGGGCGTGCAGTTCTTTTCGCTGCTGATGATTCTAGTCGCCTGCACGGGCATCTTTCTTCCGCTGGAGGTAGCGTTGAATCAGGCCTGGGGAGTGACCAAGAGCCGCAACTATCTTCACAATCAAGTGATCGCCTTTGGCCTGGCGATCATCATGGTGGCGCTGGGCATGAGCAGCATTCTGCTGAACGCAGCCGCGCGCGGGATACTGAAATTTCTCTTCCTTCATCAGACAAATATCAGGTTCATTGATGTTGTGCTTAGTTTCACTTACCAGGGAACCAGTTTCATGGTGCTGACGGCAACCACCGGCGCGGCCTCGATTCTTTTCTTTTTTTCGATTTACTGGCTGCTGCCGAATCGCAAGGTTCCCTGGCGTTCGGTGCTGCGCACCTCAATCTATACCGGCATCGTCTGGCTGGCGGCGCGATATGTTTTTGTGCTTGTGCTGCCGCATCTGGACCTGAAGGCGCTCTATGGGCCGTTCTTTATCTCGGTCGGGCTGCTTTTCTGGGCCTATGTCTCCGGGCTGATCCTCTTTGCCGGAGCGCAGTTCAGCGTGGCGCGGATGGGGGGAAAGAATCTTCCGGAGCCTCGGATTTAAGCTCAACTTCCCGCGGCGGATTTCGATGGTTCAGAGGATTCGCGTCCACAAGGCCAGGATTCTCGTGAGATTCTGCTCGTTTCTTCTGGCCCCAGCGGCGAGCTGGCTGGCCAGCAGATTCAGCCTCACCTCCATCGAAAAATCTGCAGCGAAACCACAAACGCCGCCACCAGCCACGCGATCAGAATCGCAATCGGCGCGGCCACCTGCCCCAGGCTCATCCCCTGGAGCATGTTGCCGCGCAGCGCGTCGATGGCCGCGGTGAGCGGAAGCGCCCGCACCAGCGGCTGAATCACCACCGGGAAGCGCGAAGCGGAAAAGAAGACACCGGAGAGAATCCACATGGGGAGCATCACAAGGTTCATCAACCCCGATGCGGCCTCCATGGTTTTGGCGCGCGAGCTGACCAGCAACCCCAGCGCCGAGAACGCCAGCGAAGTCAGCACACACAGGAATCCCAACTGCCAAAGGGAGCCACGAAACGGCACGCCGAAGGCCAGCCGAGCAAAGCCCAGAAACGCCGCAACTTCGATGACCAGCAAAAGCAGCCGCGAGAGCAGAAACGAAGCGAGATACTGCCAGCGCGGCATCGGCGAAGCCACCATCCGCTTGAGCAACTTCTTCTGGCGCGCCTCGACGATGGCAAAGCCGAGTCCCCACATCGCCGAGCCCATCAGGTTCATCCCGAGCAGTCCCGGCACGACGAAGTCGATGTAGCGCGAGCCGGTCTCATGCACAAGCTGGTTTTCGGCGCGCACCGCCTCCTGCCGCCCCGCCGCTGTCTGGATGGCGCGGTCCGCCAGCAACCGCGCCGTGCGCGCATCCGGGTTGGTGTCGTCGAATTTGTACGCGACCCCCTCCGGCCTCTGGATCGCCAGCAGCAGAATCTTTCCCATCGCCAGCTCGCGCGTGCCATCGGCCTCGTCCATCGTCGCCGCCGTCAGCCCCTTGTCGCCGGCCAGCGCCTGCGTCAGTTGCGCCGTCGTCGCGCCCACCTGCAATACATCCGCCGGCCGGTTTCGAAAGGCGATTCCCAGCCCCACGGCCAGCAGAATCGGGAAGATGAATGTCCAGAAGATCGCCTCAGGCTCGCGTAGAAAGAGCCGGAACCGCATCGCGGTGAGCTGAAAGAGCGAGCTGGTTTCGAGTCTACTCATCGCGCAGCGTCCTTCCCGTCAGGGCCACAAAGACATCGTCAAGCGTAGCGGAGTGTGTGCGAAACTCGCTCAGATTGAGCCCTTGCTCGTCGAACGCAGCAAAGATGCGCGGCACCGTGGTGTGCAACTCGCCGACCGAAAGCTGATGCAGCCCCGCATCCACGCGGTGCGACTGAACGCCCGGAATCGCCGTCAGCAGCGCTGCGTTCACCTCGCCCGTCTCGCGGCCCGCGACAGCGAACTCGACAACGTGCTCCGCGCCCAGCGAGGCAACCAACTGCGGCGTCGTGCCTTGAGCAATGACGCGCCCATGGTCCATGATCGCCACGCGGTCGCAGAGCCGCTCCGCCTCTTCCATGTAGTGCGTCGTCAGAATGATCGTCCGGCCCGCCTGCTTCAGATCGTCCACCAGATCCCACAGATGCCGCCGCGCCTGCGGGTCGAGCCCGGTCGTCGGCTCATCCAGAAAGAGCAACTCCGGGTCGCCCACCAGCGCGCAGGCCATGGCCAGCCTCTGCTTTTGTCCGCCGGAGAGCGTGCCCACCCGCGCTCCGCGCTTCTCCTCAAGTTGCGCCGTCCGGATGGACTCGCGCACTGAAATCCCACGGCGGTAGAAGCTGCGAAAGAGGCGCAGCGTCTCCTCCACCGTGAGCTTGTCAGGAAACTGCGTCTCCTGCAATTGAATGCCAATGCGCTGGCGCAACTCCTGGGCTCCCGTCCGCCAGTCGAGCCCCAACAGTTCCACCGTCCCGGTATCCGCCTCCGTCAACCCCTCGCAGATCTCGATGGTCGTCGTCTTGCCCGCGCCATTCGGCCCCAGCAGCCCAAAGCACTCTCCCCGCGCCACCTCCAGGTCCAGCCCGTCCGCCGCGACCACGTCGGCAAAGGCCTTCCGCAGCCCGCGCAGCAACAGCGAGGGGACTTTGTCATTGGAAGCGGGGTTTGGCGTTGAAGCAGCTCGCGAATCCGTCAAGGTGTTGGCCCTTGTCCAAGACTAAGGCGAAACGATGCCTTCCATCAACTCGCACAGCGCTACCGGCGCTCCCAAGCGCCGGCGCTATCATCTATTTGTGCAGTCTGTGCAAACCCACTACCATCTGGGCGACATTCTGGCCAATGCCATCACGCACGGCATCGGCGCGGTGCTGGCGATCGTGGGCGCGGTTTACCTGATCGCCGCATCCACGCGCGGCACAGCCTGGGTGGTGGTGAGTTGCTCGGTCTTTTCCGCGACGCTGGTGCTGGTCTACATCTGCTCGACGCTCTATCACTCGCTGGTGCGGACGCGCGCGCGGCACGTCCTTCACATTCTCGACCACTCCGCCATCTATCTGCTCATCGCCGGCACCTACACGCCCTTCTGCCTGGTTACGCTGCGCAGCCCGCTGGGCTGGACCATCTTTGGCGTCGAGTGGGCGCTGGCCGTCTCCGGAGTCATCTTCAAGAGCTTTGCCGTGGGGCGCTTCGAGGTGGCATCGGCGCTGGTTTACCTGGGGCAGGGCTGGTTTGTGGTGGTCGCGGTGGTGCCGCTCATTCACGCTCTCGGCTGGCATGGACTTTTCTGGCTGGGCGCCGGAGGCCTGGCGTATACGCTAGGGATCGTTTTCTTCGCTTTGGACCGGCTGCGCTACTTCCACGCCGCCTGGCATCTCTTTGTGCTGGCCGGCAGCATTGCCCACTACTTTGGCATTCTCTTTTATGTTGTTCCGGCGCGGCCGTGAGCGCGGAGTTCATAACCTCGGGAGTTTGAATCGGAGGCTGTCACGCGCTGCTATGATTGAGGCGAAACCGGGACACGCTTCAGCGAGCTGCGCCAGGCAATCGGTTTCCGCCGCTATTCAATTGGATTCCATGACCGAGCCCTCAACGCGCCCTCAAACGGAACACGCAGCGCAAAGCCGTCTCGCGCGGCTTGCGGCGGCTGCGAGTGCTTGGGGGCCGTGGCAGCTCTTCTGGCTGGCCCTGGGGGTTCGGCTGGCCGTTGTCGCCCTCTGCCACTACTACAGAATCAAGCCGGAGGACGACCACTTCCACTTTGGCGCCGAGATGGGCCGCATCGCCCGTGCCCTTGCAACAGGCCGCGGGTACGCCGATCCGTTTCTCGGTCCTTCCGGGCCGACGGCCTGGGTCACACCGCTCTTTCCCCTGATTCTGAGCGGCATCTTCAAGCTCTTCGGGGTCTATTCCACGCTTTCGGCATGGGCTGTTCTTATCTTCGACAGCCTGCTGAACGCGCTGATGATCCCCTTGATCTGGGAGACGGGCGAGCGCTGCTTTGGCCCGCGCACGGCTCGCTGGTCGGCCTGGATCTGGGCGCTGTATCCGGCCGCCATGCAGTATGCCGTGAAGTGGATTTGGGAGACCACGCTGACTGCTTTCCTCTTCCAACTGGCGCTGGTGATTGCGCTACGCGTCGCTTGCGTAGGTACGCCTGCCTGCGACACGTCCGGCCCACTTGCAACAAGGGGTGACGGCCCCACCTGGCCCCGCTGGTTGGGATTCGGCCTCGTCTGGGGGCTGATGGCGCTCTCCAACCCCGGCTTGCTGCTGTTTCTGCCGGTCTGCGGCCTCTGGATGCTGGCGCGATGCGGGAAAGCCTGGCGGACGCACCTGCCCAAGGCCATCGCTGCCGGCCTCGTCTTTCTCGCCGTGATTGCCCCATGGAGTTGGAGAAACGAAGAGGTATTTCACCAGCTTGTGCTCCGCACAAACTTTGGCGCGGAACTCTACATGGGCAACGGTCCGGGGGCGACCGGCATCATGATGCTCCAGGACCACCCCACGAAGAATCTCCAGCAATTCGAGCTTTACCGGCAGATGGGGGAGCTGCGCTATTCCGCATGGCGGGGCGAGTTGGCCCGCCAGGCCATTCGCGCCGATCTTCCCCGCTTCTTCCGGCTCTGCCTGACGCGCATCTACTACTTCTGGTTCGGCATTCCCAATGAGGAGTTCAGCCTGCTGGTGAACTTTGGACGCGGGCTGAACTACGGCTTCACCTCCCTGGCAGGATTGCTGGGGCTGGCGCTGGCGCTGCGGCGGCGCCTTCCCGCCGCAGGGCTGTTTGCCGCGGCATTCCTGCTTCTGCCCGCGGTGTATTACATCGTCACCGCGCATGCCCGCTTCCGGCACCCTCTGGAGCCGCTCATTACCCTGCTCGGCGTCTTCCTTTTTCAGCAGGCGGAACCGGGCTGGGGATGCACGCTGCCGGGCCTGCGGCGGCTCTGGCCGGCGCAGACAGGCTGCACCCTGCCTCATGCAGATTGACCTTTACCCCGCAAACCCGGTACACTACTCTAGTTTGGCGATTCCTGCCTGTGGCCGTGGAGCCAGACGCTCGCCCTCACACTTTGTAACTTGAGGGGCTTGAGCGTACTCCTGCGGTTCGGAAGTTTCCGCCCGAGCTATTTTCTGGATTGCAGAAGCGCACCGGCCGAGCCGGAGCCGCGCTGGAGGGATTATGTACGCGGTTATTCGCACCGGTGGCAAGCAGTATCGGGTCGCTCCAGGCGACGTGGTGAAGATTGAGAGTGTGGTCTCTGACTCCGGGTTTATCGAGTTCAGCGATGTGCTGGCCGTTTCAGGCGAGCCCGGAACCGTGGCCAAGCCGGCCACTGCCAAGGTGATCGCCGAAGTCGTGGGCGACGGGCGAGGTGACAAGATCCTGGTCTTCCACCTGAAGCGGAAAAAGCAGTACAAGAAGCTGCAAGGGCACCGGCAGAATTTTACCGAGGTGCGCATCAAGGCCATCGAGGCCGACGGCGTCACGTATACCGCCGCCTAGTTAAGACGGAGCTGTCAGCCTTCAGCTTTCAGCTTATCGATCGCGGGAGCGAAGTGTATTGGCCCAAACGGGCAGAACTAAAGGCTGAAAGCTGATAGCTGAAAGCTGGAATAGGAGATTCGGCAATGGCACATAAGAAGGGTGGAGGCAGCTCCACAAATGGAAGGGATTCCAATGCACAGCGGCTGGGCGTAAAGGCCTTTGGCGGGGAGTTGGTCACCGGCGGCTCGATCATCATGCGGCAGCGGGGAACGCGCATCAAGCCGGGCGTCAACGTAGGCATCGGCTCCGACGATACGCTCTTCGCCAAAGTCACCGGCCGGGTGAAGTTTACCGACCACGGCAACCGCGGACGATTTGCCTCGATCGAACCGGTGGCAGCAGAGTAAGACGACTCGCCGCTCAACTGAAAAGGCCGCGGTCGCCCGTGGCCTTTTTCTATTCCCTATTCCCTGGCTTTACGCTTCCGATTCCCGGCTCTTCAGATTCCGGCTCATCGCCTCTTCCACAACCTGCTCCGCATCGGTCAGGAAGAAACCACTGGCCGCCTGCTGCACGGCCACCTGGGTACCGGTGTGGCCCAGAGCGGAGGCAATCTCGTTCCAGCGAAGGATGGTGGAGTTGACCGGCATCATCACCGGCTTGCGCACCGGCTCCGGCAAGGCAGTATAGACGACCCAGGTCCCAAGTGTGGCCAGAATCAGCGACTCAAAGACAAACTGCAGGGGCTCGGTCAGCGAGTGATTGCGGGCCAATAAAGAATCAACGACAAGATCGTTGGTGGCCATGAGCCCAAAACCCAGGGCGATGCCGAAGGCCATGTCGCGGACCGAAAGTTGCAACGCATTCATGCTCAGGCAGAGGAAGGCCAGCAGACAGAGCTCAACGATGCTCACCGAACGCATCAACCTGTAAGCTACGTCGTTCAGCGTGAGGATGTGAGGTGGGTCGAACGTCAGTGTCGACAAGCTCACGATCACTGACACCAAAGCCACCCAGCGAAAGGCCACGGTTCCCAGCCTCTGAAGCCCTGGAAAAACCGAAAGCGCGGAGCGGAAGACCTCAATGCAGACAAAAAAGAGCGTCATTGCACTGACGAAGTACAGCGCCCAATAAACGTAGTAATAGAGGGTAAACCAATGCGGCGGCTTGCCGTACAAAAGCCAGAACAGAACCGGCGTGGAGGCAATATGCAGTGCCAGGTAGATTCCCATGGCCGGAAAGCGATGATGCAGCTTCCTCGTCCAGAACAGGAGGCCGAAGGCGGTCCAAAGTGCAAATTCCACCACCGCCATCAGGGTCATCGTCGATTGTGGAGACATAGTGGACCTCGCCATTCCGAGAACTTCCTCAGAATAGCGCCAAATCCGCAACCGTTCAACTAAAAAAGAACCTGTCTTCCAGTTCTTCCGTCAGTTACGCCTGGCTCCCATCAGATTTCTCTTGCTTCTAATTGCCCGAAGAGGGGTTCACCACACAGCCCCCAGGCATTCCGGGACCGCAGGCCGGAGACGGCATTCTTTCGGTAGCCGACTGATGGCTGGAGAGAGAAAGCGTGTTTCTGGGAGTGGTGGCGGCGGCAGCCACGCCGGCAACGACAACAGACAGAGCGAAGATGCGGATGACGAGTTTCATGGTCGGTAACCTCTGGTGGATTTTAGTTGACAGAAGACGCATCTTCTGCATGCTGGAATAGTAGAGTATAAAGCAAATTAAATCCAGTGAATTCATACATATAAAAAGTAGTAATGGAACCAGTTACTAACGTAATAAAAGAGACCGGAATTTTGCCCAATTCGTCCGCTTTTTCCACCCCACGATTCACCCTCGTTTCCACCCTTCCACCATGCTAAAATAGACGAAGGGAATTTCGCTGGAAAGCCCCTGTCTTTCAACTGGTTAGACCCCCCGAAAGCCGGCCCGGAAAATCACGCCGGGAGCCGCACTCCCGGTAGAACTCAAGGCGAAGACCTTGCGAACGGAATCCAATGGCGACCAAAGCACCTGACGAGCATCCCCTCCCGGACGAGAACCAAGGCAACGGTAACAACGGCAGCTATACCGGCGAGAACATCAAGGTTCTCGAAGGCCTTGAGGCGGTGCGCCTGCGTCCGGCCATGTACATCGGCTCGACCGGCGAAATGGGCCTGCACCACCTGGTCTATGAGGTGGTTGACAACTCCGTGGACGAGGCGCTGGCCGGCTATTGCAAAAAGATTGAAGTGGTCATCCACGTGGACAATTCCATCACGGTGGTCGATGACGGCCGAGGCATTCCGGTGGACATGATGCCGCTGTCGAACGGCAAGATGATGCCGGCCGTCCAGGTGGTGCTCACCAAGCTCCATGCCGGCGGCAAGTTCGATGCCTCCACCTACAAGGTCTCCGGCGGTCTGCACGGCGTGGGCGTCAGTTGCGTCAACGCGCTCTCGCAGGAGTTCAATGTCGAGATCTGGCGCGACGGCTACACCTGGGAGATGGACTTCAGTTGCGGCGATCCAGTCAGCGAACTGCGCCAGGCGGGCACCAGCAAGCGCCGCGGCACCAAGGTTCATTTTCTGCCCGACAAGACCATCTTCACCGTCACCGAGTTCAACTACGACACGCTGGCCCAGCGGCTGCGCGAGATGGCCTTCCTGAACAAGGGTCTGGAGATCACGCTCACCGACGAGCGCACCACCGACGCCAAAACCGGCGAGGCGCGCCGGGCAGAATTCAAGTACGCCGGCGGCATTGCCGAGTTCGTCAAGCATCTCAACCGCGGCAAGACAGTCCTCCATGACAAGCCGATCATGATGGAGGCCATGCGCGACAATGTCGAGATCGAGATCGCCCTCCAGTACAACGACAGCTACTCGGAGACGGTCTTCAGCTTCGCCAATAACATCAACACCGTCGACGGGGGCTCGCATCTCTCCGGCTTCCGCACCTCGCTCACCCGCACCATCAATGCCATCGGCCAGCAGTTGGGCCTCTTCAAAGACATGAAAGAGAACCTCAGCGGCGACGACGTGCGCGAGGGACTGGTGGCCGTGGTCAGCGTCAAGCTCTCGCAGCCGCAATTCGAAGGCCAGACCAAAGGCAAGCTGAACTCCGACATTGCCGGCACAGTCCAGGCCTTCGTCAATGAGCGGCTGGGCATGTTTCTCGAACAGAATCCGCCCATCGCCAAGCGCATCATCAACAAGGCCATCGAGGCAGCGCGCGCCCGCGAGGCGGCCCGCAAGGCCCGCGACCTCACCCGCCGCAAGGGCGCGCTGGACGGCGGCGGCCTGCCCGGCAAGCTGGCCGACTGCTCAGAGCGCAACCCCGACCGCTGCGAGCTTTATCTGGTCGAGGGCGAGAGCGCCGGCGGCACCGCCAAGCAGGGGCGCGACCGCCGCTTCCAGGCGATTCTGCCGCTCAAGGGCAAGATCCTCAACGTCGAAAAGGCCCGCTACGACAAGATGCTGGGCCACGAGGAGATCCGCGCCATGATCACCGCCGTCGGCTGCGGCATCGGCAAGGACGACTTCGACGCCACCAAAATCCGCTACGGCAAGATCATCCTCATGACCGACGCCGACGTCGACGGGTCGCATATTCGCACCCTGCTGCTCACCTTCTTCTTCCGCCACATGACCGAGCTGATCAGGCGCGACAACATCTACATCGCGCAGCCGCCGCTCTACAAGATCAAGAAGGGGCGCTTCGAGCAGTACATCAAGGACGACATCGAGTTTGTGAAGGTGATGGTCCACCGCGCCTCGGAGGGCATGATCGTCCGCCACGGCGAGTTCGCCAGCCGCATCGAAGGCGGCGGCCTCACGCGCTTCATGGCCACGCTCAACGAGTACCTCGGCTTCGTCGAGAAGGTGGACAAGCGCATCCGCAACGAGAAGCTGACCGAGCTGCTGGCGCGCGCGGAACTCATCCACCGCGCCGATTTCACCTCCAGGGCCGAAAGCGATCTTCCGCCCAAGCTCGTCCAGCTCCATGCTCAACTGGCCGAAGAGGCCGACGACTTCGGCTTCAAGGCCCTCGGCGCGCCGGTCGAGGATGAGGAGCACCACACCTGGTCCATCAGCTTCACCGACGCGCAGGGCGCCGAGCGGCACATTGACTGGACCCTGGCTTCCAGCCCCGAGTTCCGCCAGATGATGTCAAAATACACGCTCATCAAGGAGTTCCTCGAGCCGCCCTTCCTCATCGAGTACGCCGCCAAGCCCGGCGCGGAGCCCAGCCCAGCCGAGGCGAGTGAAGCCGGGACCGAGACCGCCGAAACGGAAGGCGCAGCAGCCCAGGCCGAGGCCACGCAAGCCCGCCGCGCCGCCCGCGCCGTGCGCGAGCCGGTAGAAAAGCAGACCGCCCGCGAGCTCTTCGCCTACATCGTCGAACAGGGCAAGAAGGACTATACGGTCCAGCGCTACAAGGGCCTGGGCGAGATGACCTCCACGCAGCTCTGGGAGACCACGATGGACCCCGAGCGCCGGACCCTTCTTTCAGTAAAGCTGGAAGACTTTGTGGAAACCGAGGAGATCTTCGCCACGCTGATGGGCGAAGACGTGGAAAAGCGCCGCAAGTTCATCGAAGACAACGCGCTGGACGTGAAGAACCTGGACATCTAGGAAAGCTCTGATCAAATCGATGTTTTGAAAGGGCACGACTTCAGTCGTGCCGAAAACTCTGCAAAATGACCATGGGCTTTAGCCCCCGAGGGAAGGCCCGTCGCGTTGTCGAACTTAATCAGAGGTTCCCTGGACCATTTCTGCAAAAAACGGGCGCGCCCTGCCGCAGATGGAACGATGCGGCTCACGGCGGCCGTTTCAGGGTACGGCAGTTGCGGATAAGCCTTGAAGGGTTGCCGTTGCCGTATTCAACCTGAGCGCGGACGCTTATATAATCGGCCTTATGAGTGAACAACCATTAGTAGGCGTGGTGATGGGCAGCAAGAGCGACTATGAAGTGCTCTCGGCGGCCATCGAGATTCTGCACGCGCTGGAGATTCCCTGCGAGGCGCGAGTGCTGAGCGCGCATCGTACTCCGGACCAGCTTTTTGCATACGTTGAAACGGCGCGGGAGCGAGGGATCAAGGTGCTGATCGCCGGAGCCGGCGGCGCGGCGCACCTGGCCGGCGTGATGGCGGCCAAGACGCTGCTTCCCGTGCTGGCCGTGCCAATTGCGGCTACACCGCTGAACGGCCTGGACTCGCTGCTCTCGATGGTGCAGATGCCCAAAGGGATTCCTGTGGCGACGCTGGCCATCGGCAAGCCCGGAGCGGCCAATGCAGCGCTCTTTGCGGCGGAGATTCTGGCGTTGAACGACGCGGCGCTCTACGAACGGCTGGCCGCGTGGCGCGCCGCGCGGGCGCAGGAAGTGCTGGATGCGAAGCTGCCGGAGTGAACGGCGGGCTTCAGGCGCAGGCTCCGTTCTTGCCATAAGGTCCCGTTAATGCAATCGGCGTCCATCTGGCACGAGGATTGCCCAATCCGGGTCGCGAGGGCTTTGCGTTGAATTCGTCCGGATGTGTTACCGTTTAGGTGAGTTCAACGTCAGATTAGTGGTAATGAAGCAGCGGTTCGGCGTCGATGTACCCTCAAGCGGTCAAGCCGAGTCGCTTGACATGGGCAAAACTGCGTCGTATCCTGCATCCGTCTGGCCAAAACGAGCATCTTACGGGCAGAACACAACGCGATGATGAACCGCGCAGGAGGAGGGTACCCTTATGGCACTCGAAAAAGAACTCGCGACTTATAAGGCAAAATTGCCCGATCTGAAGGAGCATCAGGGCAAATTTGTTCTCATCCACGGAGATGAGGTTGTGGACTACTATGTGGCCTACGAAGACGCCATCAAGGCGGGGTACGACAAGTTCAAGTTGGAGCCTTTTCTAGTCAAGCAGGTCAGCGTGACCGAAGCTGTCCACCAATTCACAAGGCAGATTATCCCCTTGAGCTCGGAGAGGGCTGCCTGAATTGTCCCACTTTACGCTAACAGCTCCATCGCAGACCGGGCCCATGCTCGATATGGTAGTCAGCGCCAGTATGCCACGCCTTATGGCGTTGCAAGCTGCGGGTCAACCATCGCCCCCGATCCAGAATATTCGAGCTTTGATTGATACGGGTGCGAGTTGTACCTGTATCGATCCAACGGTGCTGGTGGCGCTTGGAATCCAGCCAACCGGAAAAACTCTTGTGATCACGCCCAGTACTGGAGCCACTCCTGTCGATGCCGATACATATGATGTGTGCATCGTCATTCCGGCATCAGGCAATCAGCAGCCCCTAGTGAAGGCTGTTATATCGGTCTGCGCAACGGAGCTAATCCATCAGGGCTACCACGCGTTGCTGGGCAGAGACATCCTGAAGGATTGCCATTTCACATATAACGGGTCGGCCGAATTCTTCACCCTCGCTTACTGAATCCATCAGCAGCTCGTCTTGAAGGCACCACCCAGGCGCTTACTCGCTGCCCTTCTCCCACTTCTTGGGGCGGCGGTTTTGCTGCAAAACCTTCTTGCGCAGACGGAGAGACTTGGGAGTTACCTCGACCATCTCATCTTCGGCGATGAACTCGATGGCCTGCTCCAAGTTTAGATTCCTGTAGGGCACCAGGCGGATGGCCTCATCGGCGCTGGAGGCGCGCATGTTGGTCATGTGTTTTTCGCGGACCACGTTCACGTCGAGGTCCTTGTCGCGCGAGTGCTCGCCGATGATCATTCCCTCGTAGACTTCGACGCCTGGGCCCACAAAGAGCATGCCGCGCTCCTGGAGGCCGTTGAGCGAATAGGTGGTGGTCACTCCCTGGCGGTCGGAGATCAATGCGCCGGTAGGGCGCTGCGGAATCTCGCCCTGGTAGGGGATGTAGCCGTCGAAGAGCGCATTCATGACAATCGTCCCGCGGGTCTCGGTGAGCATCTCCGAGCGCAGGCCGATGAGGCCGCGGCTGGGCACGCGAAACTCCAGGCGCACGCGGCCCGAGCCGTGATTGTGCATCCTGGTCATCTCGCCCTTGCGCGGGCCGAGCTTCTCGATCACCGTGCCGGTATAGGCATCGGGCACGTCGATGGTGAGATGCTCGACCGGCTCCATGCGCACGCCGTCTACCGTTTTGGTGACGATCTCGGGGCGGCCGGCCATCAGCTCGAAGCTCTCGCGGCGCATCATCTCAATGAGAATGGCCAGTTGCAGTTCGCCGCGGCCCAGCACCTTGAAGCTGTCAGGCGAGCCGGTATCTTCGACGCGAATGCTTACGTTGGTGAGCAGCTCTTTTTCCAGGCGCTCGCGCAGGTTGCGGCTGGTGACGTAGTTGCCCTCGCGCCCGGCGAAGGGCGAGTTATTGACGCTGAACTGAATGGCGATGGTGGGCTCGTCGATAACAATGAGCGGCAGCGGCGACGGGTTCTCGACGCTGGTGATGGTCTCGCCGATGGTGATGCCCTCGACGCCGGCCACGGCGACAATGTCGCCCATGGTGGTTTCGGTGGTCTCGATGCGCTTGAGGCCGGAGAAGGTAAAGAGCTTGGTGATGCGCGTTTTTTGCAAGCTGCCGTCGCGCTTGGAGATGGTCACGTCGTCGCCGAAGTGGAGCGTGCCCTGAAAGACGCGGCAGATGGCGATGCGACCAAAATAATCCGAATAATCGAGATTGGTGACCAGAATCTGGAGTGTGCCGTCGGGGTCGCCGGTGGCTGGCGGGATGGTGGAGACGATGGTCTCGAAGAGCGGCTGGAGGTTCACGCCGGGAGTGGCCAGATCGAGCGTGGCCGTGCCGGCTTTGGCCACGGCGTAGAGGACCGGGAAATCCAGTTGGCTCTCGTCCGCATCGAGATCGATGAAGAGATCGTAGATCTCGTCCAGCACTTCCTGCGGGCGGGCGTCGGGGCGGTCGATCTTGTTGATGACGACGATGGGCAGCAGTTTGGCTTCAAGCGCCTTGGCCAGCACGTAGCGGGTCTGCGGCAGCGGGCCTTCGGCCGCGTCCACCAGCAGCATCACGCCGTCAACCATCTTCAGCGCGCGCTCCACCTCGCCGCCAAAGTCGGCGTGGCCCGGCGTGTCCACAATGTTGATCTTGCCGCCCTCGAAGACGATGGCCGTGTTCTTGGCGAGGATGGTGATGCCGCGCTCGCGCTCCAGTTCGTTCGAGTCCATCACCCGGTCGGCAACCTGCTCGTTGGCGCGGAAGGTGCCGGATTGCCGCAGCATGGCGTCTACAAGGGTTGTCTTGCCGTGGTCAACATGGGCAATGATGGCGATATTGCGTATCGTCTGGGTCACAGGTGCGGTTTTTCCTTCTCTCGGGTTTGGCCGCTCAGGGCCTGCGGTTGGGAGGCTGAAGTGGGGCGATTCGCCGCACATTGCGGCACTTTCTATTCTACCAGCAAGGAAGATGGGTGGGCTCTCGCGCCGACGATTTCGCCTGAACCCGCGCCCTTTACACCGCAATTCCCGCTGTAAACTGATCTCTAACGCCCTAGCCTTCCGCATGACTCGTCAAGCAAAGCCGCGTCGATCAAAGGCTCGCCAAGTGAAGCCGCGCTCGCACCGCGTGGTCCTGGTGTGCGTGGTCGCGTTTGGGGTTTTGCTGGCGCTGTTGCGGATGCTGTTGTTTGTCCACGGGCACATTCGGCGCTGAGTTCGATTGGCCCGCTTTAAACGGGCTGTCAGTCTTCTGCATTCAAGACCGAGAAATCCACGAACCCCAGCAAAGGCTTGACAAAAATGAATTCAATCTGCTGATTTTGCTTCACAAATGGTGCAAACTGTGGCCTATAATTCCCCTAGAGCAGGGTTTCCACCACAGTTGCGGTGTCCAGCTCGCCCAAGCTATGGCCATGCAACTATCCCCGAATCGCGTCATTGATGCGCCCGTGATCCCCGACCGCCTCTACTTCAAGATTGGCGATGTGGCCCGTATTTGCGGCGTTGAGACCTATGTTCTGCGCTTTTGGGAGACGCAGTTTCCCCAGCTCAAACCCAACAAGAGCGGAACCGGGCAGCGGCTTTACCGTCGCCGGGACGTCGAGCTGGCCTTGAAGATCAAACACCTGGTTCACACGGAGGGCTATACGCTGGCAGGCGCGCGGCAGGCGCTGGAACAAGCCAATCGCCGCCATGACCCCCAGGCAGCTCCACAACCCGTCCCCCAGAGAGATACACTGTCGCGCTTCCCGCTCCTCGGTGCCGACCCCGCCCAGCCTCTCTCCGGCCAGACATTGGAAGCTGTCGCCGCGACCATCGCCCATGCTCGCGCCGAACTCCGTGAGATTGCCGGCCTGTTAGCCTTGCCCGAACCCCAGCCACCCCGTCGCCGCTCCCGCCTCGCCACGATGCCGTCCTCTTCAGGATCGCTCTTTCCGATCTCCTGATCCTGCTTCCGCGGTTGTTCTCTGATAAGATCGGCGCCCGGCTCTGGGCCAGGACTCACCCGCGATGCGGGCAATTCCTGGTGTTCAGGCATTCTTCGGCCAGGCGCAGCCGTTCCACTGGCCGGCCGCAGACGAGGTGCTCGGCCACAATCTCTGCCGCGTCTTCCTGCCTCACATTGCCATACCAGACAGCCTCGGGGTAGACCACCACCATAGGGCCATGTTCGCACTGGTCAAGGCAACCGGATTTGTTGATGCGTACGCGAGCCCCCAGATTGGCTTCCTTGGCCAGTTGCTGCAGCTTTGCATGCAACTCGCTTCTTCCATCGGAGGTACAGGACGGCCGGGGCGCGTCCGCGGGGCGTGTGTTGTGGCAGACAAAGACGTGGCGCTCGAATGCGGGCAAGCGGTGATCCTCCTTGAGACAGAGTAATGGTCAAGGGCGCCATCCAGAGACTTCCGGCTGAGAAGTTTCCACAATCGTTACCCCCCACCCGCCCTCATCTGCGAAAATAAAAGCTTGACTATGAGCATTGACAACCTCCTCCCGCTGAAAGACGACATGGTGGCCTTCATCGAAGGTCACGGCCTGCAACGCCTGCCCGGTCACGTCACCGAGGATATTCCTTCCATTGTGTGGGAGGGCCAGGACAACCCCGACGCGTGGAAAGACTTTGTGGAGATGGCCAAGCACGTCGGCTCTCCCTTCGTTACATTCAGCGAAATGACGCTGGATCGCGAAGAACTGGACGCGCTGATCGAGGAAGCCGGGGAGATGAACTTCCCCGACGAAGAGGCCACCGAACTGGTCGAGGCCCAATGGCTGCGCAAGTATGCCGGCAATGTCGGCTACATTCAACTGGGCTTCGTCTACCAGGGACTGGTCTTCCTGCACGAAACCACCACCGAATGGTATGAGCGCTTCCAGGCCCTTCTGGAAGATATCGAGACCTTCCAGGACATCGTCATCGACGGCCACGAGCACGATGACGAAGAAGAGGACGAGTAAGAGCGGTGAGCTGGGCGGACGCCGAAGCCAACGGGCCAGTTGCGCCGCAGGGTTCGCTGCGGAGTATGCCCCGCCAGCGCTGGAGCTTCGTCGAGCCGCATCCGGCCGAGGCAACCGCGTTGGCCAAGGCTGCCCGTCTGCCGCAGGTGCTGGCCGAACTGCTGGTGGCCCGCGGCATCGTTCAACCCGCTGACGCCTTCGCTTTCCTCAATCCGGAACTCGGCCACCTCCACGATCCTTTTCTGATGCTGGGCATGGACGCTGCCGTAGCCCGCCTGGAGCGGGCCATTGCCGCCCGCGAGCCGGTGCTGCTCTACGGCGACTACGACGTGGACGGCACGACTGCCGTCGTGCTGCTCAAAACGGCGATCGAGATGCTCGGCGGAGTGGTCCGCTTCCATGTGCCGCATCGGCTGCGCGAGGGCTACGGCTTGCAATCGAGCGTGCTGGAGGCCGCCTGCGCCGAGGGTGTCCGGCTGGTGATTACGGTGGACACCGGCATGAGAGCCTTTGCCGAGGCTGAGACCGCGCGCAAGCTGGGCCTGGACCTCATCATCACCGATCATCATCTGCTCGAAGCCGGCGATGCCGTGCCTCATGCTCTGGCCATTCTCAACCCCAACCAGCCCGCCTGCGCCTACCCTGAGAAGTTTCTCTGCGGCGCGGCCATTGCCCTGAAGCTGGCGCAGGCCGTGCTGGAGCGGCGCGACCAGGTCCGCACGCGCGAGAAGACGCTGCCCAGTTTCTTGAAGATGGCGGCCATCGCCACCATCGCCGACGCGGTGCCGCTGAAGGGCGAGAACCGTGTGATCGCGGCCTTGGGCCTGCGCGAGTTGCGCCGCCCCGCCGGACTCGGACTGCGCGCGCTGTTTGCAGCCGCGGCGCTCGATCCCGCCGCCAGGGCGATCACCGGCTTCGACGTGGCTTTCCGGCTGGCTCCGCGGATCAATGCCGCCGGTCGCATGGACGTGGCCTCCGAGGTCATCGAGCTCTTTACCACGCGCGACCAGGCCCGCGCCGCCGAACTGGCCGCCAAGCTGGAGCGGTTCAACGGCGAACGGCGCTCGACCGAAGCCGCTGCCCTCACGGCCATCGAAGCTCGTCTGGGCAGCGACGCGGAATTGGCTGCCGACAGGCTGCTGGTCATCGACGGCCAGGGCTGGCATCGCGGCGT
>Ga0302320_10004576_pt1 | contig 31366 bp, 33 predicted proteins | sample Bog_T0_3_FD_202130 | JGI IMG/M metagenome (GOLD analysis project Ga0302320, IMG submission 202130) | Peat permafrost microbial communities from Stordalen Mire near Abisko, Sweden - Bog_T0_3 | ecosystem: Environmental > Terrestrial > Soil > Wetlands > Peat | place: Sweden: Abisko, Stordalen Mire... | reverse complement strand
GCAGTGGCTTAACACGATCAATCATGAGATCGGCGTTCTGGAGGAAAAACTCAAGTCATTGGGTGAAGGCCAGTTGGTCGAAGGCAGTCAAGAAGATGCCCGCCAGGCGATTCTTGACATGCAGGCACACGAAGTTCTTCTGCGTAAATTGAACGTCGACATGACAGCAGCCAAGTCGGCGCTGGACATCGCCAACGGCCGGTTGGAATCAGATGTCAACGAGCACGGTCGTCTGGGCGGCATATATCACTCGATTGTTGCGCAGCTCAAGGACGTCGACCTGGCGTCGGTTCGGCACGTACTGGATTTGCATCAGCAGGCCAGCGGCGTGGTGGCTGGGCTGGAAGGACGGATGAACGAGATCGTCGTCAGTCTCAACAACACCAACCGGCAGTTGGCGTCGCTGACGACGCGGCTGGAACGCGGACAGAAGACACGCAACTTGATTGACCAGTTGACGGCGATTCGTGAGCAGGTGTTCCATCGGACCAAGCTTCCTCAGGCAGTGGCGCTGGCCAACCTGCGGAGAATGGAAAAAAGCATCAACAGCGAGCTGGAACAATTCGGCTCGCCGTTCTGGGCCGAGACATCGTCCGATCTGTCGTTCATTGTTCACCGTCCGGGCATTCCGGGCTTTCCGGCTGCCAAGCTTTCGGGCGGCATGAAAGGAGTTCTCGCCATCGCGTTCAGAACGTCGTTGACCAGCCTGTTTGGTGATCTGGGGATGATGTCTCTGGACGAGCCGACTGCCGGGATGGACGTCAACAACGTGTCGTTTCTGGCCGGTGCGCTGCAGAGCTACGCGGTCAAAGTTCGTGGCCGGCGGCAGGTCATTCTCATCAGTCACAATCGTGAACTGATTCCTTCATTCGATCAGGTGATCGAGGTAGGAAACGCAGCGTAAAAGCCACGATTTCGACAAGCTAACCAGACTATTGACTTATGCCATCTATAGTCTTAGCTTGTTGTGGTTTGCGGTCCGGATTAACAAGGTCAAGGATGACCAATGCGAGAGCTAACGGTAAGAATCCGTTTCACCAGCCCGTGTCTCGGTAACGTTCGGGTGAAAAAGCGTTTGTTGTACGAGTTTCCACGGACGCCCGAAGGCCAGGTCATGTTTCTTGCGACCTGGCACGCTGCGAACATGAGGCTGGCGGCCCAGTTGTTGAGTCGCCACGGCAAAGAGGTCTCCAAGATTCTCTGGGACGTGGCAGTCGATGCGACGCTCAGGGAAGATCGCTGGTTCAAGCGATACTACATCAATTCCCTGGGGAAGCGCAGATACATCCAGCACGAGTCGTTCGTTCCTGGCCAGGTGGTCGGAATCAACTGTGTTGTGCCGGATGCCATCAACGACGGTGACTTCATACAGCTGATGAACATGGCCGGAAAGTATCGCGGGCTCAGTCCGTGGGAGCCAGGGCAGTTCGGTCATTTTGTTGTTGAGAGCATCCGTCCGCGACGCGGTCGGGTGTTTGAGGAGTCAGATGGCGATGAAAACACAAACTGCGAAAGCGTTTCCGTCCTGGCCGTCCCCGTGGCAGCCGAAGCGGAAAAACTGAGTGCAAAATAAAAGACGCTTCTGGCCGGCAACCAGAGGCGTCTTTGACTGTCAACCGGGAGCACAAACCCGGCGTCTCGGAAACGGTTCCAACCGGGCTGAATACCCAGGAGGTCACACCACTATAAGAATACCCCCTACGTTTTTCAACTAGATTGCAAACTAATCAGGATTGTCCGTTTTAACGGATGGTTAAGACATGCGCCCCGATAGAACTGTTACGCTCATTCGTCAAGGCAATCGAATGGTGGTCGAACCGACGACTCCATTCATACGGGACCTGCTCGAACCCCAGCTGACTTACGTAGCCGTCAGACTCCTGTTTGGCTGGGAAAAAAGCTTGAGTCTCAAGAACGGCGGGACCGGGGTGGAGACCACTACGTACAAGTGCTTCACGTACGACTACCAGGATCGGCTGGGCACCAGTTATGGATTTTCCAGACGGATTGCCGACTTGCTGCGATTCAAAGGATACAACGTAGTCAACCAGGATTTGACCGAGCGCCCCGAGGATCGATGTTTCCAGCCTGATTGGGATCGATTGTTTAATCCGATCCTGGGGATCAATCTGCGGCCGCTGCAGGATACGGTGCTGGTCAAGCTGGCTACCAGTATCACGCGGAAGCAACCCTGCCGTCTGGACGCAGCCACCGGCGTCGGCAAGGGCTTCCTGATCGCTGCCGTGTGCGTGCTGTTCCCCCGTCTCAAGATTCACGTCGTCACTAAGCGGGTGCCGGTGCTTGAGCGCTTGTACTACGAGCTGTCGCAATACCTGCCGGACGTCGGCATGTGTCACGGCGGTATGCGCAACAAGCAGATGGGCAACCGCGTCAAGCTTTACAGTTTCGACAGCCTGCATCATTCCCGAGGCGATGCCGATTTGCTGATTATAGATGAGTGTCATGAGGCCGCCACCGACGACGCGGCGGAACAACTGGCGGCATACGACAAAAGCATCAATATCGGCTTCTCTGCCACGCACAACATGCGGCTGGACAACAAGGACATTCGCGTTGAAGCCATGTGCGGCACGATCGCCATGCGGATCACCTACCAGATGGCCGTGCGCTACGGGCTGGTGGTGCCCATTGAGGTAGTATGGTCAGACGTGACGATGGACGTCGATCCTATTGCCGGCGTCACCGACACTGTCACACGTAAGCGACTGGGCTTGTGGCGCAATTCAACTCGTAACGAGATCATTGCCGCTGACGCCCGCGATGAATCAGCTGATGGCACCCAGGTGCTGGTGGTTTGCGAGACCATTGAGCACCTGTTGTTTTTGAAAAAGCGTCTGCCGGACTTCGAGGTGATCTACGCCGCCGAAGGAATCAAACAGGAGGACATCAGCCATTTTCGCAATTTGGGCATATGGCCTGAGAGCCTGCCGATGATGACGGCTGAGCGCCGGTCTAAGATCACCAAGGATTTTGAAGACGGCAGACTACGCAAGGTTATCTGCAACACGGTCTGGAACGTCGGTGTCAATTTTCGCGAGCTGGGAGTGGTGATCCGTGCCGATGCCGGCGATAGCCCTACCGGCGACACGCAGATTCCCGGCCGTGCCGCCCGCATAAACGATCAGACCGGCAAGACGATCGGGCGGATTCGCGACTACCGGGATTTGTGGAATCGCGGATTCAACCAGCGGTCCGGCAACCGTTCTCGCCGCTACGCCTATCACGGCTGGCGGCAGTTCGACAACACCGGACGATTGTTGGTTGACGACAATCAGAATGGTTTCTCCGGGTTCCGCAGTAAAAGCCAGCGGTCTCGCAACCCGTTGAATTTGAACCTGGCGACATCCAAAAAACCTCCAGTGCGTAAACCCCAAACGCAAACTAAGGAGTCAACGTGATGGACGTATTGCCTAGTGAAAGAGCCAAGTTCAGAAAGATCACTCCCAACTTGGAGGATCGAAAGCAACAGGTGGCCGCAGGAGAGGTCAAGGAGCTGCAGTTCAAAAGCAAGTTGGATCGCACGGCGGTTAGGATTGCCAACGTGTATGAAGCCGAGCGCCGGCGCATTTACAACTTGCTTTGTGCTTCACATCAGCAGCAGATGCCCAACAAGTTTGTCAAGGATCTTGGCGAAATTCGCGACGAGAAGAAACGCGGCAAGCATGACGACGGATGGGTGGAGAACGTCGAAGACGGCGTTCGCGATTCTGGAATAGCCACGCTTTGGACCAACGTCGCCAAACGCGTGCTGGACGCCGGCCTGGACCCTGACGACTTTGTCCGGCGTCAGTTTGCCGCCGCTTTTGCAGCTGATCCGCTCAAGCCGGTCGTGCGGCCGCAGCATTTGCAGAGTACGCGGGCGGTGGAAAACTACCGCATCATGCTGCAAAGCAACATTGTTGAGCTGGAGCAGGCGATCAAGCTGCAGGCGCAGACTTGTCTAAGTCAAGTTCAGTTTCTTTGCCGGCAGCCTGGTTTGAAAGACAAACTTGACGTTGAGAAGGCAATCAAGTGGGTATTGCTGGACAACAATGCACCGCTTAGCGCCTTGTTCAGGTTCATTTTTGCGACGGACATGTCCAAGCAGATCAAAACCGAGGACAAAGAAGGGTTCGTGCAAATTGCCGGTGCGTTTCGACGTGACGCGGCCATGCAGTACATCATGGATTCCGAAGCTTACGAGACGGCATGGAAAGGGCGGATTCCCAGAGGTTTCAAGGAGGAAGCCAGAAACATTTACAACCGGACGCACGGAGTTTTGACGTCCGAGGAGCGTAAGTAATGAGTCAGGGCAATACAGGCAGATCGCCACAGGTGGTTCGTCGTACGGTGATCGGCAGCAAAAGTCGCGAGCTGTTAATGGCCGTGCTTCTGCGCAATCCCGGTGCTTTTGACCGGGTGCGTGAGCTGTTGACGCCGGAGACGTTTCGCTATGCCGGCGATGCTTATGCGGCATTGTGGGAGATCACCATAGCGTTCGTCAACGAGCACGGACACATGCCTGAGCGTGAGTTTCTGCTGACAGCGCTGGAGAACAGCGAGCAGGGCTATGGCACGGTGGGTGAAGAGTCTTACGACGAAGCGGTTCAGCTGATTGAATACGCGTTTTCTCCTGCGACGTTTCTGCATCCGCCGGAAAACAACAACGAATATGCCGGCTGGGCCGTTCGCACGGCATCCAAGTTGTTGCACGAACAGTTGGCCACTGCCATGCAGGGGCAGCTGTTGTCGCGGTCTACGGTGCCCGAGGACATGCCGTTGTTCATCAGCACGTTGACCAGCCAGATTGAGTCTATCACGGCGATGACGTGTGCGACGGTCGACGAGCTGGCTTATACCGAGAACTGGGATCAAACGATCCAGAGAACGTTGACGCCGACTGGCATTCCGTTCTTCGACATTTACACGGCCGGCGGCGACTGTCCGGGGGAAGTCTACGGAGTCATGGGGCCGTACGGCTCGTACAAGACAACGTTGGTGTACATGCTGGCAGTTGAGCGGTGCTGCCGACTTCAAGCAATGATGGAAGCTGATCCGAGCAGCAGTCGGAAGGTAGTGGTCGTGTTCAGTTATGAGGCCAGATTGACGGAAATGCGTCAGCGGGCGCTCGGATACGCCGCAAAAATGCCCAGGGACCGTCTTGAGCACACGCCCCGGTCGGAGTATTCAACGGCTGATAACTTGCAGACTTACGAGCGGCTGGAATTTGCCGGGCAGTTGTCAGCCGGTTTGCCGGTTCTTGGTGAAATAGACCGAGTCAACAACGCCATCGCCATGCTCAACCAGCACGTGATCTACGTGGACATGACCGGCAGCACTGAGGAAAGTCGGGGCCGAGGCAACGGGTATTTCGACGAAATAAAGACGATGCTGGGGTCGTTTTGCCGCCAGCGCAACGTCGAGATCAGCTCGGTTATCATGGATTACGTCGGCATCGCCGCCAAGCGGCACATGCTGACCAAAAACATCGACATGAGTCAGATGCGTCATTACATCGGTAATGCCCCTATGATGGCCAAGAGCATCATTGCCGATCGATTCAACTGTCCGGTGTATTTGTTTCATCAGCTGGCCGCCGCCGCCAACAACCTGGGTGAAGGTCGCATCGGTCATCATACCGATGCGGCGGAAGCCAAGAACTTCCCGGAGAACTGCGACTTTTGCATGCAGGGTGCCATGCCCAATGGTGCGGCTCTGGCTGCCTGGGGCTGTACCAAACACCGCCGGGCTCCCCAGATGGAAAATCGTATCTTGCACGTACAGGGCAATATGTACAGGGTTAGCGACGCCAGCGCCACCTATACGATTAGAAACGGTCGGATTGTCGGCCGGCGTGAAGATGAGATGATCGTTCACGGCGACGCTCGTCAGCGGCAGCAGCGTCAATTGACTGACGATTACAATCAGGCGAACGGCGAGCCCAACGAAGCCGATTCAGCTGGCTGAGAAGGAGTTGAGTTTGTGACACAACCGTTGAACCATGTTCTTTATCATCAGTTGGAAAGGGAGTTCGGCACGGTCAGGATTACCTCCGATGGCGAGAGCTTTGACTACAACTACACTCGCAACTATCTCGGCGAAGAGGTCATGAACGTCATCCAGTATGGCGAATGTTACAACGTCTGCTGCCCGATTTGCCGGGATACGCGGTATCGTCTGCAGATCAATCATTACTTCGGCAAGCGCGACAAGACCGGCAGATTCAACTTTCCGCTGATGGTTCATTGCTTCAACGAGAATTGTTTTCGCGATAGAGAACAAGGCGAGGCACTGGAGCACAGGTTGACAGCCATCGCCGGTGTACTGGAGAAGGCTAAGATCAGACCCGGCGTTGTTGTCGCTCAGAAGACCATCGTGACTCCGCCAGGACACATTCAGCCGTTGCACGAGCTGCCGCCCAATCATCCGGCCAATGCCTATCTGGGTTGCCGGTTTATCGATCCTGAATGGCTGAGCCGTTACTACGGCGTGGGCTATTGCCAGGACAGTCATTTTTGGCTGGCCGCAGGTCGCATTTACGTGCCGATATACCGGAGGAAAGAGCTGCGGGGCTGGCAGATGCGATACGTCGGCGATCTGCCCAAGGAAAAGGGCGGCCCGCCCAAATGGTGGTCGTGTCCGCACATGAAGCGGCGAAATCTTCTGTACAATTTCGACCAAGCCAGGAAGTTCAGAACCGGCGTGATTGTCGAAGGTCCCGGTGACACCTGGTCATTTGGCCCGATGGCGACCTGCACGTTTGGAGCGTCCATGTCGTCCTACCAGCAGCGAGAGTTTGTAACGGCTTTTCGTGACGGGTCCGGAGTTCTGCTTTACGACCCAGATTTGCTGGAGCGTGAAGTGACCAAAGCCGCTTACCATCGGCTGGTGGCTGATCTGGCCGGCAAGTTCAAGGACGGGTTTGCCCCGGTGGCCTTGCCCAAGTTCAGCGATCCTGGCGGCCTGGATCGTTGCTTTCTTCGGGCTTACGTTACACGCGAGGCCAAGGCCATGGGCGTGAAGGTATCCTGGGAGCAAAAGTAAAAGTTGATTTGCGATTTGAGGTGACAGTGGCCCGAAAGATCACCAGGCTGGCGGATTTCAAGCAACTGCCTCGGAAGGCACAGGATGCGCTGTATCCCAATCCGCCCGAGCCTGAATCGGAAATACTGACAGATGCAACGGACAGCGGGCCTGCTGAGCCCGAACCGCCGGTCGGCGACGAAGCCAGAAAATCAATGTTGGGCATTCTCGGCGAGCATTACGGTGCGACACGAAATACGGCTCCAGGTTTAGCAACAACCGATCGTCGCCGGCTTGGCTACGTCTCATCGGTCAAGCTGCGTGGCCGTGCGTTATTGCGAGCTGCCGACGATCCAGCTGTGATGGCTGATTTGGCTGAACAAGTCGAAATGATCAGGTCGTCGACGACAATCGGAAAGAATTCGCTAGATCATACGATGAAGCTTGTGGAGCTTAAAAAGACGGACTCGACATTCTGCCAGCATGGCGGAAAACGTCCGGCGGGAAGCACGCATCCGTGCTTGTGTGAGAGTTTCTGCGTGTGTCGTATGAAAGGCGTTTGTAACTACAAGTACAACTATCGGTTCATCGAGCCGGCCAAGCTGTTGCGGTTGTGGAGCCAGGACATGTTCGATATTACCACTTTCGAGGTGGCCGCATTGCTGACCGTTGACGAGCATTTGGCTGTCCACACAGTCGGCTGGGCCAGGCGGTATCACTACGCCTGGTCGGTCAAGCACGACGCGGCGCTGATACAGCTGGAAGAACATCACAGGAGAGAATCTTGACTAACGTGCCTCCGCCTCCTTCGCCGATCAAGCGAAAGATCACTAAGAACCTGGCCGCCGAAGCTAAGAAGGCCCCGGCCCGCGTAGCCCACCTGGACATGACTTTCAGCATGTACCCACTGGATGCGCCGGGCATGCCGCTTCCTGGCCCTGACTTTGTCATCCAGGCGGCGGCCGAGGGTGACACGTCAAGGATCGAGTCGGCCAAGGTCAAAAACGAAAAGGGACGCAACACGACGGTCAAGAGCGTCGTTCCGGGAGAAGTGCTAAGCGAGCTGTATCGCAAGGCGCTGCGTGAAACGACTTTCACCATGCCCATTGCCTTGCGCAACGGGGTGGGAGTACGCAAGGTCGTCAAGTTCGTGCCGGGTCACATCTGGAATCAGGGGATCATGGACTACGTCCACGACAAGGGGGCAGCCAGCCTGCAGATCGACGGGCCGAGGCCCGCCAACGTGATGGTGATCGGCAAGTTCCCCGGCAAAAACGAAGTCGAACATGGACGGAACATGATCGGCGAAAGCGGCAAGCTTCTGGTCAACATGCTTAACGAACAGCACTTCCAGAACTTCGGCCGCTGGTACGTCACCAACCTGTGCAAGTTTGCTCCGCCGGATGGCACCAGCAATCTCAAGGCCCACTGGATCGACGACTGTCTGCCACTGTTGCACCAGGAATTGCGCATCGTCCGGCCTAATTACATCCTGTGTCTGGGCTCGGACGCCTCCAAGGCGCTGCTGGGCGTAAAGCATACCGTCACCTTCATGGAAGGCCGGGTGATGGAGCTGACCTATCCGGTCAACACCCATTACGTGGAAGATCCCGAAGCTCGCTTGAATCACACGTCGCTGGTGATGTCGGTGATCCACCCGGCGGCCGTTGACCGTGACCCCACCATGCGAAGAACGCTGGAACGCGGGCTGGCCCGTTTCAAGTTGCTGTCGGAAGGTACCCGATTCGATCTGGCCGAAACGGACATAGATCACCGGGTGATCTACACGCTGGAAGAGCTGGAGAATCTGCTGTACGAGATCTCCAATGATCCCGAGTGGCAGCAGCTTGAACCCCACGAGCGCTGGGTAGCCTGGGACGCCGAATGGCACGGCGAACACCCCAACAACAAGGGCTCTTACGTCAGAACGCTGCAGTTTTCGTGGAAGGAGAAATGTGCTGCAGCGATCGTGTTGACTGAGGCCGGCACCGGCAATCGTACGTTTTGCGACCAGTACGGCGAAGACGCCCGCGACCGTATGGTGGACTTGATCAACCAGTTCACCATTGACGAGCAGGTCAGGATCATCGGTCACTTCCTGGTTGCCGACCTGGAGTGGATTTGTGACATGGGTCTTGGTGCCATTTTGGAGGCATTCAAAGTTCCGCTGCTGGATAAGGCGTTTAACGAATTCACGGCGGTACAGCAGGAAGTGTTGCGATATCGCGGCTATCGCCCCGGCGACAACGTTGAAGCCTGGGCCAGGACTTACGTCGAAGGTGGTTGGGATACGGGCCTGGGAGCCCATGCTATTGAAGAGACAGCAGCGCTGGGTTTGGAAATGCTGACGCTGCGGTATACCACGGTCCCCCGCTACGACGTGTTGCTAAACGAATGGAAGACACAGTTTTGCTACGACCATAAGATCAAGCCGTCTGGTCTGGAAGGATACGGCTATTGCCCCGACGAAGTCATCGTGCCGTACGGCAACTACGACGCGGATGGCACCCGCCGTCTGGCCATGGAGCAAATCGTCCTGGTCGATGACGACTATGACCACAACAACTGCCGCGAGAGTCTGTGGGAAAGCATGACTACCGTCCCGGTGATCCTGGAGATTCACCAGACCGGCATTGCCGTCGACAAGCAGTTGATCGACGAACACACCGAGAACTTCATTGCCGCCCGTCTCAACGTCGAGGACCGGATTCGTCAGTGGTCCAAGTGGCAGACCTTCAACATCCGCTCGGTCCAGCAGGTTCGTGAGTTTCTGTTTGGTGAGCAGTATAACGGCAAGCGTGACAAACAAAACCAGATCGTGCAGTTGCGCCCGCCCGAGGCAGTTACATTGGGCCTAGATCCCTTGATGGATACCAGCAAGCCGCCAACAGCCTGGTCGATTGTCAGGGACAAGGGTCTGGAGGCCGAGCGCAATGCCGGCACCGGCAAGACGATTCTGGGCGTGTTGGCTCAGGAGCACGCCGACCGGTGGGGCAAAGACGCCCAAGGACAGATGATCAACCCGGTTCAGTGGCTAAGAGACTACCGGTTTGTCGACCAGGCGCTTAAGAGCGTGCTGCGCCCTCCGGTGACCGATGATGCCGGCAACTGGGTATACGAGGAGGATGATTACTATGACGGCGTCGATACGCTTGGCGGATTCGGCGGCACCGGAATGGGCGGCTTGCTCTACGACGCCGGTCTGGCCAGTTGCGTGTGCGATGACGGGCGGGTGAGAACTCACCTCTATCCCACGGCTGAAACCAAACGATGGAAGTCAGCCCGTCCTAACTTGCAGAACATCAGCAAACGGCGTGACCCCGACTACAAGCGAATCCTGGGTGAAGGGCTGTACAAGCGTAAGCTTAGATCTATCTTCGTGCCCATTCCGGGGCATGTGCTGGTTGAGGCTGACTACACTGGCGCAGAGCTGTTCGGCATGGCGATCATGGCTGGCGACCTGATCATGATCGAGCACTGCCGTCGCAATGTGCTGCCTGACGAGGGTTATGACCGCCAGGGCAACAAAGTCCCCGGCGGCAGATTTCCCCACCCCGAACACTACGACATCCACTCCAACGTGGCCGTGCTGGCGTTCAAGTTGACCGTGCCTGCTGGAAACCTGATGGATGCCAAGCTGGCGGCCAAGTACGGATTTGAGGCCAATACGCCGTTCTCGACCATCTTCCGCCGTGCGGCTGGTTCGCCGCTGCCGGCTTACAAGTGGGCACTGCAGATGGTCGGCAAGAGCCAGCTGCGAATCGCGGCCAAGACCGTGGTGTTCGGCCTTGCTTATGGTCGCGGAGCCAAGGCAATCGCCTTTGAGGTCAAGCAGGAAGGCGTGTTCATCACTGTCGAGGAAGCTCAACTGATCATCGACGCGGTGTTGCATAGCTATCGCGGCCTGACGCCGTTCTTCGATACGTGCAAGGCCAGGGTGGTTGACCCCCGGTGGATGTGCTCTTGCTTTGGTGCCTTCCGCCGTTTCCCCAACACCGACGACAAGACGGTGATCGCCGAGCTGGAACGGCAGGCTCAGAACTTTCCCATCCAGTCCATGATCGCCAGCGCCATGGACCGAGCCATCGCCTACATCCAGCACTACCGGGACACCGTTATCGGCGACCCGGATTACTTTAAGATTATCCTGCAGATCCACGACGCGGTTCTGCTTCAAGTTCCTTACGCCAACGTCGATCGTGTCGTTAAGGAGGTTATCCCCTATAACATGACTGACCGGGTAGCGATCTACCCGACTGATTTGTCCGGCGTGCCCACCGGTGAAGGTCCGTATCACCTGGGTGCAGCAACGGAAGTGTTTCATCACTGGGGCGAAGCTTTATCGACAGCCGAAGCGGAGAAGTGGGGTTTGCCGTTAGAATACGCACATGCAAGCTGATCTTGTGCGAGGCAAACCCGATTGAAATCCTAACAGATTATGATAACCTGAACCCGCTTAACTGGTCCGAGCGTAACGTTTTTGTGTCGCATTCGCATCACGTATTTGGAGATCTTTTTCATGGCAGCAACTAAACCAGGGTTTCGTCCGCGAGATCCTAACCTGTACACCAACGAAGCCTACGGTCGCGGCGCAAGCGCTGCTCCGATGGATGACCTGTGCTTCAATCCGAAGATCGGTCGCATCACCGTGCTTCGTCCAAAAGGGAAAGACGGACCGCTCTGGTTCCGTCCCAGTCCGGCAATCGACTACCTGGACAACACGATCTTGAAGCCGGGCCGCAACAGCAACGAGGCTGGCGGCCAGTCACACTGGTACTGCCGCGTCGACGTGGCTTCCTACATCGGGGCCAAGGGATGTCCCAGCAAGACGTTCATCCTCAAGTATCCGTTTGACGAGGAGACGCGGGACACGCCGTACCAGCGGCTGTTCTTCACCGCCGTGGCCAAAGCCAAGGCGGCCAAGTGGACCAATGCCGGCGGCTGGCGGGCCGACTGGAATTGCCTGTTGCCGGCGCTTGGCGGCTCCCGCAATGAAAGCGCCGCGTTGACCAAGCCGACCGCCAAGGGTTTCGTGCAGGCGTCGGCGGTCTACATCAACGGCAAGAAGGACTACACCGCCGGTGACCGGACTTCCACGCCGCTGGGCATGTCAGACCGTGACGATCCGATCTTTATCGAACTCAGCGGAGCCGGCGGCGACGCATTGACCAAGCTGCTGGATCGACGCCGGGTCGACAAAAACGGCGATGAGCTTCCGCTCAACGACGAACAGCCCTGGAAGTCGTTTTACTATGGCGATGCCACGGGCATCTTCGATTTGGAAACGCGTACCGTCAAAGGCGGTTTGATCATCGGCATCTTCAACCCCAGGGAATATCAGCAGATCACCACCGATACGTCCTGGGACGGCGAAGTCAGGGACATCCCGTCGTACGAAGCTGCGCTTCGCAATGCCTGGAAGTCGCCGACGACCAAGGCCGTGTTCAAGGCCGATCTGGACGAGAAGGCGACCCGGCGTGTGCTGGACAAGTGGAAGTTCTGGTTTCCGGCCGACCCGTCAGACCCCAAGTGCGAAAACGACGGGGCGCTGCGGGTGATGCCGATTCCTGAACAAGCACGGCATGTGGCCCAAGCGTTTCAGACTTATCCGGCCTTGCTGGAATTCTGCTGGCAGGAGACCGACTACTTGACCAAGGACGTGCTGGCTGTCTTGCGTCAGCGTCGCATGGCTGCGGTGCCGGGTGACCCGGCTGAATACATGGGTGAAACCCAGGCGGCAGCGACCGCCAAGCCGCCGGTTCGGCAGCCCAGGGTAGATCCGACCCAGGCAGCGCCCACGCGTCAACCGCCGCCCACTGATGAATTCAGCCCTGAATCTGAAACGGCTGGAGGCGTCGAGGAAGTCGGGTTTCAGGAAGCTGAAACCGACGCAGTTGCCGAGGAAGGCGTCGTCGAGGACGAAGGTTTTACCCCGGTGGAAGAAGAATCGTTTCCCGATGAAGTCGGCGGCGAGACCGTCGAAGCCGGTGAAGAAGGAGTTGTCGAAGGAACCGTCGAAGGCGAGGAAGCGACCGGAGGCGAATTCCAGGAGACGACCGAGGAAGCCGTCGAAGGAGTTGTCGAAGGTGAAGTCGCCGAAGGCGGCGAAGGTGAATTTCAGCAGACGGATGAAACCACCGAAGGTGTCGAGAGCACTGAGACCGCATCGTACGACGATGACCAGTATTTCGGTGCTGGTGGTGCGGAAGAAACCGGTGGCGAGACCACCGAAGCCGCCGATACCGATGAAGCCGAGCCGATTGCAGGTGATTCGTCGGATGTGGCGTACGAGGAAGAACAGCTGGCTGGATTGGAAGAGCCGACCGGCGAAACGCCCACGGATGCCGTGGTCGAACTTGATGCCGATGAACAACAGGCTCAACAATCCATGAACATGGCTCGTCTGCGTTCGTCCAAACGCACCAGCACGCCGGCTGCACCGCCGACCGCAACGCCTGCTCCGGCAGCACGCAAGCCGACTTTGCCTGCGCCGTCGGCTCAGGCGGCAACGCGGGCACCCGCCCCTAAGGGTGCTCCTGCTCCCAAGGGTGTCCCTGCTAAGGGTGCCCCTGCTCCTAAGGGTGCCCCTGCTCCTAAGGGTGCCCCTGCTCCTAAGGGTGCCCCTGCTCCTAAGGGTGCCCCTGCTCCCAAGGGTGCTCCCGCTTCCGCAGTTGCTCCGCAGCGGGCACCTGCGCCGAAGGGTGTTCCAGCAGCCGCTCAGCAGCGGGCACCGGCACCCAAAGGCGCTCCGGCAGCTGCTGCACAACGAGCGCCTGCGCCGAAGGGTGCTCCGGCAGCCGCTCCACAGCGGGCACCGGCACCTAAGGGTGCGGCCCCGGCGACAGCTCCTGCCCCTAAAGGTGCTCCGGCAGCCGCTCCGCAGCGGGCACCCGCTCCTAAAGGTGCTCCTGCCCCGAAGGGCGCTCCCGCTCCTAAAGGTGCTGCAGCGAAGAAGTAGTCGGACATAACGAAAGCACGGGGATCGGCAATAAGCGGTCCCCGTGCTTGTTTTCAGATCAACAGTCATGGAACAAAAACGAGCCCCCCGTAAGGTCCTGTCGACTACTATCTCCAAGACGGTGTTCACCGGCGACGCAGTACCTGTTGCGTCGCCACCGGTCAGACCGTCTCACCCGGTCGCTTCCCATAGCGGAACGGGTACGGTACGCAGGCCGCAGAACAACCCGCTGGCAAAAGCCCAGCAGGCAATGAAAGAAGACAAGAATGCCCATCCGGGCATTCCGTCCCGCGTTGTCGTCAGCATGGACGAGCGCAAGCTGAATAAGAAACAGATCGCCAAGCTCCAGGCATGGCGAGGTGCCGGCAAGGGAAAGGCAATCGACACTTACTGGGACGCACAGTTAAAAAAGGGCCGCGAGACGTTCACGCACAACTCTGTCATCGTCGCCGGCGACGAAGCCAACAATCTGGTCATCGGCATTCCCATGCCGTCCTTGGCTTTTGAATATCTGTTGTGCCAGGACGTGTTGCCGTTGGGCTTGATCATGCACTTGGTCGGCCTGCCCGACGCACTTAAATCATCGCTGGCTTTTGAAATGATGCGATGGATCAGGGCAGCCGGCGGCGGAACGAATCTGTTCGAGCTGGAGTCCAAGTACGACGACAAGTGGAATCGCACGATCACCGGTCTTGAGCCCGGCGAGAAGAACGTCATCGTTGACTTCTGCCACTCGGTTGAAGAATGGCAGACGCGATTGCAGAAGCGTATCGAATGGCATCAGCAGTCAATGGAAGGAACAACGGAGAATCCAGGTCCAGGCCGGGTATTTCCGGTAGGATTCTTCGTGGACACGATCATGGGCAAGGCGTCCTACGAAACGCAGGACAAGGTGCATAAAGAGGGATTCGCCGGCCGCAACTTCCCCGTGGAAGCGTTGAGCATCACCACGTTCATGAAAACCGTGCCGCAGATGATCGACGAATGGCCGTTTTTCCTGTGTCTGCTCAATCATCTTAAACTCGGAAAGAACGAGCAGGGAATTGAGCAGAGAAACATTGCCGGCGGTTCGGGCGTGAAATTCCAGGAATCGTTTGAGCTGGAATGCTCTACTATCAAGAAGCACATCAGCTGTCTGGACTGGGACGGACGAGTCATTCGTATCAAGAGCTACAAGAACTCGTTTGGACCCAGCGATCGGTCGATTGAGGCCCGCCTTCTGTACGGCGATGAGCCTGACGAATCCGACCAGACCGGACAGCGACGATGGGCGTGCTGGGATTGGCACTGGTCAACGGTAAAAATGCTGACCAGCAAGCCCTGCACCGAAGGCCGCCTGTCAATGCGGTTAAAAGAGGAAGGGATTCACGTCGATGTCGACAAGACAGGAGACGCGACCGCTACAGCATGGTCGGAAACCCTTGGCATCAAAAAGAAGGATGCGATACCATGGGATCAGCTGGGCCGTATGCTGGCTGACAACGTTGATGTCAAGGAACGAATCAGACGAGCCTTGAGCATCAAGCGGCGTCCGCTTCTGCAAGGTGATTACCTTGAGCAGATGGCCGGATACATGAAGAAGACAGAATGAGTAAGAATTGGTTTAACGAACTCAATGCAGACACGACGGGCATGGAAGCCCGCCTGGCTGTGGATGACGATCAGAAGTTCGAAGAAGGACAAGTCAGATTCACCCTGCAGAAATTCAAGCTGCAGTTCTATGCCCGGCAGATGGTCGAGCAGGAACGTCAGCAGCACGGGTCGAATTATCTCAAGTTCGCTATCTTCAACGAGATGTTTCCGTCATTCCCGTTCATCATGGGGGCTTCACGCCTGAGAAACCTTCCGATCATTCGCAATGGTCGAACGCTGGCCAAGACACCCGTCGATTACGAGGTTCATCGAGACTCGGCCAGCACCGAACCAGCGAGATTCAAGAACTTCGGCCGTGTGCCGTTCCAGTGCGCCTATCAGTATTTCTACGACAAGGCGTCAACGGACGACGACGGCCGCAAGGTTTGTCTGACGTTTCCCCGGAAAGGTTTCCTGCGTGGTATGTGCATTCACAACGACAGTTCGGAAGAACACTGGACAAGCGGGCTATCGTGGGTGTACAAGATGCCCAACGGAAGTAGGATCTACGTGCAGCCCTACTCAGCCCTGTTAGACGCCATCCATAAAAACGGACGAGGATGGCGGCCTGATTGACTTGTCCGGAACTTCAACTGGGTATAGACTTCGAGCCAGACAGAACGTCGATCAATACCCCATTTCATTTTTTCAGGAGATGCCATCATGGCAAAAGGTAAGACAGCTCTGTTGCCCGAAGAAGCAAAACGAGCTGACGTGTATCGTGAGATGACCGGCGACTTGAAGACCGTGGCCAAGACCCTTGACGAGATGGATCAACGCTCGTCACGCGGTTTTGTCATGCTGCGCTACGACATGGGCGCGGCTTTGAAGCCCGTCTTCGCCGAAGGAGCCAAGTACGGCAGCAATGCCGTCAAGCAGCTTGCGGTGTTCCTGGGCAAGACCCCTACTGAGCTGTATACGCTCAACGCCATCGCCACCAAGTGGACCCGGTCGGAAGTTGACGGGTTGCTCAAGCGCAAGATGGGCATGGGCGGCTATATCGGCTGGCAGCACCTGGCCGAGATCGTGGTCATCGACAAGGTGCCCGATCGTCGCAAGATGATCGATAAGGTCTTCAACGACTCTCTGTCGTCGGCGCAGATCAGCCACATCGTCAAGTCCGAGAATCTGTCCAAGGGCACTCGCGGATTTGGCGGCGGCCGCAAGCCCACGCCACCGGAGAATCCGCTGGCGGCTTACCAGCAGATTTACAGCCAGGCTCTGGAATTCAACAACCGCGTTGAAGGCTGGGAATCCAAGGGCATGGACGTCATCGACGAGATTGCGCCGGAATCTGTCACGACGATCATGTTGGAGAAGGTCACCCTGGCTCTGGAGCAGTCCGAGACCATGGTCAAGAACGTCAACGACGTTCACGAACGTTTGTCCAAGAACAAGGAGCGCATCGAAGCGATCCTTACTCAGCAGCAGGTCGATGCCGAGGCGGCACAGGCCGAAGCAGCTGCAGCACCCGCCGAAGGCGCTGAATCCACCGACGAGAAGCCCAAAGGCAAGGGCCGGCGTCGTCCGGCTGCTGCCGCCGCAACCGCGTAGACGGTACGGTAGGCTGATCTGATACGAGAGCCAGAGGCTCCCGGTGGTGTTGAATAGCCGCCGCCGGGAGCTTCCGGTCTATAAATCAACTTTTGCGATCATGAGTCAGGAAGTGAACAGCTTCACTGTTTGTGTGCTGTTATTCGGCGATCACGTCGAACTGGCTCATCGTTGTTTGAATTCGATCTGCCAGGCGTACGACCCGCGATATCTCAAGTCACTACGTATAGGCATGAACCAGGTGTGTTCCGAGACACGAGACATGGTTCAACTCCTGCCCGAGGTCTTGCCCGACACTCAGATCTTGTTGTACGACGCAGGCGACAACAATCGCCTGAAATACCCAATGATGCGTAAGATGCTGCATGATCCGGCGTACCCGGTCATCACGCCTTACGTCATGTGGTTCGACGACGACTCGTATCTTGAGGACGGTTTGGGCTCAGCCTGGTGGCAGCAGCTGACTGAATTGATGCGGACCAGCGATATGCTGGGATCGCTTTATCGGTTTCCTCTTAGTCCTGCCCAAGCGCAGGCCATCGTTAAACAGCCGTGGTATAACGGCAAGCCGCCCATGTCGCGGTTTCTTTTTGCGACGGGCGGCTGGTGGGTGATTCGGACACGGATCATCCAGCAGTTTGATTACCCGTTTATGGACATCGTTCACAACGGCGGCGACACAACGCTGGGCGAATTGCTGCGGCAACAGGAAAAACGTCTGCTGCAGTTTCGCACCGGCGTACGTGTTAATGCCGACGAGGAAGGCCGCGAGAGCAAAGCGGTCCGTCGAGGTCATCATCGGCCGCCGGTGTGGTCGGATTGGCCCAATCCAGTCGATCACAGTTGTCATGACTTTGAAATCACAACACGGGTACTACGCGAACCAGCCGGTACGCATCTGCGGCGGAATCCGACATGACCATCAACGTTCGTTATCTCGACGTGTCGGACGCCATCAAATCCGGCAAGCAGCCGGTTTTGCACGTAAACCGCCCTTTTGTGAATCGGACCGGCTTGCCAGCGCCGTTCTCTCGTTCGCAGCCTGGCCGCACCGGAACGTTCTGGGTGCCCAACCGCCGGATACTAGACCCGGCCGATCAAGGCTGGGCCTGCACCAAGCAGGGCGACATTGTCATTGTGCCGTTGTTTGCCTACCAGACGTCAAGCCCGTCGTCATCTAAGCTGGTGGCGGCAGGCATGACGCTGGGCATTGCCGCCATTGACGGCTTTCGTCGCATCCACGGGGCAATCCCCATTGAATCGCATTTGTTCGTCAGCGATCGCTGTTACCTGGACGAAGCCAGGAATCGCTACGACTTTTATTTTGGTCTAACCCTCAGAATTGCATAGGAGAATTCATGCCTCAACCGACATTACCCCGTGCCGGCACGCCCATAGTGCGGACTCCCGTTGCCGTCGCCGCTCGTTCAGCCATGCCCGTCGTACCGATCAGCAAACGGGCTGGCACGCCGGCATCCTCGGCGGCCGACAAGACGGTCGGCTTGCTGACCGGCGGGAAGCCTGCCGGCTTGCTGACCGGCGGGAAGCCTGCGGGAGAGCCGCCCAAGGACGACCCCAATGTGGTCGACTTGATTACGGACGCTGACAGCGCCATCAAGCAGATAAAGTCTAACGCGGCGGCTTTCAGCTTGGCATCCAATGCCGCCGACAATACCAATATCAAGCGGATGCCGCTGATGACCTGGACAGCCAACTTTCGTGGCACTCCAGTGGAAGTCACCTCGGATACCGATCAGCTTACCGACGCACAACGCGACAAGCTCGTGAACATTTTGATCCAGCTGCACGGCAACGATCTGCTGGCCAGCGCCCACAAGCTGCTCGATAGCGCCCAGGCTCTGGTTGATTCGCTGGAGGAAACCATTGCCGCCGACAAGACGCCGCCGGCCAAGCCCAAACCATCGCCCGTGGTTGAGCCGGAGCCCGCCGAGGATCTTTACTCCGACGAAGCCGGCATACCGGTCGACGACTAAGTTCAGGAGATAAGTTAAGGAGACGTCTTATGTCTAAACCCCAAGAATTAAAGGATTTGGAGAAAGCCGTCTACGAGGCGTTCCCCAACGACGGCTTGTATGCCAAGGCAATTGACGTTGGCGACAATCATTCAGTTCACGTCGGCATCTATGTAGGCGGCAGGCCCATCTCCTTGTTCGAGGACCGACCGGAAGTCGGCACTATCGAGATGTGGAGCCGAAATCACGAGCTGAGCGCAGAGGAGAACGGCGAACGAGACCGGACTTTGTTGCTGCTGCAGGCGTTGTGTCGGTTTTATAACACCGGCGGCAGTAAAGTTGAACTGGACTGGTACGTATCCCAGATCGAAACCATCCCCAGCTGGCCGGTGCTCAGCCCTCCTGGTTTCGGCCTAGTCAGCAGCGTGCTGACCGAAGCCGGCACGTTCGAGCATCTGTTTGCCAACCCCGACAGCCGTTACGTGGTGCGCTGGGCTGAGGGTCAGTATTTCGATATATTATCGGAGGTGCAATTCAACAATCAGGTGTTGCAATCTGAAAGGGAGCAAGCCAATGAGTCGGAACAATCCGAGAGAGACAATCGGGTCCCGGCCGGAGACTCCTTTACCCGTAGCCTCCCAGGAGCCGTACAGGATCGAGCAGATCCTCAAACTTCGCCGGACGATGGAAAAGGAGCTTAGTCACTACGTCGGCACCACACCCGTAGGCCCGCAGTTCGAGCAATTCGTCACCGATGTTCGCGACTTGCTGCCCGGCAAGATGCCTGACAAGCGGCCCCAGGACTACGACAAGGTATTCGATTCACTGAGACACATGGCCGGCCAGCCGATCACCAAGGAAGATCTCAGAGACAATCTGTGGCGGCTGGCCGGCAATTTGAAACGCATAGACGGACACCTCGCCGTTCCTCCGTGGACATGTCAGCCGCAGGCCGAATGGGTGCCGGCCAACATCACGGCTATCCGCCGCCGTCGCAACAATTCCGGTGTGCTGGGCTACTTGTTTTACTTCCGCATTCTGGCAGGTCCGGCATGCCCCATGATCGTCTCCAGGTTCTGGACCAGCAGATTTTGTTACTTCCTGGCTGAATACATGGGGTTTCTCCGCGAGTACAGCTCGGTCAACCGCAATGCGGACATACCCAGGCGATTGTTTCATCATCCGTCTGAGTTCGTGACGTTGCGGCTTGAGCTGTTGTTGGAGTCACGGTTGTCTACGGGCAGAGAGCCTGGATTCGAGCGGGTGCAGGTGCCCCCGGCGCTGCTCAAGTTCAATCTCGAACAACTAAAGTACCGCGATCGCATCGACGGCAAGCCGTACATCTGCCCGGAGGGCTACCCGGAGGACTTCCTGTGTTGCACCTGCGAGGTCGGCTACAAGAAGTGCCGGGCGGGCTGCCACGCGGAAGACTACATTGTGGGCAGCTGCCCGTCGTGCCACAACGATCACGCCTGGTTTGACCCGGAGCTGCTGAGCGCCGTGTGCGTGATCTGCTACGAAAAACAACAGATAGAAAGAGAGGCGACCTAATGCCGATGTTTAAGGTTGACGTGGTGGAGATTCGCCACGCTCCCTGCACTTACACCGTGGAAGCCGATTCGGCCGACCAAGCCTATGTAAAGGCCAGTATCGGCGATACCGTCAGCGAAGATAATAACGGCAGCTACGAGGTTGCCGATCGGAACGTTTCAGTTGTAATTGAGGAAGGATAAGTTAGATGTCCGCAAACATGACCATTAACAAGATATTCAACGCTGCTCCCGTGTTCGACTTGCTGGAAGGTTGCGATCGCTGGGAGATCAACGTCGACAAGCATTACGGCATAGTGGCGCTGGTCGACGTGATGCCACGAATGGTACCTGCGGGTCGCACGGCCGATTCAGCGATCGTACAGGCGGCCCGCACCAGCACCGGCAAAGGGATCAGCACGCCGGCCAAGGATCGTGCCTTGATCCGCCGGCTGTACCGCGACATGCACACCAGCCCGTTCGAGATGGTGGAGTTCAAGTTTCACCAGGTCCTGCCGATCTTCGTGGCCCGCCAGCTGATCCGTCATCGCACGGCGAATGTGAATGAATATTCCTTGCGCTACGCTCCGGCCAAGGATCGGTTTTGGTTTCCCGATGGGCCTGAGTCCATCCGAGCCCAGAGCTTGACTAACAAGCAGCACACCGAGGGCGGCATTCCCTTGCGGGATGCGGCTGAATTCATCGAGTCGCTGCATGAAGGCAGTGAAGATCAGATGACGCGATATCGCAAAGCCTTGGAGGCTGGCGTCGGCCGCGAGCTGGCTCGTACTCATCTGCCGGTCAACTTGTACACTGAGTGGTATTGGAAGATCGACTTGAACAACTTGCTCAAGCTGCTGGGTTTGCGACAAGACAAGCATGCCCAGGCCGAGATCCGCGTCTATGCCGAGGCCATGTACGAGCTGATCAAGGGCATGGTCCCCGAGTCGTTGGCGGCCTACGACGACTATCACGTCAATCGCGGGGCTGTCACGTTCAGCACGTTGGACATCCGCGTCATCAACGGCGAAGATCCGGCGGCTGTCTACGACAGCGAAAACGAAGCCAAGGCGATGATCGAAAAGTGCGACAAATGTGCGGACACCGATCATCATGCTTTGGGTGCCACCGGGCCGATGGGTGCGGTGGCCAGCAGGATTCTCGCGGCGATGTACCAGATCAAGCAGAACGCGGCGGATAAGGCGGCAGCTGACGCTAACGCCGATGCAGACCGGAAAGGAAGTTAGACAATGCCGCGATACGCCGCCCGCACAGAAGTAAGCCCCGAAGATTCGCGCGGCGAGATTGAGCGCCTCGTACGAAAGTACGGGGCGCTTGGTTTCGCCTATGGGTATGAGGGCAACAAGGCCATGCTCGGCTTCAAGACCAGGAGCCGCAGCATCCGGTTCATCATCCCGATGCCTGATGAGCCGGAGGATATGACCGTCGTCAAGGAGCGACGCAAGTACGAGCAGGAAGTCAGACGGCTGTGGCGCTCGGCTGTTCTGATCATCAAGGCCAAGTTCGAGGCCGTAGAGAGCGGCATCGTCACGTTTGACCAGGAGTGGTTGTACTACATCGTGACCGACGACGGCTCTACCGTGGGAGATCATATTGTGCCCCAACTCGGTAAAGGCAAGCCGATGCCATTGCTTCCTGATTTTCATTCCGGTAACTTGATCGAAGCCGAAGCCAAAGTGATACACAGGAAATAGGAAGCATCATGTCCCTGCAGGCCAGATTATCTCAGAGCGATCCCCGACTGTACGACCCTAACAGAGACATCGCCCACAACTTCGAGTTTGTGGTCAAGAAGGCTGCTGACTTCCTAGAAGACAGGCAGTGGCCGGCGCTGCACGAATGGCTGGACAGTCAGGGAGTCACGCTGGATGATCTGGGACACGCCTGCCAGGCGTACATTCTGTACGTCTCAACCACTGCGCAATATAAGAGCGAGACGCTGGCACAGGGGCTGCAGCGGTCGGGATGGGATCAAGTGCCCGAGGCCGCCAAGATTGCCCATCAGGCGTACATCGGCTTGATCATGACCGGAATGTGGTATCACGCCGCCAGGGCTTCGTCGATCGGCGGAGGCTCGAACATGGATGCCGTGGCCCTCGTGGAAGAGGGCAGCCGTATTGCCCGGCGGATGACAGGACCGTGGTGGAAATGGAAGTTGCGCCGGCTTGTCGCCGCCGTGAAGAAGTTTGTCAGCCAATGTCGAAAATCAAACCCGAAGAACTAAGCAGACAGACCATGCAAGCCGGAATCATCATCAATCGCCTCTTGGCATCTTTGAAAATGCCACAGATTCCGGACAATTATTGTGCGTTCGACACTGAGACCACCGGCTTTGACCGGAATAAAGATTTGATCATCGAATGGGGTCACTGCATGGTGCATGACCGTAAGGTGGTCAACCGTGCGTCATTCCTGATCAACTGGTACGACCCTGCCAGCGGTATCCCGCCGTCGTACATCGACGCTCGCCTGGAATGGATCGCCAACCAGATGCGGGTCAACGGGCGTACCTGGCGGATCACGCCTGAGCTGCTTAAGACCAGGGGCATGTCGCCGGTTAAATTCATTCCCTGGCTGTTGCAGTACCTGAGGACGGTGCAGGAAAGCGGCATCATGTTCGCTTCACACAACGGCATCAACTACGACACCCAGATGATCACGGCGCATTTCAAGCACAACCTGGGCGAGGACTTTGTCTTTGGCCCCGACGAGGTGTTTGACACTGGGGCGATCGAGAAGGCCAGTCAGATGACCGACACGGAGAAGGCCATGCCGGCTCTGGGCGAGGCGATGAACGAATACTTCCGCCGTATCTGCTACTGCCATGCACCAGGAGCGATATGGAACCTTGACCAGCACGTGGTGACCAAGTACGACATGATCAAGAAGTACGGGCTGGACCCGACAAAGATGCACACCGCTGGCGAGGATTCCTTTGCCCTATATTGCCTGATGGAGGAGTTCCGGCGGTTGACCGATGAGACGCGTGACGAATTCAGCCACATGACCTTTCCGCCTCGGGCACCCCTGCCTGTCAAGCCCGTCAAGACCGTCAAGCTGTCCAAGCCGGCGGCCCCGGCGGCCCAGCCGCGTGTACAGGGAACCACGGCTGTGTACAATTCGCTTCCAGTCAGGCCCAGCTACCGCAGGCAGCGCAGCCGCTGACTACAAAAGTTGTTTTCAAATCAAGGAGATCGACGTGACCAAACTACAGCCACTCGGCACTAAGCTGGTTGTGCGTAAAGACCGGCCAGCAACCAAGACGGCAGCCGGCATCATCATTCCTCAAAAGACGCTTGACAAGGAGGCTCCCCGTAAGGGCACGGTGGTGGCCATCGGTCCCGAGGTGGGATTCAAGAGCTTCGAGGCTCGCCGGAAGCTTATTGAAGTGCTCCGCCAGGACATCAAGTCCGAGGTGTTTCCAGCTGGGACAGTGGAAGGTTCAATCGCCCCGATCTGGACTCCCAGGATCGGTGACACTGTCCTGTTCAACGCTTTTGCCGGCACCGACATCGAAGTCGGCGAAGGCAACGAGATGGAGTTGCTGACGGTCATGCTGGAAGACGATGTGCTGGCTATCGTCAGCGATGACGGCAAGACCGCCAGCGACGAGTTCGCCACGGCGGCCAAGGCCGTGACGGGCACGTCCAAGAAACAGAAATAATTAGCGTGATTCGCCATGGCCAAGAAGAAGTTAGTCAAGGACATGACGACGCAACAGCGGCGAACGCGGCAGCATAAAACCAATGCCGATTCGCCGCTGTGGCGTCGCAAGGCGCTGTCCATGTGGTCGGAGATGGTGCGTCTGCTGGCTAGTTACGAGTGCGAGTTGTGTAAAGCGCCGGCCAGCGAAGTACAGCTGCAGGCTCACCACTTGCTGCCGAAGGAGCGGTATCAGTGGCTCATGTTCGCTCCCATCAACGGCGTGTGTCTGTGTACCCAATGCCATAAACACAGTCGCTATGCCGCCCATCGTAATCCGATCTTTTTTGCCGTGTGGCTTAAAGCCAACCAGCCTGAGAAGTACAAGTGGGTTCTGCAGCACGTACACGACGAGGTACAAAAGTCAGTCGTGTTCCAGCGGGCCTACAACTACCTTTACGCTCGGGCGCTGGCTTTAGGCTGGGACCCGGCGAGAAAGACTTAAAATGCTAAACGAAGTCACAGACGACCCAGACGTGTCGCCGATCGAGCACTTCCAGAAACCTCCTTTTCTGGTGCAGCCTAGCGACTACGGAGACGGGTCGATTTTGTATCGCACGGACGGTTGCAAGGTTTACGTGATGAAGCCAAATAAGGTCAGGAGAACGTCGCAGTTCAGCGACTTGCTGATCGAGCTGGATGGATTTAACGGCGGAGCCTACTCGCCAGAGCAAATGACCGAGGTCGGCTTCATGCTGATCCAGGCTGCCATCACCGCCCGGCGGTTTCTAAAGAATACCCTGAGCAATCAGAAGAAGAAAAAGGTCTCTCAGCGGAACAAGGGCCGGGACGAGCGGCGGCGGAAGTACCTGATGCGGGAGTTGGCTAAACTGGAGAAGAAGTAATGGTCAAAGCTAACGGGAAAATGATCAAGGTTCGGTTTAATGCGTCATTCGAGGTTTTAGTGTACGTGCCCGAAGGTATAAGTGAGGAGGACGCTATCGCTGACATCGAAATCCCTGAAACAGTCGGCTGCAAGTACCGGCCGGATACTTTCACGGTCAGTGATGTAGAACAACTTGGGATTAAAGAATGATGCCGATCACATACGTCAGCAACCGTCAGCTGTTGCGTGATATCGAGGAGTGGGCCACGGTGCTGCCGCGATTCGATGCTTATGCTGGCGTGCCCCGAGGCGGGACGTTCATTGCTTCGTACCTGGCCTGCCGGCTCAGCGCACCGCTGGTTTCCCTGGATCACCTGTACACTCACGACGTGATGGAAAATCACAATCTGTCGGTGCATATCGACCCCATGAACGTCACCAAGTTCAAACCGTTTCCAGGCCACGCACGTATTCTGGTCGTCGACGACAATGTCAGTGTCAACACTCGTACGTTCACTCGAATTCGCAACATGCTGGGCGGATTTAACAGATCCAAGATGACCATCTGCACGGCGACGATGTATCGCAGCAATCCTCACACGCCGGTGGACTACTATTTCAAAGACGTCAGTCCTCCGCCGATCTTCGAGTTTGACTGGTTTCGCCGCCACTACGTTCAGCACGCAGGCATCGACTTTGACGGCGTGCTGTGTCCTGATTACGGCCCTCCCGAGCAGGAGCATCCTGACCCCGGTTACTTGAATCACCTGCAGAATGCCAAGTGCAGGATTGCGCCTGGTTTTACGGTCAAGGCGATTGTGACTGCCCGCCTGTCACGACATCGGTCGGAAACCGAGAAGTGGCTCAATGATCACGGCATTCGATATAAGGAGCTGATCATGTATGATTCGGACTCCGCCCAGAAACGTCGCGAGCGGGGCGACTGGTGGAGGCATAAGGCCGACTTCCTGGCCCGGCCGGACGTGTGGTTTTTCGCTGAGAGTAATCGGCACGAAGCCAAGGCGATCTGGGAGCGCACCGGCAAGCCGGTGATCTGCACCGACACGGGAGAAATGTTCAAGTGAAAGAAGGCTATCAATGGCAAAAGCGGCACAACCTGAGAAGCACGAAGTATGGTTTCTCTGGGGGACCGAAGCCTGCAACAAGTACAACAGTGAAGGTAATGTCGAGGAGCACGATTTAACGCATCACGAATACGCTACTAAGGCCGAGTTGGATGCGTTCATTGAAGGGGTAGAAGCGGCTGAGGGGTGGATGGAATCTCAGCAGTTTGACGAGAAGCCAGTCAGCTCGTCCAACGAAGAAGACTCGTTCAAGGAAGAAGACGAATGAAACTGAAAACAACTTTTGCGGTTCACAAACAAGACTGTCTGATCGGTGTGCCCCGGCGTGTCGCCGAGGGTCTGCCCACCTTGGCTGCGTTTGATCCGCCCTACAATCTGGGCCAGCCCTACAGCGACTACGTCGATCGTAAGACCCAGGACGAGTACATTTCGTTCTTGCAGCAGCGGGTTGACGTGACCTGCCGGCATATGCACCCGCACGGCTCGATCTGGATTGCCATCAACGACGCCAACGTGTCTGAGGTGGACGTTATGTGTAAGGGGATGGGGCTATTCCCCCGCAGGAAAATAATTTGGCATTACACGTTCGGCCAGAACGGCACCAAGAACTTCACCGCCAGTCATATCACCTGGCTGTACTACACGATGCACCAGACCAAGTTTACCTTCAACGCCGACGCGATCAAGGTGCCCTCGGCGAGGCAGCTGGTCTACAACGACAAGCGGCAGGCTGCCGGCGGCCGTCTGCCTAATGACACTTGGGTGCTGCTGCCCGATCGTGAGCCGGCGGCGTTCAAGCCCGTTAGCAACACCTGGTTGTTCAGCCGCGTGTGCGGCACTTTCAAGGACAAGATCGAGGAAAGTCCCAACCAGATGCCGGTTGAACTCATGCAGCGCATCGTCAGCGCCTGCAGCAACCCCGGCGACACGGTGCTTGATATTTTCAACGGCACGGGTACCACCGGCGTGGCTGCGTTGTCCCTGGGACGTAGTTACATCGGCTTTGACGTATCGGCGGCCTGCGTCAAGGCGTCCATCGAGCGTATTGCAACTCATAATTTCAACGCATATAAAATCGCCTGACGCAGTAACTACTGTCGCGGAAAGCAGAGGTCGATCGTGCAGAAACCGGAAGACAAGATCCACCCGATCGTCGAAAAAGTGATCTGCGACATGTGCGGCAAGTTTTTCGGTTACATAAGAGAAAACGGCACGGGGCCGCAGTTCGACGAATGTGATTTGCATGAAGTAGAACGCGTGCCTAACGAAACGGTGCAGAAGCTGATTGCGAATGGTAATTACACAGCGGCTAAAGAACTGGTGGAAACCCAGAAACTACATATACCGCCGTGTCCCATGAAATTGCGTCTATTGCGTTATGAGCGTGTGCGTCGCCCTACCGGTGTAGGCGGTGGAAGAGCAGGACCGTACGACACGGATGCTTTTAAGCGCTCCGGGGATTAACAAACAAAGGAACGTGATGAGTCAGACCAAGACCATTTCAGTTGGATTGAAGTTTGAGGGGACTGTGTCCGTCGCCGTGCCTGAGCATTTGGGTGACCTGGACGCTAAGGCGATGGCCGAGAACATGGCGTTGGCCCGCATTCTGGCGGTGACCGACAATCCGGATGCCCCGGACGAAGAAGCTGTTGCGTCGTACCAACAGACCTGTTCGGAAAAAGCCAAGAAGACTGCCGCTAATGACTGGGACGTTGCGTTGCCTACCGCCATCGACGGCTCGTGGGATCTGACCGGCGTCGTCGAAGAGAAGGTCAGCGCGGAAGACGCCCAGCAGGCCGCTAATGATGCCCGTGCAATTGCCAGCACGGAAAGCGAGATTGACGCCCGGATCGCTTACGTGGCCCTGGTGTGCTCCCGTCAGCTCTATGGGCTGGCTCTGCGTGAGATGGGACAGCGTTTGTCGCAGATCAAGCTTGCCGGCGATCGCACGCCACATCCGTCGACAATGGACGTAATGATCCAGGCGGCTACAGCTAAGGCAGGCGAGCCGTTTGACGGCGCTGACCTGCTTAACACGTTCATTTCAGCTATCGTGCCATGGATGACCGATGTGGTCGGCAAGGCCATTGTCGACGACAAGGAAGGTCACAGGAAGGCGGCTGAGGAAGCCGACAAGCGACGACGCGAAGTGATACTGTATACCGGGCTGCCGATCAACGATGGTCTGTTGCATCGCGATCGTCCGGCCATCTTCATTGGTCCCAAAGACTTGCTCCAGTTCGTGATGAGCTGGATCGACTATTCTGCCAATGAGCATGTCGATGACATGCTGCCTGGTTCGCACTTTTTGACCGTCCGGCTATATGACGCGAAGACGACGCTGGAGAACAGCGATTTCTGTCTGCGGCTTAACAAGCCGGACTGGATGAACTTCGCCGGCGGCAGCACACGGATGGACAAGTTCCGTGAGATGCTTTCACGTCACGTTAAGCGGTCGATCGATCTTCTGATTGTCGAAGACATTGCCGCTGCCAATACGGTGGGAAAAATTCTCACTGGGTCTATGACTGATAGCGACTACGGCGGCTACGCCCCTGCGCGTATTCAGGAAGCCATGGCCAGAATCTGCGACTGGGCAAACAAGTTCGCCACCGGGGTGGTCGGCGGTATTCCCATCGGCCCGAAGATCAAGCCCTTACGCGATGAATTCCCGTCGCTTAAGGACAAGTGCGACATCTACTTCGTGGACGCTGATCCACCGATTCACGATTCGGTTGTGATCAACATCAGGCATCCCAACGGACAAACGTTGCAGTTTGAAACTACGAGACAGTCCCTGGCCGGCTCCAGCGACAAGGTATTGCTTCCGCCTCCGTCTTCGTCGATCATCGTCCCTTAACCGAGTTTATTCATGAGCAAGCAACCCGAACAACCCGAACAACCCGGACAGACCGAAAAGCTTGAGTCCGGCGATCGTCATCTGCTTATAGTCGGATTCACCACCCGACTGATTACCGGCATGACTCCTGATCCGTCCAAGCTGGAACCGCCTGAGCGGTATAAAGATCCAGCTGTCATTGAACGATGGCGCAAAGAACACACCGAAAAGCTGGCTGACAAGCTGCTGATGCAACCTTACTCGGCTACGTTCGAGACGGTGGTCATTCATGCTCGCGGCGAGACCAACACTTGGACGTACCGCGATCCGCTGGCCAAGACCGGCTATCGACTGCCCGTGGCTTTGTCGGTATGGCACTGGCTGAAAAATCTCTGGACGCCCTGCCCGTGGCCGCACGAGTCTCCACCCCGTTGGCCCAACGGCCAATCGCCGGCCGTACTGGCTGGCTTTGACATTCGCCTGTTCACCAAGATCATGGCGATGGAATGCAACAAGCCGGCCAACCAGCCTCGCAATCGCGATGGCAGCATTCGCAACGACGCACAGGCGACTTTGCCGTCGTCGTTCTGGTTCGGTACTTCGGTCAATCGCGATATGGAATCGATTGCTCTGATCAACGACAGCGAGTTCAAGGAAATTGACTGGCCGATGGTGCTCAAGCATCATGAGCTGACCGACGAATTCAAGGATTGGCAGGGACCGCACAAGAACGCGGTCTTGGACGTGGCGCTGGCCGTCAGGCTCATAGACGCCAACGGCATGATCGGTGAATTCAAGACCGAAGAAGATATACGGTAGAGCATGCAGGAACCTCTGTCTTATTTTCGTCATCCAGGCACGCCGTTGGTGCCGAAGCCCTACATGGACTTTGGCACTGCCGAAAACCTGAGCGGATTTGCTGTACAGTACCGGTTTTTCTCGCCGGCTTTGCTCTATCTGTTTGGCTTTTTCACTGATCACCACCTGGTCGATTTTCTGCGAGAGCAGAAGCACGAAGTGCCGATCTGGATGTACACTTTCGACCGGCCCATATTTGCCGGCATGGAAGATCGCGGGAATCATTCAGGGTGGAATCACACCCTGCTTGCCGTAACAACGGATCAGTGGACGGCGCTGGAGAGTTTTATCCTGTCGGTAGCCATTTGCGACTACTCCAACAAGGCAGTCTTCCGCACGGGAGCCCAGGACATCAACATTGCCGATCCGCTGTGGGTGGACCGCAACAGCGGACTGTTGTGCCCTTCTACGCCGCTGCTGCCGATAGTCGTATTCGGCGTCAACGGCAGCGCCGGATGTGTGGCACTAAATCGTCATGCCCATCCGCCGGCAGCATGCCGGTTTAAGCCGCTGGCGGAAACAGTCGGTTTCGGCAGGTACGTCTTGCAGGACGAGCCCAGGCTCGCTCATAGCGTTCTTGATACTTATCTCAGCCGACTGCCGGCTGCTGCGGTGAAGCCGGATTTTCGCGATATCAACTCCCTGGATGCTTTACACCAGCAAAGCATCCGGGATGCCATTGCACTATATAAAAAGGAGTTCGGACAATGAAGACTCATCTGACGATCCCAACGGGAGCCGTCATCACCGTCAAACTTAAGAGCGGCAAGACAATCGGCAACGACGAAGTGGCCGGCATCGAGATCAAACCGTTCTTTTCCGGCGGCAATGCTCAGGCACCGGTCGTTCACGTCGAAACGATACTGGACGACGGTTTTGTCGTTGAACGGGTTTCGCTTCTGGTCAGCGGCTCCAACGGCAAGTCGTTCCGGAAGGAATTGAAAGACTTGTCTGTCAGCGCCATACCGGCTATCGAGAAGAAGCGGGCAGCTTCCAACTCCAAGCCTGGGTCCAAGTAGCATCTAAGCCTGAGTCCGAGTAGCATCCAAGTAATGAGCCAGCAAATTGTGCCATCCCGGTTGCACTTGGCCAAGGTATTTGAGTCGGTCACGGCGTACACCCGTGAAGACGGCGGCTTGAAACTCGTGCGCACAGATCCTTCGCTGGAGGATCAGATCAACCAGTGGGTCAAGGCTACACGTAATTTGCTTGTCAGCGCCGGCGATGTAAGCTGGCTGCCTCGGCCTGACACACCGGATGGTCAGGTCATCGAACATCGTGCCATTGCGATGCTATACGTGCCCGCTGTTGAGAAGACCAATGCCAAACCCTACGGATCGGACCAGATCGCCAAGCTCCAGCCCGA
>Ga0302320_10004573_pt1 | contig 31377 bp, 30 predicted proteins | sample Bog_T0_3_FD_202130 | JGI IMG/M metagenome (GOLD analysis project Ga0302320, IMG submission 202130) | Peat permafrost microbial communities from Stordalen Mire near Abisko, Sweden - Bog_T0_3 | ecosystem: Environmental > Terrestrial > Soil > Wetlands > Peat | place: Sweden: Abisko, Stordalen Mire... | reverse complement strand
GATGAACCCGCGCGTCTCGCGGTCCTCAGCGCTGGCGTCAAAGGCCACCGGTTTTCCCATCGCGAAGATCGCCGCCAAGCTGGCCGTCGGCTACACCCTCGACGAGATCCCCAACGACATCACGCGTAAGACCCCCGCCTGCTTCGAGCCAACCATTGACTACGTGGTCGTCAAAATTCCCAAGTGGCAGTTTGAGAAGTTTCCCGGCGCCGACGACACGCTCGGTCCGCAGATGAAGTCCGTCGGCGAAGTGATGGCCATCGGCCGCACCTTCAAGGAAGCGCTGATGAAGGCCTGGAGGGCTCTGGAAACCGGCAAGAAGACTGGCGCGGAAGTGCTCGAACCGCGACGCCTGACCCAGATGCTGGTTACTCCCAAGCCCGAGCGCCTCGGCTACATCCGCTACGCCTTCGAGCGCGGCATGAGCGTGCGCGAAGTTGCGCGACTCACCACCATGGACCCCTGGTTTCTCCACCAGATCCGGCAAATCACGTTGGAGCAAGCCACCATCGCGAAGACGAGTCCAGAAGATATAAGCACGGAGCGCCTCAGACAGCTCAAGCGCCTCGGGCTCAGCGACGAGCGCATCGCGACGGAATGGAAGCTCGAGGGACACGCCGGCACGCAGCAGGTGAGGGAAATGCGCGAGAGCAAAGGCATCAAGCCGGTCTTCAAGCTCGTGGACACCTGCGCCGCCGAGTTTGAGTCGATGACGCCCTACCTCTACTCCACCTACGATGAAGAGGATGAGGCCGCTCCCACTCAGACCCCGAAGATCATCATTCTCGGGTCCGGACCCAACCGCATCGGCCAGGGCATCGAGTTCGACTACTGCTGCTGCCACGCTGCCTTCGCGCTGAAAGTCGACGGCTACGAGACCATCATGGTCAACTGCAACCCTGAGACCGTCTCCACCGACTACGACACCAGCGACCGGCTCTATTTTGAGCCCCTCGTGCTTGAAGATGTGCTCGCCGTCTACAACCACGAAGCGCAATCGGGCGCCGAGATCGGCATGATCGTCCAGTTTGGCGGCCAGACGCCACTGAATCTGGCGAAGCGTCTGCTCGCGGCTGGAGTCCCCATCATCGGCACCTCGCCAGAATCCATCGACCTGGCTGAAGACCGCAAACGCTTCGGCAAGCTGCTGGAAGAGCTCGATATTCCCCAGCCCGCCGGCGGCACGGCCACCAGCGTGGAAGAAGCGCTTGCCGTGGGTGAGCGCATCGGCTACCCGGTTCTGGTTCGCCCCAGTTACGTCCTCGGCGGCCGTGCCATGGTCATTGCTTACGACGCGCAGGCAGTCGCCCAGTATATGACGCAGGCAGTCGAGTACTCGCAGGAACGCCCGGTCCTCGTCGATCACTTCCTCGAGAACGCCGTCGAAGTCGATGTCGACGCCCTCTGCGATTCCGAGGACGTGCTTATCGCAGGAATTATGCAGCACATTGAAGAGGCGGGCATCCACTCCGGCGACTCCTCCTGTGTGCTGCCTTCTGTCAGCATCCGCGAAGAGACGCTCGATGTCTTGCGCACCTACACGCGCAAATTGGCTCTCGCCCTCAAGGTCATCGGCCTGGTCAATCTGCAGTTCGCCATTCAACGCGATGCAGAGGGCCAGGACCACGTCTACGTCATCGAAGTTAATCCCCGCGCCTCGCGCACCGTGCCTTATGTATCAAAGGCCACGGGTATTCCGCTGGCCAAGATGGCGGCCCGGCTGATGACCGGCCGCAAGCTGCGCGAACTGCTGCCTGAGCAGCTTTCCAGCGGCAAGGACCTGCCGACCGGGACGCACTATTACGTCAAGTCGCCCGTCTTCCCCTGGTCGAAGTTTGGTGGAGTCGATACGGTTCTCGGCCCGGAGATGAAGTCGACTGGCGAAGTGATGGGCGTGGCGGCCACCTTCGGCGAGGCCTTTGCCAAGGCGCAGCTCTCGGCCGGACAGATGCTGCCTACCGGCGGTACGGTCTTTTTCAGCGTCAACGATCACGACAAGCCCGCCGCAATCGAGCTAGCCAGCCGTTACGTCCACCTGGGCTTCCACATCGTGGCCACGGAGGGAACGGCCAACGTGCTGGAGACCGCCGGCCTCAGCGTCGAGCGGGTCTTCAAGGTCAAGGAAGGCCGCCCCAACGTCGTTGACCTCATCAAGGGCGACCGCATTCAGCTCATCATCAATACTCCGCGCGGCCAGGACACGTTCTTTGATGAGAAGGCCATCCGCCGGGCCGCAGTGCTGGCGCGGATTCCCACCATCACCACCATCGCGGCGGCACAGGCAGCCGTTGAGGGGATTGCCGCCCTTCAAAAACGCCAAACCACTGTCTATGCTTTGCAGCAGCTCCACGCGGCCTTTTGACACATGATTCACTGCTGATTTCCAAGGTTTGACGCGGATACGCAAGCGATAAGCAAAATTGCTGGAGGATGCGCAGATGGACATTCACCCGCCCATGGGACGCGTTGAGTCGTTGAAAGAGTTCCTCACCCACATTCTAATCGTCACCATCGGTATTCTGATCGCGCTCGGCCTGGAAGGAATCCGCGAGAGTTGGCGGGATCACGTCGCGGTCACCGAAGCACGCGAGAGCTTTCTCGCGGAGCTGCAGGTAGACAAGAAGCAGCTCGTGCAAGATCAGCAAGGCGTGCGCCAGACCAACGCGCAACTCGATCAGATCCTTGCCGCCATGCCCCAGCTCGCCAAGTCGCCCGCCGAGCTGGAGAAGCGCGTCACCGCCTTGCAGCCGGGCTTTTACTTCTTCCGCACCACTGCCTGGGAGGCCGCGCTCTCCGGCGGAGCTCTTGCCCACATGTCCCGAGAGGAGCTTGACCGCTTTGTCGATGCTTACCTTGCCGTCAAGGATTACCAGGATGCCTCACGCGGCGCCATCGCTGCCTGGGTTGAAGTGGAAACCTACTTCCAGAGCCACCATTCCTATACCCCGACCGAAGAGGCAAATGCCGAGCAGAAGCTCCGCAATCTCAAAATGGGGATGCAGGTGTTGGCGCACCTCGGCCAGGAGATGTCAGGGGGCATTGAGGAAGCAACCAAGAATCCGTAGCGCCAGTCAGGTCGCTTGAGTCTCCGGTCTTCCAGCTTGCGTGGAGCCGAACGCAAAGGGTGGGGAATCTAGTCGATTGGTTCCCGGCCGCGCAGGGCAAGTCGGGCACCAAGGGCATAACCCAGCAGTGCAGCCGCCGGCCATGTGCCGATAAAAGGGCCGTCGTTGTCAATCAGTCCGCTGGGCGTGGGCAGGCTGAAGAAGGTGCGCGTCAGTTTTTCCGTTGCATCGCATTGGAAGCACTCGTTGGGTCCTGTCGGCATATCCAGAATCCACAAGCTGACAATCAACACCCAGATCAGTCCTACCAGCCAAACTACCGTCGCCATCTCGTCCTGCTTGAATCGGGTAATGATATTGCCCACCAGAAACGGCACAAGCATCGACATGAACAGAACCATCCACTGGGAAACCGGGGGCGGATTCATCGCGTAGCCGGCGAACATGAGGCCGAGCCATGAACCCAGAGCCAGGAGGGTATGCACAAAGAAGGAAACCGCCTGCCGGGAAAGCTTCGAGTCGTTCCTTTCCTCTTCCGTGTAGATCGTCGACGGCATCGGCCCGGCTCCTGGACTGGTTTCTCGCCCCAGCCTATTATCTACTTTATAACGTACACGTGACCGCAACAAACGACAATTCGAAGAGACGCCTCTGCCCGCTGCCTCGCCACGCGGGAATGGTCTGACCTCGCGCGTTCTACAATAAAGCCATGCTGATTGAGGGAATCTTTGCTGCCGTTCCCACCCCGTTTTATCCGGACGAGCGAGTCTATTATCGCAAACTTGAGGCCAATATGGCCCGCTACTCCCGCAGCCTGCTGGCCGGAATGCTGGTGCTGGGTTCCACGGGCGAGGCCGTTGCCCTGGACGACGACGAATCCCGCGATGTTTTGCGCGTGGCCGCGGAAGCCTCAGACCCGGAAAAAGTGCTCATTGCCGGAGTCGCAAGAGAGAGCGTCAAGGGCACGGTGGAACTGGCTGAGACGGCCGCAAGCTTCACTTACGACGCGGTTCTGGTCCGCACTCCCACCTATTATGCCGCCCAGATGACGCCGGGGGCCGTTCTCAACTACTTCCGCACCGTGGCGGACCGCTCCCCCTTGCCGGTGCTGCTCTATAACATTCCCCAGTGCGCGCCCTACAACATTCCCGTCGAACTGGTCGCCGAACTGGCGCAGCATCCGAACATCATTGGCATCAAGGACTCCAGCGGCAACCTGCCCAAGCTCAAGGCTGAGATCGAAGCAACCCGCTCCGCCCCAAAGCGCACCGTCACCGTTACGCCCATTTTTGAAGCGGTGACCGATCGCATGAGGTCGCCCAAAGCGGGGGCCAACAGCAGCTTCGTTTCTGCCGGGCAACTCGCCGGCGGGTCCGCCGTGGCCACGCAGGCCCCGGCTCCAGCACTTAAGACGCGCACTAAAGAGGTTGGCTTTGCAGTGTTGAGCGGTTCGACCTCTACGCTGCTTGACGCCCTGGAGGCAGGTGCGACTGGGGCTATCCTGGCCTTTGCCGCTTGCGCACCGCAAGCCTGCCAGGAGGTTTACTTTGCATGGAAGGATCACGACCCGAAACTGGCCAGGGAGAAACAGGAGCGCATTGCCGGCCCCAGTCAGCGCATCGGTGGCCAATTGGGAATCGCCGGAATCAAGTACGCCTGCGACTTCAACGGCTATTATGGAGGCCGCTGCCGCGCGCCGCAAATCCCGCTCACTGCGGACAAAAAGGCTGAGATTGAGGCATTGCTGACGGGAATTCGTAACTAGAGGCGCGTTCTTTCCAATCGATATCAAGCAGGTGTAGAGTTGTCCGCGATTGATCTTGCGATTTGGGGGAAGCGATGAAATCTTTACACAGTGCTGTTCTTAGCTTCACCGGAATCTGCCTGGCCGTCGCTCTGGCGGCCGCTCAGAACCCGGCACAGAAGCCGGATCTTCCTGTGGAAAAGTGGACAGGGAAGACCATCCTGCTCATCGGCGCCCACGCGGACGACGACGCGCTCTCCCACGGCACGCTGGCCATGCTCCAGGCGCACGGCAACCAGGTTTACATCGTCACGCTGACAACCGGAAATGTCGGCACCCAGGACCCCAAGCTCTCCCGGCTGCAGCTCGCAGAGATTCGCCGGACAGAGGAACTGGCCGCCCTCAAGGAACTGGGCATTCCCCAGGATCACTACATCAACCTCGGATACGACGACGGAATGCTCGAGTTCGAAGACCACAAGGCTGTGGTCGAGAACCTCGTCTTCTGGATTCGCAAGCTCCGCCCCGACGTCCTCTTTGCCTGGGATCCCGGCAAGGTCTACCAGCGCTGGCACAAGGCCGACCATCGCGCCGCAGCCTACCTGGCGGCCGATGCGGCCCGCGCGGCCATGTGGCGCCTGCTCTTTGAAGGCCAGATCAGCCAGCAAGGCCTCAAGGAGTTCACCATTCCCGAATACATGTTCTACAACGACTATGACTTTCAGGACGAGAATCTCTGGGTCGACATCGGCAGCTTTGCCGACCAGCGCATCCGCGCCGATTCAAATTACGTCAGCCAGTTCGGCCCTGGCTGGAACAAGTACAATCCGAATCCCAGCCAAGAGGAGATGAAGGCCATGCGCGAGCTGGTGCGCTGCGACATTCGCACCCGTGACGGAAAGCCCATCGAAGGCTTCCGCTACTATCGCGGACTTCCCGACGCCATCGGCAAATAGTCGCCGTCGCTACCTCGTCCGCGGTCCCGTCTTCTGCGGCGGCCAGTTCAGGTTCTCAGGCCCCAGCAGATTCTTCTCGATGATCGAAGCCAGCACCAGCGAGGTTGAGGTCGTCCCGAAGGGGGTCAGCCGGTCGATCACATCTTGCAAGTGCTCCACCGAAACCACGTTCACCTTCAAGATGAAAGAGTCCTCGCCCGTTCCCCGGTGGCACTCCACAATCTCCGGCATCGATCGGAACCGCTGCGTCAACTTCGCCAGCACGTTACCCACCACGCTCATGCGGATAAATGCCGAGATGGGCAGGCCAATGGCAAGCGGGCTGATCTCAGCCCGGTAGGCGCGGATGATGCCCTCATCCTCCATGCGGCGCACGCGTTGCGCCACGGCGGGCGTGGAGAGCCCCACGCGGCGGCCAAGTTCGGCAAAAGAGACGCGTCCATCCTTCTGCAACTCGGTGAGCAGCTTCCATCCCAACTGATCGAGGAGCTTTTCTTTACCGGTTTCGGGCAATCTGGGCCTCCCGTGCCTGTCTGCTTAACGAATGGTAAGTATATCCGCAAAACGGCTAAGAAGTTTCGTCACTTTGCTTGAATAAACTGCGAAATCGTATTGGATTTTCTCGACTTATGTCCTATGCTCTGGTGTTGGATTAAGAACCGCACTTGGAGGGAACAATGGCAGCAGAAAAGCGCACATGGGCAGAACCGTTCAAAATCAAGGTCGTTGAGCCGGTAAGGATTCCTAGCCAGAGCGAGCGGGAAGCAGCGATCCGGCAAGCGGGCTACAACACCTTTCTGCTCCGTTCTGACGACGTCTATATCGACCTGCTCACCGATTCCGGCACCTCGGCCATGAGCGATCGCCAGTGGGCGGCCATGATGATGGGCGACGAGGCTTACGCCGGCAGCCGCAGCTTTTACCGGCTCGAGGCCGCTGTCCAGAACTGGTACGGCTACAAGTACGTGGTGCCTACCCACCAGGGCCGCGGCGCGGAGAACCTGCTCTCGAAGACGCTCATCAAGCCCGGCGACATCGTTCCCGGCAACATGTATTTCACCACTACTCGCCTCCACCAGGAGCTGGCCGGGGGTACGTTTGTCGATGTGATCGTTCCCGAAGCCCACGACCCCAAGAGCCTCCATCCCTTCAAAGGCGACGTCGATCTGGCAAAGCTGGAAGAGGTGATCAAGACCTACGGCGCCCAACGCATCCCCTACGTCAGCATCGCGGCCACGGTGAACATGGCCGGCGGCCAGCCCATCTCGCTGGGCAACGTCAAAGCCGTCAGCGAACTCGCTCACCGCTACGGCATCCGGGTCATTCTGGATGCGGCCCGCGTCGTTGAAAATGCCTTCTTCATCCAGAGAAGGGAAGCAGGCTGCCAGGACCGCACCATCGCCTCCATCGTCAAGGAGCTCTGCTCATATACCGACGGCTGCACCATGAGCGCCAAGAAAGATCCACTGGTCAATATCGGCGGCTTCCTGGCCGTCAACGATCAGGCCATCTATGACGACGCGGCCAATCTCGCCGTCATCTACGAAGGCCTGCACACCTACGGCGGCATGGCCGGCCGCGACATGGAGGCCCTCGCCACCGGCATCGAGGAGTCGCTCCACGAGGACCATATTCGCGCCCGTGTCGGTCAGGTGCTTTACCTGGGCCAGAAGCTGACGGACGCGGGAGTTCCGATTGTCTTGCCCGTCGGCGGCCACGGCGTCTTCCTTGACGCCCGCGCCTTCCTGCCGCACATTCCGCAGGAGCAGTACACGGCACAGGCGCTTGCCGCGGCGCTCTATCTTGACTCAGGCGTCCGTAGCATGGAGCGGGGCATCGTCTCGGCAGGCCGCAACAAGGAGACCGGGGAAGACAACAAGCCCAGGCTCGAACTGGTCCGCCTCACTATCCCGCGGCGTGTTTACACGCAGGCCCACATGGATGTGGTCGCCGAGTCCGTCGAGTCAGTCTACGCAGACCGCGCCAACATCCGCGGCCTGCGCATGACGTATGAACCCAAGTACCTGCGTTTCTTCCAGGCCCGCTTTGAGCCGCTCACGGCATAGTCGTTTTACGCAGCACCCTTCGGCGGCCAGCTCGTCTGGCCGCCGTTCTTATAAGCCAGATTACCCAGTTGGCCGGCGCGCGCTGCCGCCACGCCCGCTTCAACCGGCGCATTCGGTTCTTTGCGCGACGTAATGCATTCAAAGAAGTTGGCCATGTGTTCGATGGTGCCGTCGCGGAAACTGTGCGCGGTCAGAACCGGATTCTGCTGCCCCTGCACGCCCTCGCGATGAACGCTGAATCCGCTTCGATCGAGCTTCAAAGTCGCCTCAGTTCCGCGGAACTCCAGCCCGCCATCGTCAATCGACGAGCTCATCATCCCCTCGTAGACCACATCGAATCCGAGATACCGGAACGCAGCCTGGATGGTGTCCGGGCACTCCCACTGCTCATAGATGTACTTGTCCCCCAGCATCATCGCGGTGCGCGGCGCGTCGGCCTTCATCGCCCAGTGCACCACGTCGATCCAATGGGCGAATAGATCGGTCATCGCCCCGCCGCCAAAGTTCCAGTACCACCGCCAGCGGGCGAACTTCTCATCGCTGTAGGCCTGCATGGGAGCAGACCCCAGCCACATCTTCCAGTCCAGCGCCTGCGTATCGATCGGCTTGGGCGGGTAGCTGCCATAGTTCTGCCACCAGTAGGTCCGCACCTGCGTTATCCGCCCCAGGCTGCCGCCTTGAATCAGATCCACTGCCTCCCGGAAGTGCGTCCAGCTCCGCTGCTGCATCCCGCACTGCAAAATCTGCTTGCCGGAGCGAACCGCCTTGGTCAGAACGGCGCCTTCCTCGATGGTGTGAGTTACGGGCTTTTCCAGATAGACGTCTTTGCCGGCCTTCAGCGCGTCCACGGCCATGGGAACATGCCAGTGGTCCGGGGAGGCGATCAAAACCGCATCGAGATCCTTGTCGAGGACCTCGCGATAGTCCAGGTGGGTTGTCGCCAGCCCGCCTGAGCGCTCCTTGACCGCATCGCGGCGCGGTCCGTAGACGTCGCTGACTGCGGCAATCTGGAAGGGAACTGCTGTCTTGTCGGCGGCATCCAGCAGGCCGCGCATCATCCGGCCACCGGCTCCCAGAACTCCAATGCGTAGTGTGTCGTTGGCGCCAAGCGCCCGGGCTGAGGCCAGGGCGGTCAGTCCGCTTGCAATCAGAAAACTGCGACGATCAAGAGTAGGGCTCACGTGTGCTCCATCCGTTAGAAGATGTGGATTCAGCTGCGGGATGGTTTATATATCAAGGGGACAGGAAAAGTCGAGTCTTTTCAGCCATAAGGAGCGCCTAGGGGGCTTTGCGCCCTAACCGCGATAGATATGCATAACGTCTGATAACAGATATTCTGTATAGTGCGGCTCGGGATCTTACCTTGACTCCTGCTTCCCCCGCCCAGGAGAGTTCTCCTCGCGTCAACCTATCACAACCGGGTCAACTCCGGCCTCTTCATTGCTCACCGCTTTGAATGCGGGGCGTCCAAAGCGTTGCGCCGGAGGCTGTCCAACGGGGTTCAGATGAAACTCATCCACTCCCCGGCAAAGGTACGCCTTGAAATTCGAATTCACCGCCAGGTCGTTCTTCACCTCGGTGCCTGAATACCGCAGCGTCAATCCCGCACGCCGCCGCGCCGAGGGGTTCGAGGGTGAGCTGTGCACGCACCGGTCGTCATGCAGAGACACCTCCCCTGCCTTCAGCTTGAACTGCACTGCCTCCGCCTCGCTGAAAGTCCCCGTCTCCAGTTCCAGGGTCAGAACGGAGGTGGTCTGGGTTGACCGTTGGTGCTTCATCAGACCATGCAGATGCGAGCCGGGCACCACCCGCATGGCGCCGTTCTCCGCATCCACGTCGTCAAAAGCCAGCCAAACCGTGACCGTATGGTGCGGCGCCATCGGCCAGTAGTATGCGTCCTGGTGCCAGCCCACGGTCGAGTCGCTCTGCGGCTCTTTGATAAAGAAGCTGCTCGCCCAGCAATAGAAGTTCGGTCCCAGAATCCCCTCCACCAGGTCGCGAATCTTGGGGTTCATCACCATCTCATAAAGATAGGCACTGGTCTCGTGCCACTCGCGGATATCCTTCGCCGTCTCGCCCGGCTCCAGAAGAGCCAGCAACTTCGGCAGCTCCGCATTGATCTGCGTCATCTCGGCCGGCGAATAGATGGCCGGGAGACCAAGCAGGTACCCTTCGCGGCGATAGAACTCCTTCTGCTCTTCCGTAAGCTGCAATCTGCTCATGGCTAGTTTCTCCTCAATGGGCAATCCGATTCAGCTTACTTCACCCGCTCCAGCTTCAGTACCCGCCCGCCAATCCGCCACTCCACAACAAAGATGTTGTGTTCCGCGTCTGCCGCAGCCCCGTGCGGGCTATTGAACTTGCCGGGAACCAGCGTCGTCTCGTTCGGCCAAGCGGGGTCCTTGCACACATCTTCGTTGACCCCCAAGCAGCAGACCAGCTTGTCATGCTTGTCCAGAATCGTCACCTTGCCAAACAGCTCGGGCACAATTACCTGGTCTCCATCCACCGCAAAGCAGTCCGGACTGGTCAGAAATTCCGCGCCAAAGGTCCTAAGATACGTTTCATCAGCGCTATACACCTGCACGCGATGGTTGCCACGGTCCGCCACATACAGCTCCAACGGCCGCTTTCGGCTGTCGAACCAGATCCCGTGGGGGCAGTTGAACCGGCCACCGCCCTCCGTGCCATCCAGCGTTGCCAGCCAATTCCCTGCCGCATCGTACCTGGTCACCTTGCTGCTTCCGTACCCATCGGCAACCCACACATCGCCGTTGCCGCCGTGCCGCGCTTCGTTCACGGCAACCCATGTCGGCACGTAGGCCTCACTGACCGCATAAGGTGGCGCGGCGATCGACTGCACCACCGCCCCATCGGCCGTCGTCTTCTCCACCACGACCCGGTCCTGGTCAGTCAGCCAAAGGAACTCCGTTCCCTGCTCCTCAACCAGCGTCAGCCCGTGAGCTCCCGGATAATTGCCCCAACTCTTCAGGAGCTTTCCCCCGGCGTCGTAGACCAGCATGCCCGGTACTGCCTGGTGAAAGATGTATATGTGGCCATTCTTGCCCACGGCGGCTCCGTGGGTGCGGCCGTTCACCGGACGCGCCTGGAGCTCAGGAACCGTAGTCCAGTTCTCATGCCAGCGGTAGGTACCGTTGGCCGTCTCAAGCACATTTTGCATAGGGGAAGAAGCCTTTCTAACAGTTCAAGCAGGTATGCCTGCCACGAACCAGTGTGGCTCATGGCAACCGATTGGGAAAAAACCTCAGTGTCCGTTGCCGCTGCGGCGCCGGAACCGCGCCAGCTCGTCATAGCTCTTGTTGGGATCGCCGTACCGGTTCCCTGCCTTATCCTTGCCCCGGCACAGATAAATGTTGTGCACCCCGTAGGACTCCTCGCTCAACTTCACTGAGGTCGGCATGTACCGCATGGTGTAGCCGCAGCGGCGCTGGTCGCTGGTATTCGGCGGGCTGCCGTGCAACAGGCGTCCGTCGTGCAGGCTGGCGTGATTCGTCTCCAGCTCAATCGTCACCGCCTTGCCGTCGTCAATCGGCTTCCGCTTGACCTGCCATGGCAGTACATTTTGGAGCGGATCCACTTCCTCGTGCTCGCTCGTTCCCTCCAACGTCCGCGGAATCACCAGCATGGCCCCATTTTCCCGCGTGCTCCGATCAATGGCCAGCCACACCGTCACCACTTCCATCGGCGACAGCATGTGGGACCAGTAAAAGCTGTCCTCATGCCACGGCGCCCGCTTGCCATTCCCCTTCGGCTTGCAGATGAAGTGGCTGGAAAACAAGGCGATATCCGGCCCGATAATCGGCTCCACCAGGTCCAGCACCTCGTCGCTCATCAACCACTCAAACAGCTTTGTATCGCTGAAGTGCGGCACATCCATCGACTCCGGCCTTACATCCGAAGGCAGAAGCGCCAACTCCTCTTCAAAATGCGCCTTGAGCGCATCAAACTTCTGTTGCGGAAAGACGGGATCGTCGTAAACGATAAACCCCTCCCGCCGGTACCCCTCCACTTGCCCGGCAGTCAGCCGAAGCGTGCTCTTTTCAGACATCGATGACCTCTCGTTGCTGCTGTTGTGTGGGACAAACTCCGATATCAGACTCTTGGAAAAGGAACAGCTGGGGAGGTTGGGTCAGGGATAAGGAGAAGCCTGCCTCCCGCGCGGTCATTTTCCAGTCTGAATCCGTTTTAACCTGTGAGTATGCATCGTCAAATCAAGCGAATGCCGTCAACCTGAATGCTGGCCGTTTCGCCGAATGGCAGGGGATCTACAGCAATGGCCAAATCCTAGCGCCCTGCAAACTCCTCTGTCAATCGATCCCCGGGAGCTCACCCTCAGCTACATCTTGTACCGGCCCAGGTCCTCGTCGTTCAAACCCTCAAGCCAGCCGCGCAACTGCTCCGCGGTCGGATCCGGCGGCCCTGTGGTGCTCAGCTTCGCTGACTGCAACACCTGCTCGGTAACAAAAATGGGGCAGTCCGCCCGCAGCGCGAGCGCGATCGCGTCCGAAGGCCGGGCGTCGATGGTCAGAGGCTCCTCCCCTTGCCGAAGCCATAAAACAGCAAAGAATGTATCGTCCTTAAGTTCATTGATGACTATGCGTTCCAGTTGAGCATTCAAGTGCCGTATAAGATTCCTGGTGAGGTCGTGCGTCATCGGGCGCGGCACCGCCACCTTCTCAATCTCGATAGCTATCGCGTTGGCTTCGAAAAGACCCACCCAGATCGGCATCACCGTATCGGATGCCATATCCTTCAACACCACGATGGGCATATTGGTCGCAGGGTCCATCATCAGGCCGCGTATCCGTACCTCGATATCCATGGCTTCCCCTTCCCGCACTCGCCTCTATATTAGACCGCTTCGCCCACCAGGCTGTTGGGGTGCGTTCCGGTAATCCTCACCTGCAGGTAACTGCCCGGAGCAGGCGCAATGGGCTGGGCGCAGGTAAAGTTCACCGGCTTGTTCTGGCTGCTGCGCCCGGCCACCTGCCCGCGCGCGGGGTGCTGCCCTTCAACCATCACTTCCATCACCTGGCCCAGATGTCTCGCATAGTTGACCCTCTGAATCTCCCGCTGACGATCAAGCAACACTTGAAGCCGGTGCGCCTTTTCCTCATCCGGAATCGAGTCGATCATGGTCAGTGCCGGCGTGTTTGGCCGGGCCGAATACTTGAAGCCGAAGACGCAGTCGTACTCCACCCTGCCCAGCAGGTCCATCGTCTGGATAAAGTCGTTCGCGGTCTCGCCGGGAAAACCCACAATAATATCCGTCGACAGCGAGATCTCGCGCCGCGCCGCCTTGATCCACGCAATCCGCTCCAGGTACCACTCCGCCGTGTACTCGCGGTTCATCGCCTTGAGAATGCGCGATGAGCCCGACTGCACCGGCAGGTGCACATGGTCGCAGAGCGTGGGAACTGCGTCGATCACCTCCACAATGTCCCGCGTGAAATGTCTTGGGTGGCTCGTCATAAAGCGCACCCGCCGAATGCCACCCACCTCACCCACCGCCGCCATCAGCTCCGCGAAGCTCCGCTTCCCTTCCGGGTCCAGGTAGCTGTTCACGTTCTGCCCCAGCAGTTGAATCTCCGTGTAGCCCAGGTCCGCAATCCGCCGCGCCTCCGACAGCACGGAGGTCGAGGTTCGGCTCCGCTCCTTGCCCCGCGTGTACGGCACGACGCAATACGCGCAGAACTTGTCGCAGCCCTCAATAATCGTGATGTAGCCCCGGTAGGGATTTTTGCGCGCGGTGAATTCGGTTTCGAAGGCCTCGTCGGTCTGGCGGTCATCGAGTCCCGTGATCCGAGTCTCGCCCGCTTCCAGCCGGATCAGCATCTCCGGAAGCTTGCGGTACGAGGCCGATCCTGCGACCAGCGACACATACGGCGCCCGCTCGAAGATCTTCTCACCCTCCTGCTGCGCCACGCACCCCAGCACGCCAAAACGCTTCCCGGCCTTGTGCAGCTTTTTGTAGTCGTTCAGGCGATTGAAGACCTTCTGCTCCGCCTTGTCGCGGATCGAACAGGTGTTGTAGAGGATGAGCCCGGCGTCTTCTTCGTGCTCTACCTGCCGGTAGCCCTGCTGCTCCAATGTGCCAATCACCTTTTCAGAGTCATGGGCATTCATCTGGCAGCCGAAGGTTTCAAGATAAAAAGTTTTATCGGTTGCCATGGCAATCTCAAGTATACCGTGATTCGCATCACGCGAGTCGCCGCCCTTCCCGGCGGCACAGCGTCACCGCAACCCGGTATGCAGGTAGGCCAGCAGCGCCGCCATCTGCTCCTCGGTAAACCGCCCGTTGAAGCCCGGCATCATCCCCCGGCCCACCAGCACATTCCGCCGCACCGCATCCTCCGTCGCAGGAATCCCGCTCGGCAGCGTCTTTCGGTCAAAAAGCCCGTGCAGGTCCGGCGGAACCTTCTTGAGCGCCAGGTCGTTCTCTTCATGGCAATGCGCGCACCGCACCTCGTAGAGATGCTTGCCTTCCGCCTGCTGCGGCGTCAGCGCAGACTTCGACCGGCAACCACCCGTGCCGATGACTGCGCAGAAAGCGCAAAGCCCCCAAGCCGCAGCCCTGGCCCAACAGCCCCGCCGCCTGAGAAAAGGATTCGGAAGCAAATCGCCAGCCGCCATGGTCCCCAGTCTATCGCTGGGACTGCAATCCGCAATCGCGCCGCCAAAGCAAGTATCCTGTTCCCATGCAGCTTCCGTCCTTAGCCCAGATCCGCGAAGCCCAGCAGGTCGTCTATCGCCACATGCCGCCGACGCCCCAGTACACCTGGCCGCTGATCAACCAGCGCCTTTCGTCGGCCGGCCAGCCCGCCGCCGAAGCCTGGATCAAGCACGAGAACCACACCCCCGTGGGCGCCTTCAAGCTGCGCGGCGCGCTCGTCTATCTCGACTGGCTCGAGCAGACCCAGCCCGCCCTTCAAGGCGTAGTCGCGGCCACCCGCGGCAACCACGGCCAGGGCGTCGGCTTTGCCTCCCGCCTCTTTGGTCTCAAAGCCGACATCGTCGTTCCCCGCGGCAACAGCAAGGAAAAGAATCGCGCCATGCTGGCCCAGGGCGTAGAACTGGTGGAGCACGGCCACGACTTCCAGGAGGCCTTGGAATTCGCCCACACCCTTGCCGCCGAGCGCGGCTACACATTGATCGACTCCTTCCACGAGCGCCTGGTCATGGGCACCGCGACGTACGCGATAGAGTTCCTTCAGACAGCCCCACCGCTCGATCTGGTCTACGTCCCCATCGGTCTCGGCTCATCCATCTGTGGCGTCGCTGCCGCGCGCAAGGCCCTCGGCCTCACGACTGAAATCGTGGGTGTAGTCTCCGCCGCCTCCCCCTCCTACTCACTCAGCTTGAAGTCCCACCAGATCGTCGAGGCCCCATCACTCTCCGCCATCGCCGACGGCCTCGCCTGCCGCAAACCCAACCCCGTGGCCATGGCAATCATCTGGCAGAACGTCTCCCGCATTGTCGAAGTCAGCGACACGGAGATCGCCCAAGCCATGCGCGTTTACTACCAGGACACCCACAACCTGGCCGAAGGCGCCGGAGCCGCCGCCCTGGCCGCCGCCTTGCATGAGAAAGATTCCCTCGCCGGCAAGCGTATCGGCATCATCCTCACCGGCGGCAACGTCGACCGCGCGGTCTATCGAAAAGTCCTGGCCGAAGAATCGTGGAGCCCAGAAGCATGACCGAAAAGCAGGAGCATCTGACCCCGCTCGCCCACGCCGCGCAGAACCGCTGCTTCGGTTGCGGCCCCGCCAACCCCGCCGGCCTCCATCTGGATTTCCTGCTCGCCGAAGACGGCGCCGTGGTCTGCTTCACCACCGTCCCGGCCACCTTCGACGGCCATCCCGGCTATTTGCACGGCGGCATCATCGCCACCCTGCTCGACGAGACCATGAGCAAAGCCCTCCGCGCTCACGGCCTCAGCACCATGACCCGCCACCTCGAGACCGATTACCTGCGCCCCGTCCCCTCCGGCGAACCCATCCGCATGGAAGGCCGCATCCTGCGCGGCGAAGGCCGCAAACACTGGACCGAAGCCCGCATTCGCAATGCGGCCGGCAAGGAGTTAGCCCATGGCAAAGGGCTGTTCATCGAGGTGCGCGCCCGCTAACGAAGACCGGGGCGGCCACGAGGACCGCCCCGGGTTCGCCTTAGTGGATCATGTTGATGGTTTCCTGCGTGACCGTATCGAAGGTCGTTACCGCCTTGGAATTGGCCTCAAAAGCGCGCTGCGCGATGATCAGGTCCGAGAACTCCGCCGAGATGTTCACATTCGACTCCTCCAGCGCTCCATCCTCCATGGTGCCCAGACCCGATGAGCCGGAGGTAGCCACAGCGGCCGTACCGCTGGCCAGCGTGGTTGCATAATCCCCATCGCCAAGCAGTTGCAATCCCTGCACGTTCGCCACGTTGGCCAGCGCTACCTGTCCCACTGCCTCTTGTTGCCCATTGGAGTAGGTCGCCGTCACGGTGCCGTCCGAGCCAATAGTGAAGCTCTGATACTGGCCGCTCGCGTATCCGTTCTGCGTGGTTGCAGAGACAGCAGAGGCCGTGTCCACCTGGCTGATGGAAGGCGTGCCGCCGGTCCCGAGCAGATTCCAACTCATGCTCAGATCTGTCGCCCCATCCGCCAGCCCAGTAAAGCTCAGCGGAATCGAGGACATGTCTCCGGGTGCGGTTCCGACCGCCGTCAAGGCTCCCCCCGTCGGCGTAATCGATTGCAGGGTGCCGTCCGGGCCGAAGGTCATCGTCCCGGTCACTGGCGTGGAAACACCGGATGTGAAATCACCCGCCGGCAACGCAACCGAGTAGCTCCAGGTGTTGGCGCCCAGCGGCGTATAGGTCACCGTGGCCACGTGGCTCACGCCCAGCGAATCGTAGATCGTCACCTGCGCCGGGAACGAGCTGGTGGTAGGCGTCGTTGAATCAAGGTTGGCCGTCATGTTCAGCGTTGTGGTTGCCGCGGGTTGCTGCACCTGGCCTACTGGAATGGTGATCGCCGCCAGCGGCGCGTTGGTGTTCACCACCCCGCCCACCGCCGGATAGCCCATCACGCTCAGGCCGCTGGAGGTGACCAGATTGCCGTCCGAGCTGAGCGAGAAATCGCCGGCGCGGCTGTATTCATCGCTGCTCCCTCTGCTGACGACAAAGAAGCCGTTGCCATTCAGCGCCACATCGGTCGCGTTGCCGGTGGTGTTGATCGAACCCTGCGAAAACTCGGTCTCGTTGGCCGCCACCTGCACGCCCGCGCCCACCTGGATCGGATTCCCCGCCCCGGTTGAGCCGATCTGCTGATAAAACAGGTCGGCAAAGTTGGTTGTCTGGGCCTTGAAGGCAGTGGTGTTCATGTTTGCCAAATCATTGGCGATCGTATTCAGCGCCGTCGAATCCGATTCAAGGCCGGTCAGTGGAATAAAGAAACTTGCCATGATAGCTCTCCCTTTTTTGCTCTCTGCGGTTTTCGCTGGCCCAGGCGGCCGGCGGGTGAACGAGAACCCTGGGGCTCGGTAAAGCCCACGGGATTCCTACTTGCCCGTGTGCCGCCCATTCAGGGCCTGGGCCACGCGTTGCGACGCCGGCTTGGAGGGCGGGACGCTCAGATTGCCCGCGGCGTGCTTACCCGTGGGCGCCTCCGCTGCGCCCGCCTTCGCTGCGATCGAACTCGCCGCGAAAGACTGAATCCCCGCCAACGCGCCGCCCTGGCGCGCTGCCGCGTGTGCCTGCCCCCTTGAGCCTGAGGCGCCGGCGCCGGTCGCACTCACCGCCGCGGCCGGGTTGCTGGCTCCATCGGCTCCAGCAACCGCGCTCGAAGCGCTGCTCGTGCTGCTCGACACCCCCAGCGCCGTCGAAAGATTCTGATTGATCGAGATCAGCTGCTCCAGACTGTTCACGTTGACCAGCTGGTTGATGTACTCGTTGGGGTCGGTATCCGCGGTTGGGTCCTGATTCTGCATCTCTGTCACCAGGAGCGTTAGGAAGTCGTTGGCCGAGATGGTGGCCGAATCGCTGCCTGAGGTGCTGCTTCCGCCGGTTCCGCCGGTCCCGCTGCCCGGCCCCGTCATGGGATTCGCCTTTGCGCTCGCAACGGCCTGCGCAGAGGCTATGTGATGACTCCAGATTCCCGATGCTGCTGCTGCCATGATCCCTCCCAGTTTCTTTCGTCTCTCTTCCGGCCGGTAACGCCGTTCCACGCGCCGCATGGCCTCAGGCCATCACCGAAATGTGACCGCCCCCCGAGAGGACCGCCGCCGGAGTTGCCTCCAGCCGCCCGCCTTCCAATCTCGTCTCCGCGTTAAGGGTCGACGCCAGCATGCCCGGCTCCCCCCCCGACCCCGGCTGCTTGCCTTGCTCCGAACCTTGTCCCGCTCCATCGCGCATGCCCTGGTCCCCGCTCTGTGCCGTGCCGGTCTCAGTTCCCCGGCCTTCGGGCGCGGCCAACGTCACCGTCTCGACCGGCGTCCGATGCTCGGCCAGGTGCGCATTCAATCCTGCCAGTTGGCTGCCTAGCGCCTGCGCCGCATCCGCCGATGCAGGCACCAGCGAGGCATGGATGCCCCCTGTGCCCAGGTCTGCCCGGACGCCGACCCATCCCAACGCCGGATCCTGGAAACCTGCCTCCGCCCGATGTGCCCCGGCATGAATCCAAGTGGTCGCCGGCGCTGGCGATCCTGCGTCGAGCGCAACAAAAGTGTCGCTTTGGGCCGGGCCGCTCGACCCAGCCCGCGATGGGCTTGCTTGAAGGCCGGCAGCGCCCGCGTTCCCCTGCTCTGCTGCCTGATCCCGCCCCAGGCCCGCGTTGGCGCCGGCCTGTACCGCGGTGCCCGGCTGACCCTCGATGGGGTTCCCATGCTGAGCCGCTGCCACGGCGCCGGCCCCCTTCACCATACTTGGCGAAGCGGGACTCCGCCTGGTCGCCGAGCCGGGCCGGGGAGCCTGAACGGACGTCGGATCGGATGCTTCGGCTTGAGGTTCCACAGCGCCGCCGGGCGGCGAAGCGGGACTCCACCTGGTAACTGAACCGGCCTTAGCGGCCTGGACTGTGGCTGTATCGGATGCTTCGGCTTGAGGTTCCACGCCGCTGCCGGGCGGCAAAGCGGGACTCCGCCCGACCGCCGAGCCGGGCTTGGCAACATGAATGGGCGGTGGATCGGATGGTCCGGCTTGAGTGTCCGCAGCGCCGCTGGGCAGCAGCGATCCATCCACGCCCGGGGTCGCCGCAGGGCCTGACGTAACCTGCTGGGGCTCTGGGTTCGTCTCAGCGCCGTTCCGGCCGGGAGGCTGGGGTGAGTTTGACCCCGCAGACCATTCCCCGCTCGGGAAAGATCTCGCCTCACCGGCAATGAGCCCGGAAACGCTCTTCCCCACGTCCTCCCCAGGCTCGACCAGCCCGGCGGCCTCCGCATTCGCTCCGAGCTTCTCGCTCTGCGGGAATGCGACTGCGGTGGAGGCTGCACCGGATCCTCTGCTTGGCGCAATCTGCGCGGCGCGCGTCTCTCTCCCGCGAGGGTCCGCCGCGGGGGTGCCCGTGGGGAGATTCGCGATCTTCGCCTCCCCATCCGAAGCTGCGATGCGGCCCGCGCTCCAGGCCTCGGCGCTTCCTTGCCAGAAACCGGGCAGGCCGGGATGGGCGGCAGCCGGGTTGAAAGCCGGAAGGGTGGATGCGCACTCAAAATTGGCGGTCTGGGGAAGCGCTAAGACCTCTGACACTCGAACCGTGGCGTGCGCCGTTGGCTGGGCGTCCTTCACGGCAGGAGCCCTTTGCGCGCCGGCACTGGATTCCTCTGAGCCCGGGATGGACGTTGCCTTGGCAGGCTGCGGCCTCCGCCGCGGCATCGCCAATACCGCTCGCGCCGCGCCGATATTGACCCGGGAACCTGGCACAGCCGTCGTCCAGGCATTCGTTTGAGGCCGTGCGTTCCGGCTTGCGCCGATCTGCGACTGCGGAGTTGCTTCACCGGGCAAGGTGACACCTTTTGACTGATTTCCCTCGCCTCTGGCTGTCGTCATTGCGGACAGCGCAGTTGCGCTGTCGAAGGCCGAGACTTCCGCTCCGGACTCTTTCGCCATTCCTGCCGTAGAACTCGCTCCTCCCGCTGCCCCCTTTTCCGCGCCGTTCTCTGCTCCGGTCACAGCCTCTGCCACCCCCGATACCCCATGTTCAGGCGCACGATCCGCTCCACCCGCATTCTCCATGCCGGTTCCCAGGGACGCCACCAGCGCCTGCCACCCGGAGCGGAAGCTCTCCGCACCGGGCAGCCTCGTGGAGGTTGCATTTCCCATATGCTTCGCTTGGCCCATGTCCGCGGCTTCTGTTGGTGCGGCGACGTTCATGCGGGGAGGAGAAGCAGATGGGGGGCCAAACAGCGGTGGGCACGGGTTAGAGCATTGTCACGATTCGAAACAGCACTCCCAAATCAGGAATTCACCGAGCTGCGCCGGCTGATTTCCTCTCAACTTCTCTCGCCCGCCCGGTTGGCCTCGCTGCCGTGAACACGGTTGCCGTACCAGTCGTCCAGGCCCTGCTGGCCGCGCCGCGCGGCTTCCACCGCTTCCCGTGCCTCGGTCTCCTGGATCAGGGTCTCGGCCTGGCGGCGCTCGACACGCTTGACGAGAAACTCCTCGCGCAAATCGGCTGCATCGAGCTCCGTTGCCGCAAGGCGCGGGGTCAATGCCGCGGCATGCTCCACCGCAATCCGCATCTCTGCCATCCCGGCCACGCGGTCCGGGAGTTCTCCATTGCGGGCGCTGAGCGTGATCAGGCCGCGCCCTCGGCGGTCACGCTGCGCCAAAGCGGCCAGGGCGCGTTCGAGGCGATTCAGCTCCGCCAGCGCCGATTCCAGGGCCACCCGGCATTGTTCTTCTTCCAGGTTGCGGATATGCAGAAGACGGCGCAAGGCGCGCGAGACGGCCATCGATTCACACCTCCGCGGCCAGATCGGCGAGACGGCGCAGGCAGTCGGCAAACCGGATCTTCTCGTGCGTCTGCTGGGTCATGAAAGCCCGCATGGCTCCCCGGGCACGCAAGGCGCGGTCCAGGTCCAGATCGGCTCCCGGTTTATAGGCTCCGATCCGCACCAGATCCTCGGAGCGGGCATAAACCGCCATCAGCCGGCGCAGGAGCGCCGCCTGTTCGCGATGCTCCGGCTCGGTCACCGCGGGCATCAGCCGGCTGATCGAGTCCAGCACCTCGATCGGTGGATACCAGCCTTCGGCCGCCAGCGCCCGCGACAGCACCACGTGCCCGTCCAGCAAAGACCGGACCGCGTCCACCAGAGGGTCCTGCTGATCGTCCCCCTCCATCAACACGGTATAAAAGGCGGTAATCGAGCCCACGCGGAACTGCCCTGTCCGCTCCACGAGCCGTGCCAGCCGGCTGAAAACCGAAGGCGTGTACCCCTTGCCCGTCGGCGGTTCCCCGGCGGCTAGGCCGATCTCCCGGGCGGCCATCGCAAACCGGGTCAGCGAGTCCAACACCAGCAGCACATGTTTGCCCTGGGCGGCAAAGAACTCGGCCACCGTGGTTGCCGCCAGAGCGGCCCGCATCCGCATCAGTGGAGACTGGTCCGAGGTCGAAACCACCACCACCGAGCGCACCCGGCCTTCTGGCCCCAACGCATCTTCCAGAAACTCCCCCACCTCGCGGCCGCGCTCGCCCACCAGCCCCACCACGGTCACATCGGCCTCCGTGTTGCGCGTCATCATGCCGATCAGGGTACTTTTGCCTACCCCCGAGCCGCCAAAAATCCCTACCCGCTGGCCCCGGCCCACGGTCAACAAGCCGTCCAGCACGCGAATGCCCGTGCCCAAGGGAATGCGAATCGGCGCCCGGTCCAGCGGCTGCCGGACCACTCCCTCCAGCGGCAGCGTCCGGACGGCGCGCGGAGGCCTTCGCTCGTCGATCGGAGCGCCCAGGGAGTCGAGGACTCTGCCCATCAGCTCGGGCCCCACTTCGATCTCCGGGCGCATCCCGAGGGCCGCAACCGCGTCGCCGAAACGAATTCCCTCGGTGCTCTCGACCGGCATCGTCAGCACGTTGGAGCCGCGAAAGCCAATCACTTCAGCCAAGTGCGCCCGGTCAAACTGGTCTTGAATCTCGCAGCACTCGCCCACAGACGCCGGCGGACCCGCCGATTCGATGGTCTGGCCCACGGACTCCAGAACCCGCCCGCGCCAGCGCCAGGGCTGACTGCGTTCCAGGCGCGCGAAGTAGCGGCCCAGATACGGTTCCGGCTGCGTGGTCATGCCCGTTCCTCCTGACCCGGTCCCGCCGCGCCCTCGGGGAGTACGGTCACTGCCCTCGGTCCGCCGGCCCGGTCAAAGAACCCGCGTTCAATCTCGCCTAGTTGCGCGCGAATCCCCAGGTCCACCGAACCCATTCCGGTCTCGATCTGGCAGTCGCCGAGCCGCATTCCTTCCCCTGCCATCAAATTGGGCTTCACGGCCAGATTGGGCAGCAGGCCGATCGCATCGGTCCAAAGGCCCAGATCCTCCGCAGGCACCCGCAGCCGCACTTCGGTCGTGGAGGCAAGCTGGCCCAACGCCACGCGCACCGCGCCCGTAAGCAGCAACGGATCCATCTGCGCCTCCCGGCGCAGGATGCGGGCCGCCACCGCCAGGGCCAGTCTGACCACCTCCTGCTCGACCGATTCCAGGTAGTGGTTGCGAGCCAGGGTAAAACTCTCCACCAACGCAGCGGCATGGCGTACCTGACGCTCTTCCCTGGCCGCGTTGGCTGCCGCCTGAGCCTCATGCTCGGAGTGGCGGCCCTCCTCGCAGCCCCGCTCCCGGCCGGACTCGAAGGCACGCCGCGCCTCCTCGGCCAGGCGTTGTTCGAGCTCCCCGCGCACACGGGCTTCGATCGCTCCCGGCCCGGCTTCATCGGCACTCTTCTCCGCGGCGTCTCCCGCGGCCTCCGGCGCAGACACCCAGCCTTCCCATGCCTGCACGGGCGTGCCCGGGTGGTCCCGATATTCAAAGATCTCGATCTCGCCGAGCGCGCCCATGCCGAGATGCCCGTTCCCTTCTCCCCGATTCAGTTCCCAGTGGTCAGCGTTCGTTTGTGTGTGATCGACGTTCCGTGTTCGGTGGCGTTTGGCCCGCCGCGCCGCCATTTATCCACCCTCCGAAGTTGTTCCCGGAACGCTGTCCTCACGCCAGCATCTCGTCCCCTGTCTCCAGCTTCAGCACCACCTTGCCTTCTGCCTCCAGCCGCCGGGCCAGATTGAGAATCTCCTGCTGCGCCTGAGCCACCTCGCGCGAGCGAACCGGGCCCAGCACTTCCATGTCTTCCTTCAGCATCTCGACGGCCCGCGAACTCATGGACTTGAAGATCTGCGCCCGCAACTCCTCGTTGGCGCCGCGCAGTGCCAGCGCCAGTTGCCGCTTGTCCACCCCGGAAACAATCTCGCGAATGGTGGCCGGCGGCACCGTCACCAGGTCCTCGAAGGTGAACATCAGGTTGCGGATACTCAGCGCCAGCTCCGGCTGGCCATCCTCAATCGTCTCCAGAATCTTCTTCGATTCCTCGGCGTTCAACCGGTTGAGCAGGTCGGCCACTGCCTTGAAGCCGGAGTAGCTCTTGCGCACCGTGTCGCCCACGCTCTCCAGCCTCCGGTGCAGGATGTGCGCCACCTTCTGCGCCATCTCCGGCGAGAACTGGCGCATCTCGGCCAACCGCTGAATCGAGACCACTTTGTGATCCTCGCTTAGATTGTCCAATACCATCGAGGCGCGCTTTGGGTCCAGATGTGCCAGCACCAGTGCGATCGTCTGCGGATGCTCGGAGTCCAGCAGCTTACCCAGCTGTTGCGGGTCGGTGCGCTGCAGCTTAGCCAGATTTCCCTGGGCGGCCTCCTGGGAGCGGCGCACCAGCATCAGCAGATCATCTGCACGCTCCTTGCCGAAGGTCTCCATCAGCAGGCGGGTGGCGTAGTCCAGTCCTCCGTGGATCATGAAGTTCTGGGTTTCCAGCAACTCCCAGAACTCTTCCAGGATCTCGGCCGACATCTCCGGGGTCACGCCGCGCAGATCGGCCAGCTCCTCGGTCAGTCGCTGCACATCGACCTCCGGCAGCGCGCGCAGAATCTCCTTGGCCAGGCCCTCGCCCACCGCCACCAGCAGAATCGCGGCCTTGCGCACCCCGCTCATGCTCCCCGTCTGGCGGCGGCGCTGTGTCCCGTTCTCGTTTCCCTGCTCTGCCAAGACCCCGGTCCTTTCTCTCTCCTGGTCCTGCCGCTTTGTCCTGCCGCTCTCTTGCCCTCACCCCGGCGGCGCGGTCTATCCCCGCCGGCCACCGGGTCAGTCGGAGTGAATCCAGCTCTGCAATAAGCGCGAGCTCTGCGTCGGTTCGCGCTTCAGATGGGTGGTCACCTGTTCGAAGATCTCCTGGGTGCGCAGCCGCTCGGGATCGGTCTCGGCCGCATCCGGAGGCTTCAGAACCGTCACATGGGCTGCTGCCTGACCCGCCAACTCCATGACTGCCTCGCCCCCTGCCTCTTTGGCTGCGGACTGCCGCCCTGTTGCCCGGCGCAGCGCCGGGCGCACACCGAAGGCCACCACGACCAGCAATCCGGCCAGCAGCGCGGCGTACTTGACCAGCACCGGCGAGCCCTCCACGACCGCAAGAAACTGCCCCAGCGCGGTAACCGGCGACTGGGAGCGATTCTCGTCGAAGGGCAAATCTTCCACCGTCAACACGTCGCCGCGGGCCTGGTCGAAGCCCACCGCCGCCTGGGCCAGCGCGGTCAGGTTGCGGACCTCGTCGGCCGAGCGGGTTTGCCACTGCGCCGCTTTCCCTTTGGCAGCAAGCTGCGCCAGCCGGTCGTTCACCACGATGGCCGCCGTCAGCCGCCGCACTCTGCCCGGGTTCTCGACCACATGGCGCACGGTCTTCGAGGCGCCGTACGTGCCCGACTCCGTCTTGGCCGACTGCGGCGGCGTGGTCTGTTGCGGATAGACAGGCAGCGACTGCGAATTGGGCGCGTTGGAAGCCGTGCCTGGAACGCCGGAGGCCACCGGCAGCGCGCCGGCCTGCTGCTCGGTGCGCTGCATCGACAGGGTCACTGTCTTGTCCGGATCGTAGTTCTCCTGGGTCACTTCGCTGGCCGCCGGATCGTAGTCCAGGGTCACCGAGGCGCGGACATTCCCCACTCCCGTCACCGGCTCGAGGGTCGAGATCAGCTTCTGCTCCAGCGCCTCCTCGGCGCTCAGGCGGAGAGCATCGGCGGTCTTGGGGCCGAGCGGCAGATGCCCGGCCGCATCCACCAGCACTACCCGGTCGGGGGTGAGCCCATCCACGGCCGAGGCCACCAGGTTACGAATCGCCTCCGGCTCGCCGTCGGCCAGCGAGCGATGGCGGAGCTTCAGCACCACCGACGCCTTGGCCGGACGCTCGGCTTCGCGGAACAGGGAGTCGTGCGGCATCACCAGGTGCACCCGCGCCGACGCGACGTCGGCCAGCGAGCCCACCGTGTGTTCCAGTTCGCCTTCCAGTGCGCGCTGGTAATTGACCTGCTCGTCGAACTCCGAGCCCACCCAATTGGGCTTGTCGAAGATCTCGAAGCCCAGCCGCCCGCTCTTCAGGCCACCCTTGGCCGCGGTGGCCAGGCGCGCCTTATCCAACTGTGCGGCCGCAACCCGGATGCCGGCCCCGTCCGGCGTGGCCTCGAATGGGATCTGCGCCTGGAGCAGAATCTGGCCGGTCTGGCGCGCGTCCTCCGGGTCGAGGTCCGCGTACAGGATGCGCCAGTCGGTGCGCAGCGCATACCAGAGCAGACCCCCGGCCAGCAGGGCCAGCAGCCCTGCCGCGGCCAGCATCCAGCCGCGCTGGGCGGGCTGCATGCCGGCCCAGCGCACCCGTCCGCGGGTCCAGAGGCTGCCCAGCCGATCCGTCCACTGAGCCTCGCCGGGCATCCCCGGCGTGGTCTTCTCCAACTGTGTCCCGGTGGCCATGATCCCCGCGTCCCGTCGCTTTCCCGTCCGTTTCGAGCCTTTCCTCTTGAGACTCCCCGTTCAAGCCTGGCGCCTAAAACTGCATCCCCAGCACCGACTGGTAGGCCTGAACAGCCTTGTTGCGCACCGCCAGCGCCAGCTCAAACGCCATGCTGGCCTTCTGGGTGGCGATCATGGCCTGGTGTACATCTACTCCCGAGCCGGTCATTAGCCCGGCGACAGCCGCATGGGCCTGGTCTTCGAGTTGGTTCACCTGCCCGACCGCATCGCTGAACAGGTCAGCAAACGGGGCGGAAGCGTCCTTGGAACCGGCAGCGGGTGAAGCCACCGAACCGGCCAGATCCTTGAGCGCCGGAACCGCCGCGCTCACAAGGTTGACGATGGCTTGCATGGTTCCTCCCTTCCCGGCACCCGGTATTCTTGCCCAAATCCGTCGCGCCTGCCCCGTTGCGCTTGATCGAACCTGCCGGTTGAGGTCTGCCAAGTTACGATTTGGCGATCTCCAACGCCGCGGAGATCATGCCCTTTTCGGCCTGCACGGCGGAACTGTTCAGACCATATGCACGCGTGGCCCCCATCAGGTCCACCATCTCTGTGAGGGGGTTAATGTCGGGATAGGCGACCATTCCGTCCGGTCCCGCGTCCGGATGGCCGGGGTCGTAGCGCATCAGCGGCGAGGCGGCATCTTCCACCACGCCGGTAATATGCACTCCTGGCGCCACCGGACCGGCGCCGCCCAGGCCGGGCAAGGGCAAAGAGACCGGGACCGGGGTTCCGGGCGATGCTGCGGCGGAGTTCCCCGAGGCCGCGGCCAGCGAATCTAGAAAGCCCGGGTCGCCCTGGTTGGCCGAGAAGATCACATGCTGGCGGCGATACGGCCCACCCGCGGCGGTGTGCGTAGTCTCCGCATTGGCCATATTGGCAGCCACCACCTCGGCGCGCATACGCTCGGCCTGCATGGCTTCGCCCGAGGTGTCCATCAGCCCAAAGAGGTTCATCTTGCCGCTCCTTGGAAACAGCTTTCAGCTGCTTCTCTCACTTCCCGTCCGCGTGGATCGCGTCCATCACCCGCTGGTACTCCTGGCGCAGCAGGGCCACACCGGTTTTGAACTTCAGTTGCGCCTCGGCCAGGTTCAGGCCTTCGCGATCCATGGAGACGTTATTTCCGTCCGGCCGCGCGATCAGCCCGTCGACGGCCTTCAGGCGCACCTGCCGTGCCGGGCGGCCCTGGTCGACGCCCGTCATCGCCTCCTGCATCTCGGCCTCGAAGTCCATGCCCACGGCGCGATAGCCGGGAGTGTCGATGTTGGCCATGTTGGCCGCCGTCAGCTTGGCCTGGCTGTTGGCCAGATCCAGGTAGCGGGCCAACTGGCCGCTCAGGCGGGTCTCGATCTCCATGCTCATGCGGCCCTCCTCACTCTGGCTTCCTCCGATTCTGCTTGCCCCGCGCTCATCCGATTCTCCGCGCCCGCCCCAACTAGTTCAGCGTCAACCCGAAGTCAATCTCCCTGGGGGTCAGCACGGCATCGTCGCCGGCCAGAATCGCTGCCCGCTCCAGCACATGCTCCAGTTCGCGGACATTACCCGGCCATTCGTGGGCTCGCAACTTGGCCAGCGCGTCGGCATCCAGACGCTTCACCGGCTCTTCGCGGCCCATGCGTTCCAGAAAGTGATCCACAAGCAGCGGCAGATCCTCGGCGTGCTCGGCCAGCGAGGGGGTACGAATCAGGAAGACCGCCAGCCGGTAGTAGAGGTCCGAGCGAAAGCTGCCCGAGAGGGTATGCAACGCCAGCGTCTGGTGCGTGGCGGCCACAATCCGGACATCCACCTTCACGTGCTCGTTGTCGCCCACGCGCTGCAGTTCCCCACACTCCACAAAGCGGAGCAGCTTGGCTTGGAGCGCCAACGGCATCTCGCCGATCTCGTCGAGAAACAGCGTGCCCCCATCGGCGCTCTCAATCCGGCCGGTGCGCCCCTGCACCGCGCCGGTAAAAGCGCCCCGGGTGTGACCGAAGAGCTCCGCTTCAAGCAGCGCTTCGGGAATCGCCGCGCAATTAATGGCAACAAAAGGCTTGCGGCTCCTGGGCGAGAGCCGGTGCAGCGCCTCGGCCACCAGTTCTTTACCGGAGCCCGTGGGACCTTCAATCAGCACCGGAGTCGAGCGCGGGGCCACAAGCCGGACCCGGCGGCTGACTTCCAACATGCAGCCGGCATTGCCGATCAGCTCCGGGAGCCGTTCGCAGGCCGGCGGAGCGACCCTTCTTGGCTGCGCCTGCTCGGAGCCAGCGACGGCTGCCGCCAGACCACGCCCGGCCGCCGGCTTGCCTTCTGCGATCCCCGGAGCCGGGCCGGAATGCACTTGCCAACCCTGGGCGTGGACCCGCGTGGCCGCCTCCTCGCTGTTCCCCAGAACCGGCGCCGCGTTCCAGACCGCGGTGTCGGTCTCCTGGCTGCGGCGCAGGGCGTAGAGCAACTCTTGCCGGTAAGGGCCTCGCGGGCTCTCGCGGGAGTTGGCCGGGCCCGTGGTCACCAGGTCCACCTCGGGAAAGTGCTTGCGGAAGTCTTTGAGAAACTCGGCTAGTTCCAGGTCCGGTAGCCAGGAGTCGACCACGATGGCCTCGGGGGCTGTGGCTTCGGCCTCAGCCCAGGCCTGCGCGCCGCTCTCGGCCTCGCGCACCTGCCAGCGCAGGCCGGTGAGAATCTCCGCGAGTCTCTGGCGGAAGTTCCGGTCGGCGCTGGTAACCAATGCGCTCCGGGTGCGGATGTGGGGGAGGGTTGGAAGCGGGGAAACCGGAACTGCCTGCATATGCGTTCTCCTGAGAGTTGAGCGGGTTGAGAACCGCGCCTTGGCGCTAGTGCACTTCGACCGCCGGCATGGAATGATCCGGCGCCGGCAATGCCTGAAGCAGGATCGGCAGGCAGATGTCGGCCTCGGCGGGCACCAGGTAGCCTTGCCCGCGCACCGTGCGGATTAGTTGGCCGGGCGGCGGGTCCTGGAGCTTGCGGCGCAGGTAGTTGACATAGACATCCACGATGTTGGTGGTCTGCGCCGGCTCCATGTTCCAGACCGAGTCCAGCAGTTCCACCCGCGAGACACATTGGCCGCGGTTGAGCATCAAATGTTCCAGCAGGGCGAATTCCTTGTTGGTCAGCATCAGCGGACGCCCCCTGCGCCGGGCCGTGTGGTCCAGACGGTCCAGTTCCAGGTCACCGGCGCGCAACTGCAGCCGGGCCTCGCGCTTGCGCCGCAACAGGGCGCGGCACCGCGCTCTCAACTCATGCAGGCTGAATGGCTTGAGCATCAGGTCGTCGGCGCCCAGGTCCAGGCAGCGGACCCGAGTCTCCACCTCTTGCCGGGCGGTCAGCACCAGCACTGGCAGGTCGGCATTCAGGGCGCGCACCTCGGCCAACACCTGTTCGCCATCCTTGATGGGCATATTGAGATCGAGAATGGTCAGGTCGGGCATCTCCTGGCGAAATGCTTCCACCGCCGCCGCTCCGTCCAGAGCCACCCGAACGCGATGTCCGTCGGCCTCCAGCCCGCGGCTCAGAAACAATCCCAACGCCTTGTCGTCTTCGGCGATCAATAACCTCATGGCAGCCTTTCTCTCTTCAACAGCGTCTCCAGCCCGCTGCGCCTGCCGGCCCGCTAACCTCAGCGGGCCCGCTTAGCGCGTGCTAAGAAACGGCTCCCCTCTACCTTCCTTCAGGTAGGAAGAGACTTCAATATTCGGAGAGAGAAAGTGAGGGGCGCCATTCCTCCAAAGGGGTGGAGGAGAGGGCAGTGTCCGTTTGGGGAAGCGAGAGGTTGGCCTGTGACGGCGAACACAGCAAAGTCCCCGATCACGAAGTTCGCAGAGGCGGCGCTTACAGGCTTAACAGCCTACGCGGTCTGGCCCTGTTCCGCCGCACCTTGTAGGCGGGCGCGCGCGGCTGCCTTCTGCCGGTACATCTCCGCATCGGCCCGCGCCAGCAGTCCCTTCATCGCTTCGTTCGGCTTGGACTCGGCAAAACCGATGGAAGCGCTCACCTTCAACTCGAGCGGCCCCGAAGCTCCTTCCAGCTTGTAACTGCCGCACACCCATGCGCTCAGCCTGTCGATCTGCGCTTTGGCCTCGGTGAGCGTGCAATCCAGAAGAATGATGAACTCGTCCCCGCCCCAGCGCCCCACGATGTCCTTCGACCGGCACGCCGACCTCAACTCGACGGCAAACTGCCGCAGCAATTCATCGCCGGCCACGTGCCCGTGCCGGTCGTTGACCTGTTTGAAGCGGTCAATGTCGATGATCGCGGCGCAAAAAGGTGTTCCGGCCGCCAGCCGCCGCTCCAGGTGACCCTCCACCGCGAGGCGGTTGCGCAGCCCGGTCAGCGAGTCGCTGGAAGCAACCTGTTCGGCCTCTTCCAGCCGCGTCTGGAACGTCGTCACCTCGGCGCGCAACTGGTCGATTGCCGCCTTGCCCTCCGCGGTCATTCTGTCTATGGAAGCCTTCAGTTCCGCCGCGCTGCTCTCGATCGAGGCGCGAATCTCGGTCAGGTCCTCCAGGTTGGCGATCTTCTTGAGCCGCATGGTCACGTTATCGAACTGCTGTGCGCAGCGCTGGTCCCGTGCTCCCACCGATTCAGCCGTGCGCGCCATCACGAGGAGAATCTCTTTCACCTCGGCCGCCTTTTGCCGGTAATGCAGGGCCGTGCGCCGGCCCCAATCCTGCAGTTGCTGCTGGACGCCGCTCTCGGTCGCCTCCACCGTCTCCCGCGTAACCCCGGCGGAAAGACGGGCCTCTAATTTGCCCAGGCTCTGTTTCAACTCACTGCCCAGCCCCGGACAGGCATCCAGGCTGCAATTGCCCATCTCCAGCAACGAAGATCGGTAGGCGCTAACCGTAATCGTGACAAGATCCCCCTCCTCCGCCTCGTCTGCCGAGTTGAAGCCTGTCCCAACCGTATCCAGATATTTCTTCAGTGAGATCATTTGTCCTCGAAGCCGTGTTGTCCGCCGTCGAGCCGCTCGCGGACAAGTCACTTCAAGGTATCGGCAAACCTCGGCCCTTTCGTTAGCTTCGGATGTGCGATGGAAACGCACAGGCCGGTTGCATTCATTGCGGAAAGAAGCCCAAAAGAAAACCCCGGCCGAAGCCGGAGCCTTCTCAAGGGGTCCAATTACACCGCGCCTGCGAATCCGGGCGCAGCGCCCAACGCATTGCCTTGCAGCAATTCGCCCATTCGCGCCGACATCTCCGTATAGGCCGACACGGCGCGCAAAGCGTTCACGCAAATGCCCTCATTCACCCGGCTGAAGGCGTACCGCACCAGCGCCGTCAGAACGCAAACTCGAATCTGCATGGCATCGCTGCGTAAGTTCGCCAGAAGCTCACTGTCCACCGAGTCGCTGTTGCGCGCCGCATAATCGGCCATCTCCAGCATCACCCGGGCATTTTCATAGGATGAATATCAAGCTAGCTCCGGCATGGCGACAAGCTCTTTGTAAGTGATGGTTTGTGTGCAGATGCAAGCGCGCAGCAGTCGAACCATCAAGTCCGGTTCCATGGTGCGGCGGTTGAGCC
>Ga0302320_10004572_pt1 | contig 31377 bp, 28 predicted proteins | sample Bog_T0_3_FD_202130 | JGI IMG/M metagenome (GOLD analysis project Ga0302320, IMG submission 202130) | Peat permafrost microbial communities from Stordalen Mire near Abisko, Sweden - Bog_T0_3 | ecosystem: Environmental > Terrestrial > Soil > Wetlands > Peat | place: Sweden: Abisko, Stordalen Mire... | reverse complement strand
CGTCCTGCCCCAAGCTGCCGGTCTGGGAGGATGCGAATGACCGCGGACTGGTCGTGAGGGCGGAATCCAATGGCCGCCGTGTCGTCAGGATTACCGCGACAGGTCGCGCACTTCTGGAGCAGCACAGAGCAAACCCACTGCCCTGAGCTTACGCAGACAGCGCTGCTTCGAGGCGATCAGTGTCACGGCGATTCCCGCTTTGGGATAGTTGGGCAGATACTCTGTTTCCGTTCCGGAATCTCCTTGACGTGACCTTAGACCTAGAGTGAAGTAGTCCACATTCGTGCAAAAGGTAGCTTGCTCGGCTAGAGGTTTCTGGCTGTAAGGATGCTTGTCGGCCTCGGACGCCCTCCAGGGGCGGAGCATTTCAAAAGGAGAATCTCATGAAGATTCGTCTCGGGCGGAGTGCAGTAGCAGTATCGGCTCTACTCATCGTACTTTTATTGGTGGTCGCTCCGTCATTCGCTGACGCAGTTCTCTACGACAATGGGCCAATCAACGGCAAGGTGAATTCATGGACAATCACCAACCCCTTCAGTGTCGCCGATTCGTTCACGCTCACCAGCGCATCCACTATTGGCTCCTTCTCTGCAGGACTATGGGTCTTGCCCGGTGACACTGCGAAGAGCCTGAGCTGGGCGATTACCACGGGGGCACCTGATTTCAACGGTGGTACCGTGCTGTTCAGCGGGTCTGGCAACTTGAACAATGTCTCTTTGGGTGCCGCCAACTATGGCTACAACCTCTATACCTCCACATTGAGTGGACTGAACGTTTCTCTGGCTGCTGGAACTTACTACTTGGAACTGTTTAACACCTCATCCGCCCTCGGCGGCCAAGTCGGCTGGGATTGGAACTACGGGGCTTCCACCGCCTTTGTCAATGTGTTTGGCAGCACACAACTTTCCTCTGAGTCCTTCACAATCTACGGCACAACTGCCGCAACTACACCGGAACCCGGCACGATGTTGATATTCGGCACGGGTGTACTGGGATTGTTGGGGGCAGTTCGCCGCCGGTTCAGCATGTAACCGGAAGGACCAGCGCCAACATTGTAATTAGGGCGGTTTCGGGGTTGATGTATCGAGCGTTGAGCGTCGTATTTCCTGCCAAGAGCTGTGTGTTTAAGAGGGTCATCCTGAGCGCAGCGAAGGACCCCCGCGAAGCTCAGCTTGCCGCAGTGGCTCCAGGTTTTCCGCCGATTTTGCGTGTTGACCCAGCTACCTGTCCATCTCTTCGATTGATCGTCCCGGCGGGCAGGTCTGAGCGCCCCAGTGTTGCGCAAGATCCTCCCAGTGCGGGTTCATCGATTCAATCAAAGCGATCTTCTTCGAGCGTAGCCATCCCTTGATCTGCTTCTCGCGGGCGATGGCATTTTGCGGGTCAGAGAATGCCTCGAAGAACATCAGGCGGGTGCAGTTGTACTTATCAGTGAAGCCAGGCATGCGGTGGTTCTTGTGCTCGAAGACGCGGCGGTCGAGGTTATTGGTCATGCCAGTGTAGAGTGTGCCGCTCTTGCTGGCCATGATGTACACCCAAAACCGTCCGTGCATGGGCGAATGAGAACACGGTCGCGGCAGGAGAGCAAGCGGAAATTGCGAGAGGAGATTGGAGGTCAAAACTTGGGACGGCACTGCATATTTCAACCGCGCGGGGGTTCTTCGCTGCGCTCAGAATGACCCTCTTAAACACACGCTTCTTGTTGGTGGTGGAACGCTCGACTCCGGATACATCGACTCGGAAACCGCTTTAGAATGTCCATTCATAGAAAAGGCTCCCTTAAAAACAAGGGAGCCTTTCCGTGGAATCATTCTGTCGAACTTACTCGCCCGAGCCGCGTTTCCAGTCGAGCAGTTCGCCGATCGTCGAGGTGCCCGGTGAAGATTGCGGGTGCTTGTAGGATTCCACTTCGGCGCGAGATGCTTCCTCGCCCACTGCGCGAATGCTCAATCCCACTTTCTTCTCTTCCGCGTTCATCTTGATGATCTTGAAGTCGAACTCCTGGCCCGCTTCCATCAGAAGCTGCTGGCCATTGGGGTCCAACGCTTCGGAATTGTGGCAAAGGCCCTCGACTCCGTCCGCCAGCTCGACAAAAGCGCCAAAGCTTGCAAGGCGAAGAATCTTGCCTTTTAGCACATCGCCGACGCGATGCTGTTCGAAGAAGCTCTCCCAGACATCCGGCTGGAGCTGCTTTACGCCGAGCGAAAGACGGCGGTTATCCGGTTCAATGGCCAGAACGATGGCCTTGACCTTGTCACCCTTCTTCAGAACCTCCGAAGGATGTTTGACGCGCTTGGTCCAGCTCAGGTTGCTGACGTGAACCAGGCCGTCGATGCCGTCTTCGATCTCGATGAAGGCGCCAAAGTCAGTGAGGTTGCGAACTTTGCCTTCCACGGTCGAACCCACGGGGAATTTCTCGTGCAGGCTCTCCCAGGGATTCAGCTCAAGCTGCTTCAGGCCCAGCGAAATGCGACGCTCCTGCGGGTTCACGTTGAGCACCACGGCTTCCACCTGGTCGCCCACGTTTACCAGCTTTGACGGATGCTTCATACGCTTCGACCAGGTCATTTCGCTGACGTGGACCAGGCCTTCGATGCCCTGCTCCAGCTCGACGAATGCGCCGTAGTCGGTCACGGAGATCACCCGGCCATGCACGCGCGCACCGATGGGGTAGCGCTCAGCGGCGTCAAGCCAGGGATCGGGCGTCAACTGCTTGAAGCCCAGCGAAACCCGCTGCTTGTCGCGATCGAACTTCAGAACTTTTACCTGGATCTGGTCGCCTACGTTGACCAGGTCGCGCGGATGAGTCAGACGGCCCCAGCTCATATCAGTGATATGCAGCAGGCCGTCGATGCCGCCCAGGTCGACAAATGCGCCGTAATCGGTCAGGTTCTTCACCGTGCCGGTCAGGACCGCATTCTCTTCCAGGTGCTGCATTGTGACGTCGCGCTTGGCGGTCACTTCTTCATCGAGGATCTGCTTGCGGCTTACCACGATGTTGCCGCGCTTCTTGTTCACCTTGATGATGCGAACTTCCAAGTCCTGGCCCTTGAGGGCATCCAGGTTGCGAACCGGGCGTACGTCCACCTGAGAACCAGGGAGAAACGCGCGCGCGCCGAGAATGTCCACCGTCAGACCGCCCTTGATGCGATCAATGACGCGAGCTTTGACGGAAGCTTTGTCGTTATGAGCTTTTTCGATTTCATCCCACGCGTGCAGGCGCTGCGCCTTCTGGAAGGAGAGATTTACATAGCCCTCTTCCGTGTGGCCCTTCTCGACCATTACGTCGATTGCGTCGCCGGGCTGGAATTTGACATTACCGTCGTGGTCCTTGGCTTCTTCCAGAGCTACAACTCCCTCTGACTTGAGCCCTATGTCCACAACCAGGTAGTTGCTGTTGATGCTAACGACCGTTCCCTTGAGGACGCGGTCTTCGTTAGCGGCGAGTTCGGCTTGCTCTTGCTCGAACGACTCGAGTGCTGTTGCGAAATCTTCCGTCATGTTTTCGTTTTTTGGGTTGCGGGAGACGCCCTCGGCAGGCTTCTCCAGCACAGTGTTTGAGATTGGGCTTTGCTCGGCTGGCTGGTTGTCCGTTGGCAAACCGGTGTCCTGAGGCTGATCGTAAGCTGAAGAGTCGTCGCGGATATCGTCGAAAGCCATTAAGTTCGCGTCTGTCCCTCCGTGGGTGAGCACGGTCGAGGCTTTGAGAAAATAATTCGGACTGCTGGCATTCTTTTTTGGAATGGAACCTGCTTACACAGGCAAAAACACACCAGCGGCCGGACCTCCCTGCATAGTTGCCCGGAACAGGGAGAGTGTTCTGACTATAGCAATGGCCAACCAGCCGAGTCAAACGCGACAGGGCCCCAAATGTAAAGATTTCGCCAACATTTGGCGCTATTGAGCAGCGCGGTCGAGCTTGGCCCTGCTCCGGTTTCCGTCCTCGGTTTCCGGTCCGGTGATATTTTGCCCAGCGAAAACCCGCGCTCCTTTGGTACTCTCCCGTATATGGACCACATCTTTACTCCCTGGCGGTACGCTTACATGACCACGGCCGATCGTGCTCCAAGTTGTATCTTCTGCGACCGCGCCCCGTCGCGCGATGCCAACCGCGAGAACGACGAACTCAACCTTATCCTTCACCGCGGCCAGCATTGCTTCATTATCGTCAACGCCTTCCCTTACACCACAGGGCACGTCATGGTTGTTCCATATCAGCACATTGACCGGCTCGACCTGCTGCCCCCGGAGGCTGCAACAGAGATGATGGCCCTTGCCCAACGCTTGGAATCCGTGCTCCGCGAGCTCTATCACCCGGACGGAATCAACCTGGGGATGAATATCGGCAAGGCCGCCGGGGCCGGTGTCGCAGGACACATCCACATGCACATCCTGCCGCGCTGGGTGGCCGACGCCAATTTCATGTCCGTAATCGGCGAAACCCGTGTCCTTCCGGAGACCGTCGACGTCACCGCGCAGCGTATTCGAGAGGTGCTGGCAAAGTAAGCGGCGGAGCCGCCGTCAGTTTGCCAGCATCTCCAGCAATTCCGCCTCGCTGATCACCTTCACCCCCAGCGACGTTGCCTTATCCAGCTTCGATCCCGCGTCTTCGCCTGCGACCACGTAGCTGGTCTTCCTGCTCACCGACCCACTGACTTTTCCGCCCTCGTCTTCGATCATCTTCTTGGCGTCGTCGCGCGAGTACGTCGGCAGTGCCCCGGTCAACACAAAGGTCAGACCCGCGAACCTTGTGCCTCGCACTTTTCTATCGCCTATGAACGTCAGCTCTGCCCCGCGCAGCCGCTCGATTAACTTGACGTTCTTCTCCTCCGCGAAAAACTCGCGAATGCTGGCGGCGATGCGCGGACCCACCTCGTTCACTTCGACGAGTTCGTCTTCGCTGGCCTGCATCAGCACGTCCATGGAGCCGAAGTGCTCGGCGAGGAACTCAGCCGTACGCTCGCCCACCATGCGGATTCCCAATCCGAAGATCACCCGCTCCAGCGGCAACTTCTTCGAGGCCTCGATCTCGCGCAACACATTTTCGGCGCTCTTTTTTCCCATGCGCTCCAGTTGCAGCAGGTCTTCTTCCGTCAGCGAATAGAGGTCGGCGATGTTATGGACAAAGCCCCTGGCCAGCAGTTGATCGACCAGCGCGTCACCAAGGCCTTCAATGTTCATCACGTGACGCGAGGCAAAGTGCAGCAGCGACTCGCGCAGCTTTGCCGGACAGTTGACGTTCACGCAAAATGAATTCACCTCGCCCTCGGTGCGCACGATGTGGCCGCCGCATTCGGGGCAGGTGGCAGGCATGTGGAACTCGCGGGCGTCTGCTGGACGCCTATGCTCACCCTCGTTTACCACGCGCGTGACTTTGGGAATCACGTCGCCGCCGCGCTCGACCATCACCCAGTCTCCGATGCGAACGCCGAGGCGCTCGATTTCGTCCTGGTTGTGCAGTGTTGCCCGCGAGACGGTTGTGCCGCCGATAAACACCGGGCTTAGTGCCGCCACGGGGGTGAGCTTTCCGGTGCGGCCAACCTGGATCAGAATGTCTTCGATCTGCGTCACAGCGGCACGTGCCGCGAACTTGTACGCAATCGCCCAGCGCGGAGCCTTGCCAGTAAATCCCATCCGCTGCCAGAGCGGGATGGCGTTCACCTTCACGACTACGCCGTCGATCTCGTAGGGGAGCGAGTCGCGAGCAGCTTCGGTGGCGCTGACGAACTGCCAGATCTCCTCAAAGGTGCTGGCCACCCGGCGATTCGGATTTACCTTGAAGCCCGCTGCGCTGAGGGCGGCGAGCGCGTCCCACTGCGTCGGTCGCGCCATGCGCCCATCCTGGAGCAAAAAGTAGGAGTAAAAGTCGAGCTTCCGCTGTGCCGTAACATTCGGCTCCAGAACCCGGACGGCTCCAGCGGCGGCGTTGCGAGGATTGGCGAATCGCGCCAGCCCTTCTTCTTCGCGCTGTTCGTTCATGGCCACAAAAGATTTCGTCGGCATCAGGACTTCGCCGCGTACTTCAAACGGAGCCGAAAGGCCCGCCTTGGCGAGTTGCTCGCCGCTCACCGTCAGCGGAATCGAGCGAATGGTGCGCAGGTTCGCCGTAACGTCCTCGCCCGTCGAGCCATCGCCACGGGTGATTCCCCGGGTGAATCGCGCCCCCCCGTTGATCGGCTCGTAATGCAGCGCCATCGAAAGGCCGTCGAGCTTGTACTCGCACTCGTATTCCACCTCCTGCGAACCCGCTAGTTCCGCCACCCGCCGCGTCCAGTCACGCAGTTCCCCTTCGCTGTAGGCGTTGTCGAGCGAGAGCATTTGCACCGAGTGCGCTACCTTGACGAAACCCTCGCGAGCTTTACCTCCGACGCGTTGGGTCGGTGAGTCCGGCGTTACCAGTTCGGGATGCTCGCGCTCGATTGCCTTTAGCTCATTCACCTTGGCATCGAATTCGGCGTCGGTGATCTCTGGGGTATCCAACACAAAGTAGCAGTGCTCGTGATGGCGAATGTCTTCGCGTAGTTCTTCGGCTCGATGGGAGGGTGAGATGGGCTTAGTCATACAGCGGAGATTATAGGGCCACATGGGTTTTTCGTCGTATCGAAAGCCTTGACCGCCTTGATACAATCAAGAAATACTCTTGGCGTAGCTTTTGGGTGGTTCGGGGACCGTTTGCTTACCCCGGTTGCCGGAGCCAGCGCAGTCAGCGGTTCGAGTGAACGTTCTTAAGCACTGGTTTGTGCTCTACAAAGCATGGATTATGGCCATTGTCGCCCCGCTTGGCGGCCCATGGGCCGTGTTTTTCATCGCGCTCATTGACGGCTCCATCTTTGGCGTTCCGCTTGACCCTCTTATTGCCTACTACGTGGTCATCGATCCCCGGCGCACGATCCTCTATGCGGGGATGGCTTCGGTTGGCTCGGCTCTTGGCAGCACTATCCCGTACCTGATCGGCTACAAGGGCGGGGAAGCGCTGGTTGTTAAAAGACTGGGCGAGAAGCGATTTGCCCGCGTACACGCGCTCTCGGAGAAGTGGGGCGACCTGGCGCTGATTATCCCCACGCTCATGCCACCTGGCTTCCCGTTAAAGGCATTTGCCCTCATGGCCGGCGTCACGGAGATGAGCTACGCGCGATTCCTGCTCTCGATTTTCCTCGGTCGCTTGATACGGTTTCTCGGGCTCGCCGCTATGATCATTGCCTACGGCCCGGAGATTCTCCACTTCATTGTGATGTCTTGCCGGCACCATCTGGGAGCCGTCGCTGTGGCCGCCATTACCGTAATTGTGCTGATCGCCGCTGGCGGGTACTACCTCAAGCCGCGCACCCGCGCCAAGGCAGAGAGCGAAACCATTGTCGTTTAAGGCGCGACCGATTCCGCAGTCCTTGCCCATTCGCGTAATCGGCGCTGGATTGGCTGGCCCGGAAGCCGCATGGCAGTGTGCCCGCCGTGGCTTCGGCGTCGATCTCTACGAGATGCGCCCGCTGCGCAACACTCCCGCGCACGAGACTGACCTGTTTGCCGAACTCGTCTGCTCCAACTCGCTCAAGAGCGATAGCGAAAACTCCGCGCCCTGGCTGCTGAAGCAGGAAATGCGCCACGCCGGATCGCTGCTGATGGAACTGGCAGGCCGCACGGCCGTTCCCGCCGGACACGCCCTGGCCGTCGATCGCCTTGAGTTCAGCCGCTTGGTCACCGAGACCATTGCAGCCGAGCCTTTGATCCGCGTGGTGCGCGAGGAAGTGACTTCGCTGGACGGGTTCGATGGAATTACCGTCGTCGCCACCGGCCCGCTCACCTCGGATGCGCTCGCCGCCGAGATTCAGCAACTCAGCGGCACGGATCGTCTATTCTTTTTCGACTCTATCTCGCCCATCGTGGAAGCCGATTCCATTGACCATTCCAAGGTCTATATGGCCGCGCGCTATGACAAGGGAACGGCCGACTATATCAACTGTCCCATGATGCGCGAGGAGTACGAGGCCTTCATCGCCGCGCTCGCGGAAGCCCAGCGCGTCGATGGTCACGATTGGGATAAGGCACAGTATTTCGAGGGCTGCCTGCCTATCGAGGAGATTGCCCGCCGCGGCCCTGATACCCTGCGTTTTGGCCCCATGAAGCCCGTAGGGCTGCGCAATCCTCACACCGGAAACATTCCCTACGCCGTCGTCCAGCTTCGCCAGGAGAACCTGCGCGCCGACTCCTACAACCTGGTCGGTTTCCAGAATCATCTCAGGTTTGGCGAACAGGCTCGCGTGCTGCGCATGATTCCCGGCCTAGAGAATGCGAAGTTTCTGCGCTACGGCCAGATCCATCGCAATACCTATATCAACGCGCCAGCGCTACTGACTTCAACTCTGCAGATGAAACAGGAGCCTAAGCTGATCTTCGCCGGACAGATTTGCGGCGTCGAGGGTTACGTCGAGTCGATCGCCACCGGATTGCTGGCCGGAATCACCGCTGCTGCGGTTGCCTCAGGCGTTGAGCCCATTTCCGCGCGCCGCGCCAGCGCGCACGGTTCGCTGACCAACTATATCTGCAGCGCCGACCCCAAGGACTTCCAACCAGCCAACATCACCTTTGATTTGCTGGAGCAACTCGACGAAGCTACCAAACGAAAAGTGCGCGATAAAAAGCTCCGTCACCAGATGGTCTGCGAGCGTGCGCTCGCAGCTTTCGATGCATGGCTCCAGCAGCTAATCGAACTTCCACAGCGCTGAACTTTTCCTCCCTGCTCTGCGTATCTATTCTTGCGGCGGACTGCGCCGGAGTAGCCCATGACACTGCGCGATCTATTCCTGGATGTGTTGACCACGCTCTGGTCCAACAAGCTGCGGACATTCCTCACCATGTTCGGCATTGCCTGGGGCATTGTTTCTATCGTGCTTATGGTGGCCGCCGGAGAGGGCTTGCGCGTGGGGCAGCAGAAGCAGCAACAGACCTTTGCGCGCGATCTGATGATTGTGAACGCGGGGCGCACCAGTCTGCAGGCTGGCGGCGCGCGCGCCGGACGCCGCATTCACTTTGAGGATACCGATGTCGATTACGTCGCCAGCCAGTCGCCTTCGTGCAAATACGTTTTGCCCGAGCTTGGCAATGAAACTACCGTGCGTAGCAACTACAACAGCGCGCATCCAACCGTCACCGGATCGTTCCCGCCCTTCGCCGAAATACGCAGCATCGACGTAGCCTTGGGCCGCTTCTACAACTGGCAGGACGTCCATGAAGGCCGCCGTGTCGCTTTCCTCGGCTCGGCGATCAATAAGCAGCTCTTTCCCGAGGGAGGAGCCATCGGGCAGAACGTTTACATCCAGGGCGTGCCCTACGTCGTGGTCGGCACCATGCGGGATAAGAAGCAAAACTCCAGCTATGACGGTTGGGATGTAAACAAAGTATTCGTGCCCTTTCCCGTGATGCAGCAGGATATTCCGAACAAGCCTCCGCAAGTGGCGCACAGCGTGGATCGTCTGCTCATCGCGCCGCAAAACGTCATGGAGCATGAGAGCTGCAAACATCAGCTCACCCTCGCGCTGGCGCATCTCCACAACTTCGATTCTCTCGATAAAGAAGCCATCAGCAACTGGGACACGCTCGAACAGGCGGCCGCTTTTTCCACCATGACCGACGGCATGAAGTATTTCCTTGGAGCTGTCGGCATCACCACGCTCTTCCTGGGTGGCATCGGAGTGATGAACGTCATGCTGGTTGCGGTACGTGAGCGTACCCGCGAGATCGGCGTACGCAAGGCTCTCGGCGCGCCCTCGCACAGCATCCTGCGCCAGTTTTTTCTGGAGACCATGATCGTCGTATTCCTGAGCGGCGGCATCGGGCTCGGCATTGCATACGGTCTGTGCGCTTTTGTGGATATGTTCCCCATGCCGGACTTCTTCGCCGGTCTGCTCCCGACCTGGCAATCGGGATTGCTGGCCATCGTGCTGCTTGGCTCCGTGGCCTTCTGCGCTGCGCTCTATCCGGCGCGGCAGGCCGCCCGCATCGATCCCATCGAAGCCTTGCGCTTTGAGGCCGGAGGCTGACTATGGGCTTGATTCAGGATGTGATTGCCGAAGCCTTGAACGCGCTACTGAAGAACCGCACGCGCAGCCTGCTTACCATGCTGGGCATCATCTGGGGCATCGCCTCGGTGACCATGCTGATCGCTTACGGCACCAGCTTTCGCTCGGTGCTGGTGACGGCGTTCGATTCGTTTGGCAAGACTGCCGTCGTCGCCTGGTCGCAGCAAACCAGCCAGCAGGCAGGCGGCCAGCGCGCCGGAAAGAAAGTTCGCTTCGAGCAGGAGGATCTCGATTACATCAAGGCCACGTCTCCGGCCATTAAGACCATCTGCCGGGAGAACTCTAGGAATCTGTCGCTGCAGTTCAACGAGCACCTCGTTAACGGCGCGGTACGGGGCGTCTGCGCCGAATACGGAGAGATGCGCAACGAAGTGCCCTCCGCCGGGCGCTGGCTGAGCCCCATGGATTTGGTCGAGCGCCGCCGCGTGATTTTTCTCGGCGACGAAATCAAACGTCAGCTCTTCGGCAATCGCAACGCCATCGGCGAAACCATTCTGGTGCGCGGCATGCGCTTTGAAGTTGTCGGCGTGATGGAGAAGAAGATCCAGCTCTCCAATTACTTCACCAGTGACGACAAGTCCACCTGGATTCCGTTTTCAACCGCCAGCGATCTTTACGACAACAAAGACACTCCGGTCTTCATCTTCGCGCCCCTGAATCCCTCGATGGAGGCGCTCGCGAAGAAGCAATTTCTCGCCGCTCTCGCCGAGCGCCAGGGATTCTCTCCCACCGACGACAAAGCGGTGCAGATGTTCGGCCACGAAGAAACCCGTCCGGTGATTGACGGCATCACCATCGGCCTGGAAGGATTGCTGCTCTTCGTCGGCGCGCTTACCCTTGGCATCGGCGGCGTTGGAGTCATGAACATCATGCTCGTCTCGGTGGATGAGCGCATTCGGGAGATCGGTTTGCGCCGCGCCCTTGGAGCCCGCAAGCGCCACATCCAGCTTCAGCTTTTCGCCGAAACCTTCGTCCTCATGTTTCTGGGCGGGGCCGCTGGAATCCTGCTCTCCTGGGTTCTCACCCAAGTCATTGGAACCCTGCCGCTGCTCGGCCCGTTGTTCAAGGACGAGTCCGGCAAGGCCGATATTCACATGCGGATCTCCGCTGGAACCGTCCTGCTCTCCTCGGCGGTGCTCTTTGTGGTTGGCGTTGTCAGCGGCATGGTTCCCGCCTTGAAAGCCTCGAGCCTCGATCCGGTGGAGGCGCTGCGGTACGAGTAGCAACCTGCCTGTGACAGCCAATTAATGCTAATCGGTTAGCGCGAAGCTCAGAGCAAGGGCAAGTGCCGTCAGAACAACTATCACAGGCACCGCCCATAGGCCGAGCATAATCAGCTTTCCAGCATGCACCTCTTCTCCGTCCCGCCGCGCAAACGCAAGAACGAGCATGGTTGCCAGCGAGCCGAAGGGAGTGATCATCGATCCTACGTCGGCGCCGATGAGCGCTGCTAGGACCGTTCCCATATGGGCGTGCGAATGCAAGAGAACGCTGCGCGCGATCAACGCCGCCGGAAGATTGTTCATGACATTCGAGGCCAACGCAGTCGCGCCCGCAGCCGCGAGGAGGCGTTGGGGCGACCCCGGTCGCATCTCTGCAAGCCAACCGGACGCCGCACCGATGAGGCCGAGGTTCTCAAGCCCCTGCACCGCGACGAAGATCCCGATGACGAATGGGAATACAGACCATGAGAGTTCGCCCAACGCCCGGATATGCACGCGGCCGGCCGCAACACCGGCGATCACGAGGACGGCGCTGCCCGCAAAAGCGAAAACGTACGGTTCAATCCCCATGAGCGGCGCGAGGAAGTAGCCAATGAGTACAACCGCAAGGACACTCACGCAAACCAGGAAGTAAGGTCGATTCGGCACCACGCTTGCCGGTTCCGGAAGCGACTCGCCATTGAAGAAATCCGGCAGTTCGCGACGAAAGTGCCAACGCAGCACGGCATATGTAGTGATGAGCGCGACCAACTGCGGTGCGATCATTCTTGCCGCGAACGCCGCGAATGTCTGATGGAAAGCGTCCGCGAACAGGAGATTGGTCAGATTGCTGATCGGGAGCGCCAGAGAACCCACATTTGCAACGAACGCGCACAGAACAACGTACGGCGCGGCAGGAACCTTAAGCTTCTTTGCCAAGGCCAGCAGCACCGGCGTAAGCATCACCGCCGTGGTGTCAAGCGAGAGGATCGCGGTGATGATCGCGCCAGCCACAAAAGCGTTCCGGTAAAGCGAATGCGCGTCTCCCTTCGCGATGCGCGCGCATCGAATCGCTGCCCAGTCGAAGAAGCCGCTCTTTCCGACGAGCAGCGATAACAAAAGAAGCGACAGCAGAAAGAGAAGGACGTTCTTGCCCGCAAGGGTTGCGGCGATGGCTTCGCGCGGCGACACAAGGCGGAGAGCGAGCATCGCCGCCGCTCCGAGCATCGTCCACCAGCCCTCGCTCCATCGGCGTGGACGCACCACCACTAAGGCAAGCATTGCCACAAAAATGGCTAGAGTCACTACGATGCGAATCGTTCCCGTCAAGCGTCTTCCAATCGCGAGTTGCGCGTCTCAGGCAAGAACATATATAGAGAATAGCCAACGCCGCCGGGTGCCCCACCTTTGCCGCTGTTTTTGCGGCTAAGGTGGGATGGCAGGATACATCAACCCCGAAACGATCTACCGGCTGAACGCCGCCTGTAGATCTTTTTGCCCCTGCACTCCATTTTGCAGAAGCAGGATGAGCAGAATGCGCGCTTTCTGTGGAGATAGGTCATCTCCCATTACCGCTCCGGCGTCGGCCAGCACCTTGCCGCCGCCTTCATAGCCGTAGTTGGGCAACACGCGTCCGTTGGGCACGCGCGAGGTAATGACGACCGGAATTCCTTTGGCGATAGTTTCCTTAATCAACGCCGAGGTCGCGGGATTCACGTTGCCCCAGCCCAGAGCCTGCACCACGATACCCTTGGCGCCATGATCTACTGCAGCCTTGATCAGGTATCCATCTACACCGCCGTAAGTGCTGATGATATCGACCGTCGGCATAGTGTCGAGCTTGATCGGAAGGTGCTGCCGACGGAGCGGCGAGCGCGAATAGACGATCCGGTCAAAGTCGACTACGCCGAGGAATCCCCAATCGCCCGACTTGAAGGTCTCAACGCTGGAGGTGTTCGTCTTGGTGACGTCGCGAGCAGCGTTGATCTGGCTGTTCATCACCAGCATCGCGCCTTTGCCCTTCGACTGCGGATCGATGCAGATACGAGCGGCGTTCAGCAGGTTACGAGGGCCGTCAAAATCGGATTCGGAAGCATTGCGTTGTGCCCCGATCAACACAATGGGTTTATCGGAATCGGTTGTGAGGTCGAGCCACCAGGCAGTCTCCTCCAGCGTGTCGGTTCCGTGCGAGACGATGACCCCGGCCACTTCCGGCCTAGCGAGGGTCCGATTGACTTCCTTGCTCAAGGCAACCCAGCGCGCCGGGTCCATGTAGGCCGAGGGCACGTTGGAGATGTTGTTGACCTCCATCTTGGCGTACTTTGCCACGTCAGGGACCGTGGCCAGCAAATCTTCGCCCGATATTGCCGGTACAATCGCTTTCGTGACCGGATCGATCTTCATGGCAATCGTGCCGCCTGTCGCAATCAGCACCACGACCGGTTGCGTCGCAGCAATCGCCGTGGTCGCAATCAGAAAAATCGCAAGCAGTAGGACATACTTCGTTCTGGAATGCATTGGCTTCCTCCGGCCCCCAATTGTACTGATCGCAGGGCCGGGCGGGAGTTTTTTATTTGTTTGCCGCAAAAGGAAAACGCGGGCAAGGAGCCCGCGCTTCCGCATGTTCCAGAATTCCTGAGTCTACTACTTCGCCCGTTTCTTGGATTCCTTCGAGCTTGTAATCTTTTTGGGGTTGGCGACAAAGTCCCTGCGCTTCCGTGGATGGTTCTTGATCCAGATCGGCGTTCCCTCGAAGGCGAATGCCTCGCGGATCTGGTTCTCCAGAAAACGCTGATACGAAAAATGCAGCTTCACGTCCTTATCCGTAAACAGAATGAACGTAGGAGGCGCGACAGCGGCTTGGATCATATAATAAATTTTGATGCGGTTCTTCATCGGCACCGAGGCCCGTTCGAAATCCACCGATTTCAGGAAGCGATTCATTTCGCCGGTCGTAATCCGCCGCCAGCGCTCGCGAGCCACGCGCTCCACGGTTTCAAAGACGCGCTTCACATTCTTGCCGTTCAGCGCGCTAACAAAGAGCACAGGCGCGTAGTCCAGGAATTTCAGTACCCGGCGCACCTGTTCTTCGTACACACGGCTATCTGCCGCAGGCTTGTCCGGATCGCCGCGCGCCGTGGTCACCATATCCCACTTATTTACAACCACCACTACGGAGCGCCCGGACTCATGCGCATAACCGGCGATGTTGGCATCGAGCGCGGAGACGCCTTCCACGGCGTCGATCACCACCAGCGCCACATCGGCTTCTTCCAGATGCTTGCGCGCCATTACCACGCTCATCTTTTCAGCCATCAAGTGGGTTTTGCCCTTGCGACGGATGCCTGCCGTATCGATGAACCGGTAGCGCTTGCCCGCGTGCTCCACCACTTCGTCAATTGCATCGCGGGTGGTACCTGCAATCGAGGAAACGATGGCGCGATCGCTCTCCGTCAACTGGTTCAGCAGGGTGCTCTTGCCTACGTTTGGACGCCCGATGATGGCAATTTTGATCTCATTGGGCATGGTCTCCATCAACTGGTCTTCCAGGGCGGTCTCGTCGGCTGGCTCAAACTCAGCGGAGTCTTCGTCCTCATCCTTCAGATCGTCGATCTCCATTTCCAATGCATCCGTAGGCGTGCTGCGGCGGGCAAAATTGTTTGGCCGCTTTTCGTCGTCCACCTCGGCGATGGTAGGGATCACGGTCATCAATTCCTCGATCAGCTCAGCCACGCCGGTCGAGTGTTCGGCGGAGATCGGCCACAAATTCTTGATCCCCAGCGTCCGAAAATTCTCCGCTTCGGGCTCCAACTTTGGGTCGTCTACTTTGTTTACCGCGAGGTAGAGCGGCTTTCCCAGTTTCTGCAACAGCCTTGCCAGCTCCATGTCAGGACCGGTCAGCGCGGTGCGTACGTCGGTCACCATCACAACTGCCGATGCTTCGTCCAAGGCTACCCGCGCCTGGCGGAAGATTTCGGAGGGAATCAGTTCCTTGTCCTCGGGCACAATTCCGCCCGTATCGACCACCCGGAACTGACGGCCATTCCAGCGTACTTTGCCGTAGAGACGGTCGCGCGTGATGCCGGGCTCGTCGCCTACAATGGCGCGCCGCCGGCCTACCATCTTATTGAACAGCGTTGATTTGCCCACGTTGGGCCGTCCCACGATGGCCAACAGACCTTCGTGCTCGTCTTGCAAAATGCTCGCCACTATGTTGTTCCCGATCTTGCGCTTTCGCGCCAAAGGTAAAATGCCGCTCGGCGGGGAATTCCCGTTTGCCTCGCCCCGGTACGCGACTCACGACGCCTAGCTGTAAGGTGTTTGCAGTACGGAGAGAATCGGATCCCGGTTGTTCTCCGTCAAACTGGCCGCTACGTCTATTATAGGTCAGTGCCTGATTCCACCCAGCCCACGTCGTCCTCCGCATCCTCATCGGAGACCCAAGTCGAGCTTTCCCGGCTCTCGCTCTACCAGTTCTTCGGACCCGGAGGCGTGCTCTCCCAGGGCCATCCCGCCTACGAATTCCGCAAGGGACAACTCGCCATGGCCACCGCCGTCGAGGAGGCAATCGACGAAAAGCGCCACCTCATTGTCGAGGCCGGAACAGGTACGGGCAAAACCCTGGCGTACCTGCTTCCGATCATCAAGAGCGGCAAGCGCGTTATCGTCTCCACGGGCACCAAGAACCTGCAGGAGCAGCTCTTCTTCAAGGATGTGCCCTTTCTGGAACGCGCTCTCTTCGGGGAATTAACCGAAGGCGAGCCGCGCCTCAAAGTCTGCTACATGAAGGGGCGGCAGAATTATCTCTGCCGCAAGAAGCTCTACGATCTCACCGATCAGCCCATCCTTAACGGACTCGATGAGATCAACGAATTTCGTACTCTGCTCGATTGGGACAAGGAAACCAGCACCGGCGATCGTGCAGAAATCACCACCCTGCCCGAGACCAGCCCACTCTGGGGAAAGCTCAACGCCAGCGCCGAGCACTGCGTCGGCAGCAAGTGTGCGGAGTTTGGCCGGTGCTTCATCACCGAGATGCGCCGCAAGGCCGCCGAGAGCGACATTATCATCGTCAATCACCACCTCTTCTTTGCCGATCTCTCGGTCAAACTCGCGGCGGAAAAGGCTCCCGATGCCGGAGTCCTTCCCGCCGCTGCCTGCGTCATCTTTGACGAAGCACACGAACTGGAGGACGTAGCCACCAGCTACTTCGGCATCACGGTCTCGAATCTCAAGGTGGAGGATCTCCTGCGCGATCTTGAGGTGACGATTCGCGAGAAGAAGGTGGTCTCCACCGATCTACTGCAGCTTTCAGGACGCGTTCGCGAGCGTTCGCAGTTCTTCTTCTCGATGCTTCCCGAGGGCGATGGGCGCTTCGCCTTTACTGGCCGCGAGGAGTTCCTTGAGGAGCTTGGCTCGGAGTTCATCGGCCTCAAGAACGTGATTCGCCAGCTTCATTCCGAGCTTCAGGCCATCCCTAATAAGCCCGATGAGATCCATAACCTCATTCGCCGCACCGACGAACTCCACGCCCAACTCTCATTCCTCATGGAGAGCCACGAGAAAAACACGGTTTATTGGATCGAGCGCCGTGGCGGAAGAGGCAAGTTTGCGAAGGTGGAAAACGTCTTCCTGCAGGCCACTCCCATCGACGTTTCGGCGATCCTCCGGCAGTCGTTGTTTGATCGATTTGAATCGATTGTGCTGACTTCGGCCACGCTGGCCGTGGCGAATGGCTTCGACTACATCAAGGGGCGCCTTGGCCTTGAAGGTGCCCGCGAACTCATAGTTCCGTCGCACTTCGATTACGCGTCGCAGGCCATCTTCTACGTTCCGCCTGACATGCCGGAGCCGCGCGATGCCAAGTTTTCCGCGCAGGCCGCAATACGCATACGCCAGCTACTGGAGATCACCCGAGGCCGCGCCTTTTGCCTTTTTACGAGCCTTGCCCAGATGCAACAGGTACACGACGCGCTGCTCGGCCAGCTTGACTACCCTATGCTGTTGCAGGGTTCCGCGCCTAAAACCGCTCTTATCGAGCAGTTCCGCGCCACGCCCAATGCAGTGTTGTTCGCCACCTCGTCCTTCTGGCAAGGAGTGGATGTGCAGGGCGAGCAGTTGAGCTGCGTCATTATCGACAAAATTCCGTTTGCCGTCCCCAGCGATCCAATCGTACAGGCTCGGGGCCGCGCCATCGACGAAGATGGCGGCAACAGCTTCTACGACTACTCCGTCCCCGCCGCCGTCATTACTCTCAAGCAGGGCTTCGGACGCCTTATCCGCTCCCTCAACGACCGCGGATTGCTTGTGCTGCTCGACAATCGAATACTGAAAAAACAATACGGGCGAGTCTTCGTCCAAAGCTTGCCTGCCTACACCCGCACCACAGACATCCGCAAAGTCGAAGAGTTCTTCGGCTGCAGTCACGACGAGTAGGAGCGTTGAAGGTCGGAAGCCGCCTACGGATTGATCTTGTAATAGCTCCGAAAGCCGCCCATGTGGGGATAAAAGGCGTGGGAGCGGTAGAGCTCGATGATCTGCCGAATGTGCCCCAGGTCATGAAATGCAAACTCGTGCAGCAACTCACCGAAGCTAATGATGCCGAGTTCTTCGTGCCGTCCAGTGCGGGTACCCACGGACTCCGGCAGAGTTTTCATCCAAGCGAGCGTATCTTTGCGTTCCCGCTCGAAAGTGTCGAGTGCTGCCAGCCCATCGAAATTTCTTCCTGAGCGGAACAGCGCCAGTTGGTCGTAAACCGGTAAATGCGGATTGTCCTGCTCCGCGATGGCGCGAAACCGGCACACAAAGCCATTCAGTTCGACGTCGGCGAGATGGGCCAGCACCATACTGATCGACCAGCGATCAGGCGAAGGTTGCCAATCGAGGTCGTCCTTGGTGGCTTCTGCGAGCAGTGAGCGCAAAACGCGGGGTGTCTGTTCGAGAATCTTCATGGCGGGAACTATAAGACCGGGCCTGTTTGTCGCCATCATTCCTCCCATACCGAGGTCGAGGCATCGTCCGACGGAACTGCTCCGACAACTCTGAGATCTTGAAACCTGCGAAACCTTGAGTTCTCTTTACAGATCGTCCGTCTCCTGCAGCTCCGATTGCATCCATTCCCAATGGGTCAAAATTGCGTGTTCGTCCACATCAAGCTCTTCGTGGAAGTGATGCGAGTGCGGCACCGGAACACGGATCATATCGACCTCGGCAAACTCTTTTTCCTTCACTTGGGAGATGATTTCGGCAGTCGGCCCGTAGGCGTAGATCACTTCATGGCGATCAAGCACCAACTGTCCAGCGGGAGGCGCTGCCAGCCAGAGATTATGCCGACCATCGTAGGCGAAGTAGTTTTCAAAGCGGTCCAGCATGGCCAGAACTTCCTGGCGGGTATGCGGCGTGGCCGACTGATAGCGTCCCGCCGGAGCGTCGGTCCGCGGCGTGATCAGCACGTATAGAACCCACAGCGGTTCCGGCAACAGCGGAAGCAGAGCGCGCAACAGTCCTATTGGTGCGGCTCCCGGAGCAATCACCAGGCGTTCCACCCCGCCCACCACCTGCCGCGCATAGCTTGGCTCGCAATTCCATGCCACGTCCTGGCCGGAGCGAACCGTTCCCAACTTCCATCTTTGAGGAGTCATCGCACCTATTGTAATTTGCCGGGGAAGCTCACAGGTTTCAAAGTTGCAAGGTTTCGCAGGATTCAAGGTTAAGCCCGAAGCCGCATACCTTTTCATTTACCTTGGCTTCCACTACCCTGATGTTGTTCCTGCAGTTGCTTTCGACTTCAACCTTGGAACTTTGAAACCTTGAAACTTTCCGTTCATCGCGCAACCCAGCGGCAGGCCGAGGCCGCTTTCGCGCTCATTGAGGAATACTACGAAGCGATTGGCGTAGTTGTGCGCGACGACCGGGCCGCTCTCGAACGTTATCTGGCCAGTCCTGACTCGCCTATCTGGATTGCCTGTGCCGATGACGCTCCTGCCGGATGCGTGATGATTCGTCCGTTACCGCAGATTCCCCATGCCGCCGAGGTCAAGCGCCTTTACGTCCGGCCTGCTTATCGGAACATGCGCCTGGCCCACGCCCTTATGCAGGCTGTCGAGGAACACGCCCGGCGCGAAGGCTATGGATGGCTCTATCTTGATAGCAAGGATGACCTCCACGCGGCCATCCGCTTCTATCTCGGCACGGGCTATGATCCCTGCCCCCGCTACAACGACAATCCCCAGGCGACCATCTTCCTCAGAAAGCGGCTTTAGCCTCGCCTCTGCGGTAGCTGTGAAAAAGCAACTCAGGCACCACCCAACCCTTTCGTTGCTCCAGCAAATCCCCTTGTGTAAGAATCGGGAATGCCTGAGGACAAGACCCGCAAGGGCTATCTGGGATGGGGCGCTGGTCCTGCCCTTAGAGTTGCCGTGGTTGCTACGGCGATCGCTGCGGTCTCGTTGCGCATTCGCAACTCGCTTGCACCAGTGGGACGGTTGGAAGCCGTTGTCATCGCCGAATACTCATTCATAATATTCGTTGCGATTGCATTCGCCGCGCTCTACGCGGGCTTTGCTGAACGCGTCCGTCCCGGCAAGATCCTCGAATTCCCAGGTCTCATCCTGCCCACTGCCGCACTGCTGTTTTGCGGAGTGTACAAGCTTGGAATGCATCAGTTTGGCGGATTTGACGAGGATCTGCTTGTCCACGCCGGGACGTTCTACGCGCAGGGTCTCAAACCGTATATTGATTTCCACTGCACCATGCCTCCGCTCTTTATGGCCTGCATCCGTTTCGCGGTAAACCTTTTTGGCTTACGATGGGCGGCCTTCACCCTCATACCTGCGACATTCTCCGCGCTTACGTCTGTGTGGATCTTTGCGCTTCTCCGGCGCTGCTCCATGCCGAGGAGCTGGGCGCTGGCCGTCACGGTAGCCGTGGAAATGAGCACCATGCTCGCGATCCCTTTCTGGTGGTACAACAACTCAAGTTCCATCGTGGTGGTGTTGCTGTTTCTTTCCGTACTGGCCTGCATGCAGCGGCAAGAATCGTTGCTGCCGTGGATCAGTTTTTCCATCTCGCTCGCGATGGTTTTGACCGCCAAGCCAAATGCCGCACCGGCATGTCTTATGCCTCTCGCATTGCTGGTCACGAGAGACAAAACACGGTGGGTCAAAGCACTTTCCGCCGGCGTGGGAGCACTCGGCCTGGCAGCTTTCATATGTTTTGCCGCCCAGATGCCTCCCGCCGATGTGCTGCATTCCTATGCAGAAGTCGCCAAACTGCGGGGAAAACCATTTCTACTCCTGCGGGAGATGGGATGGCCTGATAAGCAGTTCCAAATCCTCTTCATCTGTGCCTCGGCGCTCTGCTTTGCCGCGCCATTGGCCATCTCCCTCAAACGAAACGCACGACGCTGGTAGGGGCTTGCCGTCTGCACGATTGCCGCATTGACTTCCTTGGGAATGGCGGGCACTAACTCGGAGATGAAGAGCAGCGATCTCGCCCCCTTATTAGTGGCCGTCGCCATCTTGTGCATATGCCCTTGGGACGAAGTGGAAGCCAGCCGGGGCAGAAAGACCGTGTTGGTGGGGCTGCTCTCGATTTTTATCGCAATGTCTGGTCTGTACAGCGTCATCCATCTCAGAATCCACAACATCGGCCCCAGAATGTATTACGAGCCTCTACCGACGAAAACGATCCAGGGCGGGTTTTTCGCTGGACTCGAAGCTGGCCCGCGTCTTCAGAGAGTCCTTTCGCAGACCGGCGAAGTGCTGTCCCTTATCCCGGCGCAAAAGGTCTTCTTTGGGCCGCGCATGGAGTTTGGATATGCGGCATTCGGGAAAACCGTTACACCTGGAATGCCCCTGGTCTGGGATGCCGGAAGCCTTTTTTCACCGCAGCGCCTCCCCGGGTTTCTGCTGAACTTCCAGCAGAGAGATCCCGATCTACTTATCTTCCTGAAGGATGACTACACGCGGATGGGGCTGGTGGCTTTTTATATAAGGACCACGGAAACCTATCAGCGTATCGACCTCTTCAGCGAATTGACTGTGTACGTCCGGAGGAAGGAGGTTCCCATCACCTATATCAGAGTGCCTGCGGGCGACCTGGCGTCATATAAGTGAATCGGGGGCCTGCGCTCCGCATTCCTGAAGGGTTCTTTGGCGAATGGATGCCCTAAAGCCTGGCGGAAGAGCGGGAGTTCGCCCCCGTTGTACGAGACCGCTATAATAGAAACAGCGCTGCCCCCTTGAGACCTGTGCTGCGTCCCTCTCCAGTTGCGAGGGCGCCCCGGCGCAACGTCAAGGGCAACGGATGCCCCGCATCCCGTTTGGAGATTCATGTTTGAAGTAACCGTGCAAGACACCTTTTCGTCGGGTCACTACCTGCGCAATTACAAAGGCAAGTGCGAGAATCCGCATGGCCACAACTATCGCGTTCGCGTCACCTTGCAAGGTGCGAAACTCGACCATGCCGGCCTCCTGCTCGATTTCAAGGAGTTGAAGCTGGTCATGAAGCCGATTGTGGACTATCTCGACCACAAGATGATGAATGACATTGAGCCGTTCACTGTGCTCAATCCGACGGCGGAAAACATCGCCAAGTATTTCTATGACGAGTGCAGCCGGGGCTTGAAGAAGTCCACCGAAGGCCGCGTTAGCGTAAAACAGGTCACCATCTGGGAGACTGACACCTCGATCGCCACCTACTACGAGTAGCCCGATGCATATCATCGAAATCTACAAATCGCTACAAGGTGAAAGCTCCTTTGCCGGACTTCCGTGCATATTCGTGCGCCTCGCCGGATGCAACCTCCGCTGCGCCTGGTGTGACTCCGAATACACTTTCAGCGGCGGCCACAAGATGTCAGAAGAGGAAATCTTTGAAGAAGTGCAGCGCCTCTCACCCTATGGCGGCCTCGTCGAGATCACCGGCGGCGAACCCATGTTGCAAGAGCGCGAACTGATCCTTTTCATGGAGCGTCTGCTCTCGTGCCGATACGAAGTACTGCTTGAAACCAGCGGCGAGCGTCTGCTTGAACTCGTCCCTCGCGAGGTTCACAAGATCGTAGACGTAAAGTGCCCCGGCAGCGGCGAGCACCTGCGCTTCCGAGCGGAGAATCTCGACACCCTGACATCCCGCGACGAATTGAAATTCGTCGTCGCATCGCGTGAGGACTACGAGTACGCCCGCGACTTCATTCGCCGCCACGGTCTGGCGACCAAACCCGCTGGCATCATCCTCTCTCCAGCCTTTCGAAAGGGAGCGACCGGTTCGCGCAGCACGGAAAACTGCCTGCTCGACCCGCGCGACCTTGTCGAGTGGATGCTTGCTGACAATCTCAACGCCCGCCTCGGCCTTCAGATCCATAAATACATCTGGGAACCGCAATTGAAGGGCGTATAGGCGCCGTCTTGAAAAGCAAGGCCGAATGTCCTGATCGGACGACTTCTTGGTTGAAAGATAACGACATGCCCAACTCAATCCAAACCGTAGTTACTCTCTCTGGAGGCATGGACTCGACCGTTTGTGCCACCCTTGCCGTCCGTAACCGGGGCGCAGCCCATGTTGCAGCCCTGCACGTATCCTACGGACAGCGCACTGAGGCCCGTGAGCAGCGTGCCTTCACCGAAATCTGCGATCGCCTCGGCATCGCGCGCCGTCTGATGGTGCGCAACCAGGCGCTCAGCCAAATCGGTGGCTCGGCTCTCACGGACTCTTCGCTTGCCGTGCCCACCGCCGGACCGGAGATCGGCTCCCATGTTCCGATCACCTACGTTCCCTTCCGCAACGCCCACTTCCTTTCTGTTGCGGTCAGTTGGGCCGAGGTGGTTGGAGCAGGCGATATCTACATTGGGGCGGTTTCTCAGGACAGTTCCGGCTACCCCGACTGCCGTCCCGAGTATTACGAGGCCTTTAACCGCCTCATCAAGGCTGGGACAAAAGAGGGCAACATTCACATCGAGACCCCCCTCATAGCATTGAAAAAAGTGGAGATCGTTAAGCTTGGTCTGGAACTGAATGCTCCCTTCGAGCTAACATGGTCGTGCTACAGCCGGGAAGATCGTGCCTGCGGAATTTGCGAGAGCTGCGCCCTGCGTCTGCGGGCCTTTGAAGCTGCCGGCACTTCCGATCCCATTCCTTATCAGGCGTCGCCTGCAGTTTAACCGGCACGCCTTCGAGGCGCGCGTGGCAACCAGATACTGTTCTCCGCTGGAGGCGGGAAATGACAAAGCGTATTGCAATCTTTCTATTAGCAGCCATGATGGCGGTTTTCACAGTCAGCGCCAGTGCGCAGCACCAAACTACCGCCAAGGGAACCTGCAAGGGCGAGGACGGCAAGCCGATCGTGGGAGCGACCGTCGAGCTCAACAACCTCGACAATGGCCATAAAATCAATCTGAAGACCAACAACCGCGGCGAATTCTACTCGATGGGCGTGCCTCAAGGAAACTACAAGATCACCCTCACTGGAGCCGATGGGAAGTTGATCTACTTCCTCAATAATGCGCCCATGAGGCTCGGAATCGACAACATCTACGATATCGACATGGCCAAGGAGAGGGTCACTAACGCGAAAGCCGCAGGCATCAGCGAAGCTCAAATCAAAGAGAATGAGAAGATTGCGAAAGCCAACGAGAAGATCCACGGTCTCAACGCACTGCTCGCCCAGGCCACGCAGCAAAAGAAGGAAGGTAAGTTTGACGAGGCAGTAGCTACCTTGGAGCAGGCTGTAGCCCAGGACCAGACCCACGACCTCATCTACTCTGCGTTGGGCGATGCGTATATTGGAGCCAAAAAGTACCCCGAGGCCGAGACCGCGTTCAAGAAGGCAATTGAACTTGCGCCTGCGACTTCGACATCCGTCGGCAGCTATCACAACAATCTTGCTCAGGCCTTGCTAAAGCAGAACAAGACTGAACCAGCCATGGCCGAGTATGACAAAGCCGCCCAGCTTGACCCGGCTAATGCCGGAATGTACTTCTTTAACGAGGGCGCGGTCCTCACCAACCTAGGCAAGTTAGATGAGGCAATTCAGGCGTTCGACAAGACCATAGCGGCTGATCCGACGCGCGCCGACGCTTACTATCAGAAGGGCGTCAACCTCCTCGGCAAGGCAACCCTCGGCAAAGATGGCAAGATGGTCCCGGCACCGGGCACGGCTGAAGCCCTGAACAAATACCTTGAACTTGCGCCGACCGGGAAGTTCGCCCAGCCAGCCAAGGACTTGCTTGCCTCCATCGGAGCGCCCGTCCAGACCAGCTATGGTACCCAGAAGAAAAGCGGCAAGAAGTAACCTGCCGCGGGTAATGAACTTGGGGGACGGCGAGCCGTCCCCCAAGTTCATCCTGACGAATCCTTTCGCTACTGCACCATGGCGATGCGGTTCAACTCCCTATGCATCACCTCCAGCGAGCAACCTGAGCCTTCCACGGTAAACGCCGCCGCGCGAGCTGCGTCCACCGAGACCCCGTAGCCCCGCCCTGACAGGAATGACTGCATCACGTCCGCTGTGTCGCGAGCATCCAACCCGCTGTGCAGCAACTCGCTGCGCAATTCCGCTATGTCCAAAACCGAGAACTTGTCGGCGTGCATCGGGCCACCTCCACCCACATATCTAGTAACCCGTTAGACTCAGGAACGTCGCGTTTCGTTTCAGATATAAGCGACGGTTGCCCGTTTGGCCCGTATTCTGGGTCCACAAATCCAAATCCGGGGGGCACATTCCTTACTCATCGGACGAATATCGCCAAAGTTGAGATCTTTACCGATGAATCGTCCTTATTCCGCCTCCTGCGCCAGCAACACCGGTATCTCGTCCTGTACGCGAAACCGCTTCCCGCAATCCGTGCAGCGCAGTTTCGTGAAATCCGCATTGAACCGCAATATGCCGTGGCAAATCGGGCAGACTACCATTTTCGCCATTTGCGAGGGAACCATATCCGCCATTCTACCGGCTCCCCACTCGCATACCAACGCCAATCCCGGTACACTTAAGGAAGTACGCCAGATTGGCTCCAGAGGACTTGTATGCCTGCAATCATGCTCGACGGAAATCTCTACGCCTCCCAGATCAAAGCCGAAGTCGCCGAGGAGGTTCAGCAACTCGCTGCTTCCGGTCTGCGTCCGGGACTGGCGGCGGTTCTGGTCGGGCACGACCCCGCCTCTGAGTCCTACGTCCGCAGCAAGGTGCTTACCTGCGGACAACTGGGCATCTTTAGCGAATTGATTACCCCGCCCGAGACCTCGACCACCGAAGAACTCATTGCCGTGATCGAGCACCTGAACGCACGGGATGACATCGATGGCATTCTGGTCCAGCTTCCCCTGCCCGCCCAAGTGGACTCCAAGCGCGTCCTCCTCGCCGTCTCCCCGGAAAAGGACGTCGATGGCTTTCATCCGGTCAACGTGGGCAATCTTAGTACCCAGCGTTCGGGGCTCGTCCCCTGCACCCCTGCCGGATGCATGGAAATCCTTCGCCGGGCCAATATCGCCATCGAAGGCCAGGAGGCAGTCATCGTTGGGCGCAGCGACATCGTCGGCAAGCCGCTCGCCATGCTGCTCACCAACGCCAATGCCACCGTTACTATCTGCCACTCGCGCACCAAGAACCTGCCCGAGGTCTGCCGTCGCGGAGATATTCTGGTTGCCGCCATTGGCCGTCCCGGTTTCATCACCACCGAATTTGTGAAGCCCGGGGCCACCATTCTCGATGTTGGCATCAATCACATTACCGACCCTGTCCTGTTCGAGCGTTTCTTTAAAGGCAATCCAAAGCGCGAACAGCAGTTTGCCGAAAAGGGAAGCACCATCATTGGAGACTGCGACCCCAGGGTTACCCGCATGGCTGGAGCCTGTACTCCTGTCCCCGGAGGAGTTGGCAAGCTAACGATCGCCATGCTCATGAGTAATACGGTAAAAGCCGCCAAGAGCCGCCGTCTCCCCAAGCCGGCCCAATCTGAAACCGCAGCCCAGGGATGAATTGAATCAGGGAGACGCGTTGCCACGGAACCTTTGCCGACGCCCTCAAACGAAACTTTCCTGAGCTTTGCGCGTCTATAATCTATAAGAATGAAGCAGGCACAGATCATGAAAGCTCTACGACCTTTTGCCCTGGGAGTGCTGCTTGCGGCAGCATTCTTCGTTTATACCAGCCATCGTTTTGGTCCACCGGCCTCGTGGGTCTCGCCCGACCCCCTGCAGATCTCCGAAGCCCAGGCCGCGCCTCCGCTCGACGGAGAGGAGCAGAACAACGTAGACGTTTATAAGCGCGTTGTTCCCGCCGTGGTGAATATCACCTCCACCGTAGTTTCCTACGACTTCTTTTTTGGGGCGCAGGCTCAGCAGGGCGCCGGTTCCGGCTTCATCATCGACAAGGAAGGCCACATCCTCACCAACTACCACGTCATCGACGGCGCAAGGAAGCTGGAAGTCATCCTCGAAAACAAGAAGCACTACACGGCAACCGTCATCGGAGCCGACAAGTCACACGACCTTGCCGTCATCCAGATCAAGGCTCCCAACTTGCAACCTGTAACGCTGGGATCGAGCTCTGGCCTTCAGGTTGGCCAGAAGGTGCTCGCCATCGGCAATCCTTTTGGCATCTTCAACGGAACCATGACGCGCGGCATTGTCAGCTCCGTCCGCCAGGTTCAGGAACCTGACGGCACCTACATTGACGAGGCCATCCAGACCGATGCTGCCATCAATCCCGGCAATTCCGGCGGCCCATTGCTCAACTCGCGCGGCGAGGTAGTCGGCATCAATACCATGATCGCATCGGCCAGCGGAGGCAGTGTCGGCGTAGGATTCGCTATTCCCATCAACGCCGCCAAGGCCGTGCTTAATGATCTTGTGCAGTACGGACGCGTCCGTCGCCCTACCCTGGGAATCCGCCCCTTGCCCATGCCGATCAACCGCGAGTTGGCTGAACAGCTCGATTTGCCTGTTGATTCAGGTGTCCTGGTCATGCAGGTCGTGCCTGGCTCCGCTGCCGCCCGCGCCGGAATTCAAGGCGGCAATCAGCGCGTTTACTACGGCAACTACGAGATCGTCATTGGTGGAGACCTGATCGTCGAAATCGATGGACAACAAGTTAAGGACACGCAAGACCTCGCCCACGTGATGAACAACCATCGTGCTGGCGATTCCGTTTCTATCGTTTTCTACCACGGCAAGAAACGACAGACCGCGAAGGTTAAACTCGACGAAGCCAAGGGAGGCACACGAACCTAGCCGTGTCGGGAAGAGCCTTTCCGGGCGTTTTGGCGGCTGCGGGAACCTGCGCTAAAAGGCCCTTAGAGGATAGGGCATTACGTTGTCGTGATACGCTACTGTTCTGCCCTTCGAAAAAGGTGATGCGTGTTGCTCTGGGACAAGAGAACTGTCGCGTTGCTTGCGAATCTGACTCCCGAATTTCGTAAGATTCTTGGCAATACAGGTTGGCTTATGGCTGATCGTGTTTTGCGTATGGGGGTAGGACTGTTTGTAGGAGTGTGGGTTGCCAGATATCTTGGTCCCGCGCAATTTGGAAGCCTGAACTTTGCACTCTCGTACATTGCACTCTTTGGATCACTCACGACCTTGGGGTTAGACGGCATCGTGATTCGCGAGATCGTAGCTGACTCAAGAAACACGTATGGGATTCTCGGAAGCACTCTAACGCTGCGGATTGGGGGCGCTTTTCTGGCGCTTCTCGCATCGCTCGTGATCATCCATCTGATAGAGCTCAACGATCCCATGGCGCTTACGCTGGTCAGCATTGTCGCGATCGGCCTTATTTTTCAAGCCTTTGACACAATCGACTCCTACTTTCAGTCGCAAGTTCAATCCAAGTTTAGCGTGTGGGCAAAGAACGTTGCTTTCCTGGTTGTAGCGGGCTTGAGGATATTACTGATTTACCTCAAGGCACCAGTGTGGGCTTTCGCGGTCGCGGGAGTCACTGAATTGGCGCTTGGCGCGATAGCGCTGTGGGTTGCATACGGCATGGTAGGGGGAAGCCTTCTCAGATGGCGCACCAGTTGGAAGATGTCTGTAGATCTACTGAAACAGGGATGGCCTCTCGTTTTGTCCGGAATGGCCATCATGATTTATATGCGGATCGACATGGTTATGCTGAAATTGATGAAGGGGGATGCGGCAGCGGGGCTTTATGCGGCGGCCACCAAGGTCTCTGAAGTCTGGTACTTTATCGCCATTGCGATTGTGTCGTCCGTATCGCCCGCAATTATGAGGTCCAGGGGCGATCCGCAACTCTATTACGATCGACTCCGGACATTGTTTTCCGTGATGATCCTGATCTCAGTAACAATCGGCTCATGCATCGCATTGGCTTCCCATCGGATTATGGAGCTTCTGTATTCTGCTCCCTACATTGCGGCTGCCCCGGTACTCGCCGTGCATATATGGGCATCGGTTTTCGTTTTCCTTGGCGTTGCCCAAAGCCCATGGGATATTTCGGAAAATTTCCTTAAACTCGCACTTTATCGAACAGTAGCGGGAGCGATCGCCAACGTTGTCATCAATCTGTTTCTCATTCCCCGCTATGCTGCACTCGGGGCGGCCATTGCTACGGTTGTGTCTTATGCCATATCGTCGTTTGTGGCCAATGCATTTGATGCGCGCACTCGCCCTATCTTTTTCTTACAGTTGAAATCCGTCATACCTAACCTCCAGTCGATGGAGGATAGCCTTCGAAGAAATGCATAGTTTTTGTCCTTTCTTTTTTGTAAGGTCGTGTGATGCAGACAAAATCGTTCGATACACCGGTGGTATTCATAATTTTCAATCGGCCCAAACCAACTCGTTTGGTTTTCGATGCTATTGCTGCAACTCGACCGAAGAAGCTGTTCTTGATTGCGGATGGACCGAGGCCCAACAAAGACGGCGAAGCGGAAGCCTGCGAAGAAGTACGCAAGATCGTAAGTGCGGTTGACTGGCCCTGCGAGGTTGTCACTAACTTCTCAGAGAAGAACCTTGGCTGCAAAGAGAGGATTATTAGCGGTCTTGATTGGGTGTTCTCGATTGTGGAGGAAGCGATCATCCTTGAGGATGACTGCCTTCCGGACCCTTCGTTTTTCCCGTATTGTGCAGAACTCCTTGGGCGATATCGGGGCGACGCTCGGTTCTCCATGATTGCCGGCACGAACTTTGTCGAAGGCCAACTGGAGACGGAGTATAGCTATTTCTACTCGCAGATGATCCATATCTGGGGTTGGGCGACCTGGAGAGAAGCGTGGCAACGCTATGACCGCCACCTCCGAAATTGGCCCGAGATAAAGCGGGCAGGATTACTTTCTGAGGTATTTGACAGTCTGAGGACAGTCCGATACTGGACTCGAGTTTTTGACTCGATGTTTGACGGTACGGGGCCGGATACCTGGGACTATCAATGGGTGTACACAAGCCTAATGAATAATTCGCTCTCGATCGTGCCTTGCGTCAACTTAGTGACGAACATTGGTTTTGGGCCGGATGCGACGCACACGGTAGCTGCGGATACTGCCCAGTCACTTCAATCCGGGAGTCTGTCGTTCCCGCTTAAGCATCCGCCCGGCATTGTGCCGCTGCGCAGGATGGACAGATACGATCAGAAGATTGCCTTCTCCACGCCTTTGACGCAGCGCATACTCAGTGGTATTTGCTTTGTTCGGGACAAAGTTGTGGGTTGTGCGCGAGCTGTCTTAGGTTCAAGGTCTTTGGGTTAGCTGTTTTGTTTTAGCGGTAAGAACTTAATCCGACAGCACGATCTTGATAAGTAAGGACAACGCATGACACCTCCCTCGAAGAAAAGGCTGGCCTTCATCGATCATTCTTTTCATAAGGTGACGCGAAGCTCGGATTTTTTTCTGGAGGTCCTGAACCGCGACTATGAGGTCACAATATTCTTTGATGATGGCTGGAAGGGCGGTCTGGAAGTTGACCCGCATACAGTCAACGCGGGGAAGTTCGATACAGTTCTCTTCTGGCAGGTCCTGCCTTTTGCAAGAAACGTGATGCGTTTTTCCTGTAACAACCTGATTTGGGTGCCCATGTATGACAGCGAATGGCAGCGCTCGAACGTGGGATGGCGTGCGTTGCGACTTTTGGGCCTGAAAGTGATTTGTTTCTCCAAAACACTTTATGAGATTACGCAACACGCTGGCATTCGTTCATTTCAGGTGCAGTACTTCCCTGAAGTTCCAAAAGAGACAGTCAGTTATGGGAGACCGCGTGTTTTTTTCTGGCAGCGGGTCGATGAGATCGGTTGGCCGCTGGTGAAGCGGATTCTCGGGGAGAACGACATTGAAAAAACGGTATTGAGAGATGATCCCGATCCCAACCACGTATTCACCGAGCCTGACCCCGAGGACACAGCAAGATTTCATGTCGAGGTTGTCAGAAACTTGAAACTTGCCGGCGGTGGGAAAAGCGACGAGTACATGCGGCTGTTGTCAAACTGCAATGTGTTCATCGCAACTCGATTGAGAGAAGGAATCGGCCTCAGTTTTCTGGAGGCAATGGCGTTGGGGATGTGCGTCGTGGCTCCAGACGCGCCGACGATGAATGAATATATCTCCACTGAAGAAGATGGGTTTCTCTTTGACCCGGAACAAGTCAGCGCCATCGATCTCGCTCGCTTTGCGGACTGTGGGAGGCGCGCCAGAGCGCGGGTAGCGAAGGGGCGGGAACAATGGGAAACTGCACTGCCAGCGATGCTGGAATTCGTATCCACGCCTGTTCAAAGAAGGCGCTCATACTGGGATACGATCCGCCTGCTTCTTTGGGACCTCGCTCGTCACGCGAAACTTGCGATCGATAAAAGGTTTCCGCATACATCCCCCGCGCATGTCCGCGCAGCCGAGAAGAGATGAGGATTGTGCGGTGAAGTCAGCGTGCGCCGATTGTGTTGGCCGCCTCTGGGCGGTCTCAGTTTGTCGTGGACCATGGCTACGAGTAAAGATCTCTAAACGTCTCGGGTAGCCTAGCCGAATGCGAGCCAGTTCATCCTGCGTACGCGACGAAATCCATAAAATGGACTCAGTAACGCGATGATCGCGCACTGGTAAGGGTAGTAAACTAAAACGCCAAACAATAGACCGCGATGTCTGCAACGAACTCTCTCAATGGGA
>Ga0302320_10004567_pt1 | contig 31393 bp, 36 predicted proteins | sample Bog_T0_3_FD_202130 | JGI IMG/M metagenome (GOLD analysis project Ga0302320, IMG submission 202130) | Peat permafrost microbial communities from Stordalen Mire near Abisko, Sweden - Bog_T0_3 | ecosystem: Environmental > Terrestrial > Soil > Wetlands > Peat | place: Sweden: Abisko, Stordalen Mire... | reverse complement strand
GCCGAAGCCGCCGGAAAGGGTTGGCTCCTGCGAGATCATCCGCTGGGCAGCGTCCTTGGCCTTTTCGGCCGAATCGCCGGCGTCATACTGCACCAGGCGGACCTTGGCGCCACCGAGCGCCTTGATGCCGCCGGCTTCGTTGATGTCGTCGATCGCCATCTCGGCGCCGCCGCGCTGCAGGTCGCCCTCGCGTGCCCAGGGGCCGGACAGGGGACTGATCATGGCGAAGGTCACGGCGGGTTGCGCGCGCGCCGTTCTGATCACTGGCGTTGCCAGGGCACCGGCGAGCAGGCCGCGCCGCTTGAGAGCGCCCGATTGGGGCATGGCTTCCTCCCGCATTGTTGGTTCCCGAGACCACCGCATGCCGGGGCGATCGTGTAAAGTGGCCGGGACCGAGGGTGCGCGCAGCGCTGATTTGGGAACGAGACAGCCATTCGGTTTCATCGCACAGCGTTTACTCTTGTTGATCGAGCGCAAGGCGCGAGCGGGGCTTCGTGTGGTTAAAGAGGCACCGTCGGCGGCGGCAATTGTGCCGGCGATCAGAGCCATACCATTGCGAGTAAGAACAGAGATGCGGCTATAACTGAACTGGATTTTCTTTGTCTCCGGAATGGCAGCGATGTCTTGTTGACCATGGTGGCTGCCGACACGCTTCCTAACTTCGTCAGGTTCGGCCTGAGCGGCGCGGTTTCCCAGTCGTTGGTCCGAACCGGTGTTTCCAGAGCGGCTTGGTTTGATGCGGCGTCCGAACGCGGCGCTTGCATTTATGCTGCGCTGCACAATATGAGAGGTGGCGATTCATATCGCGCCGTTGTGATCGAAAGCTATTTATCATGAGACAGCCTGACCAGCACGAGCCTAGCCGGAATACTACTCCTCATGGAACATCGTTGGCGGCGTGGCTACCAGTTCTTGCAGCGATGGCAATCATGGTCACCGGTTGCCTGAGTACGTTCCTGGTGCTGCAACTTGACGAGTTCCGCCCCAAGGTTGGCGACATCGTCGCGTTCAGGCCGGCGTCACAGGACACCGATATGTGGCAGATGACGATCCCGGCGACGATCCTGTCGATGAAGGGGTCGCCCGTTTCAGATTGCACGCTTGATCCAAACGTGATGGCGGATGCCGGCGGTAGCTTGATTGTTGAAGGCCGTCAGGAGGATCCGTCGCTTCAATACCGGGTCCATTGGGCGGGATCGAAGACCGCGGCGACATCGGGAAACTGTGGCGGTTCGGCCGATCTGCTGGTCTCGCGCACCGATTTGCAACGTCTGGCGAATGCGGCCGGGGGTTTTGGGGTTGGCGACAAGGGGATCGTTCAGTAGTCGATTCGACTGGCGCCGGCTCTGGATGGAGGCTGAAGTCGTCTGTAGGGTGACACGATGTCATCCATGCACGCGCCGATTTTCGAAGCCTTTATCGTCCCGCACCGCAGCATGACGCGCAACGGCGTGCGGGCGGTGGTCGCAGTGATATGTGTTCTGAGTTCGACGGTCGCGCTGCGCTTCTGGCTTTTGGGAGCGTGGCCTGTCGTCGCGTTCAGTCTGCTGGAAGCGCCATTGGTTGTGCTGCTGATGGCGATCAACATCCGGCGTGCTCGGGCGAGCGAGTTGATCATGCTGACCTCGCATGAATTCACAGTGATCAGGACCGATCCAGGCGGGCGCCGGAAGCAGGTGTCGCTACCGTCCGCCTGGCTGCGGGTTGATCTGGAGGGTAGCAAGGGCGTGCCGCGGCTGATTCTGAGGAGCCGCGGGCGGGGCTGCGAGGTTGGCGCGTTTCTGCATGAGCCGGACAAGCATTCGTTATTTGCGGCGCTGCGGGACGCTCTCCACAACGTGAACAATCCGCGCTTCGACAACCCGCAGCTTCGGGACTGTTGATGTCGAGTCGCCATGGTTCGGCGGGCTAAAATGTCCCTGGCCCATGTGCTGCATTGTGGCCTGCCTGGGTCGCTCCACGCGTTTTGCATGGGGGCGTGATCGGCGGGGGGCCGGATCAGGCCTCGGCGGGGCCCATGGACTTGATCAGGTCGAACACGCGCTTACGGATCGACGGATCGGTGATGCGATAGTAGGCACGCACCAGTTCGAGGGTTTCCCGCCGGCTGAGCGTATCGTCGCCGAAGGGATCCTGGGCTTCGACGCTGCCGGTCCGACGGCTTGGCACGCCACCGAAGTTGGCCGCGAGGCTGTCGGGCATGTCGTCGAAGAAGAAGCTGATCGGCACGTCGAGAACGCGCGACAGATCGAACAACCGCGACGCGCCGACCCGGTTAACGCCACGCTCGTATTTCTGCACCTGCTGGAACGTCAGACCGAGCGACTCGCCCAAGCGTTCCTGGCTCATGCCCAGCAACGTGCGGCGGAGGCGAATCCGGGAACCCACATGTACATCGATAGGGCTGGGGCGACTCTCTCTATCGCTGCCCAATACTTGTTCGGCCCCTGCCATGCCTTTTGTCCTCTTTCCGTGGGCGGACCCAATAGATATTCCCAGTCAACGCGCCGACGGCGGTTTCGACACAGGAACCAGACTGCAAACTAGTGGAGTTCCGGCATCTCTGCAACCAAAAATTGTCAACTTGCGGGAAATTTTATGGCATACAGTAATATATCTATCAAAAAGTATAAAAATTAGCACGCGCCCCGGCCCGTCCGAGCAGGATCCGGTTCAACCCGGTAATCAGCACCAAAGTTGCTACGCCTGCGGGTAGCAATAAACCAACTCTTGCATACAACGGCAATGGGAGTGCCGCCGGCAAACGAATCGGCAATATTCCAGTCGTCTGCATGTTCAGACGCCCAAGTTCGTGTCCTTTTGCGTCGAACCCGGAAGATATGCCGGTATTTGCCGCCCGCATCAATGGCATACCCTCCTCGACCGCACGTAATCGTGCCGCCGCGAGGTGTTGGCGTGGTCCAGAGGAATTTCCGAACCACGCATCGTTGGTCACGTTAACCATCCACGCCGGACGGTCGGATTCGTCGACAACCTGGTGCGAGAATATCGCTTCGTAACATATTAATGCACCGACCGGCGGCAATCCAGGAATGTGCAATGTCTCGGGTCCTGGTCCGCGTGTAAAGCCACCCCCTGGCACAACCTGAATTCCCACCGGCAACCAGTCCGGCTGGTATTCGCCGAACGGTACCAAGTGCCATTTGTCGTAGATCCGCTCGATCACGCCGCCGGCGCCGAGGGCAAAGAGACTGTTGCGCGGGCGGTCGTCTCGGTCGAACCGCACCGAACCGGCCAGCACGGGTGTGCCATCCGCCGCATCGGCGATCAGTTCACGCGCCTGGGTGTCGGTTTGCAGCAACGCCGGGCTGGCGGTTTCCGGCCAGACGACGACGGCCGGATGACCGTTTGCTTCTGCGACGGCCTGATGCGTGAGGTCGAGATAGCGGCGGAAAATCGACACCATCAATGCGCGGTCCCATTTCTGGCCTTGCGCGACGTTGCCCTGGATCAGCAGCACCGTAAGGTCCGGTGCGGGCGGTGCCGGCTGGTTCAGCCGCACGATGCCGAAGCCGATCCACAGCGCCAGCAGGGCGACACCGCCGGTTCGCCAGCGCCAGTTCAGCAACGGCGTCGAGGCCAGCAGAATGGTCGCCAGGGTCATGCCATGCACCCCGACCAGGGCGGCGACCTGGATCATCACATCCCCCGCCTGGCCGGGAAATTCCCAGACGCTGCCCAGCGGGTTCCAGGGAAAGCCGGTGGCGACGAACTGGCGCGCCAGATCTGCGAGCACCCAACTGCCGGCCAGCGTCATCGCCATGCGCCAGCCGGGCCTGGCCCACCACGTCACCGCCGCCGGAATTGCGACGAAAACCGCCAGCAGCGCGGCGACCCCCGGCACTGCGAAGGGCACCAGCCACCAGAATCGGGCGGCCTCGATCAGGATCGCCTCGGTGATCCAGTACAGCCCGACCGTGTAAAGCCCAAGGCCGAACCACCAGCCGCGCCGCGCCGCGACCGCCGGCCCGCGGGCGCCCTGGATCAGGCAGAGCAGCACCGGTATACCGATCAGCAGGACCGGCAGGCCGAACAACGGCGGCAAGGCAAGCGCCGACAGGGCGCCGCTCAGCACGGCGGCCAGGTCGGCGCGCCACCCCTTCAGCGCCATCACCCAGGCCGGGAAGCCGGCGAGCCGGCGGGTCAGTGGGAACGGCATGAGCCGTCGAGCGGTGCCGGGCGGCTCAGTCTGGTGTCTCCCGGGTGAGCCGTTCGTAGTGCTTGTAATACTTGTCGGTCATGAGGTCGGTCTGCACCACCACGGCGACGTCGATGGTGTTGAACTGGGGATCGATCACAGCGCCGTCACCGATGAAGCCGCCCAGCCGCAGATAGCCCTTGATCAGCGGCGGCAGGCGGGCGAGCGCGGCGCGGGCATCGATTTCGTCGCGGTCGAGCCGGCGCATGTCGATATAGCGGTGGGACAGGGCACGCGGGCGGATCGCGGCGGGTGCGAGGTGATTGTAGTAAAGGTAAGAGAGTTCCAGCGCCGACGCATCCGGATCGATACCCGGCAGGCTGGCGCAGCCGAACATTAGTTCGATATCGTGCTGAAAGACATACGCGGCGATGCCGCGCCACAAGACCTGCATCACCGAGCGGTTGCGGTAATCATTATCGACACAGGAACGGCCGAGTTCGAGGATCCGGCCGGGGATCGCCTCGATCGCAGAAATGTCGTACTCGCCGGACGAATAGAAATGCCCGATGCGTTCGGCGGCCTCCCGGCGGATCAACCGATAGGTGCCCACCACGCTGTCCGGCCCCTCACCCAGACCGTGATCGACCACCAGCAGATGATCGGCGACTGTGTCGTAGATATCACGGTCGCGCTGGGTGCGGCGGGTTTCCTCATCGGCATTGGCCCCGAGTTCCTGGTAGAACACCCTGTAGCGCAGCGCCTGCACGGCATCGATCTCGGCCTCGCCGCTGGCGAGCCGGACACCCAGAAGGCCGCTGCGCAGCTCTGTGAATACTTCGTTCGGAGCTGCGGCAGCCTTCTGGGGTTTCATTGGCTGGCTCCTGTGATCGTGTCATGGAGCCGCCCCTCGCGGCTGGCATCATCCGGATCGGGTCCGGCCGTGCCGTCATATGTGCTCGTGACGCCGGTCGCGGATCCTGCCAGGTGAGCCTGCGCTGTTTGCGCCGCACCGCGGCGGCGGCCGAACAATTCGAGGCGCAGGGAAACGACGTCAAAACCGAGCCGCGCGGCGATGGCGTGCATGAGACGCTCGTGTTCGGGGTCCTGGAACTCGATGACCTTGCCGGTCTCGACGTCGATCAGGTGATAGTGCGGCCCGTCCTCGGACGGCTCATAGCGGGCCCGGCCGCCGCCGAAGTCGCGCCGTTCCAGGATGCCTTGCTCCTCGAACAGGCGCACGGTGCGATAGACTGTGGCGATGGAAATGTGTTGGTCGAGGGCCGAGGCTCGGCGGTACAATTCTTCGACATCGGGATGATCGCCGGCGTCGGACAGGACCCGCGCCACCACCCTGCGCTGGCCGGTCATCTTCAGGCCCCGTTCGATGCAAAGGCGCTCGATCCGCGATTCCATACGATTCCCAGCGGTCCTTCCGTCGGCCTGCGCCCCAACGAGGAACGCAAGCAGCAACCGCATACAATGTCCCGACCATCTCAGGGAAGCCTGCCCGAGGGAAGGGCGGGTTTGTCAGGGGCGGGGATGGTGCTGTCAGCGCCCTGAGGTGCGGTGTGTGCCCAGCCCGATCTGCTTGGCCAGTTCGGAGCGCCGTTCGGCATAATTCGGCGCGACCATGGGATAGCTGGGGTCCAGGCCCCATTTTTCCCGGTATTGTTCGGGCGTGAGGTTGTACGAGGTCGCCAGATGGCGCTTCAGCATTTTCAGCCGTTTGCCGTCCTCCAGGCAGATGATGTAGTCGGGGAAGATGGACTTTCGGATCGGCACCATCGGCTGGGGTTTTTCCACCGGCGCGGCCGGCGCCTGTTCGATATGCGAGAGGGCGTCGTAAACCGTGCGAATGACGGCGGGCAGGGCGCCCGACTCCAACTCATTGTTGGCGGCGTGCGCCGAGACGATCTGGGCAGTCAGCCCGAGGAGTGCGGAGTCGATCGGCTTTTCAGCCATTTTGGGGGACCTTTCCAGTCGTTAGCGGCGTCTTTATATGAAGTCTCCTCGCCGTTTCGCAACAGCGACTTGGCTAAAGTGAATAAAGGTGAATCGTGTCGGCCATGCAAGGTGTAACCCGGGAGATAGACATTACACGTGACATTTGTCCCATGACGTTTGTCAGAACTCGGCTTGCCTTGGATAAGTTGGCACCGGGCGACACTCTTCTGGTCAAATTGAAGGGCGACGAGCCGCTGCGCAATGTTCCCCGTACAGCAGCGGAACAAGGTCACGAGGTGTTGTCGGTGGAAACCGATGCCGATGGCATCAGCCGCCTGCTGATCCGCAGGGGCAAGTAATACCAGGACGTTATGCGGCTGCGGTCGCACCGTCAGGCGCCCGGGCAGTCAACGCAATAGTCGCGTTTCGTCCCAATGGGATCAACCGGCGGCTTCGATCACTTATAAATGTGTTGCGAGATCGAGCCGCAAAACCAGGGCATCGGAATTATCCGAATAATAATGCGGCCGCCGTCCGGTTTCGACGAAGCCGTTGCGGGCATAGAGGTGCCGCGCCGCACTATTGGCGACTGAGACTTCCAGAAACATCGTCCGCACGCCCAGCGCCGCGAGCCGGGTGGTTGCTTCACGCAGCAATGCGCCACCGATGCCGTTGTCTTGTACTGCCGGCATGACGGCCAGGGTCAGGACTTCGGCCTCGTCGGCGGCGGTCCGCAGCAGGATGAAGCCGCCGGACGGATGCAGCAGGCCGACGACGTTTGGCAGCGCCAGTTGCAGGCTGAACACAGTCCGGCTCCAGGCTTCGGCACCGGAGAAGGCCGCCGCATGGATGGCCGCCATGACCTCGCAGTCCGCCGGCGTGGCGATATTCGATGTGGCGATATTCGGTGTGGCGATATTCGGTGTGGCGATATTCGGTGTGGCGATTCTGGGCATGGGTATCAGGCCGCCGGCCCGTCCGAGGCATTCCTTTGGGGCAGCCTGGTGTCCGGCAGTTTGGCCAGCGGCGGATCGACATACAGCGGTTCGGGCGGCAGAGGGCGAATTGTGCCGAGGAAACGCCGCTCGGCCACCGCTGCGATGTGCCGGCCGGTCGGCAGACGCGCGTCGGTGAGCATGACGTTCACCCCTCGCGCGGCGAGCCGGCTGGCGACGTCGGCCGCGGCGCCGCCGGCCACTGCCACCGGCCCTTGCGGGGTCGGCAGGTCGGTCACGGCGAGCGATAGCACGTCGTCGCCGACCTCCAGGAAGATGCGGCCGCGGCGGCTGACCGTGGCGCACCACAAGGTCCGGCCGCCGAGTTGCGGCAGCGAATCGGCCAGCGCTTCGCCCACCGTCACCGCGATCACCGGCAGGTCCACGGCCACGGCGATGCCTTGCGCCAGGGCGACGCCGCCGCGGATACCGGTGAAGCTGCCCGGTCCGACGGTCACGGCGATCAGGTCGAGGTCGGCGGCCTCCAGCCCGGCATCGTGCAGGCAGTCCTGCGCCATCACCGGCAGAACCGCGTCTTGGCCGCGGTCGAGGTCCTGCTGATAGCCGGCCACAACAACGCCATCGGCGACGATCGTCGCAGAGCAACGCGCGACCGCCGAATCGAGGGCGAGAATCCGCATCAGGCCAAGGGGAACAGTGTCATCGGGGTCACTGTCGGCCGCCGGTGAAGCGATCAGGCCAGGATGCAGGCCTCTTCGAACGGAAGGCGGGGCGAGCGGTTGAACACGCCGGCCGGATCGCCATGGCCGAGATTGACCAGGAAGTTGGACCGCCAGCCGTTGGTGGCGAAAAATGCCGCATCGACCTTGGCGTTGTCGAAGCCCGACATCGCGCCGGTGTCCAGGCCAAGCGACCGTGCGGCGATCATCAGATAGGCGCCTTGCAGCGTGCCGTTGCGGAATGCCGTGGTGGCGGCCAGCGAGTCGTTGCTGGTGAACCAGGAGATTGCATCCGGATTGTGCGGGAAAAGTTTTGGCAATTTTTCGAAGAATTTAGGATCGTAGGCGACAATGACGGTGACCGGCGCCTGCATGGTCTTTTCGGTGTTGCCGGCGGACAGCGCGGGTGCCAGTTTTTCCTTGCCTTCCCTGGTGCGGATGAACACGAACCTGGCCGGCGAGCTGTTCGCCGAGGTTGGGCCGAACTTCAGGATCTCGTAAAGTTCATGCAGGGTCTCGTCGCTGATTGGACGGTCGTGCCATTTGTTGTGGGTACGCGCTTCCTTGAACAGCAGGTCGAGACCAGCGGCGTTGATCGTCATTAACAACTCCTGGGATAGTGCTGCGGCGAGCAGCCCGTTCTGTTGCGATGCAACGTGAGAGGTGCCGCCGTCAGCGTCAACCGGGGCCGGTCAGAATTCGACCTGCTCCACCGCCACGACTTCCGGCACGTAATGCTTCAGCATGTTCTCGATGCCGTGCTTCAGCGTCGCGCTGGAGGACGGGCAGCCGGAGCATGAGCCCTGCATGTGCAGTCGGACGATGCCTTCCCGGTAGCCGCGGAACACGATATCGCCGCCGTCGCTGGCCACGGCCGGGCGAACCCGTGTGTCCAGCAGTTCCTTGATCTGGTCCACCACTTCCTGGTCGGCGGGGTCGATGTCTTCCTCGTCGAGGCCGGCTTCATCGCCTTCGATCACCGAACGCCCGGCGACGAAGTGGTCCATGATCACCCCGAGCACCTGCGGCTTCAGGGCCTGCCAGGAGATGTCGTCATTACGGGTGACGCTGATGAAATCGCCGCCGAGGAACACGCGCGCGACGCCTTGCAGTTCGAACAGTGCGGTCGCCAGCGGGCTGCGCACGGCGCTGGCGGCGGAGGCGAAATCGGCGGTGGCGAGGCCCATCACATCCCGTCCGGGAAGGAATTTCAGTGTGGCGGGATTTGGCGTGCCCTCGGTTTCGATGAACATGGGTAACCGTGTCCTGTTCTGAGCGGTGGTTAATCCGGACCGCAACGGTCCGGTCTGATGGCCGATACATCGGTCCAAACCGCCGGTCTGACAAGAGGAAAAGCGTCGCTTTTCGGCCGCTGCGCCGTTTCATGGACGAAGGTCAGTCGGCGGCGACTGAAACGCCGCCGAACTGTGCGGCATCGGCATAGGCCCGCACGGCGGCGCCGAACTGCTCGAAAATTGCGCGTGAGAGCGTGTCGGTGCGCCAGTCGTATTCGGGATGCCATTGCACGCCGACGGCATATCCGATCGCGGGGCCGGCCTGGCTCGACACCACGCGCACCGCTTCGACCAGGCCGTCGGGCGCGATCCCCTCGACGATCAGCCCCGGCGCGAGCTGATTGATTCCCTGATTGTGCAGCGAGTTCACGGCGATTTCCGACCGGCCGGCCAGGCGGTGCAGCCAGCCGCCCTGGGTGACGCGGATCGCGTGCGCCTTGGCCTGACGCACCCGCGAGGACGGCTGCATCGGTGTCGAATGGTCCATCCGATCCGGCAGATCCTGCAGCCGCTGGTGCAACGACCCGCCCAGCGCGACGTTCAGTTCCTGAAAGCCGCGGCAAATCGCCAGCAGCGGCACGCCGCGCGCCACCGCCGCGCGGATCAGCGGCAAGGTGAAACCATCGCGGGCGTGATCCTCAGGTGTGCCCTCGGCATGCGGCGGACCGTCATAGAGCGTGGGCTGGACGTTCGAGCGGCTGCCAGTCAGCACGATCCCGTCGAGTCGCTCCAACAGCGTTTCGATATCCGCCATCGGCCCGTTTGCCGGCAGCAGCACCGGCACCGCCCCGATCACCTCATCCGTCGCTCGGACATACGTGTCGGAGGCCGCATGGTTCGGCATACCGAACACACCGAACTGCTTGGTGCAGCAACTGATGCCGATTAACGGCTTGACGACGCGGGGGGACCTCATGTCGAGAAGGATCATTCCCTATCTTCGCGGCAAAAAGAAGACTTTTTCTTTTCGTCCGGCACATGCCCGCCATGATCCGCGTCACGGCTGCGTCAGTAAAGACCCCGGTTAGCCCTGTTTCGCACTTGGCGGGCTGATCTGTTCGAACAGGGCCGGATCGAAGCTGCCGCCGGTCTGCGCATTGTAGAGCGTCACATGGGTTTCGCGCCGTTGCGCGTCCACCACAGTCCACTGCCGCAACGTCAACGGAGGATCGGCGAATATCAATGTGAGAGAGCCGTCGCCGGGGTTGTCGGTCCGCACCACTGTGACCTGGAGCTGACCCGGCAGGCGCTGGAGTCCGGTCACCGTCACCGCGCCGGAGAGTTTCACGTCAGCCGCCAGCAGAATGCCCAGCGGCGTCCGGCCGAGCCCGATATTGGTGGTTTGCTGTAGGGCCGAGTCATGGAACGTCAGCACCCCATGCGAGGCGATCAGCAGGAACGGCGCCGGCGGATCATACTGGAATCGCATTCGCCCTGGCCGCTCCAGCCAGGCGGTGCCCTCGGAGACGGCGCCGTCCTGCGTCACTTGCAGGAAGTGCGCCTTGAGCGACTTCAGTCCGTTCAGGTACGCCTCGATTCGGCTGATATCGGTCTGGTCCTCGGCGGTGAGGGCCAGGCCGGGCGCGGCCCTGGCGGTCAGGCTGAACGGCAGGAGCGCGGTGGCGGCGAGCAGCAGGGTGCGGCGGTCGATCATGTGCGCGGATGTGGCGTGTCCGGCCGCTGTTTGCAAATGCGGGTGGCGAATCGGCGTCGGTATTACTCTGCTGCGGCCGGCAGGGGTGTCGCCCAAAGTTCGGGGGCCAGTTCCTCGGGCCGGTTGGGGAAGAACAACGCGCATCCCAGGGTGACGACCGAGAAGGCCGACAGCACCATTGTCACCGCCGCGACACTGCCGGTGCGTTCATACAGGATGGACACCACCGGTGCGGCGGCGGCCGCGCCGAGGAAGCCGACGAAGAACCGGACCGAGTAGATACGGGCGCGCAGGGCGGGGGAGATGTAGCGCGCGGCCATCGTCTCGTTGACCGTGACCTGTCCGAAGATCGAGGCCGCCACCGCTCCGGCCAGGGGCAGTACCAGCCAGCCTTGGGCGAATGACAGCGCCAGCATGGCCGGCGCCAGTATGATGCTGACGGGGAGAAAAACCGCTTTCAAAGTGCTGCGATCGATCATGCGTCCGACCGAGAACTGGGTGAGCGCGCCGCACAGGGTGACGAGGAACGCCGCGAGGCCGACCAGCGGGAGGAGGGTGGCGTTATCGGCGAGCCTCTCCTGCATCAGTTTCGGCAGCAGGATCGTGTAGGCGTTGAACACCAGGCCCGACGACATGGCGATCAGCATCAGGACGACGACGGCGCGGCGGACGAGGTGGCGCGGGATCGCCGGGAACGGACGCGCGGTGGCGTGGGCGTTGACGTGGGCGAGCGGGGTGCGCATCCAGAAGAGACCGGCCACGGCGCACAGTGCGCCCGGTGCGATGAAGGCGGCGCGCCAGCCGATCTCGTTGGCGAGGAAGGCGGTGACCACCGGCGCGAGGGCCACACCGATATTGCCGAAGACTCCGTTGACCCCGATGGCGCGGCCGGGTTTATTGCCGGCGGCCTCGACCAGCATCGTGGTGCCGATCGGGTGGTAGATCGCGGCGAATGCGCCGGCGCAGGCCAAGGCCGCGCCGAGCATGAGTGGGGAATGGGCGAGGCCGGCGCCGATGAGGCTGAGACCGGTGCCCAGGAAGAACGCGGTCAGGAGCGTCTTGCGGCCGAAGCGCTGCGCCAGCCAGCCTTGCGGTAACGAGAGTAAGCCGTACAGCACGAACATGCCGGTCGCCAGAGCCAGGATCGGCGCATATGAGGAGCCGAATGCGCCGCCGGGCACGGCCATCGCCAGCACGGCGGTGGGCAGGATCAGCAGACTGTAATGCGTGATCGTATGGGCCGTATTGATGAACACGATCTGCCGGGCGGCTGGCGTCATGGCGGACATTCCCTTTGGTCTGCGGCGAATGTAGGGTGTCGTGATGGCGATGTCGGGCCAAATTCTGTCGCGTGACGGCCAAAGCCGGTTGAAGCCGTTCGAGCAGGCGCCGCGCCCGCTGGTCGGCTATTCCGGCGATTATGCGCCGGGTCATGCGACCGGACTGCACCGCCACCCGCGCGCGCAACTGCTGTTCGCCACCGCGGGCGTGATGCGGGTCAGCACCGAACCGGCGCTGTTTACGGTGCCGCCGGGCACCGGATTGTGGGTGCCGGCCGATACGCTGCACGCGGTCCGCATGGATGGCGCGGTGCAGATGCGGGCGCTGTTTCTGCGTGCGGATGCCGCGGCGTCCGGCCCGCTGGTGACAACGGTCATCGCGGTGTCGCCGTTGCTGCGCGAACTGATCCTGACGGTGTGCGGGGAGCCGGTGGTTTGGGATGCGCATGGGCCAATCCGGCTGGTGGCTGAACTGGTGCTGCACGAAATCGGCCGCGCGGGGACGCGGACGCTGTCATTGCCGGCGTGCCGCGATCCCAGGTTGGTGCGGGTGGCGGAGGCGCTGCTGGCCAATCCCGCCGATCCGCGCGATCTGGATGGCTATGCGGCGGTCGCCGGCGCCTCGGTGCGCACCCTGGTTCGGCTGTTTCGCGCCGAAACCGGGATGAGCTTTCAGCAGTGGCGCCGGCAGTTGCGGATGACCGAGGCGCTGTCGCAGATCGCCCAGGGGGTTGCGCCGTCGCGGGTTGCCGCGGCCGTGGGTTACGCGAGTGTGCCGGCATTCGGCGCGGCGTTCCGCGAGACGTTCGGCACCACGCCGGCGATGGCGGCGCCGTCGCGTTAGGTCTCTTGTTCGCCCATCGCGGCCGGACCAAACTGGCGCTCTATTCAGGAGGGGTCGGGTCATGGTTGCCGATATTCGCTCGATCTCGCTGACCGCGGCGCAGGAGCAGGAGCGCGAACTCCGCCGCGACATGGCCGCGGTGTTCCGCGTCGCCGGCCGGCTGGGCTGGAACGAACAGATCGGCAATCATAACTCGGTCATGATGCCGCGGCAGCGGGCGGATGATGCGCCAACCTTTCTGATCAACCCGCGCGGCCTGCTGTTCCGGGAGATCACCGCCAGCAATTTGATTGTATGCGATCTGGATGGGACGGTGCTGCGCGGCGATGGCGAACTGCGGAGGGTGGCGTTCCATATTCATGCGCGCATCCATATGGCCAATCCGGCTGCGGTGTGCGTGGTGCATGTGCATCCGCAGTATCTGACGGCGCTGTCGATGCTGGAGGATCCGGTTTTTGCGCTGGCGCATCACAACAACCTGCTGTTGAACGACCGCGTCGCGATCGACAATTTCGGCAGTGCGCCGGCGGACAGGCACGCCGAGGGGGATCGGCTGGCTGCGGCGCTGGGTGACAAGTCGATCCTGCTGATGGGTGGGCATGGCGTGACGGTGGTCGGGCCGACGGTCGCGGATGCGTTCGACGAATGTTTCATCGCCGAACGGACGGCGATGTATCAGATGACGGCGATGGCGACGGGCCGCCCGTTACGGCACTTGCCGGACCAGCATCGGCGCCGGTTCAACGGAGCGTGGGGCGAGAAGGTTGATGCGCGGCTGCACCTGGACGCGTGGCGGCGCGTCCTGGATCGTGAGGAACCCGACTACGCTCGGTGACGTGCTGCGGCGCGGCGTTATCGCCGGTTCAGATCACCAGGCCGCCGTCGACATGAATCGCCTGGCCGGTGACGTAGCCCGCGTCCGGTGAGGCCAGGAACGCGACCATCGCCGCGACCTCGCCCGGCAGTCCGACCCGGCCGAGGGGAATCCGATCGGTTTGTGAGGCGAGAATGCCGGGACCGATGGCGCGGTGGGCGCCTGCGTCCTTGCGGATGAAGCCGGGCACCACCGCGTTGACGGTCACGCCGGACGGGCCGAGTTCGATGGCCAGCGCGCGGACCAGCGCCTCAAGCCCCGCCTTGGCCGCTGCGGAGGCCGGGAACGTGGTCAGGTCGGAGCGGAACGCGTGGGCCACGAAGCTGGATACGGCTACCACCCGGCCGTGTGTCGCGGCGCGCAAATGCGGCAGGGCCGCCTGGGCGAGCCGGAAGAACGCCCCCTGGATCGCTGCGGTGGACGTTGACAGCGCCGCGTCGGTCAACTCGGCGAAAGGGGTGCGGTCGGCGAACCCGGCATTGCTGATCAGCACGTCGCAGCCGCCGAAGCGCTCGACCGTGGCCGCGACCAGCGCGCCGGCTATGGTGGGATCGGCGAGATCGCCTAGTGCGACGTGTGCATGGCCACCCGCGTCACGCACCTGTTGGGCCACGGTTTCTGCCGCGTCCCGGTTGCGGCGGGTATGCACCAGGATCGCGGTGCCGGGCGCCGCCATCCGCCGGCAGATCGCGGCGCCGATGCCGCTGGCCGCCCCGGTTACCAGGATCGTTCGCACGGTTGTCATTCCTCCGTTCGTTCATCGCTGCCGGTCTCGCGGCTCGGGAGTCTGGTTTAAGCCTTCAGTTTTCGCGGTGGCAGCTTCCGCCCTCGGTCTGCCGCGACTCTGCGCGCCGCCGCCTGTGCGGCACGCGCCCATAGGACAAGCTCGTCAGGTTCGTCGAGCAGCCGTTCGGGCACGCGCCAGAAGGACAGGTCTATGGTCTGCCCCTTTTTCTCGTAATTGAGCGGTGGAGCGGACTCGGCTTCCTTGAAGATCGCCTTGTTGTGGCTGTCAACGCGAACGTAGAGCGTGTCATCTGTCACCATCGCAAACCTCAGTCCATTGCAGAACACGCCGGTCTTGCCGAACATCCGCCGCATCGTGACATGGCCCAGCGGCATGAGCTGCTCACGCAGAAACTCCGCGAAGCTGTCGCTGGCAACCATCCTGCTTCCCTTGGCCGGCGTCGGTCAGGCAAAGTAAGGCATAATGTCTGCAGCGATCAGCGCGCGGCTGTCCTGATTGATCCGCCGATCCGCGTCAGGCGCCATTCTGATGAAGCCGCGCAACGGTCCGGCAGCGGCACGCCGCGAAAGGAAACGAACCATGCGCCTCTTTTATGCGGCGACAGCGTCATTTCAAGCGACCGTGCCGCCCCCGCTTTAGCGGATCAGGCGGCCGCGCCAGTCTGTGATCGTGGGTTACCGGAAACATTCCGGGCCGGCCGGCGTTTACCAACCCAACAACCAGAAGGAGTGATTCATGCGACGCATCGTTCTCGCCGCCATCCTGGCCGGCTTCACCGTCGGCGCCGCCCATGCCGCGAACGACTCCGACAATAAGCCTGCAGGCACCGCCAAAGGGGCTGCGGTTGGTGCCCTGGCCGGGCACGAAGTCGGCAGCGGCCATGCCGTCGCGGGTGCTGCCGCCGGCGCGGCCATCGGCCATCATCAGACGAAGAAGGCCGAGGCGTCCAAGTCGGAGTAGCCCCGGGCGGATTGCACGACCCACAACCGCGTTCTAGGAGGACAGCAAATCAGCCAGGGGAACGACCGCCATGACCATCGCCACCGTCCTGTATTCGGAAGCGCTATACCCCGACGACAGCGTCGAGCGGCGAATCTACGGTCCCGACGTCCGGATCATCTTTCCCAAGGCGTCGAGCGCGCTGGCTGATCTGTCCGATGAGGACTGTGCCGCGGCCGAAGGGCTGATGATCCTGCGCTACAAGGTCAATGCCAATGACCTGAAGCGGTTTCCGCGGTTGCGCGCCGTGTGCCGGATGGGCGTGGGGTACGACAACATCGATCGCGTCGCGGCGGCGGAACGGCGGATCATGGTGCTGAATGTGCCGGATTACGGCACCACCGAGGTCGCTGATCATGCGATGGCGCTGGCGCTGTCGCTGCGCCGGGGTTTGCTGCTGCATCACGAGACGCAACGCGCCTCGCCCCCGGCGGCGTGGCGGTATATCGACGATCCGCTGGTCCGGCGTTCGTCAGTGCAGACCTTCGGGATCGTCGGCATGGGCCGTATCGCCACCGCCGTCGCGCTGCGCGCCAAGGCGTTCGGCTTTCGGGTGGTGTTCTACGATCCTTATCTTCCGAACGGTGTCGAACTCGGCCTGGGCGTTCAGCGTGCCGCCACGCTGGAAGAACTCCTGGCGCAGACCGACACGCTTTCGGTTCACACGCCGCTGACCCGCGAAACGCGCGGCATGCTGGGGCTGAAGGAGCTGTCACTGCTGCCGCGCGGGGCGGTCGTGGTGAACACCGCGCGCGGGCCGATCATCGACATCGATGCCCTGGCGGCGCTGTTGAAGAGCGGCCACCTCGCCGGGGTGGGCCTCGACGTGATCCCGGTCGAACCTCCGGTCGAGCCGGTGCCCGAACTGCTGCGCGCCTACCGAGCGCGGGAGGACTGGACGCTGGGACGGCTGATCATCACGCCGCATGCGGCATTTTACTCGCCACAGGCCTGGGACGACATCCGCAGCAAGTCCGCCGAAACGATGCGCGCGGCCTTGCTGGGTCTCCGCCCGCAGAACGTGATTCCGCCCGAGAGCGACTGACCGGCGTTCGCTTCGGTTCGGCCCTCTTCATCGCAACGGCCCGGCCGGCTCCGACAGCGACTCGACATCGCCGGTGAAGGTGTTGCCGATCAACGCGACCGGCTTGCCCGTGCTGTCACGCACGAAGGTGACCCGGTCCGGCAGATCGCTGCGGAACACAGTGTCGCGCACGATCTGCACCACGGTGGGATTGTTCGCGCTGCCCTCGCCGATCGAGATCGCCACGCCGGGATTGTCGCTGAGCCTGCCCTTTTCCATCACATTATCCTGGATCAGCACATTGCCGCCATCCGGCACGTCGATCAGGTAGCTGGAGGTGCCGGTCGGGCCATCCTCGATCCGGCTGTTGCGCACGATGGTGTTCAGCGCGCGGGACTTGATGTGGTGGGCGATCTTGTTGTCGAGGAACAGGCAGTTATCGATATCCAGCAGATAGATCGCCGCGCCGGCATAGACGCCGTGCGCACAGTACCCGACACAGGCACCGTTGCCGACAAAGGTGCTGCCGGTGATGCGCAGCACGCTGTTTGAACTGCCACCGGCCAGGATCCCGTTTTCATTGCTCAGGAACTCGCTGTCCTCCACCGTCAGGTTGTCGCCGGCCGCCCGGATTCCGGCACCGTTGTGCCCGACCACCGATGCATCGGCGAAGGTGAGGCCGCGCACCGTGATGTCGGCGCCCACGGTGATAAAGATAGCCTTTTCATCGCAGGTTTTGCCGGCGAGCAGGACGCCGGGCCCGGTTGCCTCGATCAGCAGGCGGGAGGCGGTCCATACCGCGCAGTCCTTATAGGTTCCCGGATCGATCCGCACCACATCGCCATCGGCAGCCACCGTTGCCGCCTGGCTTGGCACCTTCAGCACGCGGGTCGGACCCACCCAAAGCTCCCGCGCGCCGGCGGGCAGGCTGCAAAGCATTGCGGCGGCGAAAGCGAGTGCGGTATGCCAGGCGCGGATCATCGCCATCCGTGTCGGCGGAAGGCCTGAGGAAAGTCAAGGTGCAACTGCCAGCCGGCCCGATGCGCGACGAAGTCCGGCCGCCTTTGGTGGCTCATGTCTTCCCGACCTTCGCGGTCGGCGGGGCGCAGGTGCGATTCGCCGCGATCGCCAACCATTTCGGCCCGGCTTTCCGGCACATCGTCGTCTCGCTCGACGGCAATCTGGCGTGCCGAGAGCGTCTGGATCCCAGCCTTGACGTCACATTTCCGGCGGTTTCGGCCACCAAGGACGCGATGCTGGCGAACGCCTGGCAGTTTCGCAAAGAGCTTCGTCGCTGGCGTCCGGATGTGCTGATCACCTGCAACTGGGGCGCGATCGAGTTTGCGCTGGCCAACATCGTGCCCGTCGCGCGGCATGTGCATGTGGTGGACGGCTTTGGCCCCGAGGAACGCAACAGGCAGATTTCCCGCCGCGTCCTGGTTCGGCGGATCGTTCTTGGCCGCACGCCGGTCGTGCTGCCGTCCCGCAACCTGGTCCGGATCGCTTCGGAGGTCTGGAAACTGCCTTCCAGGATGATCCGCTATGTGCCGAACGGCATCGACCTGGCGCGCTTTGCCACCGACGGATCGCGCCGCGGCGCGGCTGAGCCGGTGATCGGCACGGTCGCTGCGTTGCGCGAGGAGAAGAATATTTTTCGAATTGTGCGCGCCTTCGCCACTCTGCCGGCCGGTCGCCTGATTATCGTCGGTGACGGTCCGCAACGGCCGGCGCTGGAGGCGCTTGCCGCCACGCTTGGCGTGGCGCAGCGGGTTGAGTTTGCCGGGCACCATTCCGACACTGTCCCGTTCTACGCTGGGTTCGACATCTTCGCCCTGTCGTCGGACACCGAACAGATGCCGCTGTCGGTCATCGAGGCGATGGCCAGCGGGCTGCCGGTGGTGTCGACGGATGTCGGCGATGTGCGGCTGATGCTGGCGGAGCCGAACCGACCGTATGTCACCCGCTTGGATGATGGCGCTTTTGCCGCCGCGCTTGCCGGTTTAATCGCCGACCCGGTGGGCCGCCGCCGGATCGGAGACGCCAACCGGCTGAAGGCGGAACAGGATTTCGACCAGGCCGCGATGTTCGCGGCGCATGCGTCGCTTTGGCGCGGCGCGCCGCTGGCGCTGTGACGCGGCGCGCCGCCGGCGCTGTGACGCGCCTTGACGGGATCACGGTGGGGGTGGGGGGTGTCGCCGATTTTGACGCACTCGGTTTGCGCTGGCGGGACCTGGAGCAGCGCGCCGCCGGTTCGTTTTTTCAAAGCTGGACCTGGGTCGGCTGTCTGGTCGCCGAACGGTTTCCTGACCCGATCCTGGTCGAAGTCACCGAAGGCGGCCGCACTGTTGCGCTGGCGCTGTTCAACCGGGTGCGCCGGCGGTTTGGTCCGGCGGTGCTGCATCTGGGCGCCAGTGGAACGTCCGAACTGGACTGCCCGTATGTCGAGCAGAACGGCGTGCTGAGCGAGGCGGGGCGCGAGACGGAACTGACCGCCTTCTGTTTGCACACCGTTGCATCACGTTACGATTTGAGCCTGCCTGGGATCGACGAACCGGGTCTGATGACGCTTCGGCGTGTCGCCCGCCTGGTGCGGGTTACGCGGTCGCAGCCCTCGCCATTTGTTGATCTCGCCGCGCTGCGCTTATCGGGGCAGGACTACCTGGGGAGCCGCAGCGCCAACACGCGCCAGCAGATCCGCCGCTCCGATCGGCTGTATGAGCGGCGGGGCACGATCGCGGTCGAACTTGCCGGTACGGTTGCGGCGGGGCACGCCATGCTGGACGAGATGGCCGAGCTGCATCAGGCCGCCTGGGGGGCGCGTGGCCGGCCAGGCGCGTTTGCGCGACCGTTCTTTGGGCGGTTCCATCATGCGCTGATCGCGACCGCTTTGCCGCGCGGTGAGGCGGTGTTGATCAAAGTAACATGCAATACTACTACTATCGGGATCGTCTATAACTTCCTGTTCCGGCGACGCATGTTGTCGTACCAAAGTGGTTTCGCTTACGACGGCCGTGACAGCCATGCCAAACCCGGCCTGACCTGTCATGCCCGAGCGATCGAGGTGGCGCTGCGTGACGGGGATGATGTGTACGATTTCCTGGCCGGTGACGACCGCTATAAACGCAGCCTTGCCGATTCCGCGCATCAGCAGGTTTGGGCTGAGTCGGGGCCTTTGTGGTCGCCCTGTCAACTGGCGCACGCGATTTGGGAGGCGATGCGTGGGCGCTGGGACGAGCCGGGTCCGCATGACAAAACATTACGAATGTTCAATTTTGACAAATCGCTGAGTCGTCAACGAACCGATAGCAAAGAATTTCTTTATCTGGTATAGTTTGCTCATGGTAGCATGATAGTGACGCGGATCACACCAAATCGTCACGCATTGCGACTATAACGGCACCTGCATGGCTGAAGGTAGGTCTCAGACTTTGAGAACAGCGTTGGCATCGGTGGTCTCATTGCTGGCAGTCCTGTTGCTGCAAAGCCACGGGGCTGCGGCCGGTCCGGTGATCGGTGTCGGCAGTGCGGCGCCGTTCTATTACCAGATTTCCGGCACTGCGGCGGCGGGAGCCGCAAGCGGCGAAGCCGGGGAAGCCACCACCTTCACGCCGCTGTCGACGGGTGCCGCGTCCACCACCGCCGGCTATAGCGGGGCCGACCCGTACATCCACGCCGGTAAGTCGGCGTTGGAATCCGAGGCGGGCAACCGGATCAGCGAACCTGTCCTGTCGGGTTTCCGCAGGCTCAGCAGCCCGGGCGCAGCGACGCCAGACGGCAACTCGGTTTTTGTCGGAACCGCCAGCCTTCGCCTGCTGGACAGTCCGCTGGACGGCGCGACTGCCTCCGACACATATACAATGGCGCCGGCGAACCGCGGAGCGGCACCGGCCTTTGCCGTAGGCGACAACCCGAACCGGCCTGGGTTCAGCCGAACCGCGGCGGTCATCCCGCCCGCCCAGGCGCCACCCTCACCTGCCCAAGCGGCACCGGCACCGCAGGCGGCAACCTTGATCGCCGCCCCGCCGCCCCGGGTCGCGGCCAGCCCAGCCGCGCCGCCGCAAAAGCCTGCCCCCGCAGACGATGCAGAAGCCACGACACTGATCATGGCGATGACGGTCAATCCGGCGCCAGCCAGCGCGCGGCCGCAGGAGGTGTTGGTGCCGCCGGTCCTGCCCGCCGCGCTGAGCAATCACCCGGCGCGCCCGGCCAGCCCACCGCACAAGCTCACCAGTCCGCCCCCGGTTGCGGCGCCGGTGCGAAGCTTCATCGACACAGCCCCGAGTGCCACGGTCTTCGGCAAGACCAGTTCCCCGGCCGGTGCTGGCCGGCCTGCGGCCGAACCACCGCTCAGTCCGGCCCAGAAAGCAGCGGTCAAGGCATTCCTCAAAATCCTCGAAGAGCTGGCTACTGAGTCCGGGGCTGCTGAGTCCGGGGCTGCTGAGTCCCGGGCTGCCGAATCCAGGTCGGGCGAAACAAAACCGGCGGCCGAGGGCTACACGGAGTCCGGGCGGGACGCGTCCGCATTCACGGTCTGGTCCGCGCCGGACGGTTCGGGGGCCATGCGTGACGCCACAGTTCCGGTGCCGATTATGGCGGTTGGCACGGGCGGCGGCGAACTGCCATCGAGCCTGACGATCTTCACTGACGAATCCGCTTCCATCGACGGTGAGGGTGACTCGCTGTCATACTTCTTCCACCACGGGATTACGCAATGAGCGGGCAATCCGGCCGGCGAAATGTTGCAGCACCGCCACCGCCCCGCCGGGACGCCACGGATTGACCAGCAAGATACCGATCCGCTGCTGCCGCCTTGTCGTCCAGGCCTGCTTGTAGGGATCGTCGCCGCGGCCGAAATCGATCCCGCGCACATGCTCGACATCCAGCAGATGCCGCAGCATCAGCGCGGTCAGCACGGTTCCCGGTGAGTGCGCCTTGAATGCCTCGTCATGCGCCAGCTTGAGCACCAGCGCCTGCCGGTCCCTGATGACCCAGATCTGCACCGCGACCGGATCGGCGCCGATCGACCACAGGCCGAAGCGTAGCCACCCGCACGCCGCCATTGCCCGCATGAACGCCACGTTGAACGTCGGATAGGGTTCCGGTTCTTTCCAACTCCGCCCATAAACCGCTTCGAACGCCTCCGCCGCGCGGTCCATTTCGTCCGGCTGCGTCAGCAGGTCGAAACGAGCATCCGCCAGCCGGTCGGCACGCCGGAGCCGCCGCCGGATCGTTTCGCGCAGCGCCCCGGTCCGGCCGGTCAGGTAGGCGGCCCAGTCCTTTTCGGCGACATCCTCGACCCAGTTGCCGAAATGATTGAAGCGCAACGGCAGCAGCCCGGCGCGCCGAATGCCGCGCTCGAAATCGGCCAGACCGTCCCATTCGGCCGGCAGCGCGTCCAGCCGCACCACGCCGGCTGACCGGCAATTGCGGCCGAACGCGGCCATGGCGGCAATCCGCGACGCGTTGTCCAGTCCGGGGGCGAGCAGTGGCGCATATGCGCAGGTATAAGGTGTTGTCAGACTGCTCAGCCGGTCGCCGGTGTGCTGCATCGGCACCACCGCCACAACCCGACCGGCTGATCGTACCACCACGAACGCCGGTTTGGCGCCGGCTTGCATCGCGTGGTTCAGCACCACGTCCCACCAGGTTCGGCTGGCGAAGAATCCGAACGCCTCGTCCAGCAGAGTCAGCGCTTCGGCCGGCAGGGCGGCGAGCGAGGTGAAGGTTTCAACGCAGCTGGTACCACGCATAGCCGATCCATTCGTGTATCGCGAAGAAGCCGGCCTGCCAGCCGCTGGCGCGCGGCAGGAAGTCGAGCAGGTCCGGTCCCAGCGGGTCGTCGAACGAGGTCGGCGCGGCGGTCACTGTCAGCCCGGTGCCCTGAAACGCCAGTATCGCGCGGCGCATGTGCCACGCGTGGGTCACGACGTAAACCGAGGTGATCCCTTGCGCGCGCAGGATATCGGCGCTGAACCGCGCATTTTCCCAGGTGTCGTGGGATTTCGGTTCCACCCACTCCGCTGGCGTCTGGAAATCGTCTTTCAGGCTTTGTTGCATGACGAGCGCGACCGGCGGTGTATTGGGCTGGGTGGTTCCGCCGGTCACCAGGATCGGCAGCCCGGTGCGCCGATGCATCGCCGCCGCCATGCGCAGCCGGTCCAGCGTCAGCAAGCCCGGCCGGATGCCCAGTTTTTCCTGATGGGCGCGGATCACCTCGGCACCCAGCACGATGATCGCCTGGGGCGGGTGATCCGCTGGCGGCGTCAGCGGCAACCCCGATTCCAGTGCCAGCAGCATGCTGTAGGAGACTGCCGGCATCCCGAACAGGATCAGCGCGATGAGCGCGCCCCAGGCCAGGCGCCGCCCGAACCGGAGCCAGCCGCCGCGCAGCAGAAGCCCGACCAGGATCAGCACGACGAAGCCGGTCGGCGGCAACGCCAGAACCTCGAGAATCCCTTTCATGCGCGCTTATTCGGCCGATCCGGTCATCCACGCCAGGACTTCGGAAAGCCCGGCGCGCAGCGTAACCCTCGCCGACCGACCTAAAACACGGTCCGCCAGCGCCGGGACGCCGAACGAGTGCCGGATTTCGCCCATGCGCGGCGGTTCATGTCGCGCTTCGAGAGCGGTGCCGGCGAGATCGGCGATCTGCCGCGCCAGGGCGTCCACCGAGATCGGCGTGCCAGTGCAGACGTTGAAGACCGGCGCGTTGTGCGGCCGCAGTTCCATTCCGGCCAACAGCGCCGCGACCACGTCGCCGACATAGACGAAATCCCGGGTCTGCTCGCCGTCGCCGAAGATCGTGACCGGCAGGCCGCGCCGGATGCGTTCGCAGAAGATCGAGATCACGCCGGAGTAGGGGGATTTCGGGTCCTGCCGCGGACCGTAGACGTTGAAGAACCGCAGCCCCACGGTCGGGATGCCATGCACGTGGCTGGCCACACGCGCATGCAACTCGCAGGCGTATTTGTCGGCGCCGTAGGCGGAGAGCGGTATGCAGGATGTGATTTCGGCGATCGGCACGGTGGCCGCGTCGCCGTAAACGGCCGCCGAGGACGCATAGACGACGGGGATATGGCTGTTCTGGCGGCGGATGGCGTCGAGGATGGTGATGGTGCCGGTGAGGTTGGTGCGGTGGGTGCCGAGCCAGTCCTTGACGCCTTTTTCGACCGAGGCGATGGCGGCGAGGTGGAAGCAGCCGTCGGCGCCGTGGAGCGCCGAGGCCGCGAGGTCCGGGTCGGCCACGTCACCTTCGATCAGGGTGGCGGTCGGTGGAACGTTGCGTCGATGGCCGGTGGACAGGTTGTCGAGCACCCGCACTGTGTCGCCGCGCGCGACCAGGGCATCGCACAAATGGGAGCCGACGAAGCCGGCGCCGCCGGTGACGAGGTAGGTGCTCACGGGCGGATCGATCGGGTTTCAGCCGTGGGGCTGGAGGACCTGACGCAATACCGACCCGTCGGACAGCCGATCGAAACCCTGGTTGATCTCGTCAAAGGTGATGGTTCCTGAGCGCAATTTCTGCACCGGCAGTTTGCCACGTTGGTACAGCGCGATGAAGCGCGGAATGTCCCGCTTCGGAACACAACCGCCCATATATGATCCCATGATGCTTTTCCCGTCACTGACCAGCGCGGAATGAAGGTAGGAGAACGTGGCCGTGGAGGCCGGCAGCCCGGCGCTGACGACCGTACCGCCCCGAGCGGCGATGGCATAGGCGAGGGTCATGGCGGGGATCGAGCCGGCGGTTTCGATGACGAAGTCCAGGCCGCCGCCGGTCGCCTGGCGGATTTCCTCGACCACGTCGGCGTTGCCGGCCAGGAACGTGTCGGTGGCGCCGAGGTCCCGAGCGATGCGCAGTTTGTCGGCGTTGAGGTCGATGGCGACGATGCGTTCGGCGCCGGCTACGACTCCGCCCAACAGAGCGTTCATGCCGACGCCGCCGAGGCCGACGACCGCCATCTGACCTCCGGGGGGCACCCGGGCGGTGTTGAGGACGGCGCCGACGCCGGTGACGACGGCGCACCCGAAGATCGAGGCATCCGCGAGGGGCACATCGTCGGGGATTCTTATTAATGCGTTCTGCGAGACGACGGCGTACTGGGCGAAAACTGACAGGCCGCTGTAGTGGTAGATCGGCTCGCCGTTCAGGGACAGGCGGCGGGCACCGGAGATCAGTGTGCCGTTGGTGCGGGAGGTGTTGGAGCTTTGGCAGAGGTTGGGTCGGCCGCCGTTGCAGTAGCGGCAGTCATTGCAACTGGTGACGAACACACTGATGACGTGATCGCCCGGCTTGAGGCCGGTGATTCCGGGCCCGACGTCCTCGACGATGCCGGCGGCTTCGTGGCCGGGGATGGTCGGGAGCTTGCGCGGGCGCAGGTTTTCGATGGTGGAGAGGTCGGAGTGGCAGAGGCCGGCGCCGATGATCTTGTAGAGCACCTCGCCCGGGCCGGGCGGGTCGAGATCGACGGTCTCGATGGTCATCGGCAGGCTGGTGGCATACGGGCGAGGCTTGCCCTGCTCGCGCAGCACGGCGGCTTGCATCTTCATCGTGGCGTCCCTGGTATGATCTCTGACGGATCATGGTCCGGTGCCATCGTTTCGTCACGGCCCGGTTTGCGTGGCGCAATCCGCTATTGCGCCCGCACCGAACGCTCCGGCGGTGCGGGGTCAGGAGTGGCCGGGTCGATGCGGCAATCGGATGGGACCGGCTGGGTGTATCGTGTCCAGGTCTGCGTCTGCCCGAGCAGCGGGATACCGAGGAATCCTCGAAGGGCGAGATTGCCGGATGGGTCCAGGCGCAATTCGACACCCCAGACGCTGCCGTTGCGCGGGTCCATGATGTGGCCCTTCCAGAGACCGGGTTTTATCGGCCTGGCGTCGGAGATCAGCTTCAGGTCGCACTGCGACACGCCTCGGTAATCCACCGGCATCGGGTCGTCGGGCCGATCGAGGAACACGCCGACGATACGCGCGCACACCGTGCCGCTGGCGCAATTCCAGATTTCGATCACCCCGTCGCGATCCTGCGTGAGCCAAAGCCCGGTCACGTTCGGCGCGGCCCACGCCGGAGTGCTGAACATCAGGGCGATCGCAATGGCAAGGATGCGTATCATCGCCGCTAGATAGTGTCGGCGGTCACGAACCGCACGCCGAGTCGCAGGAGTCTGTCATGCGCATCCTGCAACGTGGTGCGCCCGTTTGGCGTCGGCAGGCCAATGCCGCGGCACGCGTCCTGTATCACGGCGACCGAGAAACCCAGCCGGACGGCGTCCTCGGCCGACCATGCGACACAGAAATCGGTCGCCAGGCCGCACAGGAAGAGGCGGGTGAAGCCGCGCTGGCGCAGCCATCCTTCGAGGCCGGTGGCGGTGGTACGGTCGTTCTCGAAGAACGCCGAGTAGCTGTCCAGCGTGGGGCGAAATCCTTTGCGGATGATCGCCTCGATGCGGGTCTGGTCGATCGCCGGATGGATCGCCGCGGAGGCGGAGCCGGCGATGGCGTGGTCCGGCCACAGGACCTGCGTGCCGTAGCTGAGCTCGATCGTGTCATACGGCTGGCGGTTCGGATGCGCGCTGGCGAACGATGCGTGGGCCGCCGGATGCCAGTCCTGCGTGGCGAAGGCGTGATCGAACCGGCGCAGCAGCCGATTGACGACCGGAATGATCAGATCGCCATCCGCCACCGGCAGCTCGCCGTTCGGCATGAAGGTGGGCTGAACATCAATCAGTCCCAGGACATCGTTGCGGGGATCGATCTGCATTTGCACTCTCTCTGTTCAGGACCGCCGGCGCAGTTTAGTTTGATCCGGTTGAGTTTGCCGAACAAGAACCAGAGGTACTTCATGCTGCGATTTCCGCTATCCGGGTTGGCTTTGCTCGCTGTTTTGTCGGCCTCGTCCGTGTCCGCCCAGGCCGCGGTGTTCAAATGGGCGAATGATGGCGATGTCGGCTCGATGGACCCGGCAACGCGGCAGGAAACCGTTCAGCTCAGCTTCCTCGGCAACATCTATGAGCCGCTGGTGCGGCGCAACCGCGACCTCGGCCTGGAACCCGCTCTGGCGGTTTCCTGGGAACAGACCTCGCCGACGGTCTGGCGCTTCCACCTGCGCCCAGGCGTCAAATGGCAGGATGGCTCGCCGTTCACCGCTGATGACGTGGTGTTCACCCTGAAACGCATCCTGGCGCCGGATTCGGCGATGCGTGCGCCGATGTCGCCGGTGAAAGAAGCCCGCAGGGTGGACGACCTTACGGTGGATTTCGAGACCACCGTGCCCGACCCGATCTTCCTGCAAGAACAGACGAATATGCTGATCATGTCGAAGGCCTGGTGCGAGGCGCATAATGCGGCGCAGCCGGTGACGATTGGCAAGGATGACAACTACGCGCTGCATTATGCCATGGGCACGGGTCCATATAAAGTCGTGTCACGCGAACCGGACCGCAAGACGGTGGCCGAGAAGAACCCGTCCTGGTGGGACAAGTCGCAGAGCATCGTCGATCAGGTCGAGTTCAATGTGATCGCATCCGCGCCGACACGGGTCGCGGCACTGCTGTCAGGCGAGATGGACATGATCTATTCGGTCCCGCCGCAGGATCTTGCCCGCATCAAGCAGACCGAGGGTCTGAAAGTGCTGCAGACCCCGGAACTGCGGACCATCTACCTGGGCTTCAATCAGACCGCCGGCGAACTGCAGAGTTCCGACATCAAGGGCAGGAATCCGTTCAAGGACCCGAACGTTCGCCGCGCCGTCGCGCTTGCCATCGACGAACCGGCGATCACCAGCCGCGTCATGCTGGGTCTGGGCCACCCGACGTGGGAGATGTGGGGGCCGGGGGTGAACGGGTATGATGCCGCGCTGGATGTGCGGCCGAAAGTCGATCCCGCCAAGGCGAAGCAGTTGCTGGCGGATGCCGGCTATCCGAATGGTTTCAAGGTCGGCATGGATTGCCCGAATGACCGTTACGTCATGGATGAGCAGATCTGCACTGCCATCGTTTCAATGCTGGCGCGGGTTGGCGTCAAGGTCGATCTGAACGCCCAGACGAAATCAAAGTTTTTTGCGAAAATCAACGCACCGGCCTACGACACCGATTTCTTTCTGCTGGGCTGGACCCCGGCCACGTACGATGCGCACAACGCGCTCTATACTTTGCTGGGCACCCGCAACGGCAAGCGCGGTGAAGTCAACGACGGCGGCTATTCCAATCCCACGCTTGACGGTCTGATCGAGAAGATCGGCGTCGAGACCGATGCGGCAAAGCGCAATGCGATGATCGTGCAGTCGATCGAAATCCTGCAGCAGGATTTGCCGACGATCCCGCTGCATCAGCAGGTGATCGTCTGGGCGGCCAAGAATAATGTCGACGTCGCGCAGTTGGCGGACGACAATTTCCCCTACCGCTTCATTCAGATGAAATGAAGGGCTGAACCATCCACTGACGGGAGACAACGATGCCATCCGATCTGACCGACCTGGAACAGGCGATCCAGACCTATTTCGACGGGCTTTACGAAGGGGATGCCGCGAAGCTTGGGTTGGTGTTCCACGACGTGGCGCATCTGTTCAGTGTGAACGACGGCAAACTGAGCGATTTGCCGCGGGAGCAATGGTTCGAGTGGGTGCGGTCGCGCAAGTCTGCCGCCAGCCAGGATTTGCAGCGCGAGGACTTCATCGTCCAGATCGACCGGTCCAGCCCGACCACGGCGTTCGCCAAGGTGCAGTGCCAGATTCCGCCGCGCTATTTCACCGACTACCTGACCTTCGTGAAACTGGCGGACGGCTGGAAGATCGTGTCGAAAACGTTTCATACGCTGACGCACTGATCCAAGTTATTTTCAGGATCGCTCCGCGATTCGGGTCAGGGTGATATTGCTCTAGACCTGTTCGATCTCCATCGGGAACAGTGCGTCGGGGTCATCGACGCGCAGCAGGTGGTAGACGCTGAACCGGTATGCCGGTCCCAGCGAGACCTCGGGCGGGGTGAACGGAAACGCGATATTGCCGGCGGTGGACAACCGGCCAGGATAGCCGAAATGCAGCATGAACTGCTTGGTGGTTCGGACGACCTCGGAGGCGCGTTCGCGGGTCGGGGCGATGCACTCTCCCATGATGAAGACTTCGCCTGGGTTGGGCTCGTTTTCGGGCACGATCATGCGTACGCCGTCGATGCCATAGACGCGGAAGCTTAACGTGTAGTCGGGCGGGGCGTTTTCGGAGACGAGGCTGGCGACGAGATCAGCGACTTTCGGCAGCAGGGTCTTGCACTGGGCGATGAACCTTGGGTCGGCGGAGCCGCAGAGCAGCACCGCGCGCTCGCCGATCTTGGTCGCACCTTCCAGCTTGATCGTGGGCGCGGTGGTGTCGCGCCATTGCGCCCCGGTGACTCGGGTTCGGCGGTCATCGACCGCCTGATAATGCGCATGCGTCAGGTCGAGCGTGCCGTCGGGTTCCTGCATGGTGAATGGATCGGCCTGCTCATAGAGGCTGTGGGCGGCGACCGAGGTTGGCGTGGCCCGTCGTTCCGGGTTCATGCTTTCCAGGACAAAGCCGTCATGATCGAGTTCGGCCAGGATCGGATCACGCCCGCCGGGCACGCAGCATAACGACCCGCACTCGATGATTTTCGCCATGTGCATGGCGAGGCCGACCGGGTAGCCGAGAACGGCGGGCAGCGCGGCGAAAATCGCGGTGTCGCAGGCGCGTCCGGCGACGATCACATCGACATCGGATTCGAGTGCTTTGCGGAATGGTCCCATCCCCATCTGGCCGACGATATGGGCGGCCTGGGTGACGTCTTCAGGTGTGAGTGGTGGCATTCCGTCGAAGCTTGCAACGCGGCCGGAGCGAATGGCGTCGAGCAGGGTCGCCCGCGGAATGTCGGCGCGCATCACGGCCATGCGGAAATGCAGTCTGTCGGCGTGGGCGATCTCGCGCAGCATGGCGAGGGTCGCGTCGAGGTGCGGGCCGGCGCCGGCTGATCCGGCGGTGCCGATGACCAGCGGCACATCCAGTCTGCGCGCGGCGGTCAGGACGCGGCGAAGATCGCGCCTGGTGGATTCGGGCGAGGTCGCCATCTCGCCTTTTCCCAGATAGGTCGGGCCGATGTCGATCGAGCCCATGTCGCAGCCGATCAGGTCCGGGCGACGCTCGATCCCGGTGCGGAACGAGTCTGCCGGAATGCCATAGCCGAGCTGGCCGGATGCACCGAGCAGGCGGATCGGGCGGGGGGTGCGTCGGAGGTCGGCGATGATGCGGGCGGAGGCGCTCATATCTCGATCCCCAGCAGCGGGCCGTGTTGTTGCGCGCCGTAAACGTCCTGGTCGCCGGGATCGCCGGCCATCACCGCGCGGGCCATGACGATCTTGATGGCACGTCCGACAGGATAGGGGATCACGGTGACGGCGTCCGCGGGCACGTGGTAGAGGCGTCCGATCGCTTCGGCGGTCAGGGCCGGGGATTGCACGACGCGCTGATACTCCGCATCCGATGCGAACATGATGTCCAGCGTCAGGCGGCGGGGTCCGGCGTTCTTGCTGCGGATGACCTGGGCGATGTCGGAGAGTTTCATGGCCGGTGCAGTATCGCGGCGGGGCGGGTGACGGTGAGCACGCCGCGCTTGAATGCGGCGAGGATGGATTTTACCTCGGCCACGGCTTGTTCGGGGGTGGCGGCATCGAAGATGACGATGTCGGCGGGGTTGCCGACGGCGATGCCGTAGTCGGACAGATTCATTAATCGGGCGGATCGTTCGGTCAGCATGGAGAAACATTCGCGCAGGCGGGCTGCCTCACCGATCTGGCAGACGTTGGCCTGCAGGTTGGCGATGCGGATCAGGTTGCCGTCGCCCAGCGGGGTGAAGGGGTTGAGAATGTTATTCGAGGAGATCGAACAGTTCACGCCGTGCTCCACCAGCAGGTTGGCGTCGGCGACGCCGCGGCGCACGCTGTGGTCCTGGTCGCGGCCCATCATGTAGAGATCGGTGGCCGGCAGGACGGTCACTGCTACGCCGGCATCGGCCATTTCGGCCGCCAGGGTTTCCAGCGCGGTGGGCGGCAGCGTCGAGTATTTGCAGCCGTGTCCGACGGCGACGCGTCCGCCGAGGTTGTATTGCTTGGTGAGTTCGCAGACGAGGTGGATGTCCATATCGGCCGGGCTATTGCCCGAATCGAGGTGCATGTCGATATCGACGTCGTATTCCCGGGCGAGGGCGAAAATCCGGCGGATTTGCCCGGCTTTGTCCGGATCGTAGTTTGGTGCCGCGCCGATCACCGGTGCGCCGCGCTTCAGCGCCTGGATCAGCAGGGCGTCGGAGCGGGGGTTGTTGGTGAGGCCTTCCTGCGGGAAGACGCAGAGTTCGATGTCGATTGCCCACGCGTAGTCGCGCCGCAGTTTCTCCAGCGCATCGAAACTGCGCATTTCGACGCCGGCGTCGAGTTCGACGTGGGTGCGCATGCGCGTGGTGCCGTGTTTGATGCAGTTTTCCAGCGTGGTGCTGGCCCGTGTGCAGACGTCCTGTTCGGTGAAGCTGGCCTTGACGGCGGCGACGCGGGGGACGGCGTTGGCGTTGCGGCCGTCCTCGGGCGGGCAGCGGTCGATGATCCGGGTCTTGTCGAGGTGGATGTGGGTTTCGATGAGGCCGCCGCAGGCGAGGTGGCCGGCGGCGTCATATTCGGGGCCGTCCGCGGCCAACGCGGGTTCGACCGCGACGATGCGGCCGGCGGCGATGCCGATGTCGACCGGGGCTTCGCCCGACACGCGTGCGTTGCGGATAATCAGGTCCATCGCATCCCCTTCGAATTGACACGGCCGTCGTCCCGCGCAGTACGAAAGGGTAGGCGGGCGGCAGGCGGCGGCGCAAGATTGGGACACGGTATGGAGGCCGGTCGCGATC
>Ga0302320_10004566_pt1 | contig 31393 bp, 28 predicted proteins | sample Bog_T0_3_FD_202130 | JGI IMG/M metagenome (GOLD analysis project Ga0302320, IMG submission 202130) | Peat permafrost microbial communities from Stordalen Mire near Abisko, Sweden - Bog_T0_3 | ecosystem: Environmental > Terrestrial > Soil > Wetlands > Peat | place: Sweden: Abisko, Stordalen Mire... | reverse complement strand
AAGGTTTATTGCGGATAAGTTTAACAAGGTTTCTTATGGACAAAATACGAAAGACGGGCATAATGGAAAAGGTAAGTAAAAGTTGGATTTGTCAAAATCTGTCAAAGTATCAAGACAGAATAGTTAATTTATCGACGCTGAACGTCTTTGAGAGGCGTATAGTCTCACCCTCTCCGTTTTTTTTACTCACCCAATAGCTTTTTGATGGCTGCCAATAACTTGCTTGGTTCAAAGGGCTTGGTAATGGCGGGGTAGAGCCGGCCACCGACATTGATCTCGTCAGACTCTGAGTCATTGGCTGAATTTGTTGCTAACACCGTAAAAAAGAGTATCGGCAGGTATCTGGTGGTCTCGTTTGATTTCAGGAGTTTGACAGCTTCGCCTCCGGATACTTTAGGCATCATGACATCCATAATGACCAAGTCTGGCAGATGTTCAACGGCTTTTCTAAACCCATCTTCTCCGTCAGTGGAATAGATGACCTCATAATTATTCTTTTCCAGCCTGTTTTTAACTAATTGGACGAGGTCCATATCGTCATCAACGATCAATATTTTTTTCATGGAGTTTTTCCTTTCTCTTCCACGGCTATGGGTAGTGTAAATGTGAATTTTGTGCCGATCCCTTCCTGGCTTTCCACAAGGATCTTTCCGTTATGCAGTTCAATGATACTTTTAGAAATGACCAAGCCCAGTCCGGTCCCTTTTTCTTGATGGCCATCCCAACGGCCGATCTGATAAAAATCAGAAAATAGGTAGGTCAGGTCTTTAGGGGCCATCCCTATCCCTGTGTCCGCGATGATACATTCGATAAATTCGTTATTCTTTATGGCGGTTATTTCAATGAGGCCTTTGTCAGTGAATTTAAGCGCATTACCTACTAAATTAATTAAAACCTGGGTGATCTTATCTTTATCCGCGAAGACTTCCAACGGTTCTGAATGCAGATCGACCTTGATCTCCAGGCCTTTTTGTTCGACTTTTTGAGAAAAACTAAACACGACTTCTTTAATGATCGCTCCCAGATCGATGTTCTTTTTGATGAGCTCGAATTTGCCTCTTTTGATCTTAGAAATATCTAACATATTGTCGACGAGCTTCTTTAAGCTTTCAATATTTTTTAAGGACATATGAAGATATTTCATTTGTTCTTCGTTAATTTCGCCGAACATGCCTTCAGATATTTGGCGGATGCTTTCTTGGATGATCGTTAATGGCATACGGAATTCATGGGAGACGTTATTGACAAAGTCATCCTTGAGATGGTCCAGGGTTTGAAGTTCTTCATTCTTCTTTTTTAGTTCGTTGATATTGTTATCAAATTGCTTTATCACAGCGGAAAAGGTATGGCTTAAAATGGTCAATTCATTTTCACTCTCATTTAGCTCCTGGACGGTCTCCGGCTTTAGAAAAGGGGCAAGTCCTTCACGATTTTCTTTGGCAATCGTAAAAGCCTTGGTCAATAATGAACGGATCGAAAAGAACCCCACCAAAACGCCGATGACCATGAGGACCATGGCAATGATCCCGATCTTAGGCCCATTGACATAGATAAAATAAAGAAGGCCCATCGGAATAATAGAGGAGATGAGATACAGGATCGCGAATTTGCGTAAAACAGAGACTTCATCAAGGGGAGTCAGGAAAAATTTATTTTTGTTTTTGGGGCCCATAAGTTCCTTGAATGATGTGCTGGTTGTTCATTAATTTAACAAGAATGTGCCGATTTGGGAAGTGATTAAAATGTTTTTAATCCTTTTTTTTCCACTTTTATTAAACTGGACATGTGCAGTTGAGGGTTAAAGGGAGTGATGTACCAAAGCTCTAAGGGCATTTTCCCAATTTGTATCAAATGGTAGTTTTTCTGCATTAAATCACTAAATTCATGATAATGGTCATAAAGAATGAATGCTGAATTAGTGATATATACCGGTTTTTTGTTTTTTAAAATAGTATCCAGTTTGTTTTTAAATCCATTCAATTCGTTGGGGGACAGGTGCCGGATGCCGACAGGTCTTAATAATGTATTTCGTTTGGAATAATACGTGATAAATACGCTGTCATCAGAAGATATGATGGTAGCATCGGGGGCAGTCAATTGGCCGACCCAACGGTAATAATCCGGGATCAAGGCGTAATGATGCCTGCGTATAAAGGTTTGATGGGTATAGAACAGGGGGATCAATATGATCAATAAAGAACTGATCATGGCAACCAGGCGCCACAGCATTCTTTTATGCCGTAACATATGGGCTAATACAACACTTATCGGAATGATCACAGCGGGCAGAAGAATGTTTAAGAAGCGTGGTGCACTGGTAATGATATCGCCGTAAAAACCTAGAGGGACTATCCCCCAAAGCATGACAAAGGCCAAGAGCTTTTTATTGAATTTGGCCATAAGCAAAAGTCCGGCGCCAAAACAAACAATACCTACCAAACTAAATGCCGCTGTTAGATAGGATAAACTCCTTATTAAAGGCTTGGAGAATAATCCCCGAAAATTCTCACTTAGTCCGATCTTCCAAAAATCTTTGGCCTGGGCAGCATAGCCGGTATGATCACAGAAAAAATAGGGCAGATGAAAGAGTATGATAATTAAAGAGATCATTGTGATGAATAGAAAGAAATAGGCACCCTTGTGTTTATTGTGCCGGTTGGGACTTTCTTGTAAGTTCAGGATGAAAAGGCAAGCTATAGCGGGAAATGCTAGGATAAAGTCTTGCAGACGTACGGCACCCATTAATCCAAAATATAAAGCACTGATCATCAGAGCTGCGGCATTTTCTGAAGTTTGAAAACGAAGAAGAGATAATAAGCCTAATAGAAGAAAGCATAGGGCAGGGGCATGATTGATGCCATAGCTGCAAGCGTCTAAGAAAAGAGGGTTAAAAAGCAAAATAAAGGAAGCTAAGACGGATGTGAGGGCATCATTACAAATTCTTTGGACTAAAAGATAAAAAACAGGGATGGCTATTGAACCTAAAAGAACGCTGATAAAATTCACGGTTGTTACAGGATCAGTAATGCCAAGATATTTTCCTATGGTAATAAAAACTGAACCCAGTAAGACCATCAAGGGGTATCCCGAGCCGAATAGGTATTGAAGATGGTGTGTTTCGATCGTAGATTGGGATTGGATGACAAGGTTCAGGCAGTCCACGGTGACAGGGCCTTTGCTCATCAAGATCAAGTGGAAGTAAAAGCTGATCAGGAATATGACAGTTGGGATCCAATATTGAATGCGCCCACTCATAGGGTTATATTAATAAATAAGAGATAAAAAAGAAATATAAAAATTCGATTTGTGTATAGAATTTGCTTGCTAATCCGTTTCTTCTCGTCTAAAATTATTTTTCTTTGAGATTTGGTTTATGGCGGGGTAGCTCAGTTGATAGAGCATTCGGTTCATACCCGACAGGTCGGTGGTTTAAATCCACTCCCCGCCACTTTTTTATTCAATTCAATAGAGCCTTCCAAAAGTTTTAATTGATAGGTGAATCTTTCCGTATGGGACCAATTCTTCACAGATGGGCCAATGAATTAGAGAAACATGAAGATAATATTATCCCGGTTTTGATCTATTTAGTAGGATTGTCTTTGATCATAGATACGGCCATTGAGCTCAAGTGCGATATTTTAGATTATAAACAGTATCAGTTCATTTTTCAGTGGATGCCGCCACAGACGATTTTTTTACGCTATTGTTATTCTATTATCCTGCGTTGTGTTATTATTGCGATAGTTGCCGGGGTATGCTTACGCAAAGAGATCTTTCGTAAGGCGCTGATCGTCATCGTGTGGTGGGGGGTAATAACACTTTTTTGGAAGCATCCTTACCAGGCGATCGTGAATGCTAATATTTATAGCTATAGTCATGCCAATATGGATAATTTTTCCCAGACCATACGCCTGCCGTGGGCGTCCCATCAGGAATTTTATCCTATGCTTTTGAGCAAGACAATGGCGGAATATGTGCAGGACCTTGTCAAGGCAGCATTGATTTTATCATTTTTTTCGTTTCCGTCCGTGCGTAAGTTTTTTAGATAAGCAGTGAAGGAATACGTTATGCGTCCATTCTACCTCAAGCGAATTTCCATTCTTTTTTTGATCTGCTACGCGTTATTTTTATCCGGCAATCATTTATTTAGCCTCACCGACCCGGATGAGGTTTTTTACTCCCTGACCGCTCATGAAATGGCTGCCAAAAATGAGTGGATGACACCAATGATCTTCGGCCAGCCCCAATTTGAAAAACCGCCTTTAACCTATTGGCTCCTGGAAACTGCTTTTAAAACTTGGGGAGAATCTCCATTTAGCGCGCGTTTTTTTCCTGCTGTATTTGCCTGCCTGGGAGTCATAGCCCTTTATTTTTTAGGTTTAATTGGCTTTAAAGACGAGCGCAAGGCTTTTCTCTCTGCGGTCGTGTTGGCCAGCGGTGCGTTTTATGTTGGTATGGGCAAGACGGTCTTTACCGACATGATCTTTACGGTTTTTATTTTATGTGCCATGACCATGTTCATGTGGGGATTTACCGACCGGCGAAGGGAAGGGATCGGTTTCATCGGATTTTATGTGTTTTGTGCTTTGGCTACTTTAACTAAAAGTCCTTTGGGTTTTTTGGTCCCTCAACTGATAGTTATCCTTTTTCTATTGTACCAGCGTCAAATTAATTTCTTGAAGACCTGGTGGGTCGCTGTGGGGATCTTGTTGTATTTAGGGGTAGCCTTGCCGTGGTATTTATGGACCTATCATCAATATGGGCAGGCTTTTATCCAGGAATATTTTTATAATGATCATTGGCGACGATTGTTGGTGGCAGAGCACCGCGGAAATGATCACTGGTTTTTTTATCCGATGACCATGATCGCCGGGCTTTTCCCCTGGAGCTTGTTCTTGCTGGCCGCCTGGGCGGATCTATTTAAGAGACTTAAAGGTTTTCTTCCGGCGATGGATTATTTGAGCCTTAGCTGGGTTTTGGTCTTTTTGATCGTATTTCAAATGGCGCATTCCAAGTTGGCTAGCTATATCTTGCCTTTGTTCCCGGCGTTAGCTTTGATGACAGGTAATTTTTTGGGTAATGGATTGTCTCAGATCCAGCAACGCCGAAAAATGCAAAATTTATTGTGCGCGAGTTTTTGTATATTAATCGTTCTGGGCATTGCGGCCATGGCAGGGCAAAAGCTTTACCACCATTACATATCCTCTCAATTACCGATGTATTTTCTTTCAGGCTCCTTGATCGCTTTATCGGGATTAGGGATCACTTTAGCGTTTAAAGAGCGTTTTCAGACGGCGATGTATGTATTAGCCTTGAGCTTGTGCCCTATATTTTTGACGGCTTTTATGATCCGGACCGATGTAGAAGGATATGTGTCCTCTTATGAAGCTTCGGAATATATCCCGCAGCGTACATTGGGAGTGATGACGGTATTGACCACCAAGGCCAATGCACGGGGTATCAGATATTATACAGGGCAGGATGTGGCGGTTGTTGATTTCTCGGGAAAGCCGTTTTTTAGCCCTCATCCCATCCCCATTTTAAATACTACTGCTAAGATCAAGAGTGTCCTGGAAAGCCAATGTTTGACTTTAGGGGTGATTGGCAAAATTGCTTATAAGGACATTGTGAAGAATTACAGCGATCGCTATCATGTCGAGCTACTGAGTATTGTCGGGCATGACTATATTGTAAGGATCGAAGCATTGAAACATCCGTAGTCAAAGGAGAATATGATCATACGATTATTAATAATGATTTTTTTGTTTAGTTCTCCTGTTTGGGGAAATGATAACAATGATGACCTTTTTAATTCTTTTAAAAAGCATGAAGAAGCCCTGGTTGTCAAGGTCATCGCTTCTGATTTGATCGTCCTGGAAGACGGACGGCACGTCAAGTTGATCGGGATCGAATCTGCCGGACCTGTGCCCCACAAGCGAGTTAAATATGATGATAAGGGCCGTGTGATCGAAGAACCCGAAGAACCTACGATCTCTTTGCAGGAACAGGCCTTGACCTATGCGCAGGACTTGTTGGAGAATAAAAAAGTAGAATTAGAATATGACGTTGACGCGGGGAGTGCCAGCACCGGTTACCTTAACGCATATGTTTATTTGCCCGACGGACGAATGGCCAATGCAGAGCTGTTGCGCATGGGTTTTGTGAAGTTAAGGACCGTTCTGCCTAATGTCAAATATGAAGATAAATTAGACGCAGCCTACCAGGAAGCTAAAAAAGAAAAGCGTGGGCTTGAAGGCGAATAAACCTGCCATGGACCTTGAACTACAGATTCTTCAATTCATCAAAAAAAATAAATTAATAGCTCCCAGGGGATTGCTTGTCCTGGGCGTGTCCGGGGGTGCTGATTCAATGGCGCTTTTGGTGGCCTTATCAGCTTTACGCCATGATCTGGGTGTTCAATTGCACACGGTCCATTTTAATCACAAATTTCGTCCTCAAGCAGGGCAAGATGAGCGTTTTGTTGCCCACTGGTGCAAGCGATTAAATGTCCCACTGATCGTTGGCCGCAGGCAAGGGGGCAAAATAAAGTCTCTTTCTGAAGATGATGCCCGGCAGATGAGGTTTGATTTCTTTGTCAAGACCGCCCGTCGTCTCAAAGCGCAATCAGTGCTCCTGGCGCATACCCGTAATGATCTGGCAGAGACTGTATTGATGCGTCTGATGAGGGGCAGTGGTCTTTATGGTTTAAGGGCGATCTTGCCGAAACGCAGCATTGAAGGGGTTATTTTTGTGCGGCCTTTGATAGGCCTTAATCGCCGTGAAGTTGAAAGTTATTTAAAAGCCAAGAAAGTACCATTTTGTACAGATGCCACCAATCATCAGATGCTATATGAACGCAATAAGATACGCCATGAGCTTTTGCCTTTACTGGCACGCACATACAATCCGCAGATCATCAATGCCTTATCCGATCTGGCAGCCACGGCAGGGGAAGATTATGAATTTCTTTCTATGCAGGCACGTAAGCATTTTAAAAAGACCGTTACTATTTCCGGGCATAAAATTAAAATGGACCTGAAGAAAATCCGACGTCAACATCCGGCCATTGTACGTTTGATATTGCGGCAAATGGTGGAAACCTTGACCAAGTCCCCGGCCATGCTTACCTTTGAGCATGCCCGCGCTTTAGAAAATTTGCTTGCCCAAAGCGGGCCGGGGGTCGTTGATCTGCCGCATCATTTAAGGGCTGTTAAAAACCAGAAATTCCTGGAGTTATCCTGCTAAACCCCTAGCTTCGAAGTTTGCCTTGATTAAATTTTTTCCTACTATATAATTATGATTCGTTCGTCTTTTATTCCTGGAGGTTTTTGATGCCACAACCTAATACAAATATACCGACTAAAAAAGGGCCTCGTCCGGTCCGTAATCCCAATGGCAATGTCTGGTTTTGGGTGATCATGGGACTGGTTTTTGTCCTGCTCATGGCTGTTCAAGACAAGTCAAATGTAAAAACAGAGAAGGTGCTGACTTATTCTGAATTTTGTGCCATTTTAAAAGACAATCCTCAAACCCATCAGATCAAGCATTTGGAATTGACAGAAGGCCCGGATACCACTTTAAAGGGCACCTATGCCGATGGTTTGGAGTTTAAACTTAATATCCCTTCCCATGACGATGACTTGCTTAAAGAAATCAAGGAAAATGTCAGTGATTTTAGCGTAGTACCCCCGGAATTATTCTGGAGCCAATTATTTTTTCAATTGATACCGTTTTTAGGGATCTTCGCATTGATCTGGTTTGTTTCTTACCGCGGCTCGCAAATGGGCAATAAGATCTTTGCTTTTGGCAAATCGCGTGCTCAGGTCGCGGGTGTGGGAAAGGTGACTTTTGCGGATGTGGCCGGTGTGGATGAGGCCAAGGAAGAATTACAGGAAGTCATTGAATTCCTTAAAGACCCCAAGAAATTTGAACGGCTCGGCGGCAAGATCCCTAAAGGTGTTTTGCTGGTCGGGCCTCCGGGCACCGGAAAAACATTATTAGCCAAGGCTGTTGCCGGTGAGGCTGGGGTGCCGTTCTTTTCTTTAAGCGGATCGGATTTCGTTGAGATGTTCGTGGGTGTCGGGGCTTCCCGTGTGCGTGATCTTTTTGAGCAGGGCCGTAAAGCCGCTAAGATCTCAGGCAAGGGTGGTATTATTTTTATTGACGAGATCGACGCGGTAGGCCGTCAGCGTTTTGCCGGTATCGGCGGAGGCAATGATGAACGCGAGCAGACCCTCAATGCCCTTCTGGTGGAGATGGATGGTTTTAATACGGTCAGCGGTTTGATCTTGATCGCTGCCACCAATCGTCCGGATACCCTGGACCCGGCACTTTTGCGTCCCGGACGTTTTGACCGTCAGATCGTGGTAGGTTTGCCGGATATCAATGGCCGTGAGGGTATTTTGAAAGTCCATGTCAAGAATATCAAGTTAGGTGAGGAAGTGAATTTAAGACGCATCGCCCAGATGACCGTGTATTTTTCCGGCGCGGATCTGGCTAATGTTTGCAATGAAGCGGCCTTGCTTGCTGCCCGTCGTAATAAGGATAAAGTCACCATGGAAGAGATGCTCGCGGCCGTTGAGCGTGTGACCATGGGGCCTGAGAAAAAAAGCCATGTGACTTCTAAGAAAGAAAAAGAAATGACAGCCTATCACGAGGCCGGGCATGCCTTATTGTCCCTTCTTATTGATGAGGTGGATACTTTTACCAAGGTTTCTATTATCCCTCGCGGCATGGCCGGAGGGTACACGTTGACACCGCCCAAAGAAGACAAACATTATATGTCCAAGAAAGAATTAAAAGGGATGATGGTGGTTTTGCTTGGCGGTATGGTGGGGGAAGAGATCTATATGGATGATACTACCACCGGTGTATCCAATGATCTGCAAAGGGTCACTCAGTTGGCCCGCAGCATGGTTTGCCAGTACGGCATGAGCGATAAACTTGATAAATTGGCTTTTGGTAAGCAGGGTCAGCAAATGTTCTTAGGCCGTGATCTGTTCGATGAAAAAGATTACAGTGAAGAAACAGCCCGTAAGATCGACGAGGAAATACACAGTCTTGTCCACGATTCTTATGAGAAAGCCAAGAAACTTTTGCTTGATCATCGTGAGAAAATGGATCTTCTGGCCAAGCGTTTGATCGAAAAAGAGACCATTGATATCGAAGAAGCAAGGGTCCTGCTTATGCTCCCCGAACATAAGCTGAATCTTCATACGGATGTGCCTCAAAACTCATGATCAGAATTAAATATGATCTGTGCGCCCGTGATAATCATCTGACCTTGGGGCATGTGACACGGATCATGGGTATAGTCAATTGCACTCCTGATTCATTTAGCGGCGATGGAAAATTTGGCGCCGCTTGCTTGCGTCATGCCCATCAACTGATCCGTGAAGGCGCGGATATCCTGGATATCGGCGGAGAATCCACCCGTCCAGGGGCCGTCAAAGTGCCTCTGGCCCAAGAGATCAAGCGGGTCATCCCGGTGATCGAAGTTTTAGCCCGTGAAAACAAAGTTCCTATTTCAGTCGATACTTCCAAATTAAAAGTAGCCCGTTGTGCTTTGGATGCGGGGGCCTCAATTATAAATAATATTAGAGGCACCCAGTTGAGTACGAGCTTTTTGAAAATGGTGCGTGATTACAAGGCTTGCATGGTGATCATGCATATGCGCGGGACCCCGGCTACGATGCACAAGCACGTCCAGTATACAAATGTGGTCCGTGAGGTGATCAAGGAAATACAAATATCGGTTGAAAAATGTTTGGAGATTGGTATAAAGAAAGATAGGATCATCGTTGATCCGGGTATTGGTTTTGCCAAAACCACGGACCAAAATTTAATATTGATCAAGCATTTAGATCAGTTTAATCGTTTGCATTGTCCTATTTTGCTGGGGACTTCACGTAAATCATTTATAGGGCAATTATTGCAAAAGGAAGTTGGCGGCCGACTGATGGGGACGGCCGCAACACTGACCGCGGGGGTCATGCAGGGAGCCCATATTGTCCGTGTCCATGATGTCAAAGCCATCAAAAAAACATTGAAAGTGACCGATGCCATTCTTAACGCCGACGCACATACCTGATATCGCTTTAACAGTCGCGAAAGCTATGATCGAAATGGCCATCCTATGGGTGGTCTTTTACAGGATCTTATTGTTCTTTGAAGGCACGCGGGCATTCCAGGTTTTAAGGGGTATCACCTATTTGATCATCGCCCTTTTGGTCTCACAGGTTTTGGGATTTGAGGTGCTTAATTGGCTTTTGCGGAATTTCTTTTCCATATGGATCATCGTCATCGTGGTCATTTTTCAACAAGAGCTGCGTTCCGGCCTGGCCCGTTTAGGGCAACAGCATTTATTTACGATCTCACTCGGAGAGCCGGAGATCAAGGCCCTCCTGGATGAGATCTATGATACGGTTTCCCGTTTGTCTAAACGTAAGAATGGATGTTTGATCGCCATTGAGCGTGAGATGAAGTTGGATCTGTATATCGAAAGCGGTATTTTGATCGATGCTAAGATCACTTCCGCTCTTTTACAAAGTATTTTTATGCCGGGTACGCCCATGCACGACGGAGGGGTGGTGATCAGAGGGGAGCGCGTGACGGCGAGCTCATGTTTATTTCCTTTGTCCGATAATCCCAGTGTCGGAAAGACAGTAGGGACACGTCATCGGGCGGCATTGGGTTTAAGCGAACATACGGATGCTTTGCTCATTTTGGTTTCGGAAGAGACAGGGGAGATCAGCATAGCCTTTGAGGGGCATTTTATAGCGGTGCCTAACGAAGAACATTTTATGAGGACCATCAAGCAGATCTTGGTGCCTGTAAAAAAGAAATAATATGAAAAATTGGATTAGTTCAAATTTGGCATTAAAATTAGTGGCCCTGGTATTGGCGGTCATTACCTGGTTTTATGTGAAGGGAATGCATTAATGATCAAATTAGGCGTTAATATCGATCACATAGCTACCTTGCGTCAAGCACGGGGTGAGTTCGATCCTGATCCGGTCATGGCGGCCCGTTTGTGCGAGCAGGCCGGCTGTGACAGCATTGTGGCCCACTTGCGTGAAGATAGAAGGCATATTCAGGACCGTGATATTGTTCTTTTGCGAAAAGCTGTCAAAACCCGTTTTAATTTGGAGATGTCCGTAAACCCTGGTGTTGTGAAAGTGGCGTTGGCCATCAAACCGGACCAGGCCACCTTGGTACCGGAACGCCGTCAGGAACTTACGACGGAAGGCGGTTTAGATGTGGTACGTCATTTAAAGAGCATAAAAAAAGTCAGCGCGGCGTTAAAAAAAGCGGGGATCGATGTAAGCCTCTTTATTGCTCCGGATAAAAGACAAATTGATGCAACCGCTTCCCTTGGGGTCAAGACCATTGAATTGCATACCGGTGCTTATGCGCGGGCCTTTGCGGATCGCTTGGCCATTGATGAATTCGCCCAGATCAAGGCCATGACCTTTTATGCCCGCCAGTTAGGGATAAAGGTCAATGCCGGTCACGGGTTGAATTATGATAATACCTATCCCATCGCCCGCGTCAAGGGCATGGAAGAATTGAATATCGGCCATGCCATTATGAGCAGGGCTGTTTTTGTCGGGATAAAACAAGCGGTCCGTGAAATGATCATTATTATGAGGAAAATATGATTTTGGGTACTGGAAAAAGGCCCAATTGCTTTGAATTCGGTGCGTTGTTATTATGTAAAGGGAGTCAAAAATTATGATTCTTGGAACAGGTATTGATATTATCGAGATCGATCGCATACAGAAGGCCGTGGAGCGCTGGGGGGATGTGTTTTTGAATTTTGTTTATACGCCCGCAGAAATTGAAGCTGCCAAAAGATTTAAATTTCCTTATCGTCATTACGCGGGACGTTTCGCGGCCAAGGAAGCTATTTTTAAAGCCATGGGTATTGCTGACCTATCATGGCAAGACGTGACCATCATTAACGATGCCAGCGGCAAACCCATTTGCGATTTCAATAACAGTCTATTGAACGATAAATTTAAGAATCGCCTTTTGATTTCTATCTCACATAGCAGAGATTATGCAGTTGCCAGCGCCATTGTCGAGGAGTAATACTCGATCGTCTAAAAGAGATTTTGGTCATTTGCTCATTGTCGCCGGATCTCCGTCGATGTTAGGGGCGGCCGCTTTGAGCTCTTTGGCGGCCCTGCGCAGCGGCGCGGGCATGGTGACGGCAGCCGTCCCGCGTGATTTAAATCTCGCCCTACAGAAAAAAATATCTAATTGTGTGATGACATTGCCTTTGGCCCAAGGCAGGACAGGGGCTTTTTCACTCAAGGCCTATGACCAGCTTAAGAAAATATGGGGCTCCTTTGAGACCATTGCCATTGGCCCAGGGATCGGCCGTGATCTGGCAACCCAGCAATTCGCGCGTCAGGTGATCATCCATTGCCCCCAACCATTGGTCATTGATGCCGATGCTTTGTTTGCCTTAGCCGGGCATACTGATATTTTGCTTAAAGCCAAAGGCCCTCGTATTTTAACGCCGCATTGCGGGGAAATGTCCAGATTGATCGATCAGCCTTCCCAAAAGATCGAGGCCAGCCGAATGAAAACCGCCCGTGATTTTGCCAGGGTTTTTAATTGTGTCTTATTGCTTAAAGGCCACAGAAGTATTGTTGCATCCGGGCAAGGAAAAACATATACCAACACGACCGGTAATGCAGGGATGGCCACTGCCGGCAGCGGGGATGTGTTAACAGGCATGATCGCGGCCTTTGTGGGACAGGGCATGAGCCCTTTTGATGCGGCCAAATATGGGGCCTATTATCATGGCATGGCCGGGGATCTGGCTGCACGCAAAAGATCCAAAGCTTCAATGATAGCGTCGGACATTATTGAGCAAATTCCCTATGTTCTCTAACATGTGTGCATCCAGGCAGCCCATGCTGCGATCGATCTTTTTATTTTTCGTTTTATTCTTTATATCTTTTAACTTCATCATCCAATTACCGCTTTTAATAAATTCCAGGCATGTCCTTAAAGCACATCAGGTGCAACCTATTGGGAGAAGATTCATCCCACTAATCCCTTTTTTGAAACAGGTTTCATGGGCTGGATATGCGACATGCCTGAATTCTTCTGGCCCCTTGACCGATGTTGCCATTATGGGGCCATATCAAAAGGCCCAATATGCATTGGCCCCAACCATCCTGGATTATTTCCATCCCTTTGATTATCACTACCTTGTTTACCAATGCCCGGGCAGGATGGCCCCAAGCCAGTTTCAGGGGAAACTTTCTTCCTATGTTATTGTAAAGACTTTTCGTGGGGTAACATTATTGTCTAGAAAGAAGGAGCCCTCATGATCGGCTTTATCGCATTTTTAATATCGTGGCTAATGGGCTATTACGTCTTAAGATGTTTTAAAAAGAGGGATGCTTCATTTGAGTTAATGGATATTTTTTTGATCCCAGGTTTAGGGTTAGGGATCAGCGCACAGATCATTTTTTATGTTCTTTTGTTTTGGGGGTCGTTGGCACCTGTTCTTATCATTCAGATCCATTTGTTAATTTTATGTCTCTTATTCCTTTATAATCATCGTTATCTTCCCAAACAATCATCGTCATTCTCGCTTTCATCCCGGTCAATAGGGGTGCTTATCGCTATTTTAGCCGTGGTCGCATTGATGGCCACTATGTTGGCACTCTTACGGCCCTGGGGAGATTGGGATGGCTGGTCTTTTTGGAATTACCGGGCTCATTTTTTATTCAGGGCCGGGCACCAATGGCCGCGTCTGTTTGAATTTAATATGCAGCAGCAACATCCCTGGATGCTTCCATTGATCATTTTATGGGGATGGTGTATTTGCGGTAGTGAAGAACGCATCATTCCTGTAGCTATCGGAATAATTTTTACAGTGGCTAGTGTAGGCCTGTTGATAGGCGCCTTGAAGAAGTATGTTTCATTTTTTTGGGCTGCGATAGGAGGGATCTTTTTAGCCTCTATTCCTTTGTTCATGTTTCAGGGGACAAGTCAATATGCTGATATTGTGGCTGCGTATTTTATTTTGTTGTCATCCGTCTTAGTGGTGGATCTTTTAAGATCCCCGTCTTTTAATAACGCGGCATTGACCGGCCTTTGTTTGGGGTTAACGGCCAGCGTTAAGGACAACAGCATTGTTGCGGTTTGCATTTTATTGGCCTTAAGTATTCTAAGATTGTATAGGTCAAAAGCATCCATGTTTATCAAACCTTTGATCTTGGGGTGTGTCACGATCGGGGTTTCAGTGGTTTTGATGAAATCTTTTGAAACACTAAATGTCCTTAATGATCCGTACGGTGTTTCTTTGACGGGGATAGGGGATTGGCATAAATGGCTTTTGATGGGACGTTTTTCGTTGACTTCCTTGACAAGTTTCAGTTGGGGAGGGTTATGGCCTTTGGCCTTGGCTGTTTTGATCGTGCAACGGACCAGATGGATAAGAGAAGAAATGGGTGTTCTGGTGCAATTCTTGATTTTTTATATTATTTTATATTTTTTCATTTTTGCCGCAAGTACTCTTGGGTTAGAATGGTTGTTAAAGGTTTCTTTTGATCGGTCGTTGTTTCTATTGGCACCAGTCGTTATTTTTACAATGTTTTATAGTGTCGGTTCAAAGGAGTAAACATGGTTTTTTCTGCTGCCTATCGTTATTCCATCCTTATTTTGATAGCCGGAATTATCTTGTTTTTGTCTTTGCATCCGCTGCCAGGTTCATTTTTTGGTCCCAAAGCCGATGAAGGTTATTATTATAAATATTCATCGTTAGTCCTCCATAAGGGGCAGCCGGCTTTTGGTGAACTTATATCTTGGTATGCCTCCAGCAATGAAGCCCGTCTTCATCCAGCCCCGGTGCGGGTAGGGTATATCCTTTTATGCGCTTTCTTATTTAAATTCAGCCATCATCCCAGTATTGCGATATTAGCTTTTATTTCCACCATAAGTTTTTTCCTTTTCTTATATGTATGTTTTTATTATGTGCGTAAATATTTCGACCTGGATAAGGCCTTATTAACGGTTTTATTTTTAGCTTCATCCCCTTTGATGATGGGGCTTAGCCGCAGGGCATTGGTGGACAGCCCTGCTAATTTATTATGGGGATTAACGGTGTGGTTATTTTTAGATGTCTTATTAAAACCAAGGCGTTCCAGTTATATTTGCTTTTTGATAACTCTGATAGTCGCCATAACATTTAAGGAAGCTTCTTTGATCTTGATCCCTTTTTTTGTGATGGCGGGGATAGTGGGACGACGCCATGGTGCCGCTATCAGTGTTCCCCAAATTTTTGGAATTATGATCTACCCGATAGCTTTTTTAGTCCTTTTTTATGGATGGATCTATGGAGGGGTAGGAGTTTTTAAGTCAGCCTTCATGGCTATCGCCAAAACACATTTTGCCCATGATCATGCCAGTCGTTATGCCGTTGATTATTGTTCGGGGCCATGGTTCAGGTATTTATTGGATTTCTTATTGATAACCCCTATTGTAACCCTTCTTTTTATCGGATATACAGGGTATTTATGTGTTCAACGAAAAGCCTTGGATTTTATTAAGACGTATCTTTTGCTGTATTTTGTTTATGTTTATGGGGTTTTGAGCTCTTTGGCGCACAGTAAGGTTGTCCGATATGTGGTGAACCTGGAGATGGTGATGGCCTTGTTTGCCGTCTTGATGTTGATGGAATTGTTCAATGGCTTGGATCTCTCTAGAAAGAAATTCTTTGTATTTTTCGTCGCTTTCGAGATCTTTATATTTAATTGGTTTAGTTTTGTGGACCTATTTTATAAAAATTCATTATTAGACCCGATCTCTTCCTATCTGTTGTCAGCCAGACATTTCATTCCAGGATAAATCAGGTACTTCAAAGCGAACTTATGCGAAATGAGAAAATAAGCCTTTTAAAATTTATTGACCACTGGGTTGGTGGTCCGATCTGTACTGTGTTCGGGCTTTTTAACCGTCTTTGTCATCCATGGTATAAAACATATTTATCAATACCTCGTGAATCCCTGCCGCCACGCAATATCCTTATCATTAAATTCTTTGGACTAGGCAGCATTACCTTGGCTTCTGCCTTGATATCCAATATCCGCCAGACGTATAAGGATTCAAGGATCATCTTTTTGACCTTCAGGGACAATGTCCCGATGCTTGAGATCTTGTCGCTGGCCGATGAGATCTTGATCATTGATACTAAGAATCCATTGGTGCTTTTGGGCAGTATTTGTAAAACGATTTTTTATTGCCATCGACAAAGGATCGATGTGTCGATGGATATTGAATTTTATTCGAAGTTCAGCACGATGATGTCATTTTTGTCCGGTGCCCGCTGGCGGATGGGGTTTTATTTGGCTACTTTTTGGAGAAATTCCCTGGTCAATGTCCCGATCTATTTTAATTATAGCCGGCATATCCTGGAAATTTACGGGATGTTCGCCCAAGCCTTGCAAATAGGATCCCCGGAGCTTTATCCAAGATCAGCGGTGTTTACGCAAGAAGAAAAGAAGGCTCTTGAAAAATTTTTATTGGAAAAGAACATATCAAGCCTTGATCAAACAATAGGTCTGAATATCCATGCCAGTGACCTTGCTTTATGCCGGCGCTGGCCACTGCCTAAATTTGTAAGTTTAGTTGAACAGTTCTTGGCCCGATACGATCAATGGAATATCATTCTCACCGGGGTCAAAAACGAAAAAGTTTATTCTCAAGAGTTCTTATCGCTGCTGCCGTCAAAATGGCATGGCAGCGTCATTGACCTGACCGGAGAACTCAGCCTCAAACAGTTTTTGATCTTACTTTCCCAATTACCTCTTTTTATCACCAATGATACCGGCCCTTTTCATTTGGCCAAATTTACCGGGACGCGCACCATTTCCCTGTGGGGGCCAGGTTCCACTGACCTCTATGGTCCGTTTCAAAAAGAGAAAGAATACCATGATGTGGTCTATAAACGTTATCCCTGTAGTCCTTGCCTGTATGTTTACAGGACAGACGCAGGTTTCTTTTGCAAGCATCAGGCTCCTTGTATGCAAGAAATAGAAGCGTTGGATGTTATGACGATCATTGATCAGCGCTTAAGGTCGAATCCCTAATATGTTAGAATGCCCTTTATGTCAGGCTCCTGAAGTCAAACCCAACGGTTGGGTCACGGAGAATATTGAGTATCAGCAATGTTTGAAATGCGGGTTTGTTTTTATTCCCAGGCCTATTTCATTCGCTCATCAAGATGTTTATAATGACAACTACGCGAAGATGAGAGGGCATCATTTGATCAATTCGTCCATTCATCGATCAAAATTAAAAACAGCGGCCTGGTATCTTAGAAAAATATCTTCGTATATTCCTTTGGGCAGGATGCTTGATATTGGTTGTTCGACAGGGGCTAATGTAGCTAAAGCTGGAGAGCTCGGCTGGGAGGTTTCCGGCATGGATATCAATACTGCTGCTTTATCCACAGCCAAATCCTATATTTCAAAGGCTGAATTTTATAACAGCCTGGAAGACCCTGGTTTAAAAAAAGGGTCATTCTCCCTTATAACGTTGTTTGATGTGATCGAACATATTGAAGATCCTCATACATTTATTCAACAGATCAATTCTTTGTTGTCCCCCCAAGGTGTTTTGTTCATTTTAACCCCGGATGCGCACAGCTTCAGTGCAAGGGTGATGAAAAACCAATGGCCGCATCTTTTTAGTGAGCACATTTCATTTTTTACAAAACAAAATTTAATATCATACTTAGAGAAAAATAATTATAAGATCTTGGAAAATGGTTTTGCGTGGAAATTTGTCAGTTTAGAGGTCATTTACCGTCACGCGGCATGCCATTGTGAAGGGGTCTTCACCAAAATGATCAAAACGTTCATGACGCCTCTTAAGACAAGCCCGTTGACAATCCCCTTTAATATCGGTGAATGCTACGTCATTGCCCAAAAACTATGAAATTCTCTTTGAGAACATTTTTACAGGCGTTGTTTCTTTTGGTGATCGTTTTGGGAGTGTATTTCTCTTTTGCTGATTTTGCCAGCCTGAAGTTCAATACTGCCGATGCCAGCACCTATTTAAATATCGCCGAGAATATCGCGACCCATCACGGATTTGTCGTCAGTTATGATCTTTATCAGTCCTTTACCGGGCTTTATCATCCGGTATGGCCGTACATGCAATCCTTGTATCCCGTCTTATTTTCCATTGTTTTTATGCTGCACGGCGGGCTGGAACAGGTCATTAAGCTTAATATCCTTATTTTTGGAATAAATGCCGCTTTGATCTTTTATATTGTTCAAAGATTGATCCCTACTTCTTTTAATATTTTATTTTCTTTCTTTTTGGTCATTAGTCTTAATTTTTATATCTCAGCTTTGTACGCCTGGACAGAACAACTGCATTTCTTTTGCCTCATCGTTACCTTTATTTTATTTCTAAGATTCAAAGATCATTGGCGGCATCTTTTATGGTTGGGGGCCTTAAATGGTATCTTTATGATGATCAGGACGGCCCATCTTTATAATTTTTTGGCCTTTATCCCTGTAATTTTTATCGGGAAGGACACTTTGTCCCAAAAGTTCAACAGGGTTTTTTCTTTTATAGGCGGGTTTGTGGTGGCCTATGGACTTTATCAATTGTTTTGTTTCTTGTCCTGTCATGCTTTTTATCCTGAATATGCGCGTTCTGCGGTGAGTTATTCGATGGCACACTTTGACAGTGGGGTTGTTTATGATCTTAAAAGAGTCGGATTTCAGGCCCCGTTAGTTCCTTTTTTTACGTTACAGCATTTTTTGTATATCGGGCAACATCTTGAGGATTTTTATAAACAAATGCCGAATTTTTTATGGCCGGCGTTATTTTATTATTTTCTTCCGATAAATAAAAGAGCGGAGGGAGGGATCATTGAGCTTTGTTTTTTTCAAAGTATTTTTACCTGTCTCGGGTATTCTCTAACGTTTTATTGGTTAAGGGATTCTTTTGATTCTTTAAGATACTCAATGATCCCGTATGTTTTGATAAGCGTGGTGGGATGGTATAGCCTGTATCAAGGATTACAGATCTCAGCTTCAATGGGCAGGAAGTTATTCGGGTTGCTCGTGCTCGCGTGTCTTTTTATCAGTCCGCAGGTTCATAAATTTATTACGTTTCGGGACAATGTTTTAGGCCATCCTTATATGGAGACTCGCCTTTACAGAGACCTGATGGCCAGTTGTCATTGGATCGATAAAAATCTGCCTAAAGAGATCTTAGTGGCTTCTTCTGAGAATCAGCAGGGCTATTTCATGCATCGTCCTTTTATTCCATGGCCTCCGGGGAAATCGTGTAGCTGCACAAATTTAATTTTATATAATCGTATTTATTCTCCGGATTATTATTTAATGCCCTCACGGATGTCGGATGAGTGTTTTTCGTCGATCCCGCATGCCAAGATCTTTTCTAACCAGACTTTTAAGATCTTGGAGATCAAGAAGAACCCAAAATAATGAATAAGACGATCGATCAATGGTGCTTTATCTTGATCCAGGTGTTAGTTCCTGTGGCCTTTGGTCTTTTAGCCATAACGCTGGGGCAGGATACGAGTTGGGATGTGCAGAATTATCATTTGTACAATGCCTATTCGTTCCTTCATGACCGTCTTAATTTTGATCTGTTCCCGGCTGGTTGGGTCAACTGCCTAAATCCTTATCTTGATCTTGTCTATTTTGAAGTGGCTAGGCATGCAACCCCATGGATGGCTGGATTTATCCTTGGCTTTGTTCAAGGACTCAATTTTAGTCTCTTACTTCATATAGGCAAATATTGCTTAAGATCGATCAAATTGGAATATGCCAGGTGGTCCATGATCTTGGCTTTTTTAGGTGTCTTAACAATAGGGTTTTTATCTGAGGTGGGTTGTGTGTATTGGGATAACGTTGTTTCGTTATTTCCACTGACATCCTTGTTGATCATCATTGCGTCGATGAGCTCCGTGGTGTCTGGTCAGCGGTGCGTCTTGTTTCTCGTGGCGCTGGCGGGGATCATAGCAGGAGTAGGTTCCGGACTAAAACTGATCGTTGCTCCGTATGCGGTCGCTTTGTTATTTTCATTTTTCTTTATCCCTATCCCATGGAAAAAGAAATTGATGTTGGCGGCTCTTTTTGGTGGGGCAGTAGCCGTCGGGCTCATGGTATCAGATGGGGCCTGGTTATGCTACATTTGGCATCAAATGGGAAATCCGATTTTTCCGTATATGAACAATATTTTTCATGGAGCATTGGCTCCTTTTGCCTCTATTCATGATTCACGCTATCTTCCCAAGGATCTTTTTGAAGGGATATTTTATCCGATCGTTTTTACGATCAATCCATTTCGAATCGGGGACCATCATTGTATTGCGCAAATCAGCTGGTTGATCGTTTATTTGGCCAGCATCTTCTTCTTTTTTAGTAGGGGAGTTTATTTTTTGGGCCAGAAGAAAACAGATCCACTGAGCCCGGAAGTTAAATATTTGCTTTCTTTTTTCTGGTTTTCTTATTTGTTATGGTTGATCATTTACAGTGTTTATCGTTACCAGATAACGATCGAAATGCTGATCCCGCTTGTTTTATTCGTGCTTTTTTTAAGCATGGTCAAAGCGGATCGACTTATGCAGATGGTCGTAGTGGTGATGTTGGCCTTTGTTACTTTTTACAATATTAAAGGAGTGCCGGACTGGGGGCATTCCAATTGGGCGCCTAAAGTCTATCAAATAAAAACGCCATGGTCGCAAAACCAACGAGTCGATTGCGTTATTTTGATCAGTGAGCCTTTATCGTGGATCATTCCGGCCCTTGATATGAAGGTGCCATTTATTCAGATCATGCCTAATGCGATCGACCAATTTAGAATGCCTAATTATTTTCCGGTCAATGAAGCTTACTTTCAACGGGCCAAGTCGATGTTAAAATATGCCCGTGATGGGAAGATCCTGGTGATCTTTCAGTCGGTATGGATCTCTGTCCAAAATGCCGACGATCAGCTTAGGACATACGGCCTTGTTTTAAAGAGGGAAGGATGTAGCGAAGAAACAGGGTATCTGGGCACAAGGAGGATACCTTTTATGTTCTGTCCGGCCGAAAGAATCTTTAACCGATGATTACCAATGTCTTTCTAAGGCTTGGGCTAATTTTTCGGTCTTGGTGTGGATCTTTTCCGGGTGTCTGCCAAAGCATATTCCCAACGCTTCGTAAATCGCCACTTGATTGGTATCTACTAAATGCTGTTTGATCGCTTCCTTGGTATCAATGTAGCGGATCGTTCCTTTATTTATTCCGGAAACAGTTACTCCTGAAATGCCCTGATTCAAAAGTATAAAGGCAGCAGCACCGGCTTCTTTGCCAAAATTAACATCGTAGGCACTGGAGTGCCCGCAGCGTACTAGATGCCCGGGGGTGACGGCGCGGACTTCAGGGATCTCATTGATACCTTTGACATAGACGCCATTTTTTTTCATCAGATCCTTGATCGTTGGGTCAGCTTTCAGGCGTTTAATTAATTGCTGGCAGACATAATTGCCGGCACCGGCCAAGCGTTTGTGCCCAAAAGCATCCACCGGGGCGTTTTCATCCACAATATCAGCACCGGTAGCGTCCTTTATTCCTTCAGCAACAACGATCAAATAGGTGCCTGAGTGCACATCAGAGCTTAGGATACGCGCAAAGTAGCGATCTTTCATATGTTTGTAAAGGATATCAAAGTCGCAGGGGATCTCTGGGATGATGATGGCATCCGCGTCAGCCGCGACACCGCCACGAAAGGCAGTATGCCCGACATAACGGCCGAATACTTCCATGACCATGATGCGTTGATGGGTGGCAGCAGTTGTTTTTAGGTCTTCAATAAAGCCCGCGATACGATTGATGCTGGAGTCAGCGCCAACGGAGTAGGTTTGCAAATCCATGTCCATGGTCTTGGGGGCGTGGATGCATTTAATACCTTGTTCGTTGAGATCGACCAGGACACTGCCCGAATCATCCCCGCCGGAGATGATAAGCCCGTCGAGTTTGAATTTTTCCATGCCTTTTTTGATGCGCTGGTATTTATCAGCATCGTCGATCTTCTTGATCTTGACGCGTGAATGACCGGCTTCGGAGCCTGCCATGTTGGCATTGATCTGGTCCAAACGTTCCGGGGTCAATTCTGTAAGTTTGTCGAAATCGATCAGATTATATAATCCTGCGTATCCGTTGGGGATGATAAAGCACGTAGCCCCATGGGAAAGGGCCATATAAGCTGCGCCCTTGATAACACCGTTAAGTCCGCCGCAATCGCCACCTGAAGTAATAATACCAATACGTTTCATCTTTACGCTCCCTGTCCCGCCAAGGGTGGGACTAAAATGTTTTATTGAATGAAGCATTTAAATTAGCACAAATAGGCGTGGAAATCAAATATTCCCTAATGGATAAATTTATTTCTTTATTTAGCTTGCGCCAGCATGTCTTCGGCGTGGGAGATGGAGATCTTGGTGGTGTTGGTGCCGCTCATCATCTGGGCGATCTCTTCGACGCGCTTTTTGCCTTCCAGTAACAGCACATCAGTGGTGGCGCGTCCGGCTTTGACTGACTTGGATACCTTTAAATGCCGGTCAGCAAATGACGCGATCTGGGGCAGGTGAGTAATGAGAATGACCTGGCGGCATCTGGAGAGCTCTTTTAGTTTCTTTCCAGTGATCGTTCCCAGGCGGCCGCCGATCTGGGCATCGATCTCATCAAAGATAAGTACAGGGATCGGGTCAACCTTGATCAGGGCTTTCTTCAGGGCCAGCATCAGGCGTGCGGCTTCTCCGGAGGATACGATCTGGGCCAGGGGTTTTAAGTCTTCTCCGGCGTTAGGGCTTATGAAGAAAACAATTTTATCCTGGCCATCTTTATTGAAATCGACCTTTTCAAAACGCACTTCAAATTTGACATGGAGAATGCCAAGCTCTTTTAATTCGCTTTCAATGGTGGTTTTCAAATCCTCGGCGGCCTTTTGACGGCTTTTTGTTATTTTTTGGGCGATCAGAGCCAATTCTTTCTCTTGAGACTTAAGGGTATTGCGCAGTTTTTGGTCATTGTGTTCAAAATTTTTAATGAGATCGAGTTTTTCTTTTGCTTCAGTATAGAATTTTTGGGCGTCTTCTAAGGTAGGTCCGTATTTACGTTTGATATCCGAGTAGGTGTCACATTGGTCGTGGATCCTTTGCGCGGTTTGTCCGTCAAAATTAAGGCCGGAGGCATAATCATTCAATTGGCTTATCAGATCATTGGTTTGATCTTGGATACCGGATAATTGATCTAAAAGACCAACTGATTTTTCATCGATCTGGGTCAATGATTTAAGAGGAGAGAAGGCTTTGCGCAGTAAAGCGTTGGCCCCGGCTTCTTCATCATCGAGCAGTCCCAGCAGGTTTTGAATATGCTCATGCAATTTTTCCGCATTGTTCAATTTAGTTTCTTCCTGAAGTAATTCGTTATGTTTTTCCTCGGATAGCGGCAACGCTTCTAATTCTTTGACTTGATGACTTAATAGATCAAGGTCTCTTTGACGGGTTTGGGCCATGGCGTTTAAATGATTAAGTTCTTTACGGGTTTGTTCAAAGGCGGCAAAAATTTGGGCGTATTCTTCTTTGGCATTCTTGAAATTAGCTAATTGGTCCAGCATCACCAGATGCTGTTCTTCGGAAAGAAGCATTTGATGGTCATGGGGGCCATGGAAATCTATAAGGTGATTGCCTAAATTCTTTAATTGGGCGACAGTGGCGGAAAGGCCGTTGATCTTGATCTTGCCTGATGAGGTGCTTTGAACGCGCTGGATGATAATGGTATGATCATCTTCATTTAAGAATTCTTTGATCGCTTCCGATTCACGTAATTTTTTATCGGGGAAGTCAAAAACCGCTTCGATCACACAAGGGTTTTGGGGGTTACGGATAGAGGTGGTATCCAGCCGTTCGCCTAAAACTGAACGTAGAGCATCGATGAGAATGGATTTTCCGGCACCTGTTTCACCGGTGAGGATATTAAAGCCGTTTACAAATTCGATGGAAATTTCATCAATAAGGCCGAAGTTTCGGATGGTCATTTGTGATAACATGTTGGAATATTAACAAATAAATTGATATTTGAGAAGATAATTTAGGCTTACTGTGTTACTATTCAAATCATGAATCCTATCCATATTATAAAGATCACGAAAGAATTGAAACTTCAGCAGAATCAGGTTGCGACAACCGCTGGACTTTTGGCTGAAGGCTCAACGGTCCCGTTTATTGCCCGCTATAGAAAAGAAGCTACCGGCACATTAGATGAGGTGGCGATCACGGCCATCCGTGATCGATTGCTGCAATTGCAGCAATTAGATGAACGCAGGGCCGCTGTTCTTGAGTCTATTGAAAAGCAAGGTAAACTTACCGACGAATTAAAAGAAAAGATCAACGCTGTTGAGACCATGGCGGTCTTGGAAGATCTATATTTACCGTATAAACCTAAACGCCGCACACGCGCCACCATGGCCCGTGAAAAAGGTTTGGAGCCTTTGGCCCAGCTTATCTTTGAGCAAAAACCTGGTCTTGATCCGAAGATTGAAGCCGCTAAATTTATTAATGAAGAATTAAAGGTGACTTCTATAGATGAAGCCTTGGCCGGTGCTCGGGATATTATCGCCGAATGGGTCAATGAAGATGCCAAGGCCCGTGCCTCGATCCGTGGTTTGTATTTGGAAAAGGGCCTTTTTGATTCCAAGGTGATTAAGGGTAAGGAGCAGGAGGGGATTAAATTTAAAGATTATTACGATTGGCAGGAAGCTGTTTCCGTGGCCCCTTCTCATCGGGTTCTGGCTATGCGTCGCGGAGAAAATGAAGGATTTTTGATGTTGCGCATAGTAGTGCCAGAAGAAGATGCTTTGGTGATTATAAGAGAGATGTTTATTAAGAGTGATAAGGCTAATTTGTGCGCGTCCCAGATGGAGATGGCCATTGAAGATAGTTTTAAACGTCTTTTGTCTTTGTCCATGGAAACCGAGATCCGTCTTTTGACCAAGGAAGGGGCGGATGAGGAAGCGATCAAGGTTTTTGCAGAGAATTTACGCCAATTATTGATGGCCTCTCCCTTAGGGCAAAAGACTGTTTTGGCTATTGATCCGGGCTTACGAACTGGCTGTAAAGTCGTTTGCTTGGATGCTCAAGGGAAGCTATTGCATAACACGGCGATCTATATCAGCCAATCCGATGATCAAAAAGAACAAGCTGTCAAGACGATCAAAGAACTGTGCAGGCTCTATAAGATTGAATGCATTGCCATTGGTAATGGCACCGCCGGACGTGAAACAGAAAGTTTTGTTCGTTCATTAAAGCTTGCGGATATCCAGATCGTGATGGTCAATGAAAGCGGCGCTTCGATCTATTCTGCTTCGGCGGTGGCTCGTGAGGAATTTGCAGACTTTGATGTTACGGTGCGAGGTTCGGTATCTATCGGCCGTCGCCTGCAGGATCCTTTGGCTGAGTTGGTTAAAATTGACCCCAAAAGTATCGGGGTCGGACAATACCAGCATGATGTAGACCAGCCCAAGCTTAAAAAGAGTTTGGATGACGTGGTTATTTCCTGCGTTAATCAGGTGGGGGTGGAAGTTAATTCTGCCAGCAAACAATTACTTATGTATGTTTCTGGTTTGGGGCCAGCCTTGGCCTTGGCCATCGTTGAATATCGTAATACACACGGCGTATTTGATTCCCGTGATGGATTAAAGCAAGTGCCTAAGCTTGGGAGTAAGGCCTTTGAACAGGCTGCTGGGTTCTTGAGGATCCGTGACGCTAAAAATCCTTTGGATGCTTCCGGCGTTCACCCGGAAAGTTATGAGGTGGTTGAAAATATGGCCCGTGACCTAGGAGTATCTGTGCCTGATCTGATCAAGGATGAGGCATTGCGTAAAAAGATAGATGTGCATAAATACGTTACAGCCACCATTGGTTTACCGACGCTGTTTGATATCAAGGATGAGTTGGCTAAACCCGGTCGTGACCCGCGCGCCAAATTTGAATCGGTGCAATTTAAAGAAGGCGTTGAGAAGATGGAAGATCTGTTGCCTGGGATGGAATTAAACGGGGTGGTGACTAACATTACTAATTTTGGGGCTTTTGTGGATGTGGGTGTTCATCAGGATGGTTTGGTGCATATCAGCGTTATGTCTGACACCTATATTAAAAATCCGGCGGATTTTCTTAAGGTTGGCCAGAAGGTCAAGGTCTGGGTCGTAGAGATCGACCTTGCCCGTAAACGTATCAGTTTAAGTATGATCAAAGATTTTGTTGGCAAAGATAAGCCTAAAAGTGAAGGTAGACCTAAGTCGGGTAGCCCTAAAGCCAATCTTTCCCATAAACCTGTTGGACAGCCGACAACCCCGCCTCGCAAAGAGCTATACCGTTGGTGATGATTGTGGTATTGACGATGTTATGATTTTCAGTTATCGTATTATGCTTTTAATAAAAAAGGAGCCCTTGTTTGCGTATTGCCATTACCGGTGCCACCGGGATGATAGGAAACAAGTTGATGGCTTTTTTAACAGCTCAAGGCCATCAGTTGGCGGTGATCACACGACGTACCTCTTATCATCAACCTCAAGTATCTGTGATCGTATGGGATCCTGCGTTAAATTATATTGAGATCGAAAAATTAGAGGGTTTTGATGTTATTATCCATTTGGCGGGTAATAGTGTCGGCGAGTGCTGGAGTTCGGAATATAAGAAGAGTATTTTAGAAAGTAGGGTGCAATCCACAAAGCTTTTGTGTGAGAGTATCCTGAGATTGGCCCGTAAACCTGATCTTTTGATCTGTGCCTCAGCCATTGGATTTTATGGTAATCATCCGCCGCAGGAAGTGTTGGATGAAAATAGTCCATCGGGTGTAGGTTTTTTAGCCGATGTCTGCCGTCAATGGGAAGAAGAAACCAATACCTTGTCCCCTATAGGTCTTCGAGTAGTACGTATGAGATTAGGAGTTGTTTTAAGCAAAACAGGGGGCGCCTTAAATAAAATGTGGCTGCCATTTCAATTAGGGATCGGTGGGCGTTTAGGAAATGGCCGGCAGATGATGAGCTGGGTTGCTTTAGATGAGGTCCCTTTTGTGATCGATCATTTAATTAAAAATGAACAGATCACGGGGGCAGTGAATGTGGTTTCTCCCCAGGCTGTTTCTAATGCCCAGTTTACAAAGATTTTTGGTCAGGTGCTACATCGGCCGACCTTATTGCCTGTCCCTAATTTTCTTATTCGTCTTTTTTGGGGCGAGATGGGGCAGAGTTTATTATTGGAAGGTGTTCATGTGCTTCCCCGTCGTTTGCAGGAGAGCGGGTATCAATTTCATTTTGCTGATTTAAAAACAGCTTTAAAAAAGGTCATTGATTGATATGTCTTATTTGGTATTAGCTCGCAAATATCGTCCTCAAAACTTTGAAGAACTGGTAGGGCAGGCCCATATCACCGATCTTTTAAGAAAATTGATCGAATCAGGCCGTATCGCCCATGCATTCTTATTTTGCGGGCCGCGTGGGATCGGTAAAACTTCCTGTGCCAGGATCCTGGCCAAGTCGCTTAATTGCCAGAACGGGCCGACTTTAAAACCCTGCGGTGAGTGTCCTGCCTGTTTGGAGATCGCCAATGGCAACAGCTTTGACGTCATTGAGATCGACGGTGCTTCCAATCGCGGTATTGATGAGATCCGTACCCTTCGTGAGAATGTCAAGTTTGCTCCCAGTTATGGACGATATAAGATCTATATTGTTGATGAAGTCCATATGCTTACCTCGGATGCTTTTAATGCTTTATTAAAGACTTTAGAAGAGCCTCCAGAGCATGTGAAATTTATTTTTGCTACCACGGAAATCCATAAGGTTCCTGCCACCATCCTTTCTCGCTGCCAGCGTTTTGATTTTAAACGTATATCGGTTGAGATCATCATGTCTAATCTTAGAAGTATCTGTGTTAAGGAAAATTTGAAGGCTGATGAAGAAGCCCTTTTTGCCATTGCCAAGGCTTCTCAGGGAAGTATGCGTGATGCATTGAGCGTCCTGGATCAATTAAGCGCCTTAAGCGATAAGGGTATCGATGCGGCTGATGTGTTCTCGATGCTGGGCATGGTGGAGATCGAATTCTTATTTGATCTGACAGATGCTTTGATCGCCCGTTCTTGTGTTAAGGCTCTGGATGTTTTTAACCAGATCATTGAGCGCGGTAAAGATGTCAAGCAATTAGGCAAGGATCTGACCGAACATTTCCGGCATTTGATGATCGTGAAGGTAGGAGGAGTGAGTTTAAATGGTTTGATCGATTATCCATCAGGCGTTAAAGAGCGTCTGGCAGGTCAGGCGGATAAGATCACCATTGCAGGGATCCTCAAAGCCATTGAACTTTTTATTGAAGCCCAGGAAATGGCCCGTGTCATGGAGACCTTGCGCATGCCTTTGGAAGTGGCCTTTGCCAAATTAACGTATGGCGGAGCAACAGGCATCATACAATCTGTCCCACCAACAGTTTCAACGGCAGCTAGCACCAAGCCTGTTACTGCACATGCAGCTGTTGCCAAGGCTGCCCATCAGACGGTAACACATCAATCACCAAAAGCGGCCATTAAGGCCGAAACATTGGAAGAGATCAAGGTGCATTGGAATGCGTTAACACATGAAGTCTCGCTTCGCAAGATGGCTTTAGCTACCTATTTGCAGGAAGGGATACCTTGTGAGTTTAAAGCAGGACGTTTGGTCATTAGTTTTTCAAAAGAAAATACTTTTGCGAAAGAATGTTTGAGCAGTAAAGAGAATTTGAAATTTATTGAAGAAGTATTTTCAGAGAAATTAAATGCTCCTGTTTTTGTAAATTTTAAAATCATGGAAAAAGCAGATGTTGGTATTAAACAGGAAGAGCCGGTGGTCAGATCTGCTTTGGAAATGTTTGGTGGTAAGGTTGTTAAAGAATGGCCTAATGCCCAGAAGTAAGGTTTATGTATCCTAAACTCATTGAAAATTTAATAGAAAGATTGACAAAACTGCCAGGTATCGGGCGGCGCAGTGCTGAGCGTATCGTGTACTGGATGTTGGCCCAGGATGCTCAGGACGTCAAAGCGTTGGCTGACAGTATTGCGCAGCTAAAAGAGGGTTTGCGTTTTTGCCAACAATGCAATCATTTAAGCGAGCAGGACCTATGTTTGGTTTGTGCGGATCCTAATCGTGATCGAAAGATCATTTGTGTCGTTGAGAGCCCCAAGGACCTATTGGCCATTGAACGTACAGGCAGTTATAGAGGGGTTTATTATGTATTGTTAGGTAATATTTCTCCGTCAGAAGGCCGTGGGCCGGATGATCTTAAGATCTCCAAGTTGATCAGTCGTATCAAGGATGAGGGGATCGCTGAAATTGTGATCGCGACCGATCCTGATGCAGAAGGTGAGATGACGGCATTATATTTGGCAAAAGAATTAAAAAATTTAGGGGCGCGGATCAGTCGTATCGGACTGGGGATCCCCGTCGGATCTGCGGTAGAGTATGTGGATATTTCTACTTTGACCATGTCCATGAACTCACGCAGATTGGTTGACTTCTAAAACAGTTTGAGTATAATAGCCATACTTTTCAATTCGTTCTTTAATAGATCTAAAATTCCCCTGTAGCTCAGTCGGTAGAGCAACTGGCTGTTCACGAGTAATACTTGCGAAGCAAGTATTACGAGTGTCTCATGAAGTTATGGGACCAGTGTATGAAGGGAATGATGACGCATGATGAAAGACAAGCGCACATATAAAGATCGCAGTGAGTATCTCATTAAAGCCGTATACGCACGAAGGAAGAAGGTTCGTGCTATGGCGGTTGAATACAAAGGCGGTAAATGTGAGAATTGCGGTTATAATCGTTGCTTGGACGCTTTAGAATTTCATCATGAAGAGATCCTGCTCGGAAAGACTTTAGTATCTCCAGTAAGGGATATACCCGTAGCTGGAGTAGAGTCAAAGAAGAGTTAGATAAATGCACCATATTATGTGCAAATTGTCATCGTGAACTTCATGCAAAGTTAGCAGCCTTTAGCGGAAACGCTAGAGTGAAAAGCGGGCTAAGTCAGGGAAACCCATTATCATAATGGGCAATCCTGAGCTAGCATCTATCATTTATTTGATAGAGGGCAAGTGCAGAGACTTTACACCCGCCGCCCTTAGGTCTTTGACCGGGCGAAGAGAAAGTCCGACTCCTGTCGTAAGATAGGTCAGATCGTAACCAGTATGTCCGAGGTTCGAGCCCTCGCGGGGGAGCCATATAATAAGAAAGCCCATCAGTTTTTTGATGGGCTTTCTTATTATATGTGCTGCGGTGGAGCGAGGGCTCGAATAGAGCCCCGCTTAGGGGATCCGACCAAATAGGGAGGATTCCCTGGGGCGATGACCGACTGAAGTTGAGGCCGAATTTAGTACCCCTTCCATAAAATCGGCCTCAACGCAAGGAGAACTCGAGCCCTTGACCAAAAACACTCGATTAGACGTCTCAGTGAACTAAAACTTTTTACGCCTCGTTCGGGCTTATCCGGGCGAGGTTTTTTATTTGGAGTAATAATAAATAGGGAGTTGAGCCCTATTTTTAAATAAATAGCATCAAATTAAAGGGGATTTTTATGCCAGACGTACCTGAACCAGGAAATACGGGTGCTTCGGGAACCCAGCAACAAGAAAATATCGCAGAGGTGTCCGTTGTAAACCCTATAGCAAGCCTTCCTATAGTTAGTACCGTGCAAGGTTTGGCAGCTGGAAACCCAAGAAGTATGGGAAGTGAGACGACCACTACTCTGATTGCGGGGACTGTTAATCATTTGGGGCATGATTTGCAGGAAACACGAAAAGAACTACGTGAGGTAAGGAATAAATTAGAGAGTGCAGAACAGGAACTTTCACAGCATAAAATCACAAATGCTGTTTTAGGAGAAAAAGTTGAGGCTCTATCTCGAGAGAGAAATATTAAGAATTTATGTATTACTATTGGAACGCTATTTATCAGCTTTGCTATCGATTTATGGAAAAATGATTTTAAGGTGGCGTGTTTGATTACTGTCGGAGGTGTTATTTTGCTCATTGCTGGTTGGCTCTCGCCGAAAGGGGGGAGTAAATGATAGTAGGAGATATTTTTGAGTTTATGGTTAGTGTTTACGATCAGGGTATTCCCAATCGGGAGCGTATTGTTTTATACGCTAATGAAACTGTTAATACAGGACAATATGGTTTAATGGTTGGTATTAGAGCTACAGGAAATACTGCGTTTCCAATACCAGATAATCTTTTTTGGTTCGGTGATGCGATAATAAACAAAGGAGATTGGATTTTTATTTATACTGGTCCCGGTGAAGCTAAGCTAACGG
>Ga0302320_10004565_pt1 | contig 31406 bp, 16 predicted proteins | sample Bog_T0_3_FD_202130 | JGI IMG/M metagenome (GOLD analysis project Ga0302320, IMG submission 202130) | Peat permafrost microbial communities from Stordalen Mire near Abisko, Sweden - Bog_T0_3 | ecosystem: Environmental > Terrestrial > Soil > Wetlands > Peat | place: Sweden: Abisko, Stordalen Mire... | reverse complement strand
CGCCGAGCTTTCGTTCCCGCTGGGAGGCGGAGTTGGCCTTCGCAGCCGGATCCTTCACCTCTGGAATAGCAGCAGATGAAGACGGGCCGGGGGAGGCGGTCGTGCCGACCGAATCCGGGCCGTGTGCCGAGGCCACGGCAACCGGGGGGAGTGGACCGTCTGAGCCGCCCTGGAAGGCTGTTGGAAGACAGGAATCGCAGCCGGTTCGAGTTGCGGGGGAGCCGAATCCGGCCAAGATTCCGGATATCAAGAAGCTGTCAGGAAGCGTCGAAATGCCGGCAGGGAAGCCAGGTCAAGGCGACCCGGCAACGGAACCGGTCAAGGCGAGAGGCGCAGGCAAGGGAAATTCGACGACCGACGCCGGTCTGGGCCGACCCGGTCCGAGCCAGGGAAGCAGCCTGTTGCCAGATGTGCCAACGCCACAAGGGGTCCTCTCGCAGCCGATCGCGGTCGTATCGATCGCAGCCGCGCCAGCTCCACCGGAGGGCGGCACGCCTGTTCCCCTGGCCGAAACGCCGCTGGAGTCATCCGCATGGGGATCAAACCCGCAGCCTGTGCAACTTGGAGGACTTTCCCAGGCGGCGAACCGCTATCCAAAGATGCAGCTGCCGGGTCCAACTTTGCCGTTACAGTCCGCAGCGCTCGGTAAGCTTCCAGAGGCCACGCCAATTCCGAGTGCAGGGAACGAGGACGCGAAGGATCGATGGAGGACCACGGAAGTCCCCGGACTCGTCCCGAATCGCCAGGAAACAACGCCGAAGGTTGTCCAGCCCTTGCCGACAGCTGTGCACGCCTCGATGGCCGATTTGCACCCGAATGCCGTGCCGCCTCCGGGTGATGCGGCGGTGCAGGCAGTTACGGAGCCTGTTTCTGCTCCCCAATCCATGGCCTCCTACGCGAAGGCAGACGCGCAGATGGCCGTGGTGCCGTGGGTTGATCCGAATGTTGCCGGTCTCCCGCAGTCAAGGGCCAGACTGAACCAGGCTCAAAGCGCCGGCAATGGTGTTTCAGTTGCGGGTCGAGCCCGGCAGGTTTCTCGTCCTTCGATTACGCCGGAAAAGGCTTCGCCAGTGCCCGTTGCCGCCGCGAGCGCAGCCAATCCCATTGCGGTGAGTGCACCGCTCGGGCCGCCGGACAGGCCTAGGATGGCGGAATCGAAAAATCCCGTGGCACCATCGCACTCCACGGCGCAGGCAGTGGATGGGGCCGCGCCGCAATCAGCGCCGGGGGGCGCTCATCCGGGATCAGGCCCGCATGCGGCGGGCGCGCGCAATACCGCTTTACGCGAGACGTTCTCGGCTCTGGACGGGGCACCTCCCGGGCCCAACCAAACCTGGACGCATGCAACCTCGCAGCAGGCGGAGGCAGGGTTTCAGGATCCGGTGCTGGGCTGGGTTGGAGTGCGCGCCGACCTGAGCGGCGGCCTTGTCCACGCGAGCGTTGTGCCGGGCTCGGCGCAGGCAGCGGAGGCGCTGGGCAAACACATGGACGGGATCAACAGCTACCTGGCCGAACAGCACACGCCGATCGACTCGCTGGCCATGGATGCTCCCACCGGAATGGCGGCGGATGGGCATGCCGCAGGGCGGCCGGGTCTGGTCACCCATGGGGCAATGGAACAGGGAAGCTTTCAGGGCATGGCTGGAGGTGCAGATGGCGGAAACGCACACCAGGGCTCGGGGCATGGCGGACAGCAGCAAGGAGATCCCGGGATTGGCTCTGGACCGGATCGGGCTGGAGCCGGCCAATCCGGCTCAGACCGAAGCGTCAGGCAGGAGACCGGGGCGATGGACGTGAATCGCACAGTAGCGGCCGCGGTTTCCGGGGAGGCATCGACAGGCTCCGTCGAGGTGTACGGTTCCGGATCCTGGCGCGGCGGGGAACATATCTCGCTGGTGGCATAGGCAAGGCAGTGCCGGCAAAGTCAGCGCCGGATGAGAGTCGCGCGGCGGTTTTTTCAGTACTGCGGCGGCGAAGGATGAAGGACGACGGAAGAGGAGAAAAGCGATGGGGGCAATGATGGGACTGTTGAGTCATTCACTTTCGAGTATCCAATCACTGACAAGTGCAGGGGCGCAGGGAAAGACGGCGGCCGCAGGAGTCGGGGCAAGTCCGATGGCTGCCGCGACAGGCGGGACAGGCAGCACCGGCGATGCCAGCGGGTCTTCCGCAACCATCTCGGCGAATGACTTTCTCAGCCTGCTGGTGACGGAGATGCGGAATCAGGATCCGACGGCAAACACCGATCCCAACGAGTACATCAATCAGCTTGTACAGGTAAACAGCCTAGAACAGCTGATCGACATCAACCAGAACCTGACGACAGCGCTGGGCAGTTCAGGCAGCACACCAGGCACCGGTTCAGGCGGGGGCACTTCGGGCGGGGTGGCTCCGGCAACGGGGATAACGGCATCCAGCCTCACCGCGCACGGAAATGGCTCGGCCGCCGGACATGGCCCCCTGGCACCGCCGAGTCCGGCCACGGGCAATTCCGGTACGGCAGCCGCAATCAGCCGGTTTTCGCAGTCGGTGAGCGGCAAGCGGGCACCCGGGAATCTGGCTGTTCCTGGCGCGCAACCGGCCTCAAAGACGGTGGCCCACGCCTTGGATGGACATGGCCACGGAAGGCCGAATCGGGGGCAGCTTTTGGGAACCCCGTGATTCGGAGTTCTGGAAGCGCGGAGCAGCAACACTCACTGCAGTGTTGAAGGCAAGCCGTCGACGGTGGCAGTGGGAAATCGATCCAAAAACCGCTGGCAACAAAGGCCGGCGTCACGCAAACGAGTCACGCAAAGAAGGAGATCCACGATGCCGAGTTTTTACATACCTCTCAGCGGTCTTGATGCCGACTCAACGGCCTTGAACACCATTGCCAACAACCTTGCCAACATGAACACCAACGGGTTCAAGGCACAGACTACGAACTTCAGCGACCTGTTTTATCAGCAGGTGGGCTCAAACGGTTCGGGCGATCAGATCCAAGCTGGAACCGGCGTCCAGGTCGCCTCCAACAGCACAGACTTTTCCGGGGGGTCGATCACGTCAACCGGCTCCGCCAACGATTCGGCCATCAATGGGAATGGCTTTTTTGTGCTGGATAGCGGCGGGGGCAGCCAGCTTTATACCCGCAACGGAGGCTTTCAAGTGAGCTCGACCGGGACACTGGAGTCGGCGGACGGCATGGCGGTGATGGGGTATCCAGCAACCAACGGAGTGATCAACACCAATGGCGGCTTGACGGATATCGCCATCCCGACGGGCGCGGTGATGCAGCCTTCGGCCACTTCGTCGTTCGGCATGACGCAGAACCTCGATTCCGAATCGGCGATTGGGACGCAGACCACGGGACAGGTGCAGGTCTACGACTCGCTGGGCAAGTCGTATGAAGCCTCAATCACCTACACCAACCAGGGAAATAACACCTGGAGCTACAGCGTATCGCTGCCGGATACGCTGACCGCGGCCGCTCCGGCTGCAGCCACACTGACCAACGCGCTTATCCAAAGCTCAACAGCCAATGCGGGGGTGACCACGCTCAGCTACGACTTCGGATCAAGCGGCGGCAAACTCGGCACGGTGGATCCATCGACGAGCCTGGTGATTACCGGCCCGCTGGCCGCCGGAGGCACCGGCCCGATCACGGCTCCGGCGGTGGCGGCGAATGAGACGGTGGCACAGTACGCTGCAGCACTCAATACGGCATTGACCGCGGCAGGCATCGTAACCGGCGCTGGCGGCGTGACGGTTTCAGCAACGGCGGCCGGGCAGCTTTCCATCTCCGGACCTACGGCGACACTTTCGACATCCGGTGCAGTGGAGCAGGCACTGTCCGGAACCACGGCGACTTATAACTTCGGTTCTGGCAGCGGGACTCTGGCGACAGTGGATCCGGGCACCAACCTGACCATTACTGGACCGACGGCGACTGGCGGAACGGCCACCATGACGGCTCCTGCTTTAACCGCCGGAGAAACCATCGCCAGCTACGTTACCGGGTTGAACGCGGCGTTGACGACGGCCGGCATTACCGGCGTGACGATCACCGGCCCCAGCGCCTCGGGCCAGGTAAGCATCACCAGCATGGGGACCGCGGGCTCGGTAATCCAGGACCCGGTGGCCTCGGCGAGCGCCACGGGCACGTTGACTTTTGACGCCAACGGAAACCTGGTGACGCCGGCGGGCAACCCGAGCGGCATCACCTTTGCCGGTCTGTCTGACAACGCAGCCACGATGAACATGACGTGGGACCTCTACGGAGCGAGTGGAACCAGCAGCGTGAGCCAGACTGCTTCGGCCTCGTCCACTTCGGGTACGATCCAGAATGGCTATGCAAGCGGCCAGTATGAGAGCTTCGCTGTCAATTCCAGCGGAGTGATCGCCGCCACGTACTCCAACGGGCAGACGCAGAATGTGGGTCAACTGGCGGTGGCCACGGTCAACAATCAGGAGGGCCTGATGGACATGGGCTCGACGGAATACCGGGCGACAACGGCCTCGGGCGGTGGCGCTGTCGGGGTGGCGGGCACACTGGGGCGGGGCAGCATTGAAGGCAGTTCGCTGGAGGCATCGAACGTGAACATTTCGGCTGAGTTCTCCGACCTGATTGTGGCGCAGCGGGCTTTTGAAGCGAACTCCAAGGCGGTGACGACCTTTGACTCGGTGACACAGGAAACGATCAATATGATTCACTAAGATGCTAATCCAAATGGGAGCTCCCCCGGCTCTGCCGCATAAGCGCTAACTTGTTTATTGCAATGGCGGCATGATTTTGATACCGTTGGGTGCATGACGACCGCCAATGCAGCTAACGAGGATTGGAAACTCCTGCTTTCCTTTTTTCCGCCGAACTGGAAAGAGCTGGGGCAAGTGGCTGAGGCGCTGAAAGGGTTACGTCAGGATAAGAGTGAAGAAAACTACATCCGCACGCTTTTGCTGCACCTGGGGTGCGGTTTCTCCATGCGAGAGACCGTGGTGAGGGCCCGGCAGGCCAAGCTTGCGGAACTTTCCGACGTAGCCTTGCTCAAACGGCTGCGCAAAAGCAAGGATTGGCTGTATCGGCTTTGTTGCGCGCTATTTGAGGAACGCGGTCTTGTGACCGAATCGGCGTCCCTTCCAACGCTACGATTGATCGATGCGACGGTGGTCAAGGAGCCAGGAAAGACGGGCAGTCAATGGCGCATTCACTACAGTCTGCAATGGCCCACACTGGTTTGCGACTACTTCAAAATTACCGCTGCGGAGGGAAAGGGAAGTGGTGAATCGCTGCGGCAATTTCCCTTGAAGCCCAGGGACTACGTTCTTGTCGACCGCGGTTACTGTCATGCCAGTGGAATCCATTATGCTGCCGGCAGAAAAGCTTACCTTGCCGTCCGACTCAACCCGGACGGCATCCTCTTGCAGGCGCCCGATGGATCCAAGTTTGGATTGTTGGAACGATTGAAATCTATTACCGCAACGGGGCAAATGGAGCAATGGGAGGCTTTGGTTCCCTTCGAAGACCATGCCCCGGTTTCAGCTCGGCTATGCGTGGTTCGCAAGAGTCAGACGGCCATCGCACTGGCCCAGAAGAAGCTCAGACGCTATGCTTCCAAGCATGGCACCCAACTGCAACCTGAAACCTTGGTCTACGCGCAATATGTCATGGTTTTGACTACGTTTCCCGCGCCGGAATTTTCCCTGCAACAGGTTCTTGACCACTACCGGTTTCGGTGGCAAATCGAGCTGGTCTTCAAGCGCTTCAAGCAAATCGCCCAGCTGGGCCACTTGCCTAAATACGATCAAGACAGCGCCAAAGCCTGGCTTTATGGAAAGCTGTTCGTCACCTTACTCACCGAGAAACTCATCCAGCACGCTCGCGCCATTTCCCCCTGGGGATACCCCTTGGCACGCCAAGCGACTTCCCAGCCGATGGCGTGAGTTTTCCTTTGCATTTCACCAAATCACCACAGCAATCCAACCGGCTCTTGCTCTGGGCGACATGCTGGCAAACTGGGACCAGATCGCCAAAGGCTTAGCCGAAGCGCCTCGCAAGCGCAAATCGCAGGAACAAATATTCTCCCAAACAAGTTAGCGCTTATGCGGCTCTGCCGGGGGATGTTTACTTGACAAGAGGGTTGTGAATCATTCAGCACGAAATCCGCCCGACCTGCTTCATAAGAAGTTGTGCAAGCGGCCCGGAATAAAGCCAGGCCGCCGTTGCGGCAGGTCTGAAAGCTACTGCCCGGTGCCGCTCAACGCGATAGTCTGCGGTGAGCCGCTGGCTGTATCGGTAATGGTGATGGTCGCTGTCAGAGCTCCGGTTGTCGCAGGTGCAAAGTGTCCGTGGATTGTGCAGCTTCCTCCAGCGGCAACGCTGCTTCCGCATGTGTTGCCAAAGACGAATGACGACGCGTTTGCACCGGTCAATGCGATGCTGCCGATACCAAGTGTAGAGGTCCCGGTGTTGGTAAGTGTCACGCTCTTCGAGGCGCTCGATGAGCCCACCGTCTGGTTGCCGAATGGAAGGCTCGCCGCCGATAGGGATGCAGTTGTCGGAGTAACTCCCATTCCGCCGAGAGTTAAAGTTTGCGGCGAGTTTGTTGCATTGTCCGCTAGAGTAACGGAGGCTGTCAGTGCTCCCGTCGTTGCTGGTGTAAAGTGGCCGTGAATGGTGCAGCTATTGCCTGCGGCGAGACTCGTTCCGCAGTTATGAGCGAACACGAACGAGGATGCGTTCGCGCCGGTCACTGCGAAGCTGCTGATGATGAATGGGCCGGTGCCGGTGTTAGTCAGCGTGACGCCCTGGGAGGCGGTTGTAGCGCCAACAAGCGCAACGCCGAATGACAAGCTGGTGGCAGAGAGCGAGATGGTAGTTGTGTTGGCCCCGGTGCCGGAGAGCGCGATGGTCTTCGGCGAACCGGTTGCCGTGTCGTTGATGGTGATGGCTGCGGTGAGAGCTCCGGTGGTTGTTGGATCGAAGTGGCCGTGGATGGTGCAGCTTGCTCCGGCGGCGACACTGGTTCCGCAAGTGTTCCCAAAGACGAACGAAGAGGTGTCTGAACCATTCACTGCGATGCTGGTGATGCCCAGCGTGGAGCCGCCTGTGTTGGTCAGCGTTACGCTCTGTGAAGGAGAGACTATGCCCACCTGCTCGGTGCCGAACGAGAGGCTCGTAGACGAGAGCGTGACGATTGTCGGATTGACGCCGGTGCCTGTCAGGGTCACATTTTGCGGCGATCCACTGATGCTGTCGTTGATGGAGATGGCTGCAGTCATCGCCCCTTCCGATGCTGGAGTGAAGTGCCCGTGGACGATGCAGCTCGCGCCTGCGGCAATGCTGGTTCCGCAGCTGTTGCCGAAGACGAACGAAGAGGCGTTGGGACCGGTGACAGCGATGCTGCCGATTAGCAGCGCGGCTGTCCCGGTGTTGGTCAATGTGAGTTGTTGCGAAGCTGTGGTTGTGCCGACAGTCGCGATGCCAAACGACAGGCTGGAAGCAGAGAGTGTTGCTGTTGTGTCCGCGCCCATGCCGGTGAGTGCAATGGACTGCGGAGATCCGCCAGCGCTATCGGTGATGGTGATGGCCGCTGTCTGCGCGCCTGCTGCAGTTGGAGCGAAGTGGCCGTGGATGGTGCAATTGGCACCAACCGCGACGCTGGTTCCGCAGGTGTTTCCGAAGACAAAACATGCCGTATTCGTCCCTGTGACCGCGATGCGGCCGACGGCGAGAGCGGTGGTACCTGTGTTGGTTAAAGTGACTTGCTGGGAGTAACTTGTGTTCCCGACTGTCACACCGCCAAAGGACAGACTGGTTGCGGAAAGCGTGACGGCGGGCGGAGGTTGAAAGGTGACCTTGCGGATCCGGAAATTGTTGGAATCGCCAATATAAAGGTTGCCTGCGGCATCGAAGGCGATTTCATTGGGGTAACTCATCTCGGCAACTGTCGCTGAGATTCCATCGCCGTTGAATTGACCATACCCGTTGCCAGCAATGGTGGTGATGATGCCGGTGGCGGCAGAAATCTCGCGAACGGTGCCGGAATAATCTGAGGCGATGTAAAGGTTGCCTGCTTTATCGAAAGCGATGCCCTGAATTTGAATTTCGGCGTTGATTGCCTGACCGCCGTCGCCGCTATAGCCGTAGCTTCCGTTCCCGGCAACACTGGTAATAATGCCGGTACTCACGGTCACCTTGCGGAGATGATTTGATTGATCGGCGATGTACAGATCGCCGGCCCCGTCCACTGCCAATGCTGTCGGGTTTGGGATCCCGGCTGCGAGTGCGAGGCCGCCGTCGCCGGCGAAAATGTAGTTTCCATCACCGGCAAATGTGGTGATGATCCCAGTGTTCAGGTTGACCCTTCGGATGACACTGGAGCTATTGTCCGCAATGTACAAGTTGCCGACGGTGTCACAGGCCAATCCATCGGGAGTTGCCAGTTCCGCCGCTACTGCCGGTCCGTTGTCGCCGCTGTAACCAGAGGTTCCATTGCCGGTGATGGTGGTGATGACACCGGTGCTCCCCGCGACCATGCGGACCACACGGTTGTATTCATCCGCGATGTAGAGGTTGCCCGTCGCATCCAAGGCCAGCGCATTCGGGCCGCTCAACTCAGCGCCAGATGCCGGTCCATTGTCTCCGCTGTATCCCCGGGTCCCGTTCCCGGCGGCAATCGAGATGATTCCGGTGCCTGCTGCAACCTTCCAAACCAGGTTGTTGCCCGTGTCGGTGAAGAAGACATTTCCTTTGGAGTCAGTCGCAACCCCATGGGTGAAGCTAACCTCCGCAGCTGCTGCCTGTCCTCCGACTCCCGTGAACCCCATGGTTCCGTTTCCGGCGAAGGTTGTGATCACGGAAGCCGGTTTGGAGGTGATGGTATAAGGTGCTGTGACCACGGAACTTGGCAGATAGCCGGGAGCGACCGCAATAGCCTTGATGTTTACGGTGCCGGTTACATTGATAGGACCAAAGTACCCTGTCGAGGCGCCATTGGGAGTGGTGCCGTCCAGGGTGACGTAGATGGCTGCACCGGGCGTGGCGTCGGAGAGCGTCACAATCTGTGGTCCGGGGTAGGATCCGCCAGTCACGCTGAATACCGGAACAGCCGTTGCGACGGAAGGAGGATTGGCTGAAACAATGACTTTCTCGATTCGAGAATAACTGGTGCTTGCCACATAGACGTTTCCGAACGGATCAAGAGAAACGCCCGACGGATAGCAAACACCGCCACTCAAAGCCGGACCGCCGTCCCCGCTGGCGGAGTAACAATAGTCGTTGTTTCCGGCGAATGTGTTGATAATTCCATTGGCTCTTGTTACTTTGCGGATGACGCTGTTGTATGTGTCCGCGATGTAGAGGTTCAACTGGTTGTCAACCGCAACATCCTGGGGAAAATACAGTTCTGCGGTGGTCGCGGGGCCTCCGTCTCCGCTGTATCCGCCAATAAATTCTGAGGCCCCATATCCGCTGCCCGCCACAGTGTTTATGATCCCGTTGTCGTAAGTTACTTCGCGGATCACGTTGTTGAAAGTGTCAGCGATGTAAATGTTCTTTTGCATGTCAACGGCAACGCCGGAAGGTTCGAACATAGCTGCATCGATCGCGGGAAGGCCATCGCCGCTGTACGCAAAATTCCCATCCCCGGCAACCGTTGAAATCATTCCAGTACTCGCCGCCACCCTTCGGATGCGGCCGTTATAGGTGTCAGCGATATAGAGATTTCCGTCCGAGTCAAACGCAATTCCAGTCGGGTTGTACAAGTCAGCTGCTGTTGCCGCTTCTCCATCGCCGTTATAGCCAGCCGTCCCGGTGCCGGCAAATGTGGAGATGATGCCCGTTGCAGCGGTTATTCTTCGGATGACATTGTTTCCGGAGTCTGCAATGTAGAGGTTTCCTATACTGTCCAGGGCCAGTGAGCCGGGCTGGTTGAGTTCCGCGGCGATGGCTGCCTTGGCGTCGCCGCTATAGCCCGGGGTACCAGTGCCGGCGATGGTGGTTACTACTCCCGTGGCCGCCGTCACTTTGCGCACCCGGTTATTCCCTCTGTCTGCGATATACAGATTTCCGGCGCTGTCGACCACCGACTTGGAGGGAGAATTCAGGTCGGCCAGGGTCGCCTGGCCGCCATCGCCTGTGTACCCGCTTGCCCCGTCGCCCGCAACCGTGTAGATATACGGGGTCGTGACACCCTGAATTAAATACTCCGAGGTCGCTTCCAGGCTAAAGGAGTAGTTGGGTGCGATCGCCTGAGCAACGAGCGTTTCCGCCAAAGGAATGGTGATGGTGAGAGGCGTGGGGCCATGCAGGGAGGCAGTCGTTATAAATGAGCCATTGGTTGAGTAGTAGATTGCTGCGCCCGGGGTCGCATCCGTAATCGTTACGGTTTGGGTGCCCACGTATATTCCGGAAGCTAGCGAGATGACAGGGGTTGCCGCGGGCGGCAGGTTGATGGTGTAGGTGGCTGCCGCAATAGCGCTTTGCGCGTAGCCCGTGCCCACGGCGACTGCGTTGATCGTCTCATTGGACGAGACCGGGATTGGAGTGTGGGCGTAAGTCATCGTGGTAGGCGAATCCGGTGGAATAGTTCCGTCGGTCGTATAAAAGATGGTCGCGCCTGGGGTCGCATCACTGATTGAGACGGTCTGTGCGGAGGTGTAGCTGCCTGCACCGGGAGTGATGGTGGGCGCCGGTGTCGGCTCCTGAAGCAAGACAGTACCGGAGATGCTCGACTGGAAGTTAGTGTCGCCTGCATAGCTCGCGACTACCAGGTGCTGCCCCAGCCCGGTGGGAGCGATTCCGCTCGCGATAGCGGTCTGCGCGAATTCTGTCAAAAGAATGGCGACGGCACCCGCTCCGCCATTATTGGGAAGGGCAACGGCAATGTCGGGCTTACCGTCTCCATTAAAGTCTCCCGTCGCCACGGATAGGGGCTCGACTCCGGGCATTATATTCACCGGCGCTGCAAAAGTCCCGTCCCCATTGCCCAGGAGGACAGAGACCAGATCTACGTTATATTCAGCGATCGCCAGGTCTGCTTTGCCGTCATTGTTGAAGTCCGCAATGGCTATCGACGCTGGCGAGGTTCCCAAAGACGGACTGGCGGCTGTCGTAAAGGTTCCATCTCCATTGCCGAGCAGGATGGTGAGGGTTGTACCACCTGCGTTTGCTACTGCGAGGTCCACTTTGCCGTTCCCCGTAAAGTCTCCAGCCACGATCGCCTCAGGAGTAGCGCCGGTTTGGGGGCTCGTCGCCACAGGAGTAAAGTCGCCCTTGCCGTCACCCAGCAGGATGGTTACAGTATCCGATTCTTGATTTGCCACAGCAAGGTCGAGATTGCCATCTCCGTTGAAGTCGGCGACCGCAATGGCTGCGGGAGAACTGCCGGTGGGTGGGCTTGATGCTGTCTTGATGAAAGTACCGTCTCCATTGCCAAGCAACACGGTGAGGGCACTGGCGGCCCCATTGGCTATGACCAGATCGGGGATACCGTCCCCATTGAGGTCGCCCACAGCAACGGCCGCAAGCCAGTTGCCTTTGAGTGGGCTTGGACCGGCTGTAAATGTACCGTCGCCGTTACCAAGCAGGATCTCCAGGGCCTGGGTATTGCTTTCAGCCAACACCAAATCAGGAATCCCGTCTCCGTTCAAGTCTGCGACCAAAATTGGGCCGCCGCCGATGGTCAACCTCGGCGCAGCGGTAAACGTGCCGTCTCCGTTGCCGAGTAGAATCGTGACGGTATTGTCGTTGGCATTGGAAACAGTCGTATCCGGAATCCCGTCCCGGTTGAAGTCTCCCACAGCGACATAACTGGGGAAGCTTCCTGTTGCTGCAGCCTGCGATATTGCCCAGCCAAGCTGCGGGTTTCCAGTTGCCAGCGTCGCAGTGCCCAGAACCGCATTTCCGTTGCTCCTATCCAGGAACGAAACCGTTCCAGACGGCGCAGCAGTTCCTCCTGATCCTGTGACCATTGCCGTCAGTGTGTAGCTGTCCCAGTTTCCGCTTTTATTGATGGCCGTGGTACTGGAGAAGTTGCCGGCGGGCGCTGTGACTATCAGAGTCGAAGCAACCGAAGAACTCTTGGCCCCCCCGCTTGTTCCAAGATATTCAGCCTTGTAGCTATGGCTGCCGACGCCGGGGCGAAACTCGAATACCGCCGTTCCATTGGCTGTCAATTGTGTCGTGCCAAGCAGGTGTATGTCGATGCAATGCGCTGCGCTTGCGTCACAAAAGTTCACCTGCCCGGTTACAGGAACGGAACCCGCCAAGACTGTTGCGGTAAGCGCAACTGTGGTTCCCGATGCTACAGAAGTGACAGGGCTTCCGGCAGCCGCGATAGCCAAGGTTGTCGCGGTTGGGAGCGCCGCGCCGGAGATTATCTGCTGGGTAAACGCTGCCGCAGTACTTGCATTGAATTCCGCGGTTGATGTGGGGGAAAACGCCGCGGTGATGCTGTGCGTACCTGCTGCCAATGTGCTGGTTGAGAACGTGGCCTGGGATGCGGTCACCGTTACCGGGGCCCCCACGGATGATCCGTCAATGGTGAACTGAACGGTGCCAACGGGCGTGTTCGGGCCCAAGGCCTGAACTACGCTTGCCGTGATAGTGATGTTTTGCCCCACCTGCGACGGGGAAAGCGAGGAACGCAGGGTTGTCGTCGTCTGAATTGGACCGCCAATCCCGTTGAGAGCAATGCTCTGCCTGGCATAGCTGGGAGCCGACGCATTCTGCTCATTGTCAGTCAGGGTGAGGGAGCCAGTGATTTGTCCGGATGCAGCGGGCGCAAAACTGATTGAAAGCAGGCAATTCCCACCAGGCACAACTGTTCCCTCGGCGGTTGAAGTCGAAGTTTCCAACGGGCATGCCGACGCTTCAGTGGTGTTGAGTGAGAAGTTTGCCGAGACGCTGGGGTTGTTGCCGCTTGAGGGCATGGGGAGGGTCAAGACCGCGTTGCCATCATTCCACAGAGTTACTGTTTGGGGGCTGTCACTGCTGATAGTGCCTTTGTCTGTCGGGTCGAAGGTCAAGGTGGGCGGATCGCTGAAATCCTCCTTGAATACTGCGCCGTTCCCGGGGCCTCCGGCGTAAACGTTCCCGCTTGCGTCCACCGCGAGAGCCTCAGGATATCCCAGACCCGAGGTGGGAACTGTCGAAGCGGTGTAGCCGCTGGATGAGGGCGTTTCTTTCAACACTGAGTCGGTTGAGCTATAAGCGATGTAAACACTTCCTGCTGCATCCACCGCAAGCCCCAGCGCAAGCAGGTTGCTGACCACGACGCTTTGCAGATAATTTCCAGCGGTCAGCGTTTCCTTCAAGACGCGGGGGGCGACACCGTTGGTGCCATCGGCAATATAGACATTGCCTGCTCCATCCAATGCCACGCACCACGGAGCATTTAGCCCGTTATTCGTCGCATTTGCGATCACGGACTGTGCATAGCCGTTGGCAGTGAGCGTCTCTTTCAGGATCTGGCTATTGAAGTAATCAACGATGTAGAAGTTGCCGGCTGCATCAACAGCCACTCCAGGTGGGTTTGAAATGCCGTTGGTCGCACTTGCGACGATCGACTGGGTGTAAGAACCTCCGGAGAGCGTTTCTTTCAAGACGTTGCCGTCTCCGTAATTTGCAATATAGACGTTCCCGGCTCCATCCACCGCGAGGCCTTCCGGGTTTGAGATTCCATTGTTGGCACTGTTCGCGATAACAGTCTGAGTGTAGCCTCTCACGGATGGTGTTTCTTTATAGACCTGATTGCTCGCGGGGTCTGCGATAAACAGGTTGCCGCTGGCATCGACCGCCGCGGCAACGGCATACCCGACGCCGGTTGCCACCGTGCTCTGCGCACTGTGGTAAAAATCAACCAGCGGGCCTGTACCCGCGGCGCTTACGAACACAGTGGCCTGCAAAACCGGGGTCGGCATGGTGTTGTCGTAGAGCGTGATCGCGCCCATTCTCAAACCTGGCGTGATGGGCTTGAAGATGTACTTAACCGTGCAGGTTTGTCCAGCCGTGTATGCGGTTCCTGCTGCGCAGGTTCCACCTGAAACGAAAGTGAAGTCAAGGTTAGGGGCGCCTTGAGTGACCACGGAGATAGAGCCGAGGGTAAAGCCACTGGACACGGAAACTGTTGCGGTCTGGGGTGCGCTGGCCGTTCCAACCGGTTCCGTCTGTGCGCTTGCAACGGCGCCGAAGGCAGCAGCGAATGTTGCCACTATTATCGGGGCCGCTAACCACTTCTTGAAGGCAGAACGCTTGAATTTAGAGATCAGCGCGCAGTCCACGAAGTCCCTTGGGAACGTCGGTGCCGTCAGGACGGAAAGAACTCCGAAAAGCGTCGAAAGGTTGTGAATGAATGAATGCGGCATAGTCCTCTTTCCCCTTAAAAGGCCCTTTTTATTCTCAAAGCGGAAGAACATCCAACGCGGTGAATGTCCTTTCAAGCTGCCATCGGCATCCGGAGCATCTCAATGGAGCGGTCTCTGTGATTCGCTGCAGAAATCGGCACAAGTTACTCAGGAGTCGCAAATGACTCTATGGCCCAGAAAACTTAGGGGGGAGGAATCGCATAAATACTATGACTAATCACTCCAAGTTAGCAAGGCAAACCACAATCAATCCGGCGATGGAGATGTCTTAGGGGGGGAAAGGAACTGCTGATGTCAGGCGAGCCGCAGCAGCACTCAGAGGAAATACGGAAGTCCGGTTGAATCAAAGGTCGATGAGATTCCAATCTGCCAGATTCTCTTGAGCACACATGGCCCTATTCGGCTTTGTTCGGTTCGGGCATGATGTCAGCATCGACACGCATTTACTGACCCGAAGCCAGATCGAAGACATTCTATCGAGGTTTGTTCTGGCAATTTCGTGTGAAGTGAGTAGGACCTTCGCAGTGGTTTGGAGCGGAGCATGGGCGGCATGGCTAACCCCAGATGGCTGGTAAGTTGCTAAGCGATCTGGACCATTGAACCCGAGTGCAGAAACTCGGACAGGGAATTGACACTGCACATCCACCAAGTCAGTGATCTCTTCCATTCTCCCTGGTCTGAGGGTTTCCTTTCGACGTGATTTTCTTATGGCGCGCATGCGTGGCCTTTGCGACGCTTCTATCCGGAACGGCTGGTGGAGTCGCCGGATACATATAAGTATTAGTGACCCGCGAATCCAGACAAGCGAGCGGTGTGACACTTATATTGGGCAGGTTATGGAAAGGACAGAACTGGAGTCGCAAGTCACCACGCCGCCGGTATTGCCGGCAGCCTTGGCGTCTTCGATGTCGGCGCTTGAGTTTACAAGCAGCAGTATGCCGGGCCCATCATCGGAGGAAACATTGCCTCTGCGCAGGTGAGCTTCCGCGTTGCCATCCGCCACGACACCTGCGCTCCGAAAATCGCTCGTGCTGAGGCAACGCGTATCCGGGCCGGACGATCCCGCAACCCTGTCGCTGCTCAATACCCTCGCAGTTGTTGTCGAGGGCGAGGGCCGCATTCCTGAAGCCAAAGTTCTATTTCGCCAGAGCCTTGCATCTCTGAATCGAGTCCTGGAAGCAGACCACCCGAAGACGCTCGCCACATACTCCAATCTCGGCCGGATCGCTGTTGAGCAGAAGAATCTTGCCGAAGCCGAGCAAGTCTTTCGCATAGCAATCGAGAAATGCAGCAAAACACAGGCGCCTGAGTTTCCGACGTCCCTCGCAATCAAGGAAAACCTGGGCAGCATTCTGGGCATGGAAAAGAAGCTGCCCGAATCGGAAAAGGTGTTGCGCGACCCGCTCGGCATTGAGTTGCGCAAGGGGGGACCGGACGCGCCGATCACATTCCATGTGGAGGAAGACCTCGCACTTACTATGGCCAAGGCAGGCTCTGCTGCGGAGGCCGAGAGTCTGTACAGAAGAGCAGTCGAGGGTGCCACGCGATCAGAAGGGCCGGAAGTTGCGGACGCGCTCTACAACTATGCTGACGGAATGGCCATTCTAGGGCGACGAGAAGCTGCCTTCCAGCGCCTCCAGGAGGCGCTGGATCATGGGTTCTCGAATGCCGACCAATTTGCGGCCGAAGCCGATTTTCAGTCACTGCACTCGGACCCACATTTTGAGAACCTGGTTTCAATGGCACGCAAAGCTGCGGCAAGCCACCCATAGCTTGCCTTCCCTGTGCTCGAAAGACTACCGATCAATTGAAAGCTTCCGATTCTGCAGAAAACTCTAAATCAATACCAGCGCAGCCGACATGGAACGGGGGTTACACCCGGTTGGACTGGAACGGCGTGATACTTACCATCCGATGAGGCGCGAGGATCCCTTCCACGGACCGAGTAAGCCAAAGGCATCCGGGCTTATCAATCCCATCGCCTTCGTCGTATCCGCAATCGCATCAATCTGGCATACTGCTCCCGGGTCAGGTTTAAGAACGCCGCGCTGAGCCTGGCTCGATCGACATTTCAAGAGCAAGCCGGTTTGCAAGGGCAGGTGCGGATCCACGCCCATCTTCGCGGCCTGAACCGCGTTTCGGGTTCCAGCGAGTAATGGCTCGTCTCGCCTCTGCCCTCCGCAACGAAGTGATAGACAGCCGCGAGCCCCAACCGGGCGGCGAGGGGAGTTGGGCAACGACCTCTCAAGCCCAACAAGGCAAGCAAGCCGAGTCTCTGCGACCGCGGAGAAGATGGGTACCACGTTCGGTGTATCGTTTGTTTCGCTCAGCCGCGAATAGAATCTGTCTACCTGGTCCGGACAAGCGAGGGTTTGCGTGGACCGCGGTATGCATTTCTTTGCACATTCAGCACCAGCAGGTTCGACTATGCTGCAACGCGCTGGTGTTGGCATCAAAGAGAAGATTCGGTTAGGTTTGCAACGAACCTGCAGGCGGGACTGGCGGCGCGATTTGGCTCGGGATGATTTGGGATTGATTCCAGTGCGCTTTGCGGCTCTGATGACGGCGCCAGCGGGGTGATTCTTCGGACCGGGAGGGATCGCTGGACGGGTAATGGGCTCATGGTGCTGCGGGTAGGGTTTGCTGGCACTCCAATTGCAAGGGTATCAGGTGGGGCAGTGGGCAGGCCATTGGACCCCCTTACCTGACTTTCGTTGTTTGTTCGCCAAATCGGGCCAGGGTCGATGAAGTCTTGAAAGCGATTGGCGTTCGTCTGGCGCGGATTTGTGGATTTCCACAGTGACCAATTGTGAGTCACAATCGCGGAGCGTTGCCTGAATTCGGTTGCGTATGAGTCGGATGTATTGGACGGTTGAGCAAGGCGCAGGCCCGGGGTGGCCTCTCTAGCGAAGCTTCCGGATGGTGGGCAAAGGGTGCCCTGGCTGCTTTTGGACGTTAAGCTCTCACAGAAAAACTGCAATGCTGATCATTATCTCCCTCCAGTTCGCAGTCATCGTCAGCATGGTCCTGGCCAGCCGCCGGGGGCTGGAAAACACGCTTCCGGTTTTCGCTTTCTGGGTTGTGTTGATGCCGCTGGAGTCCAGGCTGGTGGTTCCCGGCATAGGCGACTTCAATACGATGCGGGTGGCTTTGCTGACGCTGCTGATCCTGTATCTGCGCAATAAAGGAGAGCGCACCGAGAAGCCGATTCCGCTGAAGTCCCTGATGATGCTGCATGTTTCGTGGGCGCTTTTGTCGACGCTCTACTCGCTCTCAGTGGTTACCAGCATCAAACAGCTTGTCTCTCAGGTGGTGGAGTATTACCTTCTGTACTTCCTCTTCATCCGGATCATCACCAGGCTGGAAACGCTGTACAAGGTCGTCTATGCGATGGCGATTGCCATGACGGTCTGCTCCAGTTTCTCCCTGCTGGAGGCGTACGCGAACTGGAGCATACTCAGAATCTTCCCGGCCAACCTTTGGATCACTTACAACGGGGGCCTCGATCCGCTCTACATCGAGTGGGGCAGAGGGCTTCGAGTGAGGTCGACGTTCCCGCATCCGATCTTGTTTGGCGACGCACTGGCGATGTGCATCCCGCTGACGCTCTATCTGCTGAGTGTCTGGAAGGTAAAGTGGCAGCGCAACGTGCTGTGGCTCTCGCTGGCGCTGATGTTCTGGGCCATCTACAAGACATCCAGCCGGGGCCCGTGGATTGCGACGGGATTATGTTCCTTCCTGCTGTTTTTTCTGATCAACAGCCGGATCAGGAAGTATCTGACGGTATTTGCGATTGCCGGCCTAATAGTGGTGGTCTCGCGACCGGGAATTCAGCAGACCATCGAAGGACTGTATGATTCGACCACCGATTCAGCGAGCCCGGTGGGAGCGTCGTACCTTTACCGGGACGCGCTGATGCAGGCAATCAAACTTGCTGTAGCTCATGACACAACCAGAACTCTGTTGGGGTATGGGCTGGGAACGTTCCGCGAGATTGGATTGGATATCACGTTTCTGGACGTCACCCAGCGCTGGTATACGTGTGATGACAACTGGGCGGCATTTCTCTATGAGACGGGATACGTAGGGCTGCTGATTATCGGAGTTCTGCTGGCGAGCCCGCTGTGGATTGCATTTCGAAGTTATCGGCAGTTGCCGAAGCCGGAGAACCAATTGAGCGGGGTGCTGCTGATCGCACTGCTCGGCTTTGGCTTTCTGTTGATGAGCGTAGCCGGATACAGTTGGGGTCAACAGGGATACATGGCATGGATACTGATCTCGCTGGTAGTTTGCCATTCAACACTCGGGGAGCAGAAAGCGGCGCCCGTGGAAGTAATCGACGAAGAAACGCGAGGAGTAGAAGAATATGATCTCAGCGTCGCATGAACGCCTATTGGCGGATGGGCCGGTAATGGATGCCCCGCCGGCGCGCGAAAACTCGCGTGGACTGCGGGTTTGCATGTTGGCGTACGCATTCTATGAGAGCGATACGCGCATTCTGCAGTATGCCTCCGCTCTTGCCGAGCGGGGAGATACGGTGGATGTGATTGCGTTGCGGCGCAGCGATTCCGTTCCCGAGTTCGAAGTGTTGAATGGAGTGAACGTCTACCGGATTCAATCGCGCATGGTAAATGAAAAAGGACTGTTTGCGTACGCGAGCCGGATCATGCGCTTCCTGTTTCGATCGATGTGGTTCCTTCACCGGCAGAGCGCGAAGCATACCTATGATGCGGTGCATGTTCACAACGTTCCGGACTTTCTGGTGTTTGCTGCGCTGTCGCCGAGGCTGAAGGGCGTGCCGGTCATCCTGGATATTCACGATCTGCTGCCCGAGTTCTACGCATCGAAATTCAAGATCAGCCACACGTCCCTGTTGTTCAAGCTGCTGGTGTTTACCGAGCGGTGTTCGGCGGCATTTGCAAGCCACGTGATCATCGCCAATCACTTGTGGCGGGACCGGCTGGTGGCGCGATCGTCACCTCCGGAAAAGTGCAGCGTGGTGAGGAACCGGCCGGACCTGAGTATTTTTACCAGGCAGCCAGGACGGATCAAGCGTCAGAATAGCCCTTTCCTGTTGATATATCCGGGATCGCTGAACTGGCACCAGGGGCTGGATATAGCCATCCGGGCATTTGCCGGCATTGAGAAAGAGATGGGCGGCGCTGAATTTCATATCTATGGCGAGGGATCTGCGAAGGCTTCGCTGATGGAGTTGGCGGGTGAACTCAAGCAGGAACATCGGATCATCTTTCATGACTTTTTGCCCAGCAACGAGATAGCTCAGGAGATGGCAATGGCCGATCTGGCCATTGAGCCAAAGCGGACAAAGTCCGGGTTCAGCAACGAGGCTCTGAGCACAAAGATCATGGAGTTCATGTCGCTTGGAGTTCCGGTGATCGCATGCAGGACGAGGATTCACGCATATTACTACGACGATTCGATCATTCAGTACTACGAGAACGACGATGAGAACGAACTCGCACAACTGATGGTCCAGCTGCGGAACGACCCCGGCCTGCGAGCGAGACTGATTGAGAATGCAAAGAAATATGTGGCGGAAAATACCTGGAACGCCCGCAAGCATGAGTATCTGGAACTGGTGGATACTCTAATGCAAGCGAAGTTGACGAGGACTGTGACGGCATGAATATCTCAAAGATAAAATACATCATCGTTACACCCGCTCGGGATGAAGAGGCTTATCTCGAAAGAACCATCGCATCGGTGGCGAGCCAGACCATCCTGCCGCTGCAGTGGATTATCGTGAACGACGGGTCGACGGATCGCACCGGGGAGATCATGGATCGGTACGCGGCGAGGTATTCATGGATCACCGCGAGGCATCGACCGAATCGCGGATTTCGCGAGGCCGGCGGGGGCGTGATTGCCACCTTCTACGACGGGTATGAGCAGATCCGTTACCAGGAGTGGGATTTCCTGATCAAGCTGGATGCGGACCTCAGCTTCTCGGCAGACTACTTTGAACTCTGCTTTGCGGAGTTTGCCAAGGACAGCCGCCTGGGCATCGGCGGGGGCGGCATTTATCACGAGGAGAATGGCGAGCTGAAGCTGGAGAAGAACCCGGAGTTCCATGTTCGCGGGGCAACGAAGATTTACAAAAGAGAGTGTTGGGAAGCTCTCGGAGGACTGCTGCGCGCGCCCGGATGGGACACGGTGGACGAGTTGAAGGCCAACATGCTGGGTTGGAGGACGCGCACGTTTCCCAAGTTGCGCCTGTCGCACTATCGGTTCACCGGAGCGGCGGATGGAGCGTGGAAGGACTGCATCAAGAATGGGCGCGCGAACTACATTACGGGGTACCATCCACTGTTCATGCTGCTGAAATGCATTCGGCGCGTGGCCAGGAAACCCTATCTTGTTGGTTCGGCGGGGCTCTTCTGGGGCTTTGTGAGCAGCCATTGGCGGCGCACACCCCGGGTGCAGGACCGGGAGTTGATCCGGTACACTCAAACACAGCAGATGCGAAAGATGCTGATGCTAGACAGTATCTGGAAGTAACTTGGTGGGAGTGTATTGTGAGATCGCTAAGTTATTTGCAGGTTCATGGAGAGGGTACCCGAACGATGAAGGGTGACGAGAGCGGCGAATGCGAAGTGGAAGCTTTGGTGGTGCCTCGAAGCGGGGACAAGAGCGACCAGGTTCGCGACGTCTTTGAAGATACTCCGCGGTATTTGAAGAGCAGGCGGGTGGATATCCGCTGCCGCATTGATGTTGTGAAGGGATATGCGTCGACGCTCGACGCGAAGCGAATGCTCGATATCGGGTGTGGGGATGGCACTATATCGCTGCAACTGGTGACGAAGTCTTCCCGGCTGACTTTGATGGATCTTTCGTCGAGCATGATCGCGACGGCCCGGGAAAACATTCCCAAGGGGCTTGAGGACATGGTTGAACTGCGCAACGAGAATTTTGCAACGGCGTCCTTTGATTCTGAGCAATTCGATCTGATCGTTTCGGTAGGCGTGATGGCGCATGTGGAATCGCCGGACGCATTTCTTAGTAAAATAAAGAGCCTGCTTCGCCCCGGAGGCAGCCTGATTCTCGAATTCACGGATGCCTTTCACGTCGTGGGCAGAGTTGGCCGCTTCTGGAGCTGGCTGAGAGAGCTGTTGGCTCCCGCGAAATATAGGACGAATAAGTTGTCATTTGCCGAGGTGGCGCGGCTTTTCGATCGTCATAATCTTAAACTGGTTTCCACTTACCGCTATTCGCGTGTGCCGCTGCCGATGTTCAACAAGTTTGTAAGTCACGATGCGGAGTACAGGCTGGTCAAAAGATTTTTTGGCAGATGTATGGCTAATCGCAATGCATGGCTTGGCAACGAGTATATCTGCCTGCTCACCACCGAGTAGTTGCAGCGACGAGTTGCTCAAGTGAAATCCGTTCTGTCTAGTGGCAATTAAGGAATACATACTTGCCGGAGAGTAGCAATTCAATGACTGTGTATCCTCTGGATCCGTTGACCGACGCACGTTGGCCGCGCCTTCTTTCCGAGCACCCAGATGCCTCTGTTTTTCATACCAGGGAATGGCTGGAGGCAATCCGCCGAACCTATGGATACGAACCAGTTGCATTTACGACTTCAGCGGGAGGAGAACTCTCCAACGCGCTGGTGTTTTGCCGAATCAGCAGTTGGCTGACGGGCAGGAGACTGGTGTCGCTTCCGTTTTCAGATCACTGCCAGCCGTTGGCTGCGGGTGCGGACCTTCAACAGATCCTCAAATACTTGAACGAGCAGCGCGCAGAGCATCTGAAGTACATTGAGATCAGGCCAGTGGAAGAGTGCGGCCTGGGCGAAGCAGATACAGAATTTGTCAAGTCGAGCACAACTAGTTTTCAAAGAATTGATCTGCGGCCCGAGTTGAAGGCGCTGTACAGCGGACTCCATGAAAGCTGCATACGCCGCAAGATCAAGAAGGCAGAAAAAGAGAAGCTGGTTTACGAATCGGGCCGGTCAGCGGAGTTGCTACAGAAGTTTCGCCATCTGCTGTTCCTCACGCGCCGGCGCCACAAGTTGCCGCCACAGCCGGCGGCCTGGTTTCAAAACATTGCCGAATGCCTTGGCGACATGGCGACGATTCACATGGTGTCAAAGGACGGCCAACCGGCGGCGAGTATCGTGACGCTGATGTACAAGAAGACACTGGTGTACAAATACGGCTGCTCCGATGGTCAATTCAACAATGCGGGCGGTACGCCATTTCTGTTCTGGCAGGCAATTCAACAGGCCAAAGCGGCAGGCATAGAGCAGTTCGATCTGGGCCGGTCCGACTTTGAAGACGAGGGGCTGATTACTTTCAAGCAGCATCTGGGTGCGGTTTCATCGGAGCTTGCGTATTACCGGAATCCCGGCGTTGAAGGGCGGAAGGGGTCCTCGAAGCCTGTGCAGTTGGCGCGGTCGTGGGCTCGGGAAGCCCTTGTCCGACTTCCGGATTCAGTTTTGGGCGGTGTTGGCCAGGTCCTCTACCGCCATGTTGGCTAACTGGAACGAAAGCATTTTATTTCGCCTCGAATACTATGAATAGAGCATTCCTCGAGTATTACCACTGCCCTGAAAAATTCGCAGACTTCCGGCTTGATCCGCAACGACAGGATGGAGCTGAGCCGGGCTATTTCAGTTTTGGACCGGGCAATATCCTGCATGGAAAAGTGGGGTCCGAGGGGCGCGAATCGGCTGCGGGCTTGCTTGCCGATGCGGCAACCCGGGTGAGAATTGAGGGCCGTGCCTGCATACTTCCCTTCGATCCTACGGAGGTAGCCAACAATCTTCGCCTCGAACGTTACATGGACCGGGCCGCGAAGCCGGTTTGGAAGAGGGCCGTGCGTGGACTCTACTACGCGCTTCGTCCGGCATTTCCTGTGTCGTTCCGGCGCCATCTGCAAAAGGCCTGGTTGAAGGGCTGGGATAAGACTCCGTTTCCCCGGTGGCCGGTGGACCGGAGCGTGGACCAGATGTTTGCAACGCTGATGCGTTTCGCGTTGCAGGCTTCCGGCGAGGCGAGAATCCCTTTCATCTGGTTCTGGCCGGAGGGGAAGTCAAGTTGCGCTGTGATGACGCACGATGTTGAAACGGATGCGGGGCGGAGGTTTGCAGGTGCCCTGATGGATATCAACGATTCGTACGGGATCAAGAGTTCCTTTCAACTTATTCCCGACGCGAGATACGTCGTGAGTGACGATGACCTGGCGGCAATCAAGGGGCGAGGCTTTGAGGCGAACGTACACGACCTGAAACATGACGGGCATCTCTATGACAGTCACGAGAAGTTTGAGGAGTCGGCGGCAAGGATCAATCAGTTTGGCGAGCGATTCGGAAGCAAGGGGTTTCGGTCGGCGGTACTTTATCGCAACCAGGAATGGTTTGGCGCCCTCAAGTTTTCCTATGACATGTCGGTGCCGAACGTGGCGCATCTCGACCCACAGCGCGGCGGCTGCTGCACGGTGATGCCGTACTTTGTGGGGGATCTGCTGGAGATCCCGGTCACTGCGACGCAGGATTACACGCTGTTCCATGTTCTAGGCACCCATTTGCATGACTTGTGGCAGAAGCAGATCAGCCAGATCATGGAGCAGCATGGACTTATCAGCTTCATTGTCCATCCGGACTACCTGGACACGGAGGACGCACTCAAAAGCTACAAGGCCCTGCTGGCGCACCTGTCCGAGCTGCGGGCGCAAGCTGCGGTGTGGATTGCGCTACCTGGGGAAGTGGATACATGGTGGCGGCACAGGAGCGAGATGAAACTGGTTGCAGAAGGTGCGGGCTGGCGGGTTGAAGGCCCGGAAGCGGAGCGGGCGACAGTTGCTTATGCGACGCTCAAGGACGACAAACTGGCTTATCAGTTCGTTTAACTCTATGAACCCATTCAATCCTTTCAAAATCGCGGCCATTGCAATGCGGACCTTCGTTGTGACGCTTCTGTTTTGCGTCGCATGGCTGAACGGCTTTGCGACGAACGTTGTTGTTCTCGATAAGTCTTCGGGTCATTCCCCCGCGCGGCAACAGGTGGAGGAAGCGGCGAACTTCTATGGCCTGAGCATGGACGTAAAAGTCCAGGGCAGCGGGGATGACAGCGTGTATCTCGGCGCTATCGGAGATTCGCGGACGCTCGCGGTTGTCGTCACGGCCGATGCGCTTCCTGAAGTGGACCAGAAGAAGCTGCTGGCGGCGATGCGACGTGGCGATGGACAGATTCCTCTTCTGATTGTGGGCATCAATGAACGCACAAGCTCGGAGCTTCTGCGGCAATGGTCATCGGGCTCGATTACGGGTTGCCAGATCTCGAAGGTGCAGGAGGGAAGTGACTGGTTCATCTTTGCCAAGGGGAGTGAGGTTACGCGCGAACTTGGGGGCAGCAGGCTGCCTTCGAGCAAGGCGGATGTGCCGTATCTCTCGCTGAATGGCGGCAGTGCGAAGTGGCTGATTGAAGCACAGTCTGGCGGCACTGGATTGCCGGTTTTTGCGCAGGCTGCTGTTGGCGGGCAGCAAGTGTTTTTCGCGACGCAGATTCAATCACCCGAGATTCCCGTTACGCCCGATCCGTATCGGCAACAGGCGATCTTCGCGTCTCTGGCTTCGCCGATGCTGTTCCTCCATTACGCGGCTGGAGACCATGCCTGGCACAGTCCGGGCGCATACGCCAACTTCACGATCGACGACCTGTGGCTGCGCGAGCCGTATGGCCATGTGAACTACGAGGAACTGCTGCAGCAGGCGCAATTGCACAATTTCCACGTGACGATTGCGTTCATCCCGTGGAACTTCGATCGAAGCCAGGCAAAGGTGGTTTCGCTGTTTCGAGAGCATCCCGATCGGCTCTCTATTTGCATTCACGGAAACAACCACATCCATCAGGAGTTTGGGCCGCTCGACACACACCCGCTGGATAAGCAAACGGAAGACATGAAACAGGCTCTGGCCCGCATGGCGAAGTTCAGCGACCTGACGGGTATTCCCCACGATGACGTGATGGTGTTTCCGCATTCGATCGCTCCAGAGGCGACGTTCTCTCAAATGAAGCGGTATAACTTTCTGGCAACGGCCAACTCGCTCAACGTGCCGTCGGATGCGACGACCCAGCGGGGGGCAGATTTTGCGTTGCGAACTGCTACCTTGCAATTCGGGGATTTCCCGAGCCTCCGCCGCTATTCTGCCGAGACGGACATACCTGAGCCGCAGCTTGCGATCGACGCGTTTCTCGGCAATCCAATGCTTTTCTACGGGCATGAGAGCTTTTTCGCGGAGGGGATCGATGCCTTCAACAAGACCTCAGACACGGTGAACCGGCTGCAGCCGGCGACGCAATGGCGAGGGCTTGGCGAAATCGCCCGCCATCTTTATATCGAGCGGCTGCGTGATGACGGGGACTTTGACATACGCGCCTATTCGGGAACGATTCAGGTCACGAACAACCTGGAACGGAATGCGAGTTTCCATGTCGAAAAAGACGAGGATTTCAGGGAACCGCTGACGGTGGTCGTGGATGGGCAGCCGTATCCATATGAGAGGTCGGGCTCGCAGCTGGAGTTGAAGGTCCCGATTCCGCATGGGGCCAGCAGGGAGATTGCGATCCGGTACGCCAACGATCTGAATCTGGCGACGGAGGATATCTCCAAGAAATCGTTGATCGCCACTGCGATTCGGCGGCTTTCGGATTTCCGGGACAACGGAGTCTCAAATACGGAACTCGGTCGCCGGTTTATACGGTCCTATGCCCAAAATGGTCGAGCGTGGAACTTAACATTTGGGGCCTCGGCTGCTCTCTTGGTATTGGTGATAGTGTTCTGGTGGGTGCAGCGGGCAAGGAAGCGGTCGGACGGCGCAACGCGAGTGTAGCCGGTTTCGCTTGAAGTTTGGGAAAACCTGGGCCAGCGGCATCATTTGTATCCAATGAGGATAATCACTGGTTGACCATTTGTAGGTTATTTGTCTTAGGCACTAAGTTGAACTAACTAGAATTCGATTCATTACTTTGGTGTTACAAGCGTAACTTTGTTGTTTTACGGAGGTACTCATGTGTGATACTGGAAGTGCATTCATCCACAGCTTAAGGAGTTCCGAACGTAATCCTTACGGGTTGAGAACTGGAACCTGTCAGGGGTGGCTCCACACTATGACGAGCAAGGGGCATCCAAGGATCGCGTGGATTGCGACTATGCGGAAATATCAGATTCTTGTTCTATTTCTATTAGTGGTCACGGCGGTAGAGGCGTTTGGTGCCAGCTTTTATGTTCGCAAGGGTGCGACTGGCGCCAATAACGGAACCAGCTGGACCAACGCCTGGAATGAAGTGAGCCAGATCAACTTCTCCACCGTGTCCTGTGGAGACACAATCTGGTTAGGCGGCGGTGTCACCTACACGACCGAGCTTGTGATCAACAAAACCTGCACGAGCGCGAGCCCGCTGACCATCCAGAGCGTTCTCGCATCAGACGCCGTTCCGACGACGGCGGCCGGCTACACCAGTTCCTTGCTCGGCAAGGTCATTTTGCTGGATCAAGGGGTTGATATTGCTGCAGGGGCTTACATTACTTTCGGCGGGCGGTCCGGAACTCCCGCGGGGAACAACTTCGGGATTTCGATCCAATGCGACAACACTGCGGGCAAAGGCGGGTGCAACGGCATTGGCGGCGCAGACGCAGGGAATCTTTCGAACATCACCGTCAGTTACGTTGAGGTCTTCGGGCCGCCATGCGTAATGACCGAGAACTGCGGGGGCGGCGGCGCCAGCGGGGTAAATGTTGCTCCATCCAACAACACGGTCAACGCGCTCATTCTGGATCACGATTGGATCCATCAATGGGGCGAGGGAGTGCGGACGAGCAATTGGTCGAACTGCATTATTCAGTACACCGACATCGATACGACCCATAACGATGGCCAGCAGCATGAAGATGTGATCTACAACTACGCGCAGACCAATTTCACGATGCGCTTTAACCGCATCTGGAATTCACCGAACGACGGAATATTCTTCGACTTCGGCGGTACGAACGGATTCTATTTCTATGGGAATGTTTACTACCACTCAGGTGGAGAATACATCGTATTCAAGGGCGGTTACACGAATGCGGTGAATATCTACATGTATAACAATGTCTTCGAGGCGGACGGCAATGGGGACTACCCCAACGGGTGGCTGGATTTCACGGGCGCCAGCACCACGAGTGGATCGGTCCAGGACAACGTCTTTGAGAACGTGAATTCGAATGGCGGTGCCAGCGGCAATCCTCCGAATGCGAACTACAACGCCTACAGCGTGAGCAGCTATAACGACGGCGGGAAGAATTCGTTTAACTATGCACCAGGGCTTCAGTTCGTGAACGAGCCCGACGCAGGCAGCCCACTTGCGGCGAATTTTCACCTGACTGCAGTGGGGGCTGCTGCCTTTGCGAAGGGCGCAACTGAATCCGCAACGTACAATCTCGATCCGGATGGAGATGCTCGCGGAACAGGCGGGGTCTGGGATATTGGAGCCTACGAATACATGGGAATGGCGCCGTCCCCTCCAGTGAAACTGACTGGGACCGTGCAATAGGAACAAACGCTGCCTCTGCATACCGATGGGCGCGGGGGCAGCGCTCAGATTCTGGTTCGATATCATCTGGATTCTTCACCTCCCAAGCAGCCAGCCCGGCGCCGGGTGGGTTCATCTCGGGGCCGATATGGATCCAGGTCGAAACGAGTCTAAAGCGAGACAAGAGAGTTTCGACTGTTTGAAAATGTCGCTCCACCGGGCGCGACGTTTCCCTCGACATATCGTAGGCTGATGACTCGAACTGACCCGAAGGGTTATAGTCTTGAGTAATCCATTGGGCGACTCCTTATAACTTCCAGGGTAGACGTGACGGCCGCAACTCCTGCCGGCTTGAGCATTTGAGATCGCGTCCGTCGCATCTCTTCTCCCGTCGCCTCGTGTCGAGAAATGTTTCTTAGCCAGGGATTCACTCCCTTCCCGAAGAGTTTGGGGACCTGTCATGTATGAAGCGGAAGCCAACAGCAGAATAGAGTCCGCCGAGCAGATTCCGCCGGAGGTGCTTGCCTCGTTTGGTGGCTTGACCGGCAAAATCGTGAGCCGTACGGTGTTGCCATGGAGCGAACACTGCACGGAATGCGTCTGGCCTACTTGCTACACGTCGTGCGACCTTTTCAGTGCCCGCGAGGATGGCAGGTGCCGTCGATTCGTAGACGGAATGGTAAGGATCGACTGCCCTGATGCGGTCAACCACTATCTGCTGAAGATTCGATTCAAGCAGTGGGGAAAACTGTGGACGCCGGGCAGTCTGACGCTGCGCTCAGCCAAGCGGGCGGATGCGATAGAGGGCCGGGATTATCGCCTGGGCAAAGTGCTCTACCAGTTGCCGTTGCCGCGGCCGGCCAGGAACCTGATCATTCACAAGCGGTACAGCTTGAAGAAGAGGCTGGCGATCCGGGGAAACGGCAACTCCAACCTTCCAACTTCGTTCCTGCTGGAATGTTTCAATCCAACCGGGCATGCCGTGGATCTTTCCCTGACCATTCGGTCGTTCAACAAGGACAATAAGATTCCTTACCAGAGATTGGTGACTCTGAAGCCTGGATTCCAACGGGTAAGAAGCCCGTTTGAAGAGATTGCTCGCGCAGTCGACTTGGCAACGCCGTTCAATGTCGAACTGATTCCCAATGGCTTTGAGAAAGAAGTTACGCTGTACTTCGGTTTGATGGAGTTTGTGCAAGAGATCAAGGTTCCGGTCGACAAGAGTGGAAAAATCAAGGGCGTCGTCTGGGATCTGGACCATACGTTGTGGGAAGGCATCCTGGTTGAGGATGGAGCATCCAGGCTGAAGCTGAAGCCTGAAATTCGGAACGTCATCGAGGAACTGGATCGTCGCGGCATTCTTCAGTCGATTGCGAGCAAGAACAACTTCGATGAGGCGATCGGCGTCCTGAAGGAAATCGGGTTGGATGAGTACTTTCTGTATCCGCAAGTCTCGTGGGGTCCAAAAGGGGAGGCACTGAAGACGATCGCGCGGCGGTTGAATATCGGGATAGATTCGCTGCTTTTTGTCGACGACCAGGAATTCGAACGCAAGCAGGTCGAGGCATCCTGTTCCGGGGTGAGAACGCTGGATGCGAGCAAGTATCTGGAAATCCTGGAGATGAAGGAGTGCCAGGTTCCGGTGACCGCTGAAAGCAAGAGCCGGAGGAAGATGTACCAGGTGGACCAGGAAAGGCAGGAGATTCAAGAGGGGTTCAAAGACGATTACAAGGCATTCCTGAGGCACTGCAATATCAGGCTGAGCGTCTCGCCAATGTCCGAGGATAACCTGGCGAGGGTTCACGAACTCACGCAGCGAACGAACCAGATGAATTTCTCGGGAACCCGGTACGACCGCGCGTCATTGACCAAGATCATGGAGTCCCCGCACCTGGACACGTATGTTCTCTCATGTGAGGACCGGTTTGGCACCTACGGGATTGTGGGCTTCGGGATCGTCGACAATCGGGAACCACGATTGACGGACCTGATGTTCAGTTGCCGCATTCAGGCCAAGCGGGTGGAACATGCGTTTCTGAGGTCGATCCTCGAGAAGTACATCGCACTGACCGGCAGAGACTTCCACGCGAACTATCGCAAGACAGAGCGCAATGCGCCTTCCGGACAGGTATTTGAAGATATGGGGATGATCGTGGCTGGGATCAAAGACGGAGTTACTTCGCTGACGTTTCCCCGCGGCGGCGTGCTCGCGGATGATGGCATCATCCACATGGAAATGCAAGACACTCAGTCGATTGCAGGCCGGCAATGACGTTGCGATCCCAGCTTGGAGATCTGCGGCGTCAACTGCTTTCCGCAGTGCACCGACGCCCCGTTGCGGTTGGGAAAACCGGCCCGGTAGTTACGTTTTGCTTCGATGACTTTCCGCGTACCGCCTACACAGCTGGGGGCAGTATTCTGAAGAGTTTTGGGGCTCGCGGTACTTACTATGCCGCTTTGGGGCTGATGAACAGCAGCAATCAATTGGGAGATCAACTGAGGATCTCAGACATTGACTCGGTGCTGTTGGATGGACACGAACTCGGGAGCCATACGTTCAGTCACCTTTCGTGCAGGCGCGTTTCCGGGAAAGCTTTCGAGCAGGATGTGCTCCGTGGAAGGGACGAGATTCGTAAGTTGACCGGTTGCGATGCCTGCAATTTCTCCTATCCGTTTGGCCATGTTGGATTGAACCTGAAGAAGAGGCTTGGCACACAGATGATGAGCTGCCGGAGCATTTACGGCGGCATCAACGGACCGGATGCCGATCTGAACCTGCTGCTGGCGAATAGCCTTTACGGGGATATGGATCAGTTTGACCGGGCGGAGCGATTGCTGACGGAGAATGCAGAGCGCCGGGGATGGCTGATCTTTTACACACATGATGTGCGTAAGGATCCTTCTCCATTTGGTTGCACTCCGAGGCTGCTGGAGATGGTTCTGTCGCGAGCCGTAGAGAAGGGATTTCATATCTCGACGGCCCGGGAGGCTGTAGAATCCATGGTGAGCGCATCAGGTTCCCCGTGCGCTTAATCCCTATTCTGGAAAGCCAAAGATGATGGGGCATTCTGTCTCGACGATCGATCCCGGATGTGTGTCCCTTTGAGCGCCGGAATCCAGCGTATACAAAAGCAGCTTGGCCGCCGGTACCGGCAGTTGCGGGATCTCTGGTCATCGGACGGTGCGTCCGGAGTCATCAATCGACTGCGATTGGCTGCCTCAGAATCTCTTCGGCCCAATGAAGTCTCTCTGCCGATCGACAAGCGGGATGTTCTGGCTGCCGACCTGTCGCGGCCACGGCGAGAGAGAGTCCCCAACGTACAGCCAGGGGAATCGATCGTTGTGAACTGGGTGACGATTCCGGCGGGACCGCGGTCGGGCGGTCACACAACGCTGTTTCGCATCATCCGTTATCTTGAGGCGCATGGGTATTCCAACCGGGTGTACTTCTACAACGTGTGGGGTGCGGACCACGACTACTACGCGTCGATCGCCAAGCACTCTTATGGATTTACCGGCCCGGTGCTC
>Ga0302320_10004563_pt1 | contig 31423 bp, 27 predicted proteins | sample Bog_T0_3_FD_202130 | JGI IMG/M metagenome (GOLD analysis project Ga0302320, IMG submission 202130) | Peat permafrost microbial communities from Stordalen Mire near Abisko, Sweden - Bog_T0_3 | ecosystem: Environmental > Terrestrial > Soil > Wetlands > Peat | place: Sweden: Abisko, Stordalen Mire... | reverse complement strand
CGCCTTCGCAGGCAGCAGCGGCAACTTTGGACTGGCCAATAGCGCCACCAAATGCGGCAATGGCCATGGCGAAGCCGGAGGTAATGACAATCCACTTTGCGGTGTCATCTCCCGGGGCTGCCGCGGCATCCGCAGCGAATAGCGGGGCGGCCAACAGAAGGCCCACCAGCGCGGTCGAAAATAACGCGATTTGACGTCTCACTCTCTTCCTCCTTGAGGTTTGCCCCGCAAGCGGAACAAACTTTTTATGAATTTCCGCCAGGAGGTGGTGCTCCGTCACCTCGAACGATCGGAGCTCACACTGGCGGGTACTGCCAGAATGCCATTTGCGCCCAAAACCAGCGCGAAAGAATCTGCCTAGTGTTCCTCAGCCACAGACAAGCTGATGTACACGGCCGGCAGCAGGATGAAAATATAGGCCTGGATGAATGAAACAAACAGGTGCAGCCCCATCATTGCCGCGGGAACGGCTATGGGAACGAAGGCACCAAACACCTGTTCAAGGAGCTTCCCGACAAACATGTTGGCATAAAGCCGGACGCTCAGGGAGAGCATCCGGAAAAGATTGCTGACCACTTCGACAGGGAAAAGGAGGAAACCAATCCACCAGATGGGTCCCCATAACGTCTTCAAATAGCCCAACGGGCCGTGGTGACGGATGCCCTGGTAGTTGTAATAGATAAAAACCGCCACAGCGGATCCCAAGGTCACCTGGATATACCCCGTGGGCGTTTCCAAGGTGGGGACCAAACCAAAGATGTTGGAGATCAGGATAAACAGGCCCAACGAGCCAAGCAGCGGGACAAACCGGTCTGAGTCATGGCCAATAATCTCATGGGCGATGTTCTGCACGAACTCAACCGTCACTTCCATGAGGTGCTGGAATGTTCCGGGCGTTTCCACGGAGAGGCTCGACCGCAGGATCAATGATCCGATAATGATGATCAGAAATACCATGATCTCCATCGCGGTGAAATTGGGGATGGGATACGCCGGATTTGCCGGGGGGACGCCCACAGCCGTCAGTAATGGCGTCACCACCCCTGCCAGCAGTTTATTCAGAATTACTGTGAACCAGATCTCATGTCCCATCGCGGTGAAAATCTCTCCTTAAGGTTACGCCGCCTGCTTGTGAAACAGACCTGCGCCAATCATGAACAAAGACTCAATCAAAACTCCCCCGCCCGGAACCAGCAGGCCGGCGATTACCGGCAGCAGGGGCAGCCAACCACTGAAGTAAAGCAACGCCAGAGCAGCAAAGGCCAGGGGAAATCGAGCCACCATCAAAACGGCAGTGGTAAAGGGCACGTGGGCTGTCTGCGCTTCCATCAGAACATTGCCCGTCTGCCACAACCAGTGGAAGTTCAGCACGCCCAGCGCGGCTCCCACAGCAAACCCGATACCGACCTGCCACCGGCCTTTGGCCAGGATGACAGCCACTCCGACGATGGCCAGCGCCATCATCCAGCGTAACATGCGCGATTCAATTTTCGGAAGGTCCGTCGTCTCCGCGATCACGCTTTTCAACCCGCTTCAGGATCTGGAGGAGCTCAAATACTCCTGCCCCCAGGCCCAGGCCCGATCCAATCAAACTGCCGATGGGCAAGGTTCCCAACCACTTATCCACCAGCCATCCCAGCAGGAAACCACCGCCGATGCAGCCAAACAACACAAACCCGAGGCCGGAGAAGAGGGCCACGTGCTCCCACAAATCGGATTCGTCGCTTCGCTTGGCTGACACCCATACCTCGATCCATTACGGAGAGAATGGCCGGATCGCCTCGCGCGCAATATCTATTATCGGCTGCGGATAAATTCCGATTAGCAGGGTCACGGTCACGGTGACTCCCAAAACCACCCGCAAACCCAAACTGCTGGCATAAGGAATCTCATCCAGCGACTTCTTCATAAACATGACCACTACAATCCGGAAGTAATAGTATAGCGCGACAACGGCATAGACGACACCCAGAACTGCCAGATAATAGTGCCCCGTTTCCACCAGCGAGAGGAAGATAAAGTACTTCGCGATAAAACCCGCCGTGGGGGGAATCCCTGCCAAGGAGAGCAGAAACACCAGCATCAGTAGGGCCAGAGCCGGAGCCCGTGACATCAGGCCGGAAAGGTCATCGATCTCATCGCCAATAATGTCTTTCCTGCGCATCATGATGATGACGCCAAAAGCGCCAAGGTTCATGAAAGCATAAACGATCAGGTAGATGATGATGGCCCGAAGCCCGTTCGCGTCCCCATCCGCGGCTGCCACCAATCCCAGCAACAGGTAACCCACATGCGCGATGGCCGAGTAGCCAAAGAAGCGCTTGATATTATCCTGGGTGATGGCGGCGAGATTGCCCAAAGTCATGGTAGCAATGGCCACACCGATGGTCAAGGCCTGCCACTCCACCCGCAGCGGCCCCAAACCCATGAACAAAATGCGGATGATAAAACCGAAGGAAGCCACCTTGGGCGCCACGGAGATGAATGCCGTGATCGAAGTCGGCGCGCCTTCATACGTGTCAGGCGTCCACTGATGGAAAGGCACGGCGGCAATCTTGAAGTACATTCCCGCCAGCAAGGTTATGAGGGCGATCCAGGAGAGCGGGTCGGTGGCGGGGCGGTCACGCAACCGTTCCGCAATGATGTTCAGCTTTGTTGAACCGCCAATGCCGTAGAGCAGTGACATGCCGTAAAGCAGCAGGCCGGAGGAAAACGCGCCCAGCAGGAAGAACTTTACCGAGGCTTCATTGGAACGCCGGTCTTTCCGCAGGAAGCCGGCAAGCACGTATTCGCAAAGGGCCATCACTTCCAGCGCGACGAAGAGAACAATGAGATCGACCCCCGACACCATGAACATCATGCCCACGGCGGCGAAAAGCAACAGGGCGTAATACTCTCCCTGGTTCGCTTCCTCAATTTCAAGGTACTTCATGGAGATGAGGACCACGAAGGCCGTCGCCAGCAGGATAATCGTCTTGGTAACGACAGCGAAGGAGTCAAAAGCGAAGCAACCGTCAAATCCCAAATAGGCGGCTCCGCCAGTGGAGAAGTGCTTAACCCAGAAAATGCCGAATTGCAGAAGCGCGAAACCAAGCCCAATCAGCGCCAGCACGGCATTGAGGTACTTATCCCGCTTGTCCAGCAGGTAGTCGAACAGCAGAACCGCCAGGCCGAACATCGTCACCAGGATCTCCGGCTTGATGGCCTGGTAATCCAGCGCGTTGAAGAATGCACTCGCCATTAGCGGGTCGCTCCTCCCGCCGGGTTGGTCAGGGTAATGGTGATGGGCGGGCGTGCAGGTAATGCCGGCGCCACACTCGATGATTGAGCCGCGCCAAAAAAGTTCGGATTGAGCTGTTCCACAATGGCATTGACGGGTTTATTCAAGACGTCAAAGAACGGCTTGGGATAAACGCCAATCCAGAATGCCCAGAGAATCAGGGGCACCAGGGTCATAATTTCCCGGAAGCTCAAATCCTTAAGGATCTGGTTCTTGGGATTTTCGCAGGGGCCAAACATGGTCCGCTGATAGAGCCACAGCATGTAGGCGGCACCCAAAACGATTCCGGAAACGGCAATTGCGGCCCAGCGCCAATTGGCCTCGTACGCGCCCTGCAAAATCGTGAACTCGCCGATGAAACCATTCAGGAGCGGCAGGCCGATGGAAGAGAGCATTACGATCATAAATAACGTTGCATAAACCGGCATTACGTTTGAAATCCCGCCAAATTCCTTGATCTCGCGCGTGTGCCTTCGCTCATAGATCAGTCCGACAATCAGGAAGAGCGCGCCGGTGGAAATTCCGTGGTTGATCTGCTGAATCACACTTCCCTGCAAGCCGTGCGGGTTCAAGGCGAAGATTCCCAGCGTGCAGAATCCCAAGTGGCTTACGGAGGAATACGCAATCAGCTTCTTCATGTCCTTCTGCATCAGTGAAACGAGCGCCCCGTACACAATGGCAATGAGTGAGAGCCACACCATTACCTTCACCACGCGTGCGTCGGAACTGGCGTCGGGCAGCAGCGGCAGGGAGAAGCGGATGAAGCCGTACGTGCCCATCTTCAACAGGACGCCTGCCAGGATCACCGAACCCGCCGTGGGCGCTTCAACGTGCGCGTCAGGCAGCCAGGTGTGGAACGGGAACATCGGCACCTTGATGGCGAATCCGATGGCGAACGCCGCGAAAACCCAAATCTGCATCTGCAGCGGCCAGGAGTGAGCGTGCTTCATCAATTCAGTGAGATCGAACGTGTGGCTCCCATCAGGCAACGTGTAGTTGAGGTAGAGCGTCAGGATTCCCAGCAGCATCAGGACGGAGCCGGTGAGTGTATACAGGAAAAACTTGATGGCGGCGTAAAGTTTGCGGGGGCCGCCCCAGACTCCGATGATGAAGTACATCGGAACCAGCATGACCTCCCAGAACACGTAGAAGAGGAAGAAGTCGAGCGACATGAAAACGCCCAGCATTCCCACCTGAAGCAGCATGAACATGGCGTAGTATTCCGCCACGCGCTCCTGGATGGCCGTCCACGACGACAGCACGGCGATAAAGCCCAGCACCGTGGTGAGCATGATCAGCAGAAAACTGATGCCATCGATTCCAAGGTGGAACTGCGCGCCGATGGAGGGAATCCACGCGTGCTGCTCAATAAATTTGAACTGCTGCGATGGGGTCTCACTGGTGAACCAGAAGACGAGCGGCAGCGAGGCAAGGAAGTCCACAAAGAGGACGATGTTCCCCCACGTGCGAATCGCCTGCTTGTTCTCCCCGGGGATGAGGAAAAGCGGAATGATCCCCACGAGCGGAATGAACAGGATAATACTCAGAATATGGTCATGAAAAAACGCCATCGTTGACCTCGAAAAAACAGTTCACGTTTAGAACAGCCAGGCGAAAAAGGCTCGGAACGGAGCGAAATAGTACGCCATGAAAATCAAAACACCCAGGGTGATGAACCAGGCATAGTTCTGCACCATTCCGGTTTGAATGATGCGGGCCGGCCAGCTCAGCAGTCTCGTCACAAAAGCCACCAGGTTTACCAGGCCGTCGATAATCCACTTATCCCACCAGCTTGAGATGACGCCCAGCATCCGCCCCGTCCAGCCCACGCCGTTGACGCCGCCATCGATCACACCCATGTCAAATGCGGCCAGCAAGTTGCCCAGATTCTTGACGCGATGGACGAACAAGGCGTCGTAGATTTCATCGATGTAATACTTGTGCAGCAGGACTTTGTAGTACCCGCTGAAGGCATTCGCCATGCGGTCGGAGAGCTCTGGCTGCTGAACATACATCCGGTAGGCGATGCTGATGCCCACAATTGCCGTCACCACGGAAAGCGCCATCAGGAAGTATTCCCAGGTTAGCGCCGACTCGCGCGGAGGAATAACGGGATTGCCTTCAAAAACGGGGTCGAGGAATCTTCCGAACCATTCGCCTCTGAACAATGAGAGTGTCAATGACTTGGGCCAGCCGATAAATCCACCCACGGCAGAGAGAACTGCCAGCGTGACGAGCGGAATCAGCATGGGCCGCGGCGATTCATGCAGGTGATGTTCCGCCTCATGGGAAACGTGCGACTCACCCCAGAAGGTCATGAAAATCAGCCGGAACATGTAAAACGCCGTCATGCCTGCGCAAACCCAGCCGACAGTCCAAAGCAGTGGATGGCTGTAAGGCCCGGAAAATGATTGCCACAGAATTTCGTCTTTGCTGAAAAAACCCGCCAACGGCGGAATTCCTGAGATTGCACCCGCCGCAATCAACATGGTCCAATAGGTGACCGGGATTTTGGACTTCAGCGCGCCCATCTTGCGCATGTCCTGCTCGCCGCTCATGGCGTGAATCACACTGCCGGAGCCAAGGAACAGGAGGGCCTTGAAGAACGCGTGCGTCATCAGGTGAAACACGCCCGCGGTGTACGCGCCCACGCCGCACGCCAGGAACATGTAACCCAACTGGCTGACGGTGGAGTACGCCAGCACGCGCTTGATATCGTTCTGCACCAAACCGATTGAAGCCGCCCAAATGGCCGTGGCCGCGCCAATTCCCGCCACCAGCGCCAGCGCCTTGGGCGACAGCGCGAACAGCGCATTCGAGCGTGCCACCATGTAGACGCCTGCGGTCACCATGGTCGCAGCATGAATCAAGGCGCTGACCGGGGTGGGGCCTTCCATGGCGTCCGGCAGCCAGATGTAGAGCGGAATCTGCGCGGACTTTCCCGTGGCGCCGATAAATAGCAGAATGCAAATCGTAGTGATCACACCACTGCCCATCAGAAACTGACCGCTGCGTGCGGCTTCTGTGATGGAGTGGAAATCGAGCGAGCCGAACGTCACCACCATCAGCATGGTTCCCATCAGAAACGCGGCGTCACCAATGCGGTTAACAATGAAGGCTTTTTTTCCCGCGTCAGAGGCGGACTTGCGGTGGAAGTAAAAACCGATCAGCAGATAAGAGCAGAGCCCCACGCCTTCCCAGCCGACGAACATCATCAGGTAGTTGTCCGCCAGAACCAGCACCAGCATGGAGAACATGAAGAGGTTCAAGTAGCCGAAGAAGCGGTAGTAGCCGCCTTCATGCGCCATGTATCCGGTGGAGTAGACATGAATCAGGAAGCCCACGCCGGTCACCACCAGCACCATTACGCAGGAAAGCGGGTCAAGCTGCATCCCCACATTGACGTTAAAATTCGCCAGGGTTCCGTTCGACAGATGGAACGCACCGGCCGGCAGCCACGTGTAAAGGTGCTTCAGAAAAATGTGATGAGATGATTCCGGAAGACCAAGAAACTGAATGAAGCACCCGACCGCCCAGACAAACGACAGCCCCGGTAGACCCACGGAAACCGCATTTACGGCACGATTCGACGCCCGGCGCCCAAAGAACAGTTGGATCGCCGCACCGAGAAGCGGAAAGACCGGAATGAGCCAAATAAGATTAAGCATGGTGTTATGGGTGTAGGGGCGGTTCGCGAACCGCCCCTACGACTACCACTTCAACAAATCAATTTCATCCGCGTTCACTGTTTCCTTGTTGCGGAACAGCGCGATGATCAAGCCCAAGCCGACCGCGGCTTCGGCGGCGGCGTCGGTGATTACAAAAATTGCAAAGACCTGACCGTCCACCGATTTGAAATACTGCGAAAACGCCATCAGGTTGATGTTGACGGCGTTCAGGATCAACTCAATCGACATCAGGATGATCAGCACGTTGCGCCGGGTCAGCACTCCAACAACACCCACAGCGAACAATGCCGTGCCGAGATAGATGTAGTATTCCGTCGGAATCATTGCAATTTCCTCTTCGCCATGATCACGGCGCCCACCATCGCCACCAGCAGCAGAATGGAGGCAATTTCCACCGGCAACAGATAATTCTGGTAAAGGGCCATTCCCACCGCCTGGGTGTTTTGCAGGGGAGCGCTGATGTTCGGGCGTTCAATCAGATTCAGCCCCAGCCCATGGTTGTGCAGCGCATATCCAACAATGATAAGCAGCAGAACCGAAGTCGCCAGCGCCACCGGCCATTGCCGCGCAAACCGCGCCTGCTTGAGCGCCACATCGATATCCACCAGCATGACGACGAAGAGGAACAACACCATGATGCCGCCCACATACAGAATGATCTGCACGGCAAAAAGGAATTCAGCGCGCTGCAGCAGGAAGATTCCGCCCACGGAAAAGAGCGTCACAATCAGCCAGATCGCGCTATGCACAGCATTCCGCCGCGTGATTACCAGGATGGCGGACGTCAACGTCATAACGGAAAGCACTATGAATGTGGCTAGTTCTATCATGTTTGCAAATCGAAGATAAGATCGATTAAAAGGCTAAAGGGTGAAGGATAAAGGCTAAACAAAACCGGGCTGATTCTTGGCCTCAACAAATTATTTCCTCACCACTGTTTCGTCCCTTATCATTTACCCTTTACGCTTAATTCAGCAGTCAGCGTTTACCCTTTACCATTTACCCTTTACACTTCACCCTTTAAACTTTTTCAACGCGTGTACCGCACTGGCTTCGGCCCCTCTTCCAGTTCAGCCCGGTCCCAGATCATTCCTTCGCGGGTGTAGTTGGCGATTTCAAAGTCCTGCGTCAGCTCCAGGGCGTCCACGGGGCAGGCATCTTCGCACAAGCCGCAGAACATGCAGCGCGAAAGGTCGTACGTAAAAGTTGTCAGCCGCTTCTTGCGGTCTTCCGTGCGCGCCCAGCCCACCACGATCAGGTTCTCCGGGCACGCAATCGAGCAGAGGTTGCACGCGATGCAGAGCGTCTCACCCGATTCCGGATGATTGTTCAGGCGTGGAGCGCCACGATAGCGTTCGGCCACGGGCGGCCGCTCAAGGGGATACTGCTCCGTAACGGTCGCGTCGGGCCGCTGATAGGAGAACGTCAGCCGCAATCCCTTAAGGAGATCGACCAGGAAAATCCGCCGGAGAAAATCTTTTAAATCCATATTGAACTCAATCCTTGCAACTCACATTACGCCGGTGTAGGCCTGCGTAGTGCGGTTTACCTGCCCATCAACACTGCCACCGCCACGGGATGGTGGGACAGCCAGAGATACCGTCCCACCGCGGTCACAATCAGGTTTGCCAGCGCCAGGGGAATCATCCACCGCCAGCCGACATTCATCAATTGATCATAGCGGTAGCGCGGGAAAGTTGCACGGTACCAGATGAAGGCGTAAAGGAACGTCAGCACCTTGGCGCCAAACCAGAAAATTCCCTGAATCGCGTGGAGCACCGGCGGACAAGCCACCAGAATCCCCAGCACGATGAAGCCCGCCGCCAGCACCATGAAGAAATAGCGCTCCAGCGCAACTCCGCTTTTCAGCCCCAACCAGAGCACGAACACCGCCGCGCCCAGAAACGCCACGATGGGGGTGAACTTCAGGAAATCGAGCGCGGCAAAGTTGGCAAACGGCCGCAGCCAGCCGCCCAGGAACAGCGTGACGGCGATGCACGACACCACCACCATGTTGGTGTATTCCGCCATAAAGTAGAGGGCAAAGCGAAAGCCGCTGTATTCCGTGTGGAAGCCGGCGGTGAGTTCCGACTCCGCCTCGGGAAGGTCAAAGGGGTTGCGATTGGTCTCCGCCACCGCCGCAATCACGTAAATCACAAACGCGACGGGCTGGAGAAAGACGTTCCAAACTCCCATGCTGAACTGCCGGTTGACGATTTCAACCATGCTGAGCGAATTGGAGAACAGCAGCACGCCCACCAGCGCCATTCCCGCAGCGACTTCATAACTCACCAGTTGCGCAGAAGAACGCAGCGCCCCCAGCAGCGGATAATGGCTGTTTGACGCCCAGCCGCCCAGGATGATTCCGTAGATGCCGAGGGATGAAACGGCCAGGATAAAGAGAAGTCCGATGTTGATGTCAGTAACGTAAAAGTTGCCGGCGAAAGGCACGGCGGCAAACACCGTAAACGCGGCAAAGATGCTGATGGCGGGCGCCAACAGGAAAAGCCACTCATCCGCGCCGGCAGGAATAATGTCTTCCTTCAGCAGCAGCTTCAAACCATCCGCCACGGGCTGAAGCAATCCCCACGGCCCCACGCGCATGGGCCCCAGGCGAGCCTGCATAAAGGCCAGGACCTTGCGCTCCATCAGCACCAGGTAGGCAACAATTCCCGAAACCACGGCAAAAACGATGAGAATCTTGATCAGTGCGAGCAGCAGCGGGTTCGAGATGACGAATTTGATGGAGGTTTCGATCATATTCGGAATTTCATTTAGAGACGAAGTTCAAAAGTGTAAAGGCTGAAGGGTAAAGGCTAAAGCCGACTTAACCAAACGAATCACTGAATAATACGGATGCCCGTCCTTATTCCTCCCTCAGACTCTTGTCCCTTATCATCATTTACCAATTACACTTCACCCTTCTCCTACCGATCCACCTCACCGAGCACAATATCCAGCGTCCCGATGATCGCTACAATGTCTGCAATTAAATGGCCTTTTGACATCGTTTCCAGCGCCTGCAGATTGATCAGTGAGGGCGGCCTTACGCGCACGCGATAGGGATTTACCGTGCCATCGCTGACCACGTAATACCCCAATTCGCCTTTTGGCGCTTCGATGGAGTGGTAAACTTCACCCACCGGCGGCTTGATAACCTTGCCTACTTTTCCGAAAATCGGCCCGGGCGCCAGCCGCTCCACGCATTGCTGAATGATTCGAACCGATTGCCGCATCTCCGCCATGCGCACGTTGTACCGGTCGTAGGTGTCGCCGTTCTCGCCCACGGGCACGTCAAATTCAACCTTGTCATAGGCTTCGTAAGGCTGGGCCTTGCGGATGTCCCACTTCACGCCGGAGCCGCGCAGCACCGGGCCGGTTACGCCCAGGGCGATGGCATCTTCGGCGGAAATCACGCCAATGTTGCGTGTGCGGTTGATCCAGATGCGATTCTTCGTGAGTAGCTGTTCGTACTCATCAATCTTTTCCGGAAAGTAGCTGCAGAACTTGGTGACGTCGCGCTCAAACCCATCGTAAAGGTCGTATTGCAGGCCGCCGATGCGGAAGGCATGCGTGGTCAGGCGCGCTCCGCAATATTCCTCAAAGATTTTCAGGATCTCTTCCCGCTCGCGGAAGGTATAGAACACCGGCGTCATCGCGCCCAGATCCAGCGCGTGGGTGCCAAGCCACAGCAGGTGGCTGGCGATGCGCTGCAATTCCGCCAGAATCATCCGTGTGTACTGCGCGCGCGGAGGAATCTCCGCCCCCAGCAACTTCTCCACCGCCTCCACGTAGCCCATGCCATTGGTAACGGCGGCGCAGTAATCCATGCGGTCAACGTAGGGAGTGAACTGGGCGTAGGTGCGGTTCTCCGCGATCTTTTCCACGCCGCGGTGCAGGTAGCCCATGATGCATTCGGTGCGCAGCACGCGCTCACCATCAAGCCACAGCTTGACGCGCAAGACTCCATGCGTGGCCGGATGCTGCGGCCCCATGTTGATTACGAGCTCGTTCGAATCGAGAAAGGTTACATCTTGCATAAGTTGAGAAACGCGCTAAGCCAGAGTCTCACAAATTCGTCGACATTCCATCTAAACGCGTGTTACTGGTCCTTCGTCACTTGTCACTTGCAACTAACCCTTTTGCTTTTCCCGCCTCTAACCACTAGCTACTGCTCTTCTACTGCCCGCTTTCGATTCCCAAATTCGCCTTCACCCAAGCCTCATCCTGCTTCAGGATGTCGTAATCCTTGCGCAGCGGGTGGCCCACCCATTCATCGGGCATCAGGATTCGCTTCAGGTTGGGGTGGCCTTCAAATTCCACGCCGAACATGTCAAAGATTTCGCGCTCCTGCCAATTCGCCGTGGGCCAGACGCCGGTAACCGAGGGGACCTTCTCGCCCGCCGCCACCTGCACGCGCAATCGCAGGCGGTTGTTCCCCTCAAACGAATACAGGTGATAGACCAGGTCGAAGCGTTTTTCGCGTTTGGGAAAGTCCACCGCGGTTTCATCCGTCAGCATGCTGTAGGCGCCGCCGTCAGTCGCCTTCAGGAATTCGCAAACCGCCACCAGGTGTTCTTTGGCCACGTTCAGGCTGGGCTGATTGCGGAAGATCACCGGCTCGGTGATGGCGCCGGGAAATTTCTTCAGCAGCGCATCCACCAGCGGGCTTGCCCACGGGTCAGGCTTGATGGGTGCTTTGGGAGCCGCGGGAGGCTTGGGCGGCGCGGCAGGCTTGGCAGGTGCTCCGGCGGCGCCAGCCGGTGCAGCCGGCTTTGCAGGCGCAGCAACTGGAGGTTTCGGGGGTACTACTGGTGTCCCACCGCCGCCGGCGGCAGGTTTTGATGCGGAATCGGCGTCGGGCTTGGAACCTGCCCCGGCGCTCTCTGCCGCAGTCTTTGGAGCTGGGCTTCCAGCCCCTTCGTCCGCCTTGGGCGGATCATTCTTTTCGTCTGCCATGGACCTACTATGATTGCGGTGAGTCTTTACTTACAGCTATTAAGGGATGAATTCTCCCACACGGCAACCCCCCTGTCAATAAGAGTAAACCATCGTAATTTGACTAGTGACTTTCTTTGACTTTTTGTCGCAGGAAGCGGGAGGCTAATTTGTGTGTGTGCAACGCGCGATTTCTTTTTCGAGGAGTGGAACCAGTCGGTACTGGACCGTGCCGTTCATTCTTAATGCGCCCGTTGAGAGCAGACTGTTCGGGGAAATTCACACCAACGCAGTCAAGCTGGGGAGAAATCCGGGCTAGCCTCAATACTTTTCACTTAGGCCAAGCCCCCTTAGAGTGCGGTAGCTGCTGCTACCGCACTCTAAGGGGGAATTCGCCCGCACTTGAATTCCCTAATCCGTCGCGGCACCTACGTGAACAACATTGGGGCTAGCCTTTAGAATTTAAAATTCAGAATTCTTAGTTCAGAATTCGGAATTCAGAATTCAGAATTTACCCTTTACCCTTTACCCTTCAGCCTTCAAAACTATTGCAGCCCCTGCTGCGTCCGTTTCACCACGCAGAAGGTGGAATCCGAACTGGACTCGTTATTGCATCCACCCGCCCCCGGACTGCCAAGCGTGGTGAAGTAAACACTGGAAGCTCCGCTCAGGGTACTGACGTTATCCACAATGATGCCGCTGGTCCCGCTGGTTTCCGCCCCCGTTGCCGACGCCGTGCTGGGGAAAGTCCCGCTGGTGATGTCAAACGCCATGATGCACCCGCCGGCAGAGCCGCCAAAGGCGCAATTGGCGGGAACGCCCACAAACAGCCAGTCCACACCACTGTTTTCATTGGGATTGTAAAACTCTGTCAGGGGCGAACACTCCTGCGCGCCGGTGGTGGTGGCCAGGTCCAACGCCGTGCCTGCCGTGCCGGTCAGAACTCCTGCGCTCAATGGGAGAGCGTAGAGCGCGGGGGCATCATTGCCTGATTCCTTGCCGCAAACGTAGAGGTTCCCGGTGCCATTGGAGCTATTGTAGTAGATGTTGTCAAACGTACCGAGGTGGAGGTGGGTGGTGGAGGAGCTGCTTCCGCCCACATGCACCGAAGTCGCGCTGCCCAGCGACGTGGTGGTCTCTTCCACCAGCGCTCCCGTGCTCGTGGTCCCGGTGAAGACAAATACCTGCCCCGTGGAACCATCCATGATGGGCGAATCCACAATATCACCCAGGTTGGAGAGGCTGGTTCCACCCAGAACCCCGGCACTGGTTACATAACTGAGGCGGCCGAGGCTGTCCCCCACAAGAATGTTTCCCGAATTGATGTCATAAACCGGACCAGTCAAGATGGCTCCGGCGTGCACCAGGACGCCGGCATTCCAGGGTGACGGGGCGATGGCAGGGGTGCCGTAAAAGACCCCGGTGACCTTCCAAAGCCTGCCGCCGTTGTCGCCAACGTAGAGCGTGTCGTCAGACTGGTAATCATAGAAGGGGGGAGAGTTGGTATTGTTGTTCGTCCCCAAGGTCAGGTTGAACATGCAGGCCGTTGAGCCGGCAAGGCAACTGGCCCAGGTGGCCGAAGTGCTGGTGGAAGTGGGCGGAGCGAACGGACTGGCGCCCAGGTTGGTCCCGCCGTCGCCGGCTTTCCAGCGCAAGACGTGCAGAATGGCTCCCGAAGTTGCGCTTTCAATAAAGGCAATTTTCGTCCCATCGGGTGAAATGGTGGGAGAGCCCAGCATCGGTGAGGCCGCGCCAGCAGTGCTGGTTTTGTAGGCCCACTTCACTGTCGGGCCGGTGCACAAAGCCCCGGATCCGCCCGCCAGGGTTGTACCATTCCAGGCAAAGCCTGACACGGTTGTCGCCACGGTAATGCTGTTTCCGGCCAAGCCCGCGGTGGTGGCGGTCACGGTAATCTGGTCCCCGCTGGAGGTTGCGGTAACGCCCATGGTTCCATTGAGGTTGATGGAGGCAGCAATGTCAGCCGCCAATTGCGTGGGAGTATCACCAACATAGGCAAAGGTGGTTGCCGTATCCCCGCCGGCCGCGCCGGGGACATAGGTGAACGCGCTGAAATTCGTGGTCCCTGTCTCTGAAAAGGTGAAGCCCGTTGGTCCCGGCGTGGTGGCCGTCAGCGAGATGGTGGCCGAATTGAGTACAGCGGTAACGGCAGGGTTGGCGGTGGTGATGCTGGTGGCGCAGCGAAATGTGCCCACACCCTGGGTTCCCGTAAGGGTAATGGCTCCGTCCAGACTCGCGGCAACGGTGGTGTTATTCGCGGGCGCGGCCCTCACGTTGCAGCCGCTGGCGGGCACGGTTAAATTCGAGGAGGAAAAGGCGTACGTCACGCTGCCAATCGTCACGGTGGAACCACTTGCGGGCACGGTGGCGGCCACGGTGATGGTGGCCGTTGCATCCGTCTGAGCGCTCGACGCCGTAGTGCTGACACCGTTGATGGTCACGGTCGCGCCGTCAACAGCACCGTTGCTGGAGACGATGCCTGTCTGGCTGGCATCGGTTCCCGTTCCCGAATAGAGGTTGTTCAAGGCCACAAGGGAGGCTTGCCCATCGGTGCCACCCGTCAGCGTGGAGCCCGACACGACGACGCCGCTGGTGAAGCTTTGAGCCAGCGTAATCCCCGCCCCAGCCGCTCCGCCGGCGTTGGCCGAAACGGTCACCACGCCGCTGGCCGCGCTTCCCGTCGTCAGCGTGCTGGTGGTCTCCGTGGTGATTGCCGAGGCAATGTTGGTGGCCGTTGCCGTGTTCGACGTCCCCAGGGCAAAGTTGGCGCCGGAGGTTGTGCCGTTGCTGCCTGCGGCAACGGTTGACAGCGTCAGCGCGGTCCCCGTCTGGCTCATGGTAAATGCGGCGGCTGAGCCGGCGCATTTTGACTTCAAGGTGACGATTGCTCCGCTGGAAGTCGCCGTCACATTGGGATTCGCAGTGCAGGCAGCACCATCGCAACTTCCGTTGATGGCGCCTGCCAGGTTTGAAGCATCCGTGGTGGTGCTGGTCACGTGAGTAACGCAATACGTATTCGTGCCGCACGTTCCGTGCCAGGTGTAGGTAATGCCACCAACCACGAAGGTGTTTCCGCCAGTGGGTTGCGTTCTTACCGTAGCTGTCGCCGAGGAATCCGTGGCGGCCGTCGTCAGCGCAAATCCATTAATGGTCACGCCCTCGCCCGGTGTGGCGCAGTAGGCGGCGGCAACGGTGATGGTTCCGGAAGCATTCGTCTGGTTGGCGGGCGCCTTGTTGACGGGCACCACCACATAGTCATTCGTGCAGTCAGGAGTGGCATTGATGTCAAAGGCGAATTTGGCTGGATAGAGGCCTGCGCCCATTCCCGCATTGGCGGTGCCGCCCAGATAGTTGCTCCAGTCGCCTTGGGGCTTCACTTTTGTGGGCGCGGGGGGCTTCTTGGAAACCTCGGGGGTTGCCGAATCCTCGTTGAAGATGTTTAAGGGATCATTGGAAGAGGAGGCATTCTGTTCCCCACCGCGGTGCGCACGGACCGCTTCACGCCGCGCCTGCTCCATCTTGAAGCGGGGGTTGGCTTGAGTTTTGTACCAATCCGTGAAGGACTTGCCCTGCATCGCGTCAGAGAATGACCCAGGGTTGGAGAACACCATGTGATGGGTTGACCAGTCATCCACCAGCGGAACCCGCTGCGGCTGAGACTGTTTCTGGGTCTCCGCCTGCTGCCCGTATGTCATTCCCGCAAAACCCGCGATCATGGCGAAAGTAGCGGCGGCAAAACAGAGTGTCAACATCCAGCGGCGTGTGTTCATAGTCAATTCCTCCAGGCCAGAATGAAGCCCCTGACTACTCAAAAATTAATTTTTACTTAACAATAGCTACGCAAATTTTGCTCCCATTGATTGACCCAAGTCAAGTTATTAGTTGCTATTGCCTCATGAGTTATGGGCTCCACCTGGGAGTCTGAAACGGATGAAAAGTCCTGCCATGAGACCGCAAAAGTCGTGCAAATTACTGTTGGCATGAGAGTTGCGCGCCGCGATTCACCCAGCGCGGGTGGCAAACTGGTAAGTCCGTGGGGCCAGGTATTAGGACATAATGTCCACATTATAATTTATCCTCAGCACCGCAATGGACTCCTACTCACAGTTCCCCAACCTCGAATTTTCGGCCTTCCAAAGGCCAAATTTTTCCTGATTTTCGGAAAAACACTCTCACGGCACCAGAACCGCCGCCCCTTCAAACCTTCCGGCACGAAGGTCGGCAAGCGCCTGATTGGCCTGATGGAGTGGATAACTTGTGGTGCTGGTGACAATGCCAATCTCGGGGCTTAGCTTCAGGAAATCGATTCCATCTTTTCGCGTGAGATTGGCCACGGAGACAAGTTCGCGTTCTTCCCACAACAATTCATAAGGGAAACTGGGGATGTCGCTCATGTGGATGCCGGCGCAGACCACGCGGCCGCCCTTGCGGACCGCCCGAAGCGCCAGCGGCACGAGATCACCCACAACAGCAAAGATGATCGCGGCATCAAGCCGTTCTGGCGGCATCTCATCGGAGCCGCCGGCCCACACAGCTCCCAGGCTGCGGGCAAAAGCCTGCGTGGAAACGTCTCCCGGCCGCGTGAAGGCGAACACGGACCTTCCCTGCCACTTCGCGACTTGCGCAATGATGTGGGCCGCGGCGCCAAATCCGTAAAGGCCCAGGTTCTTGCCATCACCCGCGATGCTAAGCGAACGCCAACCGATCAGCCCTGCGCAGAGCAACGGGGCCAGCGCCACGGCATCGCCAACCTCGCCGAGAGGGAAGGCAAAACGCGCATCGGCAATCGTGGCCGTCGCAAAACCGCCGTCGCGCGTATATCCGTTAAAAAGAGGGTTGTCGCAAAGGTTTTCACGCCCGCTGCGGCAATAGAGGCAAACACCGCAAGTGTGGCCGAGCCACGGCACGCCCACGCGCTGCCCGACTTTCAAATCCTCCACGCCGGCGCCAACCAAATCGATCCGGCCCACGATCTCATGGCCGGGAATGATGGGCAGCTTGGGGTTCGGCAACTCGCCATCCAACACATGCAGGTCCGTGCGGCAGACTCCACAGGCCATCACCTTGATGCGAATTTGGCCGGGGCCGGGCTGGCGGTCGTCAAGGTCCGTCCATTCGAGCGGAGTCTTGATCTGGTTGAGCACCATCGCCTGCATCGCATCCTCCGGTACCACACAAAAACCTGCGGCAATTTGAATAGATCGAGTGGCCACCTTACAAAATAATTTTACCGCCAACGCTGTGCGATAGATAGCACCGACACGCGAGCCATGTGCCATGACCATCGCGATCGATGAGTTTGGTTGGCCCTGTAGAACCCGCAGAGATGATCCCGCTTGATACCATTCATCCGAAAAATGAGGTGACACAGCCACTCCTGGCTGTGATAAGAAGCACCGCCACCGGCCGTGGATGAGCCGCAACGCCGATGGTTCGGGGCGCCAGAACCTGCGGGGGGAGTAAACTCCGCGCGATGTTGCGCCGGAAGACTACAGCTCTTCGGGGCATCGCAGACACCGAAAATCTGATGTTTGCGCCAGCCAGTGCCAACCGCTCCTATTTCGTGATATTGCCCTCGCTGTCGATCATCTTTCCAGATTCGTCAACGCGGAAAACTTTCGCCTGCCATGTCGCCTCAGCGGGGATTGTTCCGGCGATCAAACGGATACGCAAGGTTTGCCCGCCGTCAACAATGGTAAGGGTGGTATCGCCGTCGTGGAGGAAGTCGATGCGTGCAACCGTCGAGTTAATTTTCAAAAGGTATGCGACCTCGGGGTTGGAAAGCGTCCATGTCGCGAGAATTGACGCCGCAGCAACCCGAATGCGGACCGGTTGGGGGGTGGGTGGACTGGTTTGGAATACGTAAGCCCCGCCAATCCACATCGTCGAGACCTTGGCCGCGCCGGGCGCGTAATGGGCACTTTGGGAAAAAAGCATATTCCCGGCCGATGGAGGGGAAAAGTCCTGATCGCCCAGTGCGGCATCGAAATTGGCAAAAGATGGGACGGGCTCCCGACAGATCAGGGAACCTGGCGGAGCCACTTGCTTGCGCCCTTTTGCCAGCACCAGGCTGGCTTCGCAACCCGGCGACTCTTTTTCTACGGAAGCATCGACAAAGGCGATCCTGTAGCCCTTGGCAGTCGCCTGAACGCGGATTCTGCTGCCAGCTACGGAGACCTGGCCAACGAATTCGCCCGCGGCGTCGGTGGTGAAGAAGTCGATTCCGCCCCCGGATTGGACCTGGACCTGCGCGTTACGCACCGCACCTCCGTTTCCGTCGTGCACAAAGCCGTGAACCTTCGTCGGCCCGGACGATGTCTGGCCGAATGCGGCGGAATTTGCCAGGAAAACCAGCGTGAACAGCAGGGGGGGTAGTGCGACGAGACGAAGGACGAAAAGATGCAATTTTGGCGGATGGGCTCTCATGCTTCCTCCAACCTGCGGGAGATCCGTGCCAGTGTGGCACAGCACTCGGCTGGCGCTGGGTTCGCAGAAGTCTACGATTCCGTTAATCTTTCGGTCTGCACCGTGGCCAGTCGCATGAACTGACTCTCTTTGAGCCCCATCATGGGCGTGGCGGCCATTCCCTGTCAAGCCAATCGGCCCGCATGCTATTGCCACATGCAGACTTCGGACAAGGCGATCCAACATCAAGACGGCGGCGGGGCGCAGGGCGAGTTCAGCTCCCGGCCTCGTTGGGGGGCGCAGTCGCCAGACAAGACAGCCCATCTCTAAGGCTGATGAGTCGGCGTGGTCAATGGACTCAATCGCAGCGCTTGAAACGCGGCAGCCGGCCGATCAACTGCCGCGAAATATTAAGGAGCCCCAGCCACGGCTCGCAGCCCGAAACTGACACTTTGTCTCTTGACAAATTGGGTCAAAAGGTATAGGCTAGAGTTGCGATGCACGCCTGGCGGAATCCCGCCACCCCCGTTAACTTCTCCCCGGCTCCCTCCTGCGGCTGCACCTTTCCCCAACACCTGAAAACTCCAAAGATCGATAGAGTGCCCCTTAACTCATTGAATAACTCGCGACGGAGGATCCCAATGAGTTGTTGAAAACAAAGGGCCGAGAAAAAAAGGATGTTAAAAATGAAGGTTCCTCCCAATAAGTTATTGAAAACACAGGGGCGAAAAACGGAACCCAATGAGTATATGAAAACAAAGGACTTATGTGTTTTTCCGATAAACAACTGAAAGAACATGGGTTATCTGAGATTTTGCGTCTCCCTTTACGACTCACTGGAACGATCCACGTTGCTCGCGCGCAGACCGCGTCATCGCTGGCGTGCCAACCACCCCGGCGCTTCCGCGCCACCCCTCCTTATTCAAGGAGGGGAGTCTGTGGCAAAAAACCAGGCTTCCCGCTCAAAGACTCCGCCCAAATACACTGCTCAAAAACATACGGAGCCGCTTCCCGTTATGGGGTTATAATCTTCACGCTTTGGCGCAAGGAAACGACTTTTGGGGCAACCCAATCAAAGGAAGCGACTTTTGGGATAACCCCGGCAAAGGACATTTAATATGGAAAAATACTTCAAGGTGGCGTTATCGGCGGACTTTCTCACCGAAGACCGGCAACTGATCTTCCCGGATATCGGCCTCTCCCTGCTCGAATCCGAGCCCGTTGTCGATTACAAGTTTGTGGCGGATTACCGCGCTGAATATGTGCCGGAACAACTGGCCGGCATTGACGTGCTCATCTCGCTGAAACCGAAGGTGACGGCGGCATCACTGGAAGGAATTGACCAGCTCACCGCCGTGGGGCGCTGTGGCGTGGGTTATGACAATGTTGATCTTGCCGCCTGCACGGCGCATGACGTGGCCGTCTACATCACGCCCGCGGGCGTCGTGCGGCCCATCGCTTCATCCATCGTCCTGATGGTGCTGGCGCTTTCGCACAACCTGGTGCTGAAAGACCGCATGATGCGCGAAGGCCGCTGGGTTGAGAGCACCCGCCGCCTGGGCCGCGAACCGCGTGGCCGTGTTGTGGGCACCATCGGCCTGGGCAACATCGCCGGTGAAGCCGTTCGCCTGCTCCGCAACTTTGACGTGGCGAAATTCCTGGCGTTTGATCCCTACATCACTGAGGCACGGGCAAAGGAGCTGGGCGTGGAGAGCGTCTCGCTTGACGACCTTTTGCGCCAGTCGGATTACGTGCTGGTCAATTGCCCCTACAGCGCCGCCACCCGCCATCTGATCGGCGAGCGCGAACTGGGCCTGATGAAGCCCACCGCGGTTTTGATCAACACGGCCCGCGGCGCCATTATTGACCAGGTTGCCTTGATTAAGGCACTGGAATCTCACACCATCGCCGGCGCGGGACTGGATGTTTTTGAGAAAGAACCGATTGAAACCGATTCCCCGCTGCTGAAAATGGAGAACGTCATTCTGACCTCCCACTCCGTGGGTTGGACGGAAGAGTTGTTCCGCGACATGGGACGCATCGATTGCGAAGGCGCCATTGCCGTAAGCCAGGGCAAGGCTCCGGTGAGCGTGGTGAACAAAGAGGTGCTGGAGCGGCCGGGCTTCCAGGCGAAGCTGCGGAAGTATGCCGAGCGCAGAAAGGAAGTGGCGTGATGAGCAAGGTCAAAGAGAAGCTGAAGAAGGGCGAAGTGGTTTACGGGCAGATGGTGCTGGAGCTCTTCAGCGCCGGCATTGGCCCCATGCTGGCCGCCACGGGCATGGAGTTTGTGCTCTACGACATGGAGCACGGCCGCTGCGATATTTCCATGGTGGCGCAGATGATTGCGCTCAGCCGCAGCACGGATATCGTGCCCATGGTTCGCGTGCCGGATGCGAATTCGGCGCCGCTTTCGCGCGTGCTGGATTTGGGCGCGCGCGGCGTCATGGTTCCCCGCGTGGAAACCCGCGAACAGATGGAGAACATTGTGGCGCAGTTGAAATACGCCCCCGAGGGCAAGCGCGGCGTGGCGCTGGGAATCGCCCATGATCTTTACCGTCCGGGCGGCCCATCCGCCTTCGCCGAGGCCAATGATGACATCATGGTGATCGCTCTGCTCGAAACGGCCAAAGCGTTTGAGAACCTTGACGCCATCGTCTCCGTGCCCGGACTGGACGTGGCCTGGATGGGGCACTACGACTTGACGGTCTCCATGGGAATCCCCGCGCAGTTTGACCATCCGCGCTTCCTCGCCGCCATGGATCAGCTGGTGGAAACCTGCCAGCGGCACAACGTCGCGCCCGGATTCCTGCCCGCCACTCCGGCGGACACCATCCACTGGATCAAAAAGGGATTCCGGATGATCAGCCTCGGCAGCGACATTGGCGTCTATATGAACGGCATGAGGGCGTTTCACAAGACAGTGGTGGAGGGAGTGAAATAAGAACTACGAATTACGAATTAAGAATTAAGAATTGAGCGGCATCAAGTCACCGCTACGTTGCAATCTGCGAGTCTCTCCGATGCGAACGTAGAGCCGGGCTTGAGCCCGGCATGGGGATGGCGGCTTTACGCCGCCATCCGCACGTTGTAAGTGAAGGTAGAGGCGGATTTACGCCGCCCTTCGCGGATTGAATGAATGTCCATCGTTCCAGGTGCGGCACCGTGTGTTGGAAACGTTTCCTTCTCCCATGGGGAGAAGGTGGCCGAGGGACGAGGCCGGATGAGGGGTCTCTTTCTTCCGGTTAACGCAGTGCGCTGGCATCAGGGTCCAATACTGTGAAAGCTTCATTGGAGGGGATATGGAAGTTCAAGAACTCGCGGCTGAGAAAGCGCCTTTTTTGGATCGGGGAGAGGTGCTGAAATGCAAATACGAAGGATTGGCAAGCGTAATTGGCTCAAGTATCTTATCAATTATGGTGGCCGTGGTGGTTGTTATTGGACATCCACTTCATCCCACGGGCAAGTATGGACTCGATCTTTCTCTAAGGGTTCTTACCGTCGCATATATCTTACTAATCAATCCTGTTTCGTATTTCACCGCACACCGTATAAGCAAGCGTGTAACGAAAGACTCGGCAAGTCGGAAGTCTCTCACGTGGGTGATCCACCGCGGGACGAGTAATGTCGCCTTTATGGCGATCATGCTGGCCCTATTGTTGGCAAACTAGTTCAGCTAATCATCAGAATCGACGCTTAAATGGACTGGCCCACAATATCGCAAGTGAGACATTCCGCTTATGAAGTAACTGGAGAATCGAATAGTTCCATAGCAGATCTCGCTAAAACAGTTGGAGGGTTTCATGGAATATCAACCAAGCCTGAATGACAGCGCCCCCTTTTTGAATGCTAAACGAATTGATCAAAGCAAGGACCAGGCGATATTTTCCACCGTTGTCAATTTTATTCTTTCTATCATGTTGGCAGCGATTTTTCAGATCCGATGGTCACGAATACCAATTCACTTCGGGCTCGATAAATTCCATGAAATATTTGTGATTACCTTCCTCCTCTTATTGCCGCTTTTGTCTATCATTTCAGCCCGGCGATTGAGCAGGTGGACTTCACCGGACCCCGTGTTTCAAAGAGCATTCATGTGGACGATCCTTCGCGGCATCAGCCAAACTTTGTTTTTCACATATATGATTCTTTTAATGGTAAGTGCCATGCTCCAGAAAGCATGAGATTCCCTTGTTTTCCCTTACCGCTTGCACTCGCCTTGGCAAGGCGTTAAAGGCACCGCCTGTCGTTGCAGGGTTTCACGTATTACTTCATTCCATCGCAGGAGGAATCAATCCATGCCGGTCCAAGATCAATCGCCCAAACTCGTAGCTCCGCTGAGCTTGCAGGTGGGAGAGAATCCGCTTTGGCATGCGGAGGCGGCCACCCTTTACTTCGAAGACATTCTGGGCGGCACAATCCATGCCTATGTGCCGGCGACGGAGAGTTACCAGCTTGTTTGCGAGACGCACATCACCGGCGGGTTCACCATTCAGGAGGATGGCTCGCTGCTGCTGTTTCAGGACGGCGGCCTCAGCGTGCTGAGCCTCAACGGCTCGATTCGCGAAGTGGCCAGCGGCCTGCTGCCCCACAACAAGCGCTTTAATGACGTGATTGCCGACCCGGAAGGGCGCGTCTACGCCGGGGCCATGGAAGGCGGCAGCGGCCGGCTGATGCGCTTTGACCTTGACGGCACCGTCACCGAACTGTTCGACGGCCTCGAAATTCCCAACGGGATGGGCTTCACCCCTGACCTCACCGGCATGTACGTCACCGATTCAGTTCCGCGCAAGATCTACTACTTCGATTACGACCGCAAAAGCGGGGCGCTAACCAATCGCCGGGTATTTGCGGAGATCCCGGCTGACCAGGGTGTGCCGGATGGAATGACCATCGATGCGGAGGGCTACGTCTGGTCCGCGATCTGGTTTGGAGGAAGAATCAAGCGTTTTAGTCCAGACGGAAAGTTGGATCGGGAGGTCTTCTTCCCTGCCGTGCAGACCGCCTCGTTGACCTTTGGCGGCCCCACGCTGACGGACATCTACGTCAGCACATCAGCCACCTCAACGGCGGATCCTCTGCGCCCTCCAGGGCTCGATCCCTCGGCGTTACGAGGCGGGGGATTGTACCGGGTTCAGGTGGAGGGAATGAGTGGGCGCCCGGCGTTTCGGTCGCGTCTGCGGTTTCCGTAACACGCCGGGCTTGATGAACTTGATCGAGGCCTGAAAGTGTGAGCCAGGCCGCTGTTTAAGCGGTGGCCACGGCCTTGGCACGGCTCTCACGCACGGTATCCGCCAGCGTGTCCCAGCCCTTCACGAACATGTTGCGGAAGAACTGGAGCGGGGCGAACTCGCCAAACTCTTCGATGGAGAGGCCGTTGTCTTCGTAGGCCTTGCGAAAGTCAGGAAGCTTGGCGCAAAGCTCATCCACGATGGCCTGCGGGGCAGCAGCGTCAATGCGCGAAATGACAGGCTGGTTGGCCTCCATGATCTCATCCGCCGTGCTCCAGTTGATGGTCACGTGCAGCGCTCCGCCCACCAGCTCAGTGAAGTGATGGGTGCCGCGCGCGCCGCCGCCCATCAGGGTGCTGTTGTAGCCGCGTTCGCGCATCAGGTGGTATTGCTTCCGCGCCAGGATGATGCCCGCCTGCGCCAGCGCTTCGGCGGAGACCTTGATGCCCTCGCGCTCCGCCGTCTTGGCCAGGCACTCATCGAAGATGCCGGAGATGTGCGTAACGTAGAAAGGCGGATGCTTGCCGCACTGCTTGGAAACGCGCTCGTAAAGGTCGCAAACAGCGGTGGCCTGGGCAATGGCAAAGACTTCCGTGGCGATGATGGGCATGTCTTCGGGAATCAGTTGCTCGAAGGCCTTCAAGCCCGCCGCCGTGCAGGGAATCTTGGTGATGAAGTTCGGCGAGATCTTGCGGAAGCGGAACGCCTCATCCACGATGTGGGCGGGGTCTTCATCCAGATGCGGATTGCCTTGAATGGAGACCAGTCCCTGCTGGCGCGGCGCTTGATTGTAGAGCGGCAGGAACTTCTGCATGATGTCTTTCACGATGAGCTGCTGGGCGATGTCCGCGGCGCGCTGGTCATCAGAACTCTCACGGATGGCGGCGTTGATGGCACGCGCGGCGCGCTCCGGCTCCAGCTTGATGATGCGTGCGGAATAGGCGGGGTTGGTGGTGCAACTGATGGCGCCCGCGGCAATCGCCACGTCGGCCTCGGCCAGCGTGGGGTTGTTGATCCAGAGCCGCGTGGGCGTCTCCTGGTGCAGCCGCATAAAGTAGCGTTCCGACATAGTCCTCATGCCTCCAAAATGGGTGTACGACTATTCTACAACAGGCCTTCAAGGTGCGCCAAAGATGCCGCGCCCCGCGTCACCACTTCCGCCGGATTGGCCTGGTGCAGTTCGCGATTCCAGATTTCAAGGGAGACGGCGCCATCGTACTTCAAGCGGTTCAGTTGCTGAAAGATGGGAGCGTAGTCAATGGTCCCCTCGCCGGGAAAGGTGCGGTTGTCGTGGGGAATCCGCAACTTTTCGAGCGGCAGTTTCATGGCGTCAGAAACGTGCACCAGGATGATCTCTCCCGGCGAAAGGGGCGCGAAATCCTCCACCTTTGATCCACCCAGGGAGAAGTGGAAGGTGTCGATGATCAAGCCGCCGTTGGCACAACCCGCGGCTGAAACCAGTTCCCGCGCACTGCGAAGGTCATGCACCTCCGCGGCGATGCCGGGGAACTCCAAGGCCACCCGGATGCCATATTCCGCCGCCACCTGGCAGACCTGGCGGAAACGATCCGAAGCCCCGTTGAGCCAACCCGGACCCAGCGCGGGGACCGTCACCAGGATGTCGCAGCCCAGCGCCTTCGAGACTTCGCAGAGATAGCGGGTTTGGGTAAGCACCTCTTTGAGCTTGGCTTCATCCGCATCCATCCAGCCACCGAGGAAGCAGAACTCCGCCACGGTCAGGTCCGATGCAACAAGCCTGGCTTTGATGTCGCTCAGCAACTGCCCCTGGGCCAGGGCGGCTTCAACGTCTTTGATCCAAAGGCCGATTTGGCGAAAACCCGCGGCGTGCGCAAGGTCAATCTGCTGGTCCAACGGAGTGGTCTTGATGGTTGCGGCGTTCAGGCAGAAGCGCTCGTGCATATTCTCTCGTATCCAGGGGATTGAACTGGCTCACACCCATCCACCGGGATGGGAAATTGCATGAAAAGGCAATTATACCACTGCGGACGGGCGAGGCCTATGGAGCGTCGAGATCCTCCTGCACCGCCTTCAGATCCTTGCTCTGATCGCCTGCACCCGCCAGGATGGCATCGGAGGGACGGCGGCGTTCATTGACCGCTTTCGTCAATGTATCGAACGCCTGGGTCTCGGCCAACGCCTCTTCCGTTTTTCCCATGTGCCGATAGGCGGTGGCGAGAAGATAGTGCGGGCCAGGTTCAGTGGGGTCCAGTTTGATCGCCTTTTGCAAATACTCCACGGCACGCTCATCGTTGCCCGTTCGCAAATAGAGTTTGCCCACGTCAGCATAGGCTGGAGCAAGCGTGGGGTGTTCCCCGATCGCCTTGAGCAGCAGGGGCAGCGCCTTATCATAATGCCGGCCATGGAGGTAGATGTTCCCGATCTTCCAGGTGGAAAGATAGTCTTCCGGCAGGATTTGAAGTTCGGCTTCAAATTCGGGCATGGCGTCGTCATAATGGCCGGTGAGCCAGTAAACATTCCCCAAGGCATAGTGCAAGCCCGGCGCCTGCGGATTGGCTTTCAGTGCCTCCTTATATTCCACGACGGCATTGGAAAACTCGCCCCGCTCCTCGTAGGACTTTCCCAGGATTTGATCGTAGCGATAGGATTTCGGCGCCACTTCCGCCATCTTGTCGTACGAATTCATCATCAGGCTGTAGTACAAGGTTCCCAGGCTATAGAGAATCTCTTCGTCGTTGGGAAAGACCTTTTCCGCCTTTTGTAAGACTTGCAGCGACTCTTCGCTCTTGCCGACCTCATTATAGCTGGCGCTCAAATTGATGTAGGCCTCGCGAATCTTTGGGTTTAAGGATAGGGCCTTTTGCAGGGGCTTGATTGATTCGGCAAAGCGGCTGGTGCGAATATAGGCCATGCCCAGGTAAAGGTTGGCGCCCTCCAGGGCAGGCTTGCGCTTCAGTGCCTGCTGAAAAGCCGCAATGGCCTTGTCGTAATCGCGTTCCAGGAAATAGGCGATTCCCAAGTTGGCATAGAGCTCCGGAACCTCCGGCATCAACTTCACAGCAGCCTGGTAACCGTCCACAGCTTGCGCGAAATCGCCCTGCGCCTGCGCTTGCTTGGCAGCCTGGATATCCTGCGCGGCTTCGTCTTGACGACTCGCTTGGGTCGCCAAAGACAGGGGCAGGATGCACAGCATAAGACAACTTAGGAAAAGTACATTCGCACGCATTCGTTCGTTCACCGTTCTGGCCGGAATTCGCAATTCCGGCTCCGATTGAAGATAGCACACGGGGCTTCCACAGGTAAACCCAAACCCCGGTGGTGAGTGGGGCAACGATTAGCCCCCTCCTGACCAGGAGCTCTGGCAGGAACCGGCATCACGCGGCCAAGGGGGGAACCACACCGTTTATTCCCATGAACGGGCTTCGGCTGGCCAACATAGGGTCATCGCCCAATGGAGCGAATGCCTTGTGGCCGTGGCCGCGGGCAAGGCCCCATCTTCCCCATGAAAACAATTGCGCCCGAAAGCGGCAAAGACGATAAACTAATGATCCGCTGGTCGATACTCGGGATGCACCATGGGAATTCCTTAGTTGAGATCTTCAACGATGTGATCATGTTTCGGGAGAGTTCATGCGCAAGGTTTACTATCCATTGGCTTTCGTACTCTGCATGGTTTTGATGGGAACCCACCTGCACGGGACGCCCCAATCGGCGCCGGTGGGGGAGAATCCCGCGCCCTCCCGGCCAACTCCCGTAAACATCTCCTTCGCGCAAGCCCAGCCCATTCTCGCGGCCTTGGCAAGCAACCTGCTGCCCGCCGGGCTGAAGAATCAAACCCCAGAGGAAATTGCCCCTCTTTGGCCGGACTGGGTAACCCGGCACGACCAGGAGACGCGCGCCCGTCTGCTCCGCGGGGACGAGGATACGATGGTCAATTTCCTGGTTCTGGGGACCTCCTTCACCCGGCAGCCGCGCTTTACCGGAAGTGAGTTCGGGCTTTTGACTTTTGTTGGCGATGACCCCGCGATGCTCTCCCCTGCCGACTCGCCCCCGGCGCTCCACCTCCTCAGCCGGGCCGATGACTTAATACGCGGTATGGCGAACCCCGGGGAGAATGATCGGCTGATTTTCCTTTCCCAGTTCGTAGAAAAACAGGGATATCGTCCCCGCCAGGCCTTTGGCGCTCACCCCAACCTGGGGGAAAGAGAGCGCTTGAAGAATTATGTGTTGGGGAATGTAGCACGCGTCTGCAGTGAGCTGCTGCGTCTGCAATTGACCTATGACGAGGCGCGGGTGGGTGGTGGCGCTTCCGAAAACAACGCGGTCGTCTCAACGCTCTATCATTCCCGCGGCGTGTCACTGGACACCTCAATGTTGCCGAATATGGCCCTGGAGGAGTCGCTGAAGGCCATGCTGGCGCAAGGCCTTTTGGCCCCGGGCAGCGTCCACCGCGTCGCGGTCATCGGCCCCGGGCTCGATTTTACCGACAAGCTGGGCGGCTATGACTTCTACCCGCAGCAGACCGTGCAGTGCTTTGGCCTGGCGGATACGTTGATTCGCCTGGGCCTCTCCCGCCCGGGTGAATTGAACCTCACCACCTTCGATATCAGCGCGCGCGTCAATGACCACCTGACGCGGGCGGTGCAGCGCGCCCAACGGGGCATGCCCTACATTGTGCAATTGCCCCACAACGCCGCCGAGACCTGGAACCCGGAGACGGCGCACTTTTGGCGCACCTTTGGGGACCAGATTGGCGCCCCCGCGGCCCCCATTCCGCCCCCGGCCCTTGCCGGCGACGTGGAAACGCGCGCCGTCCGCATCTTCCCCGCCTTCGTTTCCATCATCACGCCGGTGGACCTCAACATCGTCACTCAGCGTCTCGACCTCCCTCCCCAGCAGACTTTTGACCTGATCATCTCCACCAATGTTTTTTGCTATTTCGACAGCTTTGAACAACTCCTGGCCATGGCCAACACCCAAAGTATGCTGCGGCCCGGCGGCTTCCTGCTGTCCAACAATGCCATGCCTCTGCTGGCCGCCATCCCCATGAGCTTGGCCGGCTCCCATGCAATCTCCTATTCCGACCGCCTTAACGACGGCGACGTTGTCCTGTGGTACCAGCGATCGCCAAATTGAGTAGGGCTCACCTTGCTGCATGCTTGAGTCACTGGGGACGCAACGCCTGGGCGCGGGCAAATTCCCTTTGCGCATCGGCGGCACGGCCCAAGGCTTCGTAAGCGCGGCCCAGGTTGTTGTGCGCCTCGGCTAAATTCGGGTCCAGGGACACCGCGTGCTCCAGGGCGTGCACCGCCTCTTCATTGTGGTGGAGATACAGATGCGCTTCGCCCAGCGCCGCAAAGGCCGGGGCAAAGCCGGGATTGATTTCCACGGCTTCCTGGAGGTGACCCTGGGCCTCCGGCAGATGGTGCTGCTTTAGCTCCAGCAGCCCCAGGTTGAAGGCAGCGTTATAACTGCTGGGGTCCAGTTCCAGGGCGCGTTGAAAAGATGTTTTGGCGCCATCCGCGTCGCCGGTCTTGAGTTGCGACATGGCGAGGTCATAGGTGGCCAGGGGGATATTGGGATCCAGCTTCAGCGCGGCCTTGAATCGTTCCTCGGCGTGGGGATAATCCTCAAGGCTGTAATAGTTGAGCGCCTCGAGGTACGGAACCGGGAGCGTGGTGGGGTCGATCTTCTCCGCCGCATGCAGCTTTTCCAGTGACTCCTTGTAGCGGCCAGCGGTGTTGTCGTCCACGGCATCGGATATCAGATCGTAAGCGCGGGCCCGGTCCTTGGGGTCGGCGAGCGCCTTGCCACTGGAGTCGGAATACGTGCCCGCCGAAAGGGCCACGTAACCGAGCGACCGCAGCCGCTCCGCCAGCTCCGGGTCCGTGCCCTCGGCGGCCTGCGCCCCGCTGGGGGCTGCGGCCTTGTAGCGGTGCTCCACGTCCTGCAAGCGGTATTTTAACTCCTGGGCCACCGCACGCTTCCCCGTATACAGGTTCTTTGTCTCGCGCGGATCGGGACGCGTGTCATAAAGCTCCGGGCGCGGCGCGTCAATGTATTTCATTCCCTCCGATTGCAACCCGCGCAACTCGCTCCAACCGAAGTGCAGCAGGGGCAGGTAACATTCTGAGTACAGGTTGGAATTAGTTGAGGAGGGCTTCCCCAGGATATCACTCAGCAGGCTGCGGCCCTGAACGCTCGGCGGAATGGGCAGATGCAGTGCCTGGAGGACGGTCGGCATCACATCCACCAGCGAGGCACCTTTTTCCACCGTCGTCGCTTTTGCGCCCGGCACCTTGATGATCAGCGGAACATGCAGGGTGGAATTGTAAATGAAAAACCCGTGGGTTTTCTCCCCGTGCTCGCCCAGGCCTTCACCGTGATCTCCGGCCACCACCACCACCGCGTTTTGGGAAACTCCCATGTCGTCCAGGAACGCAAAGAGCCGGCCCAGCTGGGAATCGACAAAGGCAATCTCCCCGTCATAAGGGCGGCCGGCATAGCGGCTGGCGAAAGGCTCGGGGGGGGTGTAAGGGTTGTGGGCGTCGTAGATGTGGACCCAAAGAAAGAAGGGGCGCGGCGGGTTGGCCTTGAGCCAAGCCAGGGCGTTATCAACCACCTGGTCAGCGCTGCGCTTCACCAGGTCCATCGCGTTTTCATCGATGCGGCGGGAGTCAAAGTGATCGAAGTAAACGTCAAAGCCCTGATTCAAACCGAAGCGGGCACTGAGCACGGCGGCGCCCAGGAACGCGCCCGTGGCATAACCATGCTCATGAAGGACCTTGGCCAGCGTTACAGCGTTGGGGGGCAACTTGTTGCCGCTAAAGTCGTGCACTCCCGTCGCCATGGGAAAGCTCCCGGTGAACAGCGCGGTGTGGGCGGGCAGAGTAACAGGCACCACCGTGAACGCGTTGGCGAAGCGCGCGCCGGACCGGGCCAGCGCGTCGAGGTTGGGTGTGGCAATGGACTTGTCACCGTAACATCCCAGGTGATCGGCGCGCGTGGTGTCAAGCGTGATCACCACCACGCTCGGGGGGGTCCCCTGCCCGGCCAGGCGCATCGGGGCTGCTCCAATTGCGAGGAAAATCAGGGCGGCGAGCATCACGGAGTTGCATATTGGCCAGGTTTCGGGAGGAGGAAGACGATGGGTTTTCACTGCGCTGCACCTTTGCTTTGAAGGATTTCCTGCACGCGGCTGAGAATTATCGAGGGCATCAGAAGAAAAGGGGGAAAGGATCAAGGGTTAGGCACTTCCCCGACACAACGAAACCCAGTGTCGTAGCCAAACTTGGTGGGATCGATCCCGGCGCGGACCGACACTCGAACGCTCCCGCCATAGGCGTACCAGGATCCGCCACGCAGAACCCGATTCTCCCCGCCGGGTGGTCCGGAAGGATCCTGAGCTGGGCTGCCCTGGTAATAGCGGTGGTCGTACCAGTCGTTCACCCACTGCCATACGTTCCCCATCATGTCGTAAAGGCCAAAGCCATTAGCGCGCTTCTGAGCTACGTCATGCGTTTGGCTCCCGCTGTTTTGGTCGTACCAGGCGACCTCGTCAAGCTTGCCGTAACGGCCCTCCGTGCTCCCCCCGCGCGCTGCGTACTCCCACTCGGCTTCCGTCGCCAGCGCCCCGCCCGTCCATGCGCAGTAAGCCTGGGCATCATCCCAAGCCACATTGACCATCGGCATATTCTCATCCGCCCAACCCTGGTTGAAGCTGGTGGCGCCCGGCATTTGCCGCCCCGAAGACGCCGCGAATTTTTTGTACGCCCCCACCGTTACATCCGTCTGGCCGATCCAGAAACCCCTGGTAATCGTTACTTGGTGCAATGGCTTTTCATCGCTACCGCACTCGTTGTCCCCCGGCGAGCAACCCATCATGA
>Ga0302320_10004562_pt1 | contig 31424 bp, 38 predicted proteins | sample Bog_T0_3_FD_202130 | JGI IMG/M metagenome (GOLD analysis project Ga0302320, IMG submission 202130) | Peat permafrost microbial communities from Stordalen Mire near Abisko, Sweden - Bog_T0_3 | ecosystem: Environmental > Terrestrial > Soil > Wetlands > Peat | place: Sweden: Abisko, Stordalen Mire... | reverse complement strand
CCACCCGCTTCCCTTCCAAGCCAATCAGTTGCGCGGTCAATTCGGCCGGGCAACGCTTGCCGGTGCGCTGGCAGTATGCGTCGGCCCGGTCAAGGAGGGTCCGGTAGGCTTTGTACGCGCGGATGGTACCCCGCGCTTCCGGCGGAAGATCGTCGGCGTCGAGCCCTTCGCTGCGCAGCCATGCCGTCACGGCCTTGTGCCGCGCAAGGCACACGTCATAGCCCAGGCAGCTATAGCCGTGCCCCGCGGGAATGACGTATAGCTCTTGTTCGGCGTTGACCGTCACGGGCATGGGCTTCTCGAAAGCCTCCAAGGCCGCCCCTACGCGGTCTAGGCTGGGTGCCAGGAACGTGGTCCGCTCGCAATTCCGCAGCAATTGCTTCGCGGCCTGTTTCAACTCGGCAATCTGTTTCGCAGTCGGCCGTCTCATGGTGCTTGCTCTCTGTTGCGTTTGCCTCACAGTACAACCATAGCACAAAATGGACGAATGTAACGCCATTTGTCGCAACCGCTCGATTTCCCCGCACAAGTCATAGATAAGCCGGTGCGGCTTGTTCCGCCACTCCGCGGCAACCGGCCCGATTCCGGCCGGGGCGTCGCGGTAATCCTCCAGTGTATGGGCCAGCGGCTCGCGGTGCGGCATGGCGTCCGGCAGCCTTGGCACTTCGCAGAATTGGACACAATAGTCGGTTAAGGAATGTTCCGCTCCGGTGCGGAGGATGGTGTCCAGCGCTTCCCGGCTTTCCACTTCCACGGTGAGGTTGATTCTCATGGCTTCGTTCCCCAATAGGCTTGCTGGAATTGCTCCACGGTCGGCTGGTATTCGGGATAGTAGCGGCGGATAAGATGCACCCCCGCGTGGAAGTCGGCATGTTCCAAGGGGTCAAGAGCGGAGTCGATGGTCAAGTTGCCGGCGTGCCAGCCCGTTTCCTTTTCCGGGTTGAAGTTGAAGCAACCCCGGAAGTAGCCCAGCACCTGGAGAATCCACTCTTGCACCGCGGGCGAATCGAGGGCCGGCTTTTGCCATGCCGCCAGCACGGTGCGCGCGGCGGCCCGCGTGGCAGGGTCAAGCATCGGCGAATCGACGGCGTACTCTAGCGACATGCAAGTGCGATTCTCCGGCTTGCGCCGCAGATCGGTTTGCACGCTCTTGGTAAGCATCGGATGCGTGGGCGGGCGAAGGAACCCACCCATGCCCTCCGGGATGATACGGCCTTTCTCTTGCATGGCGGTTGCTCCGGTGTTAGGCGGCATGGCTGGCGGCCGGCGCGGGAACGTGGAACCCCCCGCCCAGGTCAACCAGCCGGCGCAGCCAGCGGTAGAAGTCGATGTCGTCAAGGTTGTCAGCAAGATAGCGATCGTAATCGACGGCCATATCCGGGTTGAGGGCCGTCCGGCGGGTCTTCTCACAACGCATGGTCGCCATGAGATAGTGGGCGTGTTCGATCCAAGTGTCGATGTCGGCAACGCTCACGGCGGCCTTGGCGAACGCGGGCGGCGTCAGGGATTGCGTTACCCGTTCCACGGCGGAAAAGCGGCCATTCGCAAACCGTTCCGGGATTTCGACAAACAGGCCGGGGTACTGCCGGCGCACTTCCGGCGGCACTTCCATGCCGGCGTTGGCGGCGGCGGTAACGATCATTTCGTGCGTAATGCCGGTCAAGGCGTGCAAATCGGCGTCAAGCTCGATAAAGCTGCCGTAGTAATCGCCCTTGTAGATGCGCCGCGGTTCCCCTTGGTTGACGCTGGCGACGGCTTGCCGCCGTTTCGGGGTCGTTTGCCCGACTACCACAAGGGCCGGCGTGCCATAGGACGGCTTGTAGCAGTAGCTCTTGCCCGCTTCCAAGCCCTCGAATTGGCAAGTGGGGCAGGCGTCCAGCATGGCGCGGCACTCGCGGGCCATGTCATTGGCGACCATGCGATGGAAGCCCTTGCGAAAGGCGACTTCCGGTATCCCGTTGTTACGTTCCGATTCTGTCATGGTGGCACTCTGGTTATTGGAAGGATTAGGGTGGAAAACTGCCGCACGTGAAAGAAGAGAACCGCCGCGGTGCCTTTGGAGGGCGAAAACCTCAGTCGAATCTGTTCCAACACGCCTCTACCGCTGTTTCAAGGCCCTCAGCATAGGCGGGTGAGGCAACATCGACGCCAGCGCAAGCGTGGGCCAGGACCAACGCCTCGACAGTATCCATTGCGGCACGGCCGAGTCGGCTGTCGGCTTGTTTCTTCAGGTCGCTGGTAATCTTGCCGCCCCGATAGGTGCCGGGGTGTTCCGGGTCTTCAGGCCCAAGTTCGATAGCGATGCCGAAGCAGGGAAGGTTGATGGTCATTTGGGATTGCCCTTTCACATTTGTGCCTTGTATGTTCACTGCCGCCTTGGCTGTTGCCGTTTAGCAGTGTTCCCCGTAAATGACCCCATCGTCGCCAAGGTAAAGGTAGTATTCGCGGGCCTTTTCCGCGGCGGCGGTCAAGCGGTCCCGCGCCTCTTGAGGCAGGCAATCGTTGCGGTCCCAAAAGCCGCAGCCGTGCCCGTTGCGGGTCAACCAGAAGTCATGTCCGCCCAGCTCGGCGGCAGTCCATTGCGGATGATCGTACAGGGCCAGGTCAGTCGCGTTTTCCTCTTGGAAGCGGCGGCAATCGTCGGCCATTTTCGCAAGTGTATCGGCGTCAATATCTTCGATACCGTAGTTCCCATCGAGCGGTTCCCCGCCGGATGGCGTCGCATCGTCGTTGCTGCTCCACAAGGCCGCTTCGATGTAGGCCCGGGTGAAGTCGTCAAGCTGCTCGCGGGTAATCATGGTGTGTTGCTCCAGTTGCTTAACCCTCACTCTCTAAGCATAGTACAATATCGCTGAATGTAAAGCGCCGAACGGTGCCGCGGGCACAATCATGGGGGCCTGGGTGAAGAGTTGCGAGGGTTGTGTCGAATGCACGGCGAACGGGCTAGCTTTCCCGGTCAAGCCGTCCGGGCCACGTCACGGTTTCAGGAACCGGTTGCCGGCGCGGGCCTTGGCTTCAAGCTGTCGCCACGCGCGGCGGTTGCTCTGTTTCGGCGGCTCGAACGCCAAGCCCAGGCCGATCAGCGCGTGCCCGCAGTCGGGGCACGGCCGGCTTTCCGGCGTGACCCGCGGGCAATGCTTATGGCTTCGGACAGCGGCCGGTGCCCATGCCTTGCGGCAGCCGAAACAAACATAGTGGGCGTAGGCAATGCTCACAGCTTGCTCCCTTCTTGCTGGCGGCGTAGTTCATATTCGCCGCGGCTTAACGCCTTTTCGGGAGGGTTCAGGGCGTAGGCGGCGGTGTGCTCGGCAATCCGCACCCATGCCGCCATTGCAAGGGTATCGGCGCGGAAGCTACCGTCAGTCCAAGTGGACTCGCTACAAGCGGCGTACAGGGCCGCGGCCAGCTTCCAAACGTCCGTAAGACTGGCGGCGACCCCTAGCAGCGTGTGGGCGCGGGAAGTCCAATAGCTGCACGTCACGGGGGAACGGTTCCGCCATGCCCGCAGCATCTTCTCGCCTGTGAAGCCGGCAAAGGCGGCCTTGATCGTGGCGGCGTCAATCATGGTTGGTTGCTCCAAAGGTCACGCTGACGCGATCACTTTGCCCAGCCGAGTTGCTGTGCGATTCCGATAGGCATCATGCCGGGGACGCGCTTGTCTGCTCCCTTGACGATCATGGCGAACATTTCGCGGTAGCCGAGTGTAGCGGGCGGGGCATAGTTACGTTCCCGGTAGAGTTTCATCCCGCCGTAGGCTTGACGGTCGCGCACCCAGACTTCTACAAAGCGGTAGCCGCCCAGGGCAGAAATGCAGTAGCCGGCTTTGGCAAACGCTTCCCGACCATCCACCAAACGGCCGATGCGAAGTCGGTACGTTTTGCACTCGCGGGGCATTCTTCTCATGGCTGTCGCTCCGGTGTTGTTTCCGCCCATATTCTATACTAGCACAAAATGGCAGAATGTCAAATCATTTGACATTCTCCTATTTTGTGCTATGATTACCACGAGTGGCAGAAGGTTCGCACGGTGCGGACCTTCAGTCATCACGCTTCGAGGGGTTCCAGCAATGCACACCACGATTAGCAACCATGACTGCTGTGCCCCGCGCGCGGCCCATGCCCACGGGCTGCCCCGCGGTCGATTCGGCCACGGTCGAAAAGGGCAATCGTCTGGCTTGTTGGCTTTGGAGCCACGGGCATAATGACGTGGATTACATCCCCTTTGCCTACAGGGGAACCGATGAAGTGGTGCGGCGTTTCGCCGCGATCTTGGACTACGTAGAACGGGTCTGCGCCCGTGAAGGCCGACTGTGCGATGCGGAGCTGATACCCTGCCTGCGCGGCTTGGAGGGCCGGCAGGTGGTGTTGGCGTTTGACGATGGGCGGCACGTGCGCTGCCTGATCGGCCGGCATCGTTTCGGCGCGCTGGCCGTGCATGTCGCCAAGCAACATGAAGCCGACTACGGCGAACCGCTCACCTTTGGCGATGTTCGGCTGGTTCAGGTTCTCGACCAGCAAACCATCCCAGGAGGCGGCAACCTTGCTTGATTTCCTGTCCGTGTTGATTCGGTTGTTTCTGGCAGCCTATTCAAGTGCAGCGCGAGCCTGGATGTCGCTTCCGGTGGTCGTCACGGTTGGCGCGATCGCGCCGGCCGGTGCGCATGAACGGGGATGCCGCGTAGACCGGGATCGCAGCCTGCGCGAGTCCAACGGTGCCGGCGCAACCGCCGGACGGCGGATGGGCCCGGCGACTGGCCCATAACCGTGAGCAAAAATCGGTCTTGAATTGGCAGACCCGTTTCCCTCCGCGCCGGCGGCCGGCCGTCCGCCTAGGTTTTAACCGTGGCCGAAATCGGCCTTAAATCTCCGAACCCGTTTCCTTGCATCCCGGCGGCCCAAGGGCAGCCGAAATCCTCACCGTGGGCGAAGTTACTCTGGGATCGGCCGGCCCGTCCCCTGCCGGCAGGAAGCCGTCCACGCCAGTCGGTTCCAGGTGGGATCGACGCCGAGCTGAGAAATCGCGTGTGGTTGCCAGGGCCTCGGCCGGACGTGCCAGCCTCCGGTGGGCCAAGGCCGGCTTCCGCCGCCGCGAAGGCCCCGTGCATGCTCCTTGCGGAAGACACGCTCCCCAGCCAGAAGTTGATCGTCTACGCGCTGGTAAAGCGTGGCCACAAGGTCGAAGTGGCCGGCAACGGGACCGAGACCGTTGACCTGATCTAGCGTCAGGATTTCGACTTTGGTGTTGATGGACGTACAGATGTCGATCATGGACGGGCTTGAGGCTACGACTGCCATACGCAAACTGGATGACGCGAAGAAGGCCAAACTGCCGATCATCGCCATGACCGCCCACGCCTACAAGAGTGACCAAGAGTGGTGTCTGGCCGCCGGTATGGATGCGTACATCAGCAAGCCCGTCAACCGACAGGAACTCATTGAGATGGTGGAGCGGCTCGGGGAGAGCGACAGCATTGGCGGCTGAAGGGGGCTTTGACGCTGCATCTCAGGGATAACAAGAGGTGAGATCGTCAGGATTGAAGGCTCTTGTATTTCTGGCGGCGGCTTACGCTCGCCGAAAAATGGAGTTGCAACTTCCTGCTGCTCAGCCAACCCCCGACTTAGCGGTGCATTGGCTTTACAACGCCCCGCCCAAGGGGGGTCGAGGATATGATATACTGAACTGACTTGATTGGTATTCCTCAGCGGCTGCGCAGCTTCCGTGTAGGATAAGTCAGATAGGCAGGTATTCCTCCGCTCGCTTGGCGAGGATACGGTCCTGGGTTGCCTGCTTGGTGAGGAGTTGAGTCGGCCCCGTGTCGTGGAGTTACAACGGACGGGCAAGCATCCCGATCCCCTCACCGCCCGCATTCGCCGCCGCCCTCGAAAAAGTAACCGTGGCGTTGGCTCACCAATTCCCCGTCTATGGGCAGTACCTTGGAGCCGCAAGCAAACCACATGTTTAGCGAGAGGAAAATGCCATGTTCAGAGCAGGTGGGGCCATCGTTCTTGCCATTCTGATGCTATCGGGATGTGGCAAACGAGAAGCCGATGCGGAGCGGCAACAACAAGGGGAAGTGGGCAACAAGGGGCGCGAAGCCATCGACATAGCCAAGATCCAGATTGGCCTCTTCGTGACGGCATTTGATCGTTACAAACTGTCTCTTGGCGACTTTCCCACCACCCAGCAGGGATTGCAGGCTCTCCGCACTCCTCCACCCGATTTGTCGAAGCCGAAAAAATGGAACGGTCCCTATTTGAATTCAGAAATCTCGCTTCATCCGCTGAATCTAGAACTGCCGCTTGATCCGTGGGGCCATCCCTACCATTATCATTCGCCAGGAACCCATAACCCAGATAGCTTCGATGTGTGGTCGGTCGGCCCCGATGGCGTTGACGGATCGCAAGATGACATCGGCAACTGGAAGTTAGGCCCCCATTTGTGTCGATGATCGCCTGAAATCATATTAGACCTTTTTCAACCTTGCCTGGGCGGCAAAGATCGATATGCTGGCGCTGGGAACATAGGAAAAATCCTGAGTAGCTCGAAACCTTTTCTTTCTTCACATTGAACCTCATTCTGGAGTTGGCATAGTGCACTCAACGGGCGACCATGTACTGCTTGAATTCGTCGGCGGTTACTGGGACGGCAAGTTCCTCGACAATGAATCAGACGACGGTATGGAGGTGGAACTTGCAAACGGCTATTATCGGATCACAGACGGTGGTGCGGTTGGCCAAGGCTTTAGCGGGTTATTGCCCGAAGCTGCCGAGTTCGCTCAAGTTCGTGGTTGGCAAGCCGAAGAAGATGCGGGCTTGGCTGGAAACCATGCCTATCGCGTTGCTGAACGCCTCGAAGAGGACAACGAAATCCTTGTTCGTTTCCAGTATGGGGTCAAGGAGTGAAAATGCATCCAACACTACCGTTGTGGCGGGGGCTGAACCGAACACGTCTTGCAAGACGCCGCCGCAAAGGTTTAGGACGATCTTCGGTCGGCACGCCGCCGCGGAGGTGGACCCCGTTCTTTGGACCACGGGAACGGGTGTATCTGTTGTAGAGTAGCGGCCCGCGAGACCTCTCAAAGGTCTCGCGCGGACGCTGTAGCTGAGTATCGTTCTCCATTGGCAAAGACTTTTCCTTTTTTGCGCGCGAAATCGCATCGCGCGCCTTCTCCGACCGCACCGCCTGCCCAGTACACCTCGGCGGGCGTGCGTTTGCCCAGCGACCGGTGCTTACGACGGTAGCAGTAAAACTCCAAGTACCGCGCCAGACCTGCTTCCAGGTCGTGGGGCATCGCGTAGTCGTTGAGGTACACGTTCTCGTATTTCACCGTTCGCCACAGACGCTCGACGAAGACGTTGTCCAAGGCCCGGCCACGGCCGTCCATGCTGACCGCCACGCCCGCCGCCTCCAACCGTCCCGTGAAGGCCACGGCCGTGTACTGCGAGCCCTGGTCGGTGTTGAAAATCTCTGGCGGCCCGTGGGACAGCGCCTCCTCCAACGCTTGCAAGCAGAAGTCGCCGTCCAGGGTGTTCGACAGTCGCCAGGAAAGCACGTAGCGGCTATACCAGTCGAGCACCACGGTCAGGTACATGAACCCGCTTTGCAACGGCACGTAGGTGATGTCGCTGGACCACACCTGGTTCACACGCACAACCTCCAGATTCCGCAGCAAATACGGGTAAATCTTGTGTCCTCGGTCCCGTCGCGTCGTGCGCGGCTTGGGGTAAATGGCTTCGATGCCCATCCGTCGCATCAGCCGCTGCACACGCTTCCGGTTGGCACCCAACTGATCGGCCAACTGCCGACTGCCCATGAATGGCCACTCCAAGTACAGCTCGTCGATTTGCCGCATGAGGGACAGGTTCTCGGGCGTCTCTTTTGCGGGCTCGTAGTAAAAGCTCGATCGGTTCAGCTCCAGCAACGCACACTGCCGCCGCACACTCAACTTCGCGTGGCGGGGATCGACCAACCGCCGCCGCGTCTCAACCGACTTCGGTAATCTTTTTTTTAAGCCACTCGACTTCCATCTGAAGCCGACCGATCTGCTCGAACAACTGCTCTTCGCTAGGGCGATCTTCGCCCCGTCGCTGCCGCCGATCGGCGAACAGGTCGGGGGCTCCCTCCAGCAGCCGCCGCTTCCACGCCGAGACCTGCGTGGCGTAAATCCCGAAGCGACTGGCCAGCTCGGCCAGCGTTCGATCCTCCTTGACCGCCGCCAAAGCCACTTTGGCCTTGAACCCCGCCGCGTGTATACCGGGCTTCTTGCCCATACTCTTGACCTCCTGGATGTCATCTGACAGGCTCAGATTGTAACAGATCCAGTGGTCCAGTTTTTGGGGTCCACTTCACGCTATCCTAATGGTTTCACGGCACCTGGGTGAAACGCTCGATCATTTGCTGGTTCACCGTGGTCTTGGCACTGCCCGGTTGCCAAGCTCAGGAGGCATTGCTCCCAACGCCACTGCCGCTCTTCCACCCATCGAAGTCTATTTCTCTGCCAAGGGTGGCTGTACCGAGGCCGTGGTCAGGGAATTGAACACCGCAAGATCCACCGTCCTCGTCCAAGCCTACTCGTTTACGAGTGCCCCCATTGCCAAAGTCCTGGTCGATGCCTACAAGCGGGGCGTGAACGTGCAGGTCATCCTTCTGCTCTGGACAGCGATTGTCGCTACGATGGTGGAGTTTTGGTCTTGGTCAGCGTTGGCCGGAATCCTGTTTGCACCGTATCTGGCCTGGGTCAGTTTCGCCGCCGTGCCGAATTGTGTCGTTTGACGGCTGAATGCGTAGTGGGCTGAAGAACACGTCCAATAGCTTGCTGACACGCGTCCTTCCGGGGCGAAAAGAACACACCTACGACGGTGTTTTGACGACCTTCGTTGCCATCGGGAACGGAAAGACCGTAGTTGTTTCCCAGATCGAGGACCGGCCCCTCTGCATCGACGTGTATGGTTTGAAAGTCAGCACGGTCGAGGAGTCACAGGTCAACTGCGAGATCAGCAAGTGCGATCGGCACCATACAAAAAGCAAATCCAGCAAGCGGACTCGGCAGAGAAACTTCTGAACGAACTCGATCCGAAGCGGACATACACCTGCAAATACTTTTGCCATCGGGTCACGAATAACGGCTACGAGTCGGACCCCGATCTCAAGTTCACCGGTAAGGAGGCTCGCCATGACTTGCGGCTGTTCGTCGAGGACTTATCCGATGCGGCAAGACCCGCCGCAGTCGGGCGTTTCTCGCTTTCATCTTCCTGTCCCGCCACCTTTCGGCTTGCCTGTTGCCCCCTCAATGGCTAAAACGGCATTGGGAGCATTTCAGGTAGTCGCCCGGCATGGGGGGGGGCCTGCATGCACTCTCTGCGGATGGAACGTAATTCACGAAGGGAGAACGACTAAACACCATGGTTCCTCGCCTGCCCCGTCTTGCGTCCGTGAATGGAATTCTCGGTTGGATTCCCGAGATCGTGAAGCTGAGTCAAAACCGCTTTCGGTCGCAGATCCGACTTCTGGGTCTGGCGGCATTGGTGGGCATCGTGGCAGGACTCGGTGCAATTGTCTTCTATGTGGCGACCCGTGTTGCGGAACATTATGCCTTGGGGGTTCTCGCCGGATACCACCCCGAACCTCGCCCCGGTGGTGAAGCAGCGATGTCTTGGCTTCCCGTGGTGAGCCATCCCTTTTATCCATGGCTTTTGTTGTTGATCCCGACAATCGGCGGGCTCATCAGCGGTGTGATCGTCTTCACCTTTGCGCCCGAGGCCGAAGGGCATGGCACGGATTCCGTGATTGCCGCCTACCACTATAAACAAGGTCAGATCCGTCCTCGTGTCCCTTTGGTCAAGATCATCGCCAGTGCGATTACGCTGGGCACGGGTGGATCAGGTGGACGTGAAGGGCCTATTGCCCAGATAGGGGCCGGGTTTGGTTCCCTGCTGAGTAACATGCTACGGCTGCGTCCCGCTGAGCGACGTGTGCTCATGGCCGCAGGCATGGGGGCCGGTATCGGTGCCATTTTCCGGGCCCCGTTGGCCGGGACGATCTTCGCAGCAGAAGTGTTGTACAGTTCCACGGAGTTCGAGCCCGAAGTCATCATTCCGGCTGGGATCGCCAGCGTCATCTCCTATTGCGTCTATGGCATGTTTTCTGGCTGGGAGCCGTTGTTCACGATACCCGATCTCACGTTCACCAATCCCTTGCGGTTGGGACCGTACTTGCTCTTGGCACTGTTTATGGTCCTGCTGGCGGCACTCTACACGCACACCTTTTATGGTTGCAAGGAGTGTTTTGACCGGTTGCCCATCCGCAAACATTTTCGACCGGCCATCGGTGCCTTCTTGACCGGGCTCGTCGCCTTCGCCTTGTACTTCCTCCTGGGCGGGAACAAGCAAGTGCTGGCCGTACTCGCCTTCGGCTATTCGGCGATCCAGAGCGCCATGACGCAGGACGCCACCGCTACCGCTGGAATTTTGCTGACCATCGCCTTGGGCAAGATTCTTACCACCGGCTTAACGATTGGCAGCGGAGGTTCGGGCGGCGTGTTCGGACCCTCGATGGTGATTGGCGGATGCGGCGGTGGTGCGTTGGGGGTAATGCTTCACCATTGGTGGCCGTGGCTGGTGCCGCATCCCGCCAGCTTCGTTATTGTGGGGATGGCCGGTTTCTTCGCCGCCGCAGCGAAAACGCCGTTTTCTACCCTAATCATCGTCAGTGAGATGACGGGCGGATACCACTTGCTCCTGCCGTCGCTGTGGGTCTGCACGCTGTCCTTCATCCTTTCCGACAAACAGTCCATCTATTCTTCGCAAGTGGAAAGCCGATCCCTCTCGCCGGCCCATCAAGGAAGTTACGTGCGACAAGTCCTCGCTCAGGTGCGAGTGAGCCAGTTTCTTTCACCGGGCCAGGGTGTCACGACACTAGCCTCTCAAGATTCGCTCGCCAAAGTTATCGACCGGCTGAGCAGCGCACCATACTCAGTCCTTCCTGTCGTCGATAATGACAATCACCTCTTGGGTGTGGTCAACTTAGAGGAAGTCCATCTTGCTTCCCAATCCCCTTCTCTGCAACCCTTCGTCCTATGCAAAGACCTGATGCGAAGCGATGTGCAACCGCTGACCCCCGATGATACTGTGGATCGGGCCTTGGAACTGTTCGTCGAAAACGACATCCTCAGCTTGCCCATCGTGACGAACCTCCAAGAGCGACTAGTCCTGGGAATGGTCAGCCGTTTCGACATCTCCAGCACCTACTTGAAGCATGTTCACGGTCCAGCAGAGCCGAAGGAAGGATGATTGCAATGCCAGACGATTCCATCGATTACGAGCCCGGCGTGCTGCGGGTCTTGCAGGGAAAAGCCGAAACCAAGGCGTTCTACAACAAGATTGCCAAGGTATACGATCTCTTGTCGGAACATTCGGAAGGAGCGATGCGAGAGGAAGGGATCAAGATGCTGGCCCCCGCACTTGGCGAACGTCTGCTGGAGATCGGCTTTGGCACGGGGCACGTCCTCGTCGAGCTTGCTGCGGCGGTGGGGCCAACAGGAACGATCTTTGGCACTGACATATCCGAGAACATGCTTGCCCATGCACACAGGCTGCTGGAACAAGAGAACCTGACCAACCGAGTGAATCTCGCATGCGGGGACGCCGAGGAGCTTCCCTATGATGCAGAGTCCATGGACGGGATCTTCATGTGCTTCACGCTAGAACTCTTTGACACCCCGGCAATCCCTCGGGTATTGGCCGAGTGCAGGAGAGTTTTAAGGCCGGGTGGGCGGATCGTGGTCGTTGCCGTGTCGAAAGAAGGCAAGCAGGGTTTGGTCGTTCAAGTCTTTGAGTGGACCCACCGCCATTTTCCCAACCTGATGGATTGCCGTCCGATTTATGCCCGCCATGCCCTGGAAGCCGCAGGATTTGTCACCGATAAGTCTGCCGTCGAGTCCATGTGGGTTCCCGTGGAAATCGTAAGGGCAAGAAAGCCAGAGTAGTCACTGTTTCGGTGGGGCTCGGCAAGGAGTAGCCGATGGATCATCTCAATGTGTCGCAACTCCTTGGGCTGCTCGTCTTGATGCTTGGTTCAGCCAAGTTGGCTGGTGCTCTTGCGAAACGCATCGGCCAACCGGCCGTCCTCGGGGAATTGATAGCAGGCGTATTCCTTGGTGTATCCGTTTTCGGTCTGGTCAGCCCGAACAACGAGGTTCTCCATTTCCTCGCACAACTGGGCGTCGTCATTCTCCTCTTTGAGATCGGTTTGGAGACGGACCTCGGCAAGCTCATCCAGGTGGGAGGAACTTCCTCGGCCGTAGCCGTTGTCGGCGTGGTGCTGCCGTTCGCTGGGGGTTACGCCGTTTGTCGCTTCCTCGGACTCGACAACCTTGTGTCGATTGTCGCTGGGGGCGCGCTCACGGCCACCAGTGTGGGAATCACGGCCCGTGTGTTGACAGACCTGGGGCGACTTCAAGAACCAGAAAGCCAGATCGTGTTGGGAGCCGCCGTTATCGACGACATCCTCGGCTTGATCATCCTGGCTGTCGTCGGTGGGCTGACAGAGGGACACGCCGTCACAGTTTTGGGCGTAGCCAAGATCACCGGTATCGCCTTCGGCTTCCTGATCGCCACTCTACTGTTGGGAAACCTGCTGGTTCCGTCCTTGGTACGCTGGTTCAGCCGGATCGACCTGCCCGGCACATCAGTCACTCTAGGGATCATGTTGGCATTCGGATTGGCGTGGCTCGCCTCGGCTGCGGGTTCTGCCATGATCATCGGTGCGTTCGCTGCCGGTCTGCTGTTTCGGAAGACGCCACAGGCACATACGATTGAAGCAGGTATTGCCAGCCTCGGCCACTTCTTCGTCCCCATTTTCTTCGTGGTCATTGGCTCTGCCGTTGATCTCCGAGTCTTCAATCCAATTGACCCGGCAAACCGGCCCACTTTGTGGATCGGGGGTCTGCTGGTCGTCGTCGCCGTGCTGGGGAAGTTCCTGGCGGGCTACGCACCGTTCTGGTTTCGAGGCCGGAAGCTTGTGGTTGGCGTGGGGATGATTCCACGGGGCGAGGTCGGACTGATCTTTGCCCAGATGGGCCTCGCCACTGGCGTATTCAGCAGCGGCATCTTCAGTGCAGTCACCTTGATGGTAATGATCACCACTTTCCTTACACCACCGCTCCTGCGACTCCTCTTCCCGCCCAACCCGCCTGGAGTAAAGCCTGTCACTTCCGAGGGGATTCAGGACTTGATTACGGAACCTTGACTGGGTCAAACAGGAAGACATGCACCACGTTGTCTTCGTTGCCAGCCAAGATCGGTATGGCGGCAGCCCTGCTTTGTTGTAGTAACTTATCGAGGCCGCCATTGGCCATGGTGGCAGCCGGCGCGGAGGAGGCCGGCAAGCCGGTCCCGCTCGACTTTGACTCCGTCACGATGGAGTTACGACTCCGCGCGGCCTTACCAAGGGCACAGCCTCGGACTTTGCCTTGGAGTCGACTCCGGGTTTCCAGCCAGGCACAGTGGTATGCGCCTTGGTGGAAACGGCATCTCGGCATGGCTGGCAGGCGAGTTCGTATTCGGAATCCGAACAGACTGTGGCGTGTCGTCATCGGGGCAAATCCTTGCCGATCATAACGATTGTTAGGCTGCCACGTTGTTTTTGTCCCCCAGCACTGAATATAATTCGGCGAAACCGACGGCCGGGGCAGCAGCAGGCGGTGGAATCAGGGACCTTCGTACATGGAAGGCATCTCACCCCCTCTAAAAGACAGTGGTGAATCCCGCCGAGTGACTCCAAGAGCACGGCGATTATTCCAAGGAGTATGGCAATGTCCAAGGCTTTGATCTTCGGTATGGCCGCTGTGGGCGGCATGGCGATGTTCGCAATAATGTCGCGTTTCCATATATGCAACTGCGTCGCGGAGACCGAATTGGGCGGCGGTGGCGGCAAGAGCGACGCCAAGCTGCCCTCTGGAGTCACGTGCAATGAGAAGATGTGCGGCCCCAGGGAAGGCGAAGTTCTCAAAGGCGAAAGGGAATTGACGGTGAGCGACGAGCAATGGCGGAAGAAACTGACGCCCGAGCAGTTCAACGTTACTCGTCGCAAGGGGACCGAACGAGCCTTCACCGGCAAGTATTGGAACTGCCACAAGGAAGGCACATACCGCTGCATTTGCTGCGGCACGCCGCTGTTCGGCTCCGACACGAAGTTCGACGCCGGCACCGGTTGGCCGAGCTTCTGGAAGCCTACCGACGACAAGGCCGTAGGTGAAGTGACCGACCTGAGCCACGGCACGCGGCGAGTCGAAGTCGTCTGCAACAAATGCAAGGCGCACCTCGGCCACGTTTTTGACGACGGTCCCAGGCCGACCGGCCTGCGGTACTGCATCAACTCGGCCTCGCTCACACTCGACGAATCCAAACCGGGCGCCATGGCGAAGGATGGTGTGAGTGGACCGGCGAAATGAAATGGAGTAGCGTCGAAGGCGACAATCGCATGCACGAGCACATCAAGCAACTGACCGCCGAGAGACCATGTTGCAGGCGTAACAACACACTCGAAAGGACAAGACAGTCATGCAGCGCATCTTTGCAATGTTCTCCGTGGCCCTCGTGGTCGCGGGCTTGGCGGGCTGCGAACAGTACATTGCCGCGGCGGCAGCCAAATCCGAATCAAAAGATGCACCCAAAGGGAACCAAGAAGAGAAGAAGGAGGATAACATTAGGACCGAAATCGCAACATTTGCCGCCGGATGCTTTTGGGGCGTCGAGGCCACCTTCCGCCAGATCAAGGGCGTGAAGGCGACGGCCGTCGGTTACACCGGGGGTCACATGGACCAACCGACCTACAAGGATGTTTGTACCGATACGACTGGCCACGCCGAGGCCGTGCAAGTGGAATACGATCCAACCCCGGTCAGCTACCAGCAGTTACTGGACGTCTTTTGGAAGAATCACGATCCAACGACCCCGAATCGGCAGGGGCCGGATCATGGCACGCAGTACCGCTCGGTCATTTTCTACCACTCGCCGGAACAGAAGGCGTCAGCCGAGGCTTCGAAGCAGGAACTCGACAAGAGCGGCAAGTTCCGCCGTCCCATTGTCACCGAGATCGTTCCGGCCACCGCATTTTGGAAGGCGGAGGACTATCACCAGCAGTATCTGGAGAACCGCGGGTTATCGAGTTGCTACTTGCAATAGGGCAACGGGACAGCCATCGCCTTGCCTAAGATTCTAGCGATCTATGCGGGCAGCGCCATCCTCGTGCGCTGGCAGGACGGGTGCAACTTCCAGGACGGCGGTCATTTGCAGTGGTGAATTCCGACCATACCGGGTTGGACTGCGGGACAGACCCCGTAGAGGAATAACCAAGGGTGAAGCCCCCAACTTATCGGCGGAACGGAAACCAGCACCAAAAGCGATCCCGCCGAAATACGGATGGCTCGAAGTCGTTACCTGACAATGACTTCCTTTCCGGACAGCCTCAAAGTGGCGCCAGAGATACCAAACGTGGAACGAAGAAGTCCTATTGCCTTTCCTGCTCGGCGGCTTAGCATTATCGCGGTGGAGGAGTCGCGGCGGACTTGATCGCGAATCTCCAACGAAATTGTCGGATGACTAGATAGAGAGCAACCCGGTTGTGCCGGGGGGCTCGTTAGTGAGTAAGCCGACGTGGTCGAATACCTTCGGGTGTTCCGCCACGTCGGCTTTTTTGTTTTCTACCCAAAAGGAAGGTGCCAAATGTCGGAAACTCGTATCAAGCTCGCTCCCGATACCGTAGCCTATGCTGACGAGGAAACGCGCAAGCTCGTGGTGGAATTCTCCATCCCAGGAGCGCCCACGGAAACCATTGATGTAAAGATACTGAAAGACAGCATCCACCTGACAGCGCCAGCAAGGGACATCGAGTATGTTGCGGCACTGGCTTTAGCTTGGGCGGTGAAACCTGAAAAAGCCGAAGCGGTCTACGAGCACGGACTGCTCCGAATCGAGGTGCCCTTCAAAGATCCGATGGAGGATGCCGTGAAGGTCGTCATCAAGACAGCCGTCGCGGAAACCAAGTCCGCTGTAATCACAGCGGAAGCGGCTCCACCGGCGGCTGGGTGCTGCAGTAAGAAGCCGTTGGTCGGCGAACCGGCTTTATCGCACTGAGCCACGCCATCGTATGAGTTGCCCCAAGCCTCGGGTTCGACGATCCGTCCCGTGGCGTTGACTCCTCGTCACGTCGGAGCGAGTCCCGCGCGTGTGGCGAAAACGTGCCAGGGAAGGCGGTTCTTGAAGGAGAATTCCGATGTGGCGAGGAATCGTTTGCACGTTGTCAATGTCCATCTTCTGGTCCACACCTTCGCTGGCCCAGGATTGGGCGACGAAGATGTTTGAAACGACCCACCATGATTTTGGGTCAGTGGCGTGTGGTGCCAAGGCCCAATTTGAGTTCGCACTGAGCAATATCTACTTGGAAGACGTGCACATCGCCGATGCCCAGCCCAGTTGCCACTGCACGATTGTCACGTTCGACAAGGCCACACTGAAAACCTATGACAAAGGGGCCATCGTCGCCACGCTGAACACCCAGGCCTTTCAGGGGCAACGGGCGGCGACCATCACCGTGACGTTCGATAAGCCGTTTTATGCGCAAGCCACGCTGTCGGTCCAGGGTTTCATCCGTACCGACGTCGTTTTCCAGCCGGGTAGCATTGAACTGGGTTCGGTGGAGCAGGGCAACGAGAGCGATCAGAAAGTATCGCTGTATTACTCCGGCTGGCAGCAGGATTGGAAGGTGCTGGGCGTGAACAGCCCGAACTCCAGCGTTTCGGCGCGGGCGGTGGAGACTGCGCGGCAGGGCACCCAGGTGTGGTACGACGTATTCGTGCATCTTGCCAAGGATGCGCCGGCCGGTTATCTGCGGGACCACTTGATGCTGACCACCAACGATCAACAAAGTGGGCAGATCCCGCTGCTGGTCGAGGGGCGCGTGGTACCGGGATTGGTGGTGACGCCCAGTCCCTTGATCCTCGGCCAGGTCCAGTCCGGCCAGCACATTACCACACAGGTGATCGTCAAGGGCAACAAGCCGTTCCGAATCCTGGGCATCACGGCCGACGACAAGAGTCTGAAGTTCAGCCAGGAAAAGGATGAAGCCGCGAAGGCGATCCACTTTGTCCCGGTGACCTTCACCGCCGGCAACGACAGGGGCAATGTGACGAAAGTTTTCCGCGTTCAGACCGACATTGGCAGTCTGGCGGTTTCCACTTACGCCGTCATCACGCCGCAGGAGCATACCGTCATGAAAACGATGAAGCCCGATGCCCGCTGAGGATCGTGGGAAATACACGATCCCAAGAAGTCCTTTCGCGTAGTTGGTTCTCACGTGTTTCGGGACTGGAGATCGGCATCCAGGTGGACCGCGAGAGATAGTGGCAATTGCTTGGTGCGATTTGGCTCGGCAGCCAGGAACGTTACTGAGGGATCTCCATGTGCGTGGTGCTGTGCAGCGGAAGACCCATCGTGCGGAACACGCTACCGCCGAGTCCAGCGGTAGCATGAACTGGTCGGCCAGGTGCTTCCGCTGCACCGTGTTGGAACACCTTGTTGGAACTACTCAACCCGGCGAAGTACCTGGGCGACGGGTTTGACGGCATATTCTGCAAAATTAGCAAGGGAAAGTACGAGAGCAACTTGCCGCTCATCGACTTGTATTTTCCCGAAGCTAGCTTCGGATTTCAATTGATCGACGATTACTGGTACTGGTTCTGGAACTAGCGGTGACGAACAACACTAGGCTCCACGGAATGGCGAAGAGTAATTGCACGCTTCATCGCGCTCTGCGGGCAAGGTTCCAGGGCGACAGGACTCAAATATCACCTGATTGACAGTGCGGTTCCCGAAGATTCTCAGCGAAAGGAAATGACTATGAAACGGTTTATTGCTCTCACTGCGATTGTGCTTTTGTCAGCAGGCTTCGTCTCGGCGGGGCCGCTGGTGCCCAAAGATCTCAGATCGGATACAAAATGGTTCGGCCATGTTGATTTCGAGGCTGTCCGTTCCCTGAAGCTCCTACAGGACTTCAAGGATAAGTGCCCCGTCTACCAGAAGTGCCAAGCCAAGATGCAAGAACTGGCGAAGAAGCTGGGAATGAACCCAATGGAAGACGTGCTGGGGGCCACGCTCTATTCCAACCGCTATGGCGGGCACGTCGGCGTTTGTTTGGTCTACGTCAAGAAACTTGACCAGCAGAAGATGGTGAGCCTACTGAAAGAAAAGCACCCGGATTACAAGACGAGCGAGTATGGGAGCCGCACCCTGTATTTGTGGACAGTCAAGCACCATGGGAAAAAGACCGACCTGACCGGCACATTTGCCAATGACAAACTCATTGTCATCGGCGACATTGATGAGCAAGTTAAGGCTGCTCTGGACGTACTGGATGGCAGGATACCGGGGCTTGCCATGGATGCCCCGATCCTCAAAGGCATTCCCACGAAAGCTCTGTTCGCTTCACGAGGCATCAATGTTCCTGAGGATTACCGCAAGACGACCAAGTGTCCCGTGATGCACAACTGCAAGGCTGCGACTGCCGTTTGGACGGAAAAAGGTGGCCAGATTACGGGCAGATACGAATTCGCAACTGATTCCGAGGAGACAGCGAAGAACTTCAAGGCCATCGTGGACGGACTCAAGGCGATGGGAGAACTTCAATGCGGCAACATCCCCGCCGCTAAGAAGGTCATGGACGGGCTCAAATGCAGTGCCAAGGGAGACTCGTTTACGGCCACGTTCACAACATCAACGGTTGACGCCGAATCGGCAGTCAAGGCCGTGATGGAGCAGAAGAAGGTGTGCCCGCTGTGCAAGATGAAGCACGGCCCGCAGGAAAAGTGTGAGGCTATTAAGAAATAACGTAAACGTGGCATTGCCCTGAAAGACTGAAAGACCGCTCCGATCACCGGCTAGGTCCACACTCATCAAGACCGCGTGCGACCTATCGAACTAAGGCATTACAAAATGACGAACTCGGACTTGACGTTTCATCGCAAAAAACTCTTGGCTCTGCGGGCACGCCTTCTGGGTGACATGACCCAGATGGAAGATGATTCGTTGAAGGACCATGCCAAGACCATCAGCATACCGACCGACAGGGGGGAGGTTGGGACTGACAATGCCGATCAGGAACTCACGCTTACTCTGCTCGGAAGCGACGAAGACATCCTCGACCAAATTGAAGCAGCACTCCAACGGATCGAAGACGGCCGCTATGGCCGGTGCGAGGAGTGCGGTAAACAAATCCCCAAGACCCGCCTGGACGCCATCCCTTATGCGGCAGACTGCGAGCGATGTGCGTCACAAGAGGAGGAAGGCTGCAGGCCGTGAGGCACGTACTGATCGTACCCCGCCTCAAAGTTTACCCTGGAAAATTCGCCCATGTTGAGGACGTTGGTGGTTACCTTAGTTGTTCCCACAGCCGTGATCGTAGTGGCCATGGTGGGCCTGCACACGGAAAAACACCCGGACCACAAGACCAGCGCAAACGGTAGATCATCCAAGGAGCGAATCATGAGCAAGCGACTGAAACTCAGCGAATACTTTGAGAAGACCCAAGGCATTGGCGTCCTGGCAACGACCGATGCGGCCGGGCAAGTGAATCAGGCGATCTACAGCCGACCGCACTTCCCGGACAATGATGACGACGACGAAAGCTGAGCACCACTGCTGCGAGAAGATGTGTGCAATGACCTGTTGTCCGTGTCATCTCGACATCAAGAAGCTGAAGCCGTTGGTGAGAAACCCGAAGTTCATCTGCAAGGCATGCGGCCGGGTGGCGGTCGAAAAAAAGCATCTGTGTGATCCGGTAACTCTTGGCTGATACGTCTGCGGGTGGCCCAAGCCCTGAGCGGATTGCCCCAGGAAGCCCCGCTGCCACTCGGGTTAATGGCAATCAACCAGGGCAAGCGTAGAATCTGGATGCAACCGCTGTGAATAGCCCTGTTGCCGGCTTGGGTCTTCCGACCAGTCTGCTTGGTGTGCGGGAATAGGCCGGGAAGATCATCATATCCTCCGCGTCAAAGAGCGAGCGGATGGGGGGTGGACGCTTCCTGGTGGCCGTGATCACCCGCTGGACAGCCTCGGCTGAGACATTCTCGGCCTGCGGTGCCTCTTTGCGGACTGGGGTGATGCGCACTTCTCAGCCTGCTTGAGGTGAGGATCTTCCTTGAGACTGCGGCCGACGGTAGTGGTACCCAGATGGAGTCCGACTCGGCAGAGCACTTGGCCAGTTCATGGAGGCTCGTTGTTGTGGACGCAGTCATCGCGAATCGGGATTTCCACAAGAATTCGCGTGCCACCTCCAAGTGTGCTGTCGATGGTGGCTTGCCCGCCCAATACCTTGGCTCGCTCCCGGATACCTGCCAGTCCATGCCGGCCACTGTCTGCCTTGACCGGCTCAAAGCCGATGCCCCAATCCTGAATCAAGATGCACAGGCGCGGGCCTTCCTGGACCAATTCCACGCGGACTTTTTCACTTCGGCTGTGGCGGTATGCATTTGTCAAGGCTTCTTGGACGATCCGGAAAGCGGCACGTTCAATCAAAGGTGGAAAACTGCTGCACCGAAGCCGTTGATGATAGTCGATCCGCGGCCCTCCTCGCTCCTCGCTCTCCCGCACGAGATGTCCTACTGCTGCTGCGAGACCGAGTTCGTCGAGGATCGCGGGTCGCAGGCCGTTGATTAGAGTGCGAGTCTCCCCGATCGCATCTCGAACCAGCTTCAAACCCGTCTCGAAAGCCTTTGTGGCTACCGGAGAGTTGCCCGTGGCCAGTCCGCGGAACGTGTCCAAATAGCATAGCGCGCCTGTAAGTTGCTGAGCCAGACCGTCGTGGATGTCATAGGCGATCGCTCGTCGCTGTCGCTCCTGTAAATCGAGTAGCTCGCTCAGCAGCTTATGCTGCGTCTGCCATGCCGCTCGGGCGTGAGTGTGTTCCTTGTGAAGTGCCTCTAACGCTGCAGTTCGCTTCCGTAGGGTTTCCAACTCGCAAATAAGCTGTTCGCGCGTTTTCTCTTGGTATGTCATCTCGTGCCACACGTAAGGTCGGTCTGCAACGGCATTTCGAGGAAACCCACCAGGTGTCTTGTAGCTTCCGGGAATCTCAGCTTGCCCAGAGCCGAAAGCTCGATCTGGCGAGCCCGTTCCCTGGTAACGCCAAACATTTTGCCAAGATCCTGGAAGGTATGGATGCAGCCGCCGGCAAACCCATAGTGGAGGCGGACAATCGTGCGTTCGCGATAATCCAGTCTTTGCAGGACTTCCGCGATCCGGGATTTCAACAGATCCTGGTTCGCGCTGTGGAGCGGATCATCTTCGCGGTGATCCTGCAACAGTTCGCCGAGGTAGTTATCTTGCCGTCCACCGATCGGCTGGTCCAGTGACAACGGTGCACGGCCCATTGTGATGGTGAGGCGGGCGTCGCCCACCGACAGTCCCGCAGCTTCCGCCGTTTCCTCGACGCTCGGCTGAGAACCCCGGGCTTGAAAGAGGTGTGCGGCGACGGTCTGGACCTTGGCCAGCCGGCTGCCCATGCCTACCGGAAGGCGAATGATACGGCTTTGGTCGGCGATTGCTCGGGTGATTGATTGGCGAATCCACCAGGTGGCGTAGGTGGAAAACCTGCATCCGCGGGCATGCTCAAACCGATCGACTGCGCGCATCAAACCAGCGTTACCCTCCTGGATCAGATCCAGGAAGCTCAGACCGCAGTTGCGGTAGCGTTTGGCGACGGAAACGGCCAGTCGCAGGTTTGCGGTTGACAAATCGGACCGCGCGGCTTCGTATTCCTGTTGCGCCTGAGCAATTTGGCGAAGTCGGCGACGAAGTGAGGAAGGGGTGTCCAGCGCGGTTTGCATCAACTGAGCCAGTTCCTTTTGAATCTCAGCCACACAGCCACATTTGCACGGGTCGGCCTGCGTCTTGCTCAGTTCCTTGCTGAGGTTGTCGAATCGTCGCGAAATCTGCCTGACAGCCTCCAGGATCGGCAGTAAGTGTTGCCTGCGGATTGTTATCCCTTCCAAAAGGCGAATTGCCTTGGTGCGTCGCGCAATCAGCCGCCGCAATGCCAACCGGCGACCGTGAACCGGTTGTCCCTTCTCAATGGTAAGGGCAAAGTCTGTTTGATTCTCTGCCAGTAAGCCCTGGAGCGCAGATACGGCACGTTTCAAGTATTCCAGGATGCGGCACCTTTCGCTCGCCCCAAGCCTCGGCAGCTCGACGACGTGATCGAGTCGAGTGGTTCCTCGGCAAACCGGATGCAACAACGTCACGATCGCCTGCAACCCCTGACCCGTAGCCAGGATTCCGCGATAGACCCGCTTTCGGCTCTCGTCGATGCGTTTGGCCAGGGCGATCTCCTCACGTTGAGTCAACAAGGGAATCCGGCTAATCTCGATTAGGTAGAGCCGAGGTGTTTCCGGTAAGTTCTCAATAAGCCCGTGATTTTGGATATACGTGTTTAGCGTACAGGGAGTGGCGATGGACACGCGCGAAGCAACCGTTGATGCCGGGCGAGAGAGAATGATACGATGCCATCGCGATAGGCTATGTCTCCTGGATCGCGTGCCGCATCAGCTCGGGCAAGGCGAGAATTTCATGCAGGCCACGGATGCGATTCTGAAGATACCGCCAGAAAGATACGCCCAACTTCCGGCAGGTCTTCTTCAGGCTGATAAAAGTATCGCGGCAGCGGCGGCCCAATTCGCTCCGCGTGCCGGCGCTGATCTTCCGCTTCTTCGCCCATTCCCGAATGTCGCTCTCCGAGAGATTGTTGTGCAGCGGAATCTCTGGGCGATCCAGCACCAACAAGAGATCATCCCGCTTCTCGTGAATCCGCCGCAGGGCCTCGTTCAGTTCCACAAAGCCGGTCCGCCGTCGAAAGAGCCGGTCGAAGTCCCTCGCCAAGGCCGCCTTCCGCCGCAACGTCGGCGCTTCGCGGTAGGCCCGCAGACGCTGGTAATACTTCCACACGTCGTCGCGGACGCCATCGATCACCGCTTGTTCCCGCAGGCTCAGCGGGACCAGTTTGCGGATCGACCGTTCGGCGTGCAGCCAACACAACCCGTGCAGCAAACCCAAAATCTTGAACTGCCCGGCGTCGTCGCTCACCAGCGGCTGGCCGACGTACAGCCCGTAGTGCATCAGCGTGCCGACCAGTGCCGCCTCGGTGACGATCCGCCGCGATTCGTCGCCATGGACTCCCCAAGCCGTCAGTTGCCGGTCCCAAGCCTGGTCGCCGGAAATGATCCGCATTCCCTTCCGCGCCGCGCCGGCCAGCCGCGCCCGCAATGCCAGGGAAAGTCCTTGAGATTCCGCGTACAGCAGGGCATCTTCGCCCCACACGTATTCCTCATGCGGCGCCCGCAGCAACTTCAAGAAGTTCACCCGGCTCTTGCTCTGGGTGGTGGTGAACGAGGCAAACAACGGGTTGGCGATCACCGTGGTGTAGGCGTTTTTTCCCAAGTGCCGCGCGGACGTGTCGTCGGCCTGAAAATAGCGCGATACCTCCCGCGCCGCCGGCAACAGGGCGTCCTTTTCCGCGTGGAACTGGTCGTGACCTTCCGTCAACAGGCGGTTGATCTGGCCGGTCGAGATGTCGATGCCCAGCTCCAGCAACTCCTCGTGGATCAATGGCTGCGTGACGCCGTTTTGATGGTGCTGATAGAGCACGTAGCTGCGGAGTCCCGCCCCAAAATGTCCTTGGACGTGTGGCGGCAGCGGGGCCGTGCGGCGGGTGCCGTCGGGGAACAGGTAGCGCAGCCGCCGGTAGCAGACATTATGGGCGGCGATCTTCAAGTCCTGGACCACGAAGTCCTCGTAACCGTTCTGCGGTGTGCCAGCGGGCAATTCCTCCAGCGGCAGGGGGACGGTTTCATGGATGATCAACGCACCCGTCTTCTGGCGTTTGGCCGAACCCGGCCGTTTGCCGCGTCGCTGCTTTTTATGCTTCGGATCGGGATGCGGCGCGTTGAGCGTGCTTGCTCGAATCGTCGGTCGCGGCGGCAACCCCTTCGATCGAGCGATCTCATCGCGCAACGCCCGAATCTCTGCCCGCTGCTCCTCAATTACTCGCAGCAAACGGTCCACCAGTGGCGTCCGTTCTTCCGCCGGCACCTCGATTCCAGCAACCTTGATCGGCTCAGATCCATCCATGCCTCACAAGAAACACCCAAACCACCCTCCAAGTAAAGACCACTTTTACGGGGTTATTGAGAACTTACTGTTTCCGTGTCCCGCTTAATCATGGCTGTTTCCTCGCCTTCACGATCTCGACCGAGCCCCACACGTGTTCGACGGCGGCGTCTTCGATGACAAGACCGGCGGCGTCCACCGCCATCCTGCCGCCACTTACTACCTAGCGAAATGCGGCGAATGCGCCGAGAGTGCGGTCATGGCGGGGGTGTCCAGCGCGATGCAATCGGCATCGACCACCTTCGGCGTGTGCTGTGCGCCAGGCTGGGTGAGCAGTTCGCTGCGCAGGATCCGCACTTCGGATGGAGCCTCGATTCCAATCTTTACCCAGCCTTTCGCTATGCCCAGAATCGTGACGCGGATGTCCGACCGGATGCAGATGGTCTGGTCTACTTTCCTCGTGAGCACTAGCATGGCATACTCCAACGGTTATTGTTGTCCGACATGATGGCAACTCCTTGCGAGAGGTGCCTTCCACTGTTTTGCACTGAAAAGCAAGGAGAACCTCCGGGTGGTGCCGGTACCTGGTCCGACGTGCGGTTTCCCTGAGCACCACTCCGGAGGTCTCCACGGCGACAAATGCCGGTTCGCGATTCACGCTGCGGTGAGTCGCTGGATCATCGGATTCATCCACGAAACACGACGAAATGGCTGCCTTCGGCGCTACGCACCAGGAGCAGCACTCCGTTGGCCACCGACTTCTCGTCCAGGGCCTTCGCCAGATCGTCCACCGTTTTCACGGGCATGCGATGGGCTTCGACGATGACGGAACCCGCATGAAGCCCACACCGTTCCGCCAGGCTGTCGGAGCGGACCTTGGTAATGACAACGCCCTGCTCGGCCTGGATTTCCAACTTCTTGGCCAGGTCGGATGTCAGCGGTTGCACATCCAGTCCCAGCTTCTCCAGACGCGAGTCTGGGCGATGATCGTCCTCCGCATCGGCGGCGGCCGTCTTCGGATCCGCCGACTGTTCCATCGGGGCGACGTTGAGCGTGCTTCGCTTGCCGCCGCGGACGATGGCCAGCGACTGCTGACGGCCGATGGCCGCTTGTTCGACGATGCCTTGCAGTTCCTGCGGCGTGGAAACCGCCTTTCCGGCGAATTCGACGATCACGTCGCCCGCCTTCAAGCCCGCCTTGGCGGCCGGGCTATCGGGAGTCACACCGGCCACCAACACGCCCTCGCGAGCCTTCAAACCGAACTGCCGGGCCAACTCGTCGGTGAGCGGCTGGATCATGATGCCCAGGCGAGCACGATGTACCAAGCCACCCTTGGTGAGCTGGTTGGCGACCCATTTGGCCGAGTTGATGGGTATGGAGAAGCCGATCCCCTCATTGCCGCCGCCGTTGGAAGCGATGGCCGTGTTGATCCCGATCACCTCGCCATCCAGGTTCACCAGCGGGCCACCGCTGTTACCCGGGTTGATGGCGGCATCCGTCTGGATGAAACTCCCGCGCTCGGTCAGTCCGATCCCGCGGCCTTTGGCACTGATGATCCCGGCCGTGACCGTTCCTTCCAGGCCGAAAGGATGTCCCAGCGCAATCACCCAGTCGCCCACCTCGGCGGCGTCACTGTCGCCGAGCGTGGCGGCCTGCAGGTGTTTGGCGCCTTCGATCCGCAGCACGGCCAGGTCGGTCTTGGGGTCGGTCGCAACATGTGTCGCCCGGAACTCGCGGCCATCATACAGCCGGACGGTGATCTCACCGCCACCTTCGACTACGTGATTGTTGGTGAGGATTACGCCCGACGAATCAATGATCAAGCCGCTTCCCATGCCGCCCGGTGAGTGCCGGGGCTGTCGGGGCATCTGCTTGAAGAACTTCCCCAGGTCTGGCATGCCGGGGAAACGCTCGCCGAATCCTTCCTCCAGTGATCCTTCGTCATCCTGCGGAGCACGGCCGTCAAACTTGACGGGCAACGCGCCCTCATTCTTGATCATGACCACCGTGGGCTGCACCTCCTTCGCGGCATCGCGAAATGCAGCCGACATGGCTTTGGCCATGCCAGTCGCAGGGTTCTTCGCCCCTTTTCCCGGAGCAACCCCCGCATTGGAGAGCGATGCCGCCACCATGGCCACCACAAGCAAAGGGGCCACCGTGGCCGTCAACAACACCCTTCGCCAACGAAGACTCTGACTAAAACTCATAGTTCGTTCCTTTGTTTCGATTGTGCCGCAGTCATCGGCCAGGCCCAACCCGGCGCGATGTTCAGCCGCGTGACAAAGACTCTTTCATCGCCATTGCCGCCGGTGTTTGCCCGGCCGCGTTGCGGCAGCCATAACGCATAAGGCGTGCCAATCTGCCATCCCTGAACGCAAACGACTATAATGAACGTAGTAACGGCCCAAAGTCATCCCGAGGCGGGACCCTAAGAGTCGACGCGGCTCGGCGGGCGGCGCGCCCCGGAATTCCCCGGTGGGGCAATTTGCCCCAATCCGAGTTGGGCATTCGAGTACCTGCTGGCGAGATTTCATACCATGCGACTTACGGCAAAGCTCATCACCATTTTCATGCTCGGGAACGTCGTTCTGGCGGCCATCTATGGATACTTGGCCGTCCAGCGCGAGGTGCGACTGTTCGAGCAAAACGCCGCGGAAGAAGCCCAACGCCTGGGCCTTGCCTTGGACGAGGTCCTGGCCGAAACGTGGCTTCGCAGCGGTTTCGAAGGGATGCTCGATGTTGTCCGCAAGGCGAGCCATGAGGGTCTGCAGCAGACGCGTATTCGCTGGGTAGACTTCGATTCACAGCCCGGTGATCCGTTCTCACCGGCGGTTCCCGCGGAGCAGTTGACGAGGGTGGCCATAGAGCAGCACCTCGTGTTGTACGCTTCCGATGTCAAGGGATCGCCCACCCTGCGGATCTACTGGCCGGTACACCTGAAGCCCGAGCGAAAAGGCGGGCTGGAGTTCTCGCGAACGTTGGCCGAGCTCGACGAGCACAAAGCCGATACCATGCGCCGGATGGTGTTGCTGATCGGAGGCATGGTGCTGTTGAGCGGCCTCCTTGCCGCGGTGCTGGGAGTGCACATGGTCGGCAGGCCGTTACGAGAGCTCATCGAAAAGACGCGACGCATGGCCGGCGGTGACCTACAGGGGCCCATCGATCTGCGGTCGCACGATGAGCTGGCAGAACTGGCCGATAGTCTCAACGGCATGTGCGCACAGTTGGCCGCTTCGCAGAAAAAGATCCAGGAAGAGGCGGCGGCCCGGGTTGCGACCATGGAACAACTGCGACACGCCGACCGGTTGAAGACGGTCGGCCGTTTGGCCGGAGGGATCGCTCACGAGTTGGGCACGCCGTTGAATGTTGTCTCCGGCCGGGCCGGGCTGATCGAGTCGGGAAAACTATCACCCGACGAGATCAACCAGAGTGCGGCGGCCATCCGGTCGGAAGCCAACAAAATGACGCGAATCATCCGACAGTTGCTGGATTTTGCCCGCCGCAACGCCCCCCACAAGGCGGCTATCGATCTACGGGCCCTGATTCGCCAGACCGTCGACTTGCTGGGTTCGCTGGCGACCGCGCGAAACGTGAGCCTGGACTTCGTCATCTCCGACGCGCCGCCGCTGGTCGCGGCCGATGCGGGCCAGATCCAACAGGTGCTAACAAATCTGATCGTCAATGCGATTCAAGCCCTGCCCGATGGTGGACCGGTCGAAATTACGATTGGCCGCCGGATGGCTCGGGCGGTGGAGGCAACGGCTGGTGGAGTGCAGAGTTATTGCGTCATTGAAGTCAAGGACCAAGGCGTCGGCATCACAGCCGAAGACCGGCCGCACCTGTTCGAGCCCTTCTTCACCACGAAGAAGGTCGGGGAAGGCACCGGCCTGGGACTTTCCATTGCCTATGGAATCGTTCAAGAGCATGGCGGCTGGATCGACGTGGTCAGCCGTCCGGGGGAGGGAAGCTGCTTTACCGTTTTTCTGCCGGCGGAGGACCAATCGTGAAACCGCGAATCCTGGTCGTTGACGATGAACAAGGGATGTGCGAACTGATCGAGACCGATCTACGACTCCGCGACTTCGCTTCCGCCTGGTTCACGTCGGCCCAGCCGGCTTTCGACGAGCTCTGCCGGTCGGACTTCGACGCCGTGCTGACGGACCTCAAGATGCCCGACATGGATGGCATCGAGTTCTGCACGCGCGTCGTGGCCAACCGGCCCGACATTCCGGTGGTCGTGATGACGGCCTTTGGGAACCTGGAAACGGCGGTCGCGGCGATCCGCGCCGGGGCCTACGATTTCGTGACCAAGCCCATTGAGATGGAGATCCTGGCGCTGATCCTCAACCGCGCCGTGCAGCACCACCACCTTCAGCGGCAAATCAAATCGCTCAGCGAAGCCGTCCAGCAGACCTCACAGTTCGAAGAGATGCTCGGCGAAAGCCCGGTGATGCAGAAGGTCTTTGATCAACTGACGCGGATTGCCGATTCCGAATCTTCGGTCTTGATCCTGGGTGAGAGCGGGGTTGGCAAGGAGCTAGTCGCCCGAGCACTTCACCGGCGGAGCCGCCGCCACGACAAACCCTTTGTGGCCGTCAATTGCGCCGCGCTGCCCGACACTCTGCTGGACAGCGAACTTTTCGGGCACGTCAAAGGAGCCTTCACCGACGCCCGCGCGGACCGCAAAGGTTTGTTCGTCCAGGCCCAAGGCGGGACACTCCTCTTGGACGAAATTGGCGAGATGCCCCTGTCGACGCAACCGAAACTCCTGCGGGCGTTGGAGGAAAATCGGGTTCGACCGGTCGGGAGTGAAGGGGAAGTGGCGTTCGACGTGCGAATCGTGGCCGCGACCAACCACGATCTGGAGACCGCGGTCGAAGAAGGCCGCTTCCGCAAGGATCTCTTCTTCCGCGTCAACGTCATTCAGTTGGAGCTGCCGCCCCTTCGCTCCCGCGGTTCCGATATCCTGCTTCTGGCCCAGCGCTTCCTCGATGCCTTCGCCTCGCGATCTGGAAAGCAGGTCGTCGGCCTGTCGGAGGCGGTCGCCGAAAAACTACTCGCTTACTCCTGGCCGGGCAATGTGCGAGAACTGCGCAACAGTATCGAACGGGCGGTCGCCCTGACCAGACACGATCGGCTGACCGTCGAAGATTTGCCGGAGAAAATCCGTGCCTACCGGCGATCGCAGTTGCTGATCGATGGCGGTGATCCCAGCGAGCTGGCGCCGCTGGAGGAAATCGAGCGACGGTACATCCTGCACGTACTCCAGAGCGTGGCGGGGAATCGGACCTTGGCCGCCCGGACTCTGGGCCTCGACCGAAAAACACTGTATCGCAAGCTGCGGCAGTACGGTTTGCCGACCGACAGCGGTGAGTGAGCCGTAGACAGGTTTTTGCCGACTGGTGGTTTGGTGACCTACTACGTGTTGTTTGTGATGAGGGTGGCGACCCGCTCAGTACATTTTGCCGGCTGCACCGTCAATCCGATGGCCGATTGATGAAGCACGTTGCCAGAAACCTCACCGACGGCTGCGATGGATTCCTGGGAGGCATTCGCTACCTGCTGATGGACCGCGACGACAAGTCTTGCCAGGATTTCCGGGACCTCGTGGAGCACGAAGTGGTCGATCCAGTACGTCTGCCGCCGCGATCCCCGAACCGACCCTTGATGTATCCGAAGACCAGGAGGGCTAGCAAGGTGACGATCACCGAAACGATAAGGGCCGAATGGATCGACCGAAGGAAAAAGTAGGGGGCCAGGGGAATCATCCCGCCTGCAATGTAAGATCCGGCGATGGTCAATGCACTGCGGCTGGCCCGTTTGGGATCAGGTTCTTCAAGCCCCAACTCAAACTTCATCATGAAATCGACCCATCGTTTCCGTTCGCTTCGGATCGCCGTGACCACCGTACCCACAGTCGCCTCGTCCAGGCCGTAAGAACGAAAGACGTGGGCCACTTCTTCGGCCTCCCGTTCCGGTATCTCGATAGTCTATCGCCGGTCGCTGCGGTTCTTTCGCTGGCGGCTTCCGCTGCCGCCGTTGCAACTGACCCTGTACCAGATCGCGATTGCCTGCGGCGACCTACTGGTGGCTGCCGTCATCTTGTACACCCTACTGCCACCCGGGGATGGCGGCTACGCGCGGGTATTGGGGGTCTTCATGCTGGCGATGGTGGCGGCCGTGCTGAGCCATGTTCCCGGCGGCTATGGCGTTTTCGACGTGCTGATCGTCGGATTCCTGCAGAAGGAGCACGGGCCGGCGGTGGTGGCGGCACTGCTGGTGTTCCGGGTGATCTACGACTGGCTGCCGCTGCTGATCGCCGCGGCAATGTTGGGCCGGAACGAATGGAGTTCAATAGCGACCCAAAGAACGCCAGTTGCTAAAATATTTAGGCAACGACCATCCGAAGCACTGCCAGGAAAGGGGAAAAGGCCACGGAACGGGATTGCGCGCTAACAAATAACCGGATCTGGTGCTTGCTGTCCGTCGTATTCCTATGACGGGCTTCACCTCGGTGAGACTCGCCCTGACGTCGTTCAACGAGACTTCAACTCAGCCGTTTTCCAGCATCCATTGCACCGCGGCGCGGTTCAGTTCACTGGCAGTCTTCAGGGCCAGTTTGTCCTTGATTTTCTGGCGGTGTGATTCCACCGTGTTGACGCTGCGATGCAGACGCAGCGCGATTTGGGAAGTGGTGAGCCCCTGGCCGATGAGCCGAAAGATTTCCAACTCGCGGTCCGAAAGGGAGTCCATCCCCGATGCCTTATGACGTTTGCCCTTGCCGACCGTACTGCCCAGCAATTGCTCGGCCGTCTCTTCGCAGAGGAATATCTTGCCGTCGCGAACGCGGCGAATGGCCTCGACGATCTGGCTGCCGGCGTGCCGCTTGTTGATGTAACCCAGGGCGCCCGCGTTTAGCGCGCGCTGGGCGTAAATCGCGTCGGGATACATCGACCAGACAAGAATGCCGATCGACTCATCGCGGGCTTTTATCCGCTCGACGAGGTCCAACCCGTTGCCGGTTTCCAATTGGATGTCCACGACAACCACATCGGGGCGGTCTGCCTCAAGGAGTTTCACCGCCTGGTCGGTGTTGGCCGCTTCGCCGCAGACCTCCAGGTCGGGCTGGGAGGCAATGCGAACGGCCAGCCCGTCGCGCACGGCGGGATGGTCATCCACGATCAAGATTTTGGTTGCCATCGGCTTCATCTCCGATCACTTTTCGAGTTTCGTATTTTCGGGGGGGGGGGGGGGCACGGCCAGCCGGCATAC
>Ga0302320_10004560_pt1 | contig 31438 bp, 23 predicted proteins | sample Bog_T0_3_FD_202130 | JGI IMG/M metagenome (GOLD analysis project Ga0302320, IMG submission 202130) | Peat permafrost microbial communities from Stordalen Mire near Abisko, Sweden - Bog_T0_3 | ecosystem: Environmental > Terrestrial > Soil > Wetlands > Peat | place: Sweden: Abisko, Stordalen Mire... | reverse complement strand
CGCCGCCCGAGGGGATCAGGCCCACGCCAGCTTCCACCAATCCCACGTAGGTCTCGGCCGCGGCGCGCACACGGGCGGTGTGCAGGCACATCTCCGTCCCGCCCCCCAGCGTCATTCCGAAAGGAGCGGCCACCACAGGCTTACTCGAATACTTCAAAGCCATGTTGGCATTTTGGAAAGCGCGGACGGCAAGATTGACCTCGTCCCAATCGCCCTCCTGAATTGCGGCCAGAACCAGCATCAGGTTGGCCCCCACGCAGAAGTTCGGCCCTTGATTGCCAATGACCATCGCATCGAAACCATCACCCAGCGCCTTCAGGCCCGCGTGCACCATCTGCACGGTGTCACCGCCGATGGTATTCATCTTGGAATGAAATTCCAGGCACAGCACTCCGTCGCCCAGATCGAGCAGGCTCGCCCCGGCGTTTCGCTTTACCTCTTTCTTGCGCGCTTTCAGGGCGGGAAGCAGGATGACTCCCGGCCGCTCCGGAATCGGGCGATAGCCGCCGGATGCCGCATCAAAATGCGTCGTGATTCCGTCTTCTTGAACGTAAAAGGATTTGCCTGAGGCAGCACGTAATTTTTCCACCAGCGGCGGAATCGGGCGATTTTCCTGGACCCAATTCTCAACGACGCGCTCAACTCCCCAGGCGTTCCACAACTCAAATGGGCCCATTTCCCAGCCGAAACCCCACTTCATCGCGTTGTCGATGGAGACAATGTCATCAGCGATTTCAGGAACACGCATGGCCGCGTAATGAAAGGCGTCAGAAAATAGTTTTCGGTAGAACGATCCTGCGCGGTCAGGCGCCTGGAATAGAAGTTTGACGCGCTCGCGCAGGTCGTCCACATTTCGCGCCATTTCCAGGGAGGGAAAATCTGCGCGCTGGCGGGCTCGATACTCAAACGTGGTGAGATCAAGCGTCAGGATTTCGCTCTCATCGGCGCTTTTCCCTTTTACTTTTTTGTAAAAGCCCTGCCCTGTTTTGTCGCCCAGCAAACCGCGCTCCAGCATCTGCTCAACAAAGCCGGGGAGCTGGAAGAGGTCGCGGCGCTCATCCTGGGGGAGGGACTCGCGCAGGTTTTTCACCACGTGCGCCAGCACATCCAGTCCGACGATGTCGAGGGTCCGGAACGTCGCCGACTTTGGCATACCCAGCACTGGCCCCGTGAGGGTATCGACCTCTTCAATGGAATACCCGTCCTCCTGCATGATGCGGAGCACTGCCAGCGTGACGAAAATTCCAATCCGATTGCCAATGAAGTTGGGCGTGTCCTTGGCCACCACGATGCCTTTACCCAACACCTTGTCACCGAAGTGCGAAATTGTTTCGACCACGACTGGGAGCGTTTCTAATAGGGGAATGATCTCCAGCAGATGGAGGTAGCGAGGCGGATTGAAAAAGTGCGCCCCAAGGAAATGTTGGCGAAATTCTTCACTGAATCCCGCGCTTAACGATGAAATGGAAATACCCGAAGTGTTTGAGCTGACAATGGCGCCCGGGGAGCGGTGGGCCTGGACCTTTTCCAGGAGTGTACGCTTGACGGCAAGGTCCTCCATCACCGCCTCGATGATCCAATCGCAATCCTTTAGTTTTGAAAGGTTGTCTTCAAGGTTGCCCGGAGTAATCAGTCGCGCGGCTTCCGGCACGAAGAATGCAGCCGGGCGAGACTTGAGCGCAGCGTCCATTCCTGCGCGGGCGAGGCAGTTGCGAACCTGGGGCGCATCAAGGCACAGCCCTTTGGCTTGCTCGTCGGCGGTTAATTGTTTGGGAACGATATCCAGCAACAGGCAGGGAACGGAAGCATTGGCAAATTGGGCGGCAAGGCGCGCGCCCATTGTTCCCGCCCCCAAAACGGCCACCTTGCGGATGTCGCGCATGTATTGCCCCCCAATGTGGTGAGAGCGCGCTTACTTCGAATTAATCTTGGGAAAGTTCCTGGGAATAATCCCCACGCCTTCTTTCACGGTGATGATCTGATTGATGGGCAGATTGGCGAGCTTATCCACGACTCCACTGGGCCACGTGATCTCCAGAGACTCCACAGACTTTCGCTGCCCAAGGCCGAACGCGATGCGTGGGTCTTGCGCGGACATATAACTCATGCCGCCCTCTGCCTGGCGATATTCGACAAAACCTTCCGTGGTAAGTTTCAACGCGGCGCCGCGGCCATCGCGGTTGGATTTCACTCCCACCAGCATCACTTCCAGCCAATTATTGGCATTCCCGCCGTCGTTCCGAAGCAATTGAGGGAAATCGTTGCTATTGGAAATGGCAATATCCTGGTCACCGTCGTTATCGTAATCGGCCACCGCCAGGCCGCGTCCCACCGTGGGCTTCATGAAGTCGGGCCCCAGCTGGTCTGAGACCTTCTCAAATTTGCCGCCACCGAGATTTCGTGACATCAGCTTGGGCTCTTTCCAGGTAATCTCTGCGTGGTACAGGCTGATGTTGTCAAGCATGGCGCCATTGGCCTGAAAGATGTCGATCCACCCGTCGTTGTCATAGTCAAACATTTTGGCACTGACGCCGCTCAACTGCACGGCGTGGGTCGCCAAACCGGAACTGTAGGTGACATCGTCGAAGGAATCGTCGTGGTTATTGTGGTAAAGCCGGTTCAATTCCATGGCCAGGTGAGTGACATAGATGTCCAGCCATCCGTCGCCATCCACATCGGCAGCATCAATCCCCATGCCCGCTTCATACCGTCCATCATCGCTGGCAGCCACTCCGGAGATAAACGAGACGTCGCGGAAGGTGCCATCGTGATTATTGAGGAAGAGAAAGTTCGGCCAGGTGTCATTGGCAATCACAATGTCAGGCCAGCCGTCATTATTCATGTCCGCAAGAACCACGCCCATTCCTTTTGCTTCCGGCTTGCCGACTCCTGAGGCATCGCTGACGTCGGTGAAAGTGCCGTCGTGGTTGTTGTGATAAAGCTTGATCTGCTCTCCCCGATAATTATCCGGATGGCAATAGGCGCGGTAGCCCGGCTTGTGTTCGCCGCACCAGAGGTTGGTCTGTGGAGTCCACTTAATGTAGTTGCAAATGACCAGGTCGAGATATCCATCCTTGTCATAGTCAAACCATCCCGCGCTGGTTGACCAGTTTCCGTCGTCCCCCACTCCGGCCCTGGCGGTCACATCGGTAAAGGTTCCGTTGCCATTATTGTGGTAGAGGATGGCGCGGCCATACCCGGTCACTAACATGTCCGGGTATCCATCATTGTCAAAATCACCCACGGCCACACCCTGGCCATAAAGGCCTTCGGCGCCAACGCCGGCCTTCTCCGTTACGTCGGTAAAAGTTCCATCGCCATTGTTGTGGTAGAGGGTTGAGCGCAGCGGGCGCGAGGGCTTGAACCAATCTGTGCCCGCCGACTGGACGAAGTAGAGGTCCATTAATCCGTCCTGGTCATAATCGATCCATCCCACGCCGTTGCCCATGGTCTCAAGATAGTTCTTTCCCTCGGTCATGGTGGCTTCGTGCTGGAAAGTGATTCCCGCCGCTTCGCGCACATCGGTGAAGTGGACAGGAATGGCCTTTGTGGGCGTGGCAGAGGATTGCACGCGCGAAGGACTCCACAGCGCCGCGGTTCCCACCACGATGCCGGCGGTTAAAAGTCCTATTGCCATCCACTCCAACGAACCCAGGCGCCTGTTGTGTGTTTGTTCTCTCAATTGTTTTCCTCAATATCCCCAATGACTATAGCGCGAGACCCCCGCCAAGCTCAATGGCTCTCACAAGCTGCGGGTGCAGAAAGTCAGCACGAAGTTGGCGATTTATCTCGTCGGCGCCGAGGTATGGCGGCCGGGGCGGGAGATGCCGAGCTTGGCCATACGGGACTGAAGGGTCGTCCTCTTCATGCCCAGCCGCGCCGCCGCACCGGTGGAGCCGGCGATGACCCAATTGGTCTCACCCAGCGTGCGCAAAATGTGCTCCCGTTCGGCCGCTTCCAGAGTAACTGGCGATGGGGCGGGCGCGTCACCGGAAAGGCGGTCCTGTGGCAAGGGCACGTGCAGAGCCGGTCCGCGCGAGAGAATGACGGCGCGTTCGATCAGATTTTCCAGCTCACGCACGTTGCCCGGCCAATGATACCGCGTAAGCGCTTCCATCTCCTCCGCGGGAATGGTCTCAATGCGACGGTCCATGCGGCGCGCGTGCTTTTGGGCAAAATACCGGACCAGCAGGGGAATATCCTCGGCGCGGTCTCGCAGGGGCGGAACGGTGATGGGAAAGACGTTCAGCCGGTAATAGAGATCGCTGCGGAACAGGCGGTCCTCCACCATCTGCGTCAAGTCGCGGTTGGTTGCGGCGACGACGCGCACATCCACGTTCATGGTGCGGGTGCCTCCCAGTCGTTCAAACTCCTTTTCCTGGAGGACGCGCAACAGTTTGGGTTGGAGCTCCAGGGGGATGTCGCCCACTTCGTCCAGGAACAGCGTGCCGTGATGGGCGAGCTCGAATCGCCCCATCTTTTGCGCAATTGCTCCGGTGAAGGCGCCCCTTTCATGGCCGAAAAGCTCGCTTTCCAGCAGGCCAGTGGGAATGGCGGCGCAATTTACTTTTACGAACGTGCGCTCGCGGCGCGGGCTCAGGTTGTGAATGGCACGGGCAATCACTTCTTTCCCCGTTCCCGTCTCGCCCAGGATCAGTACACTGGAATCGGTTGAAGCAACGGTCTCCGCCTGGCTTAGCACTCGCTTGAGCGCGGGACTTTCGCCCACGATCTCCTCAAACGTGTATTCGGTTCGGATCTCCTCTTCCAGATAGAGTTTTTCGTCCGCCAGCTTGTTCTTGAGTTCGGCGATTTCGCGGTAGGCGAGGGCGTTCTCAATGGCAATTGCCACCTGGTTGGCCACGCGCATCAGCAGGTCAACATCCTCCTGATTGAAAGCGCCGGGGCGGAGGCTGGAAAGGCTCAGCGTGCCGAGCGTTCGGTTGGCGGTGATCAGCGGCACGATGCATCCGGAGCGCAGCCCCTCGGCAATGAAAAGGCGGCTGACGGTGGCTTTATATTCATCGAGGTCGGCGCCGGAAATAATCAAGGGTTTGCGTGTGCGGACCACCTCGCCGGAAGGCGTGCCCTCAAGGGGAAAGACCATCTCTTCGTGCAGAAGCCCTTTGCTTTGGGGGAAGTCGAGCGCTTGCAGGCGAACCTGTTGCGCTTCCGGTTCATAGAGTCCCAGGCTGGCGTAATCATGGTTCATCACCCGCCGCAGGCAGGCGGAGATGGAGGAGAGCAATTGGTGCAGGTCAAGCGTGGAGACCAGCGCGTTGTTGACTTCCAGCAGCAGGCGCAAGCGGTCCCGCTCCCGCGCCAACTCCTGCTGGTAGAGCTGGGCGTTCTGCGAGTTCAGTGCGTTATCCACGGCCACCGCCACCTGGGCGGCGACCTGCTGAAGGAATTCAAGATCGGCGGCGTCGTAGGCGCTGGCCTGGACGGAGCCAAATCCCAGTGCCCCCACTCGCCTTTGCGCCGTCGTCAATGGGAGCACGCAGAGCGACTGCACGCCGTCCTCGCAAAGCAACTTGCTGACAATCGGAAAGCGCTCATCCTGCTCCAGGTGCGAGATCACCAGGGGTTGCTGATTTTCCCAAACCATCTGGCGAACATTTTCCGCCATGGGGAGTTCCAGCCCGGGTTGAATTTTGGTGGGCAGCGAGCTTTCCAGCACGTGGATCCGCACAACATTGCGCGCCGGGTCGGGAAGCGTGAGGCAGATGAAATCGAAAGTCACCAGCCGATGCAGCAAGGCCGCGAGGGAGCGAAAGAGCTCGGGCAGGTCGCGGTCCGATGCGATGGATTCAGATACCTGAAGGAGCGCGCGGTACCGCTCCACAGTCTCGTGATTCGACGGATCAGGATAGCTGGCACTTGCCATGGTCTGAGCTTAGCACCCTTGCCCGTCGAGGCTCAAGGCACGTTGCTTGGGGCTGCCGCCAGAATAGAAACCAACAGCGAGGGTAATTCATCCAACCAAAGGTGAGGGTTTTGGCTCAATGGTCCGAAGTCCCTTTTTGGTGCCGAAACAAAGATTGGGTTAGCATCAGGATTTGGTTGTTGAAGTTTGCAACACCGCTGGACGTGGATTGTCGTCAATCAATGTTAGGGCGGTGAAATGGCAAATAAGTGGGCAGGAAAGGCAGCTTGGCTTGAGGAAATCTTCCGCTGCCTCGTATGTAATTGATTTTAAATCAATTTGATGGCCGATTGAGGGCCGCCCGCCCCTTTGATGGCGACGGTTGTTTATTAAAACAGGATGGACCTTAATTTGCTGTGTAAGAAATAGTGATGACCGCATTGGACATCGTCTTCAAACCGGTCCCCGTGCTGACCCGAAAGGGCCGGGAGCTGGTGGTTCGCCCGTTTGAGGGCGGAGATTTTGAAGCGCTCGTCCGCATGTACAAAGCCTTTGAGCCCAAACGGGTTGCCCAGGGCATTCCGCCACCGGACGTCCCCCGCATCGCCCACTGGCTTGACCGGCTTACGCAAAAATCCCAGGCGCTGCTCGCCTGGAAGGACACGGCGGTGGTCGCGCACACGATTCTCTGCCCCATGCCATCCGATGCCGTGGAGTTCACCATCTTCGTCCATCAGGACTATCGCGAGGAAGGTTTGGGCACCGTGCTGAGCCGGCACACCCTGGCGTGGGCAGCGCAAATGGGCTTCAACCAAGCCTACCTGACCACGGAAATATCCAACTTCCGTGCGTTGCGCCTTTTCCGCAAATTGGGATTCCAAATTACCAGCAGCTACGGTGACGAAGTTGAAATGAAGCTCGACCCCTTGTCCTTCGAGGGTGAGCGCAACCAGGCGGCTTGATTTTCCTTTTTCCATTTTGAATCCAACTCGCCGAATGGGCCCACACCCGGTCGTATTCCTTGACTTCGTTCGTGGCCAACTGTACCGTTTGCTTCCCGCTCTAATTTTGTTGGAAATCAGGTGAAGCGCCGCGTGCAGAGACCGCCACAATTCGTCCGTGAATTCTTTCGACAATGGCGCGCCATGCTTTGGGCGTGCGCCCTTGCCGCCGTGGTCATTTATTTTCTTAGCGGACGCTTTACCATGGTGCGGTTTGACCAGGAACGGATCGATGTGGACGTTGAGCAGGGCATGATTCACGTCCATGGGCTTTATCATTATCAAAACTTCTCCCGCTTGCCGTCCCTGCTGACTTTGTCCACGCCATTTCCGGTGGACGCTGACCATCCTGTTCCTGAAGCACTTGCCCTGGCTGAGGCGGGCGAAGACGGGCGTGTGAAGAGGGAACTCACCCCACGTGGACGAGAGGATGAGCCGCGCGTGCGCCTGCTGTTTGCGCCGCGCGAGGGCAAGTGGATTCTTCTCGACTATTGGCAGCCCGCGCGCGTTGCCGAAGGACGGTATATTCTTACCACCACGCGCACCTGGGGAAGGCCAATCACGAGGGCTTCCTTTCGACTTCGACTGCCCCTTGGTTACGAGCTAAGGGATTCCAACTATCCGCTTACAGAAGTTTCGGGCTCACCCTCATTCATCACCTATACTTTCTCACGGACGAATTTCTATCCAGATCAGGATTGGAAGTTTTCCTGGCAGGCGGGACAATTCACCACGAATCACCACGAAGGAAGTGCGCCATGAAATCGTATCGCCAAAAACTCATCCTGCTGCTCTGGTGCCTGTTTGCTGGCGCAGTTCCGGCGTATGCCAACAATGCTCCTCAGCCAGATGGAATGTTCTCCCTGATTCTGATCTTTCCCGTGGCGATTTTGGGCTTCCGCCTGGCAGGGGCCAAACTTACAGACAAGCAGCGCAAGCGCCGCGTGATGACCGGCCTGGCCTTGGCGCTCTGCACGCTGTTGTGCATGGCGGGAACCGAAATCGCTCTGATCCCCCTTCTGCTGATAATTGGTTATGGCGTGATGCGCGGGATTCAGGCGATGAAGGGTGGGCAGGGTAAGCGGAGCGCTGCGCTGGGAGTTGCGATCATCGTCTTTACTCTCTTCGGCGTGGCGAACTACATAACTTCCACCAACTATCTGCCTGAAGGCTCGATGACGGCAGCAGGGGGCCATGCAACTTTGCAGGACATCAACGAGGCTGAACTGAAATTTAAGAGCACGGTCCTGTCTGGCGCCGCCGCGAGTGGTTCAGGCGAATTTGGAACCCTCGAGCAGCTCCACGCGGCGGGCTTGTTGACGGATGTTGATTGGGAGCATCTGCATGGGCCACATTATCGATACTTTCTGGTTTTGACCGGCAACCCGGCGGAGGACGCGAAGCACTATTTTGTTTACGCCACACCCGTTCGCTATGGCCGGCCCATCCCAACCCTCTCCTTGCTGCGGGCACTGCTGCCACGTGCGCCTTATGCGCAGCGCACTCTTGCCAGTGATGAAACCGGCGTGATCAGGGCTGCGGATTTGGGCGGCTCGCGCCCGGTGACTCGCGCGGAAGCGGAAAAGTGGCAGCAATTCTAGTGTGGTGCTCCGCGTAGTATTTGAAATCGGTATCTTGCATGGCCCTGCTTACGCCAAAGCCCCTCGCCCCCTTGGGGGAGAGGGTGGCTCGACGAGGCGTCCTCATCAGCCGAGGCGAGACGGGTGAGGGGGTCTCACTTATGGTCAACATTAAGTGGGGCACTGCACTAGTCCAGATTGCTCCACAGGCTTTTTCAACCTCGCCTCAATTCTCCAGGATTGTGAATTGGCATGGGCCTCCGCATCGCCGTCTCTTCATTACAAATTCATCTACAACAAAATTCCGGAACATCCTTCATTGATGCGGTGTCGAATAGGATGTAAGGAAAAAGCAATCGGTCGTAGGAGCGCTCCTCGGCTGGCAAATGCAGGTTCCAGGGCACAGGTTACAGGTGACAGGTTATAGCAAAAAGCCAGGCCTCATTCCGGCTCCCTGTTCCCTGTCACCCGTCACCTGTCACCCACTCCAACGGAGGTGCAGCCATGTTCGAAGATGCGCTCTTGGATTCTTCCCCCCGGCAGAAGTCCGTTCTTCGCCGCGTTCACTACCTGTTTTCCGCATTTGTAGGCACACTGCTCTTTGTTCAGGGACTGTACCTTTTGCCATTGGTGTTTGCGCCCGTGGGTTTGCGGCCGCTGATGATTGCCGCGTCGATAGTTGGAGTTCTTGCCGCCCTCTACACGCTGATGCTGAGCTACGTGTGGGTGGATGCACGGCAACAGAATATGTGCGCGTGGCCGTGGGTCGCGGTCGCGCTGCTTCTGAACCTCCCGGGCTTCCTGATCTACCTTGTCTGCTCCGCACAGAAAACCGGCGACTGGAACCGCGCCGCAATTCCCTTGGCCTATGTTGCCGAATCGATTTTTGTCGGAGTGCTGATTCTCGCTCCGCTGATCTACACTCAGGCATTGCCCAGGACGTTGCTGATAACTGAAATCCACATCGCACCGCCGCCGGGTCCGCCGCCAGCGCCACCAGCGCGATCGCACGCAAGTCCGCCGGCGCGCCACACCAGGGTGGATCCGTTCATCCAGCCGGTCATAATTCCCCCGACTATCGCACGCTACGAGGATCCGCCAGCGCCTCCACAGACTGACGGGCAGGTTGGAACCTTCATTCCGGGTATGATCCCGGGAGTGGGAGGGCCGGGAGGTATCCCCGGAGGTTTGCAAACGAACACGGGAACGCCGCCTCCACCTCCGCCCGTGCACACTGCTCCCAAGCAGCAATTAGTTCGCATGGGCGGTGACGTCATCGCGGCCCGGGCGCTTTATCAGCCGCGGCCGGTCTACCCGCAGTTGGCCATCATGGCGCACGTGCAGGGGACAGTGATGCTGCAAGCCATCGTGGGCAGGGACGGCACAGTGCAGGACTTGAAGGTCTTAAGTGGTCCCGCGCTGCTGGTTCGCGCCGCGTTGGATGCTGTCAAGACGTGGCGATATCAGCCAACCCTGCTCAATTCCGAGCCGGTGGACGTGCAGACTGAGATTGACGTGAATTTCAATTTGGGAGAGTGACGGGTGGAGCGCGGACTTGCAGAGCAGGCCCGCGCTATCGTTCTTTGGCTTACTGTCCGGCCTTGGTATGCGCAGCGTCAACTGGCGAATAAAGCGGGGCAGCGGGATGGTGGGATTTTTCGTATGCCGTAATCTTGTCTTCCACGCGAAGAGTGAGGCCGATGTCGTCCCAGCCGTTCATCAGGCACTCGCGGCGGAACGGATCGATGGTGAAGGAGTAGTACAGCCCGGTGTTGTCCGAAACGGTCTGCGACTTGAGGTCGACGGTCAATTCATAGCCTTCCGTCTCAGCGACGCGGTCGAAAATCTCGTCAATCTGGTTGTCGGTCAGGACCACGGGCAGAATGCCGTTCTTCGAGCAGTTGTTGTAGAAGATGTCAGCAAAGCTCGGCGCCAGGATGGCACGGAAGCCGTAATCAAGCAGCGCCCATGGTGCATGCTCGCGACTGGAGCCGCAGCCGAAGTTGGCGCGCGCCACCAGCACCGAAGCGCCCTGGTAACGCGGCGCGTTCAGAATGAAATCCGGGTTGGGGGTCTCACCATCGCCAAGATAGCGCCAGTCGAGAAATAGTTTGCGGCCGTAACCTTCGCGCGTAAGCCACTTGATGAACTGCTTGGGAATAATCTGGTCCGTGTCGACGTTCACGCGGTCAAGCGGGGCCACAATTCCGGTCAGGGTTGTAAATGGTTGCATGATTCCTTCCTAGGTTACAGCGGACAGGGAACAGGTTACAGTGGGGTCAACGCCTGTCCCCTGTAACCTGTAACCTGATCCCTATTCCGTTTGTCCCACATCCCACTTCCGAATATCCACAAAGTGCCCTTCAATCGCGGCAGCGGCGGCCATCATGGGGCTGACGAGATGCGTGCGGCTGCCTTTGCCCTGGCGGCCTTCGAAGTTGCGATTGGAGGTTGACGCGCTGCGCTCGCCTTCGGGCAGCACGTCTGGATTCATCGCCAGGCACATGCTGCATCCGGCGTCACGCCATTCAAAACCGGCGTCGAGAAAGATCTTGTCCAGGCCTTCTTTTTCCGCCTGAGCTTTGACCTGCATGGAACCCGGAACCACCAAGGCTTCCTTTAGCGACTTTGAGACATGCTTGCCCGCCACCACGCGCGCAGCCAGGCGAAGGTCTTCCAGTCGCGAGTTGGTGCAGGACCCAATAAATATCCTGTCCAGTGGGATATCCGTGATGCGTGTTCCCGGCTTCAGCGCCATGTATTCCAGCGCGCGCGTAACGGCCTGGCGGTCTACAGAATCCGCAAATGAGTCTGGTTCCGGAATGATCCCGGTAACGTCACCAACCATGCCTGGGTTGGTGCCCCAAGTCACTTGAGGCGCGATTTCCGCGGCGTTCAGCGTGACGGTCTTATCGTAGGTTGCGCCATTGTCAGTGGGCAATGTCTTCCAATAATTCACTGCAGCATCAAACTCTTTCCCGCGGGGAACAAACGGGCGGCCTTCCATGTAGGCAACCGTGGTCTCGTCAGGCGCCACCATGCCGGCGCGCGCTCCGCCTTCAATCGACATGTTGCAAACGGTCATGCGGCCTTCCACGGAGAGGGCGCGAATGGCCTCGCCGCCGAATTCAATCACGTGGCCGTTGCCGCCGGCGATGCCGATTTTGCCGATGATGGCGAGAATGATGTCCTTGGAGGTGACGCCGGGTCCGCGCTTGCCGTCAACCCGCACCAGCATGGTCTTTGATTTGAATTGCACCAGGCACTGCGTGGCCAGCACGTGCTCAACTTCACTGGTGCCAATGCCGAACGCGAGCGCGCCCAGCGCGCCATGCGTTGACGTGTGGCTGTCGCCGCAGACCACGGTGAGTCCGGGCTGGGTAATTCCAAGCTCCGGCCCGATGACGTGGACGATACCCTGGTTGGGGCTCTTCATGTCGAAGAAGAGGATGCCGGCCTCAGTGCAGTTCTTCGCGAGGGCTGCCATCTGTGCCGCGCCGATTTCATCCACCATGGGAAGATGACGATTCTTGGTGGGCACGGAGTGGTCCATGACGGAGAAGGTCAGGTCAGGACGGCGAACTTTGCGCCCCGCCACCTTCAGCCCGGAGAATGCCTGGGGCGATGTGGCCTCGTGCACCAGGTGCCGGTCAATGTAAATTACCGCCGGCTTGCCTGGCTCCTGGGATACCACATGAGCGTCCCAAACTTTTTCGTACAAGGTGCGTGCAGACATAATTTGTTTAACCTGTTAGGTGGAAGATTTCGATATCACCCCAAACCATCAATTATACGCCACGGGGGCGGAAGTAGTAAATCTGCGGAAGGCTTGCTGGAAAGGCACGTTACATTTCCAAGGTCCAGGTCAGGCCTTCATCCGCAACAGGACAACAAAAGCAAAATGTAAATTGTAAATGGTGAATGGTAAAGGTGATGACCATTCTCTTCTTCTGCCTAAGAGGGAACAAGAATTCTTCCGGTCAATCTCAAACCTGCAGCACGTCGCCATCGTGCGCCACCATTTGATAGAGCACTGGGCTCACGATGCGGCCGAGGAACAACCTTGAAATCAGGCCCGCCACAATGACGATGGCGAAGGGCCGTTGCGAGTCTGACCCGATGCCGTGAGAGAATGCGGCAGGCAGCAGGCCCAGGCACGCCACCAGCGCGGTCATCATAATAGGCCGCAGGCGCACCATGGAAGCCTCGAAGGTGGCGGTGGCGATATCCTGCCCTTCCAGCCGCAGTTTATTGATGTAAGACGTGTCGATGACGGCGGTCTCCACCGAGACTCCCATTAAAACCAGAAGTCCCAGGATGGAGGAGACGCTGAACGGCGTGTGCGTAATTCGCAGGGCCAATAGCGCTCCCACAGGTTCGGTCAGGATCACGCTGATCACCACGATCACCGGGAACTTAAAGTTGCCGTAAAGCGCGAAGAGAATGAGGAAGATCAGCAGAATGGTGATGGGCCCGATTACAGTCAACTGGTCGCGAGCGGCCAGGAACTCACTGTATTCCCCGCCCCATTCCAGCCGGTATCCTTCCGGCAGAGAAACAGCCTTGCGCACGGCCTTCTGGCCATCCTGCACAGCGCGTTCCAGGTCGCGGCCTTCAATGCTGTACTGCACGCCGATGTAGCGCGAATTATTTTCGCGATAGATCATGGACGCTCCGTTGCCCTCATGGATGTCCGCCAGTTGTTTGAGCGGGATTTGCTGCCCGGTGGGAGTGCCCACCAGCAGGTCGCCAATCTCTGTGGAAGTGGAGCGGTACTGCGGCTGCATGCGCACGACGAGGTCAAACAGTTTTTCACCTTGAATCACCTGCGTGGCCGCTTGGCCGCCCACGGCCGCCTGTACCACTGCTTCCAGGTCGGCAACGTTGATCCCGTAACGGGCAATCTTCTCGCGATCGGCTTCAACAATCAGGCTGGGTTGGCCGAGTTCGCGCACCACCGTCAATTCGGTAAAGCCCGGCACTTTGGCCAGGGCGTCCTTGATTTTCAGGGCGTTTGCCTGAAGGACATTTAAGTCTGCGCCGTAGACTTTTACCGCAAGCGCGCTCTTGAGTCCCGTTAATGCTTCGTCCACTGCGTCTTCGGCTGGCTGGGTAAAGTTGAAGATGATTCCGGGGTAGGATTCCAGCCTGTGGCGGACCGATTCCGTAAGTTCTTCCTTGTTGTGGATTGATCCGGATTTCCAGGTTTTGTCATCGTAAGGTCTGAGCCCCACATAGAACTCAACGTTGTAGAACCCAGTGGGGTCGGTGCCATCATCCGGGCGTCCCAACTCCGACCCAACGTCGGTGACCTGCGGATAAGACGCCAGGATTGTGCGGATCTGCGGTGCAATCTTGGCGGACTCTTCAAATGAAATGGTGTAGGGCATCGTGGCCCGCACCCACAGCGCGCCCTCATCCAGATGGGGCATGAATTCGCCGCCAATGGTGGGGATTAGCAGCAGCGTGGCGCCGAAAATGATGACCGCCACCAGCATGGTCAGCTTTGGACTCTTCAGGCACCAACGGAGTTCACTCCCGTACTCGTTCTTGATCCACTCATAGGCGCGATTGGTGTTTTCTTTCACGCCGCTCTTGAACCAATACGAAGCCAGCACCGGCACCAGCGTCAAAGTGAGAACGAGGGCGCCAATCAACGCGAACGACATGGTATCTGCCATGGGGTGGAAGAGCAGCCCGGAAGGACCATGCAGCACGTAAATGGGAAGATAGCCGGCGATGATGACTGCCACAGAGTAGAAGATGGGCCGGTCCACATCCTTGGCCGCAGCGATGATCACTTCATGAAGGTTGTATTTCTGGCCGTATCGCAAGCCCAACTCGCGGTAGATGTTCTCCATCATTACCACGGTGCCGTCAATGAGGATGCCGAAATCAATGGCTCCAATGGAGAGCAGGTTGGCGGAAATATTGTGGGCATGCAGAACAATAAAGGCGAACAGAAGCGCCAGGGGGATGGTGAGTGCCGTGATCACCGCCGCGCGGACACTGACAAGGAAGAAGATCAGCACTACCAGCACCAGGATCATGCCGCGAAACAAATTTCCCTTCACCGTATCAATGGTTAATTGCACCAGGTCGCTGCGGTCGTAATATCCATTCAGCTTGACGTCCTTGGGCAGAATCTGTTCATTCAATTCCTTGGTCTTCGCCTCGACGCCCTTCAGAACGGTCTGTGCCTGCTCGCCGCGGCGCATCATGATGACGCCTTCAACCGCATCATCGTTCCTGTTGAAACCGAATTCACCCAGGCGCGGCGCATGTCCAATGACGACGTCACCCACGTCCCTGACCCGAACGGGGGCCCCGTTATTGCTCGCCAAAACAATGTTCTCAATGTCTTTGGTGTCGCGGGCCAGGCCCAAGCCGCGCACGTAGTAGAACTGCCCACCCTGGGAATAAAAGCCGCCACCCGTATTGGCGTTATTTGCCGAAAGCGATTGAAGGACCTGGGGAATGGTGAGGTGAAAGCCATAAAGCCGCGCAGGATCCAGCAGCACCTGGTATTGCATCACGGTGCCGCCAAAGCCGGAATCATCAGCCACGCCCGGAATGGATTTGTAGGCGCGTTCCAGCACCCAATCTTCAATGGTCTTCAAATCCTGGGGCGAGCGGTCCGGGCTCTCGATCACGTAGCGATAAATCAGTCCGCTGGGACTAAACAACGGCGCGATGGTGGGCTGCACACCGGTGGGGTAGGTCACTTCACTCAGGCGCTGAAACACCTCCTGCCGCGCGAAGTAATCATCCGTGTCTTCCTGAAACGTCAGGATGACATCTGAGAGTTCGTAAAGTGAGATGGACCTGGATACTTCCAGTTTGGGCGTGCCGTTCATCTCCACTTCGGTGGGCAGCGTCACCAGTCGTTCAACTTCTTCCGCCGCGTGGCCCGGCCACTGCGTGATGATTTCCACCATGGGCGGAGATAGGTCTGGATAAGCATCCACCGGCATGCGAAGGACAGCGATCGTCCCCAGGACTGCCATCATGGCGGTCAACATCAGGACTAAAAAGCGCTGGCGCAATGCGAACTGTACGATGCGATGAATCATGGCTGAGTGTCCGGAGTTCGGGGTCCGGAATCCGGAGTCCCAAACCTTCCCTTAATGTTGGAACGAATTCTGGAATTGCAAGAACAGGCTTCCGTCAGCGATCACATTCTCACCCGTTTTGAGGCCGGTGAGGACGCGGGTTTTCCCGTCGGCGTTTTCACCAATTGTAATCTGGCGCTGGCCGAACTGGCCTGGCGTGACCTCAACGTAAACGAAGGGCTCATTTTGAGCGTCCCGCAACACGGCGGAGTCCGGCACGGTAATGGCGTCGGAAACGGCGCCAGCCTGGATGGTGGCCGTCACGTACATATCCTTCTTCAGTTTCTCGCCGGGGTTTTGCGTGATGATGCGCACCGGCAGCGTGTGCGTGGCGGGGTCGAGCGCCGTCCCGAGGTAGGAAATGCGCCCGTGAAATCCTTCGGGGTAGGCATCGGTCTGGATGCTCACCGCGTCGCCCAGGTGCACGGCGGCCATATCGCGCTCATACACATTCACCAGAACCCAAACGCTCGCCATGTTGGAGATGGTGAAGACCTGCGTGGCGCCTCCCTGGATCACCTGTCCGGGCGATACCAGTCGTTCCACCGCCTCGCCGGCGATGGGCGCAAGCACGGGAACTTCCTGCATGGCGGTGTCTTTTGATAATTGATCGGGGTGCTCAATCCCCACCACCTTCAAGGCTTGTTCAGCGGATTGCAAATCGGCCTGCGCCTGGTTTTCCGTTGATTCCGCCTGTTCCAGATCGGCCTGGGCAATGACGCGATGCTCATACAAGTCCTGTGAGCGCGCAAAACTCTTGTGCGCCAGATTCAGCGCGTCTCTCGCCTTCAGGTAGTTGGTGCGGAGCTGGGCAAAGTCCGGACTGGCCACGTAGAGCATCGGCTGGCCGGCGCGAACATTCTGCCCGGGCACCACCAGGATTCTCGCAATCGGTCCGCTGATCTGGGCAATCACGGGCGTAGTTTCAAAAAAGTTGTAAGCCACTGTTCCGGAGAGGCGCAGCTCATGGCGTAATTGGGTGGGCGCCACCGTCACCACCTGCACGTGCGACATCTGGTCCTGCGGCACGGAGAACAGGTGCGCGTGCGAGTCGTCGCTGGCGGTGGAGTTGGTGGCGGGGTTGGCCTCCGCATCACGGTGCGCGCAGGATGCCATGAGCAGCGTCATCAGCACCGCTGTGGCCGCCACCATTGCCACGGTCAACCGGCGGCCCGGGTTGTTTGGGGATCGTTTGACGAGTTCTCCTTCATCGGGTTTCTCTCTCGTCATGGTGCACCTCTTGTCATCCAACGTTCTTTTCATGGCAAATTCCTTGTGCCCACGGCCTGGCGCAATGTTTCGACTGCAACCATGTAGGTGGCCAGCGCCTGCCGGTAAGCGAGTTGGGTGGCGCGATAGCTGCGCTCGGCATCGAGAAAGTCCAGCAGGCTTGCCGCGCCCCGTTTGTAGGCGTATTCGCTGATGTCGCGGGAGTCCGACGCCTCTTTCAAGTATCCCGAGGTGTAGAGGTCCACCACCTGCGCGCTGGTTTGAACCGCCTGGTAGGCGTTGGCCACATCCGTCATCACCTGTTCGGTGGCTTCGCTGGAAGTCTCCTGCGCCTGGCCAATCACGTAATGGCTGCGCGCAATCTCACCCTGGTTGCGGTCAAAGATGGGGATTTCAATGTTCATGGTAAAGCCGGCGCTGTTGACGTCCGCCACGTGGGTGTAATCGAACGTGGTGGTGAGATTTCTTTTTCCGTTTGCCTTTTGCAGTTTGTACTGGCTCTCGGCCACGGTGATGCCTTGCTGCGCCGCCATCAGGTCCGGGCGTTGCTTCATGGCGCGAAGTTGCAAATCCTCCTGGTTCAGCCCCAGGGGAGAGTAGGCAAGCTCGCCGATGACGTCGTAATCAAGGGGCACAGCTTCGAAACCCACAAGCTGCCGCAGGCTGGCCAGCGCTTGCACCAACGCCAGTTTGGCGGCGGAGACGTCCATCTGAAATTGCAGCAACTGGAGCTTGATCTTCAGCAGATCGCCTTCGCCGATCGCCCCGGCGCGAAAACTCTCCTGGCTCAGGTCCACCGTCTTTTGGAAACTCTCGAGGTCGGTGTTGGCGAGTTGAATGTTGGCCTTCGCCAGCAGGATGCCAATGAACTGTTGCGCCACGTTGGCCGTCAAGCCGCGCTCCGTGTCGCTCACCTGGGAGCGCGTTTGGGCCGTCTGGTCGCGTGCGGCTTGGATTCGCGCCGCGCGCTTGTGCCCGCGCTCAAAGGTGTAGCTAAAGCCGACGTCAAACTCCGTCAGGTTGTCGAGCGTGGAAGAGTTCAGCTGGTTTGGGCTGAAAATTGGAACGTAGAGGTCGTCATAAGTAAAGACGGGATTGGGGCGAATGGCGGCGGTGATTTCCTCCGCCTGGCTCTGCGGAATCTGACTCTGCGCGGCCTTCAGGGCGTGGTTGTGCGCCAAAGCCAGCTGAATGGCTTGGTCAAGATCGATGCGTGAGTGCGGCGCCGCCTGCTGGGCGTTCGCCACCATGCTGGTTGCCGTCCAAGTCAGCAGAACGATGGCGGTTATCGCCCACCCCGCGTGCTGAGTCTTCGAGATTTGGTCGTTTGGTTTCATCATCACTAATCCCCTACGCTGAAGGCGTTGGAATGGAACGGTTGGCGCCCCCCGCCAAAAAATCGCGAGGGTGCACAGGGATGTAAGCAGGAAGGTCTTTAAGCGATTGGAGGGGCGCGGCCATGGCTCATGGCCAGAAATTCCGAGTGGTAGATGCTGGGAGTCTTTAACCGAACCAGAGGAACCGAACTCGATGTGGGAATGATCTGCGCGACATGCGCAGGCCGGGCCGCAGCGTTCTGAACGATCTGGCACGCGGGGCAGGGAATGCTGCAATCGGAAGCGGGCAGGGATTGCGCCTGGGAGTTGTCAATTCGCAGTCCATGCCCCGGCATCGGCGATTCGCCGTGCCAGTGGAGCATAGAAACGCCCAGCAGGTGTACCTGAAGGAGGACCAACAGGCAAGAAGCAAGTGCGTGCCGGGATGGGTGAAACTGGTTACCTCGCACGGACTGCTATTGTACTGGAAATTTGGTAAAGAGGATATGCAATCCTTGTTAAGTGTCGCAACCAATCATTGTTAATGGCAGATCGAGGAGCGTCAGGATGACAATTTGGCGCTCTCCCCATTTCACATCTTTTCGGACAACTTGTCGCTTCCTGCCCGCATCTTTATCCATACCAGCTTTATAGGGTGCAGGTGCGTCCTCTATACTTGTGAGTGGTTTTTAGCTATTATGGGTAGTTGTCAAGCTTTGGCAGGCCGTTTGGGCACAATCATGGGAAAGCGAAAATAGCATAGTGCGATGCTGGGGGAAATTCCGGTTCAGGTTCTGGGTGCATGCCCTGATTGTGGGCGTGCTGCTCACCGGCCAACTGCATCTCTCCACGGCTGAATTGCTTCACCACCATGACGAAGACCCCCAGGTCTGCAAGGGCGCGCATCATGGTGGCAGCTACCTGCACGCCTCCCCGGAAATCAGCCCGATCTGCCCTCTCTGCCAGGTTGTTCGCAGTGGTTCGGTTCGCCCCTCGGTGCAATCCACACTTCCCAAGCCAGAACGGGAAGCCGCCTTTCAGCCGTTCACTCGCGAGGCCCACTGTTCTGCCGGCCTCGCGCTCTCTCTGCAAGCCCGCGGTCCTCCTCTCTCCTGAAAGCTTTGCCTCAATTTAATATGAAGCAAATTTTCATGAGCATCATGGAGGATATTCATGTTTAGCAGGCGCTTTTCATTTTTATTTCTAGTTCTATCTCTCGGCATCACCACACTCCCCGCTGGCTTGCTTGTTGCCAGTTCCGGGGGATCGGGCCTTATTTCAGGCACGGTGAAAGACCAGTCAGGCGCGGTCATTCCCGGCGCGACCGTGACCATTCACAATCCCGTAAGCGGCTATGAGCGCACAGCTTCCACCGACGCCTCAGGCAACTTCAGCTTTACCAACATCCCCTTTAACCCCTATCACCTCTCGGTAACCGACGCGGGATTCAACCCGTATTCGCAGGATGTCGGGCTCAGCTCCGCCGTGCCGGTAAACCTCAACATTGTTCTGGAACTCGCAGGCGCAAAGACCACGGTGACGGTGACGAGCGAAGCTTCCGACTTGATCGAAGTCGATCCCACCAGCCACACGGATGTTGACCGCTCCCTGATTGAAAAGCTGCCGTTGGAGAGCCAGTCTTCCGGCCTCAGTTCGCTGGTGACGCTTTCGACGCCGGGAATCACCGCCGATTCCAACGGACTCTTTCATGGACTTGGCGACCACGCATCCAATTCCTTCAACGTTGATGGCCAGCCGATTACCGACCAGCAGAGCAAAGTATTTTCCAACCAGCTTCCGGAAGACGCCGTGCAGTCACTCGAGGTCATTGATGGCGCGCCCCCGGCGGAATATGGAGGCAAGACCAGCGTGGTCATCGTGGCCACCACTCGTTCCGCCCTGGGGCAGAACGAGCCGCACGGACAGGTGACCACTTCCTACGGCACCTTTGGCACCGCAAACGCCGGTTTCAATTTCGGCATTGGCGGACCCAAGTGGGGGAACTTCATCTCCGCCAACGGCCTGAACACCAGCCGCTTTCTCGACGGGCCGGAATTTGACGTTATGCACGACCGCGGGAACGAAGAGAATCTGTTCGACCGCGTCGACTTCAAGCCTTCGGACAAGGACAGCGTGAACGTGAATTTCCAATTCACGCGCTCCTGGTTCCAGACGCCCAATTCCTACGACGCTCAGAACGCCACGGCGTGGTCAGGCTTGGTGGTCGACAATGGCGGATTGGGTCCCGACGGCAATCTTGTGGGCTCCACCGACCAGCGCTCGCAGATCAAGACGGTTGATGTTGCCCCCACGTGGACGCGCCTGCTCAACACCAGCACAGTCCTGACTGTTGGCGGCTGGCTGCGCCGCGATGGGTACAATTACGACCCCAGCAATGATCCCTTTGCCGATCTGCAACCGGACCTGCAACTCCAATCCATCGGGCAGAATCGCAGTTTGACCAACACCGGCGTGCGGGCCGAGGCTTCTTATGTGAAGGGTGTCAACAACGTCAAGGCGGGAGTGGTGTTTCAGCACACCTTTCTGACGGAAGATGACCGCTTCGGCGTGGTCGACCCCACCTTGAACGCGCCGTGCTTGAATGAGGATGGCAGCGCGTATACGAGGCCCGGGCTGACCGATCCGGCAAACTGCGGTGAGGCGCTTCAGCCCAATCCGGCTTTTATTCCCATCTTCGGCTGCTATGACCTCACGCGGACGGCCTCGCTTCCGGCCTCGGACAATTGTCCGAACACGACCAGCGGCTATTACGGCTACAACGTCCACTCCGACATCAAGGAACTGGCGCTGTTCGCTCAGGACTCCATCACGTACAAGAACTGGAACTTCAATCTGGGTTTGCGCGGCGACCTCTACAACGGCATCTCTATCGCGCGTGCCGCGGAGCCACGTTTGGGCGGCGCATACAACATCAAGAAGACCAACACTGTGATTCGCGTGTCGTATGCCCGCACCATGGAAACGCCGTTTAACGAAAACCTGATTCTGGCCAGCAATGGTTGCAACGACGCGGTGATCAACGCGATCATGGCGTCAACCATCAGCCCGTGCAACAGCACCACGCCGCTCAGCCCCGGCACGCGCAATGAAATTCACGCCGGCCTTCAACAGGGCTTTGGCAAATACCTGGTGGTGGATGGCGAATACATCTGGAAATACACGGACCGGGCGTTTGACTTCAGCGTTCTGGGCAACTCACCCATCACCTTTCCCATTGAGTGGTCGAAGTCGAAGATTCCCGGGTTCGCTCTTCGCGCCAGCGTGCCCAATACGCATGGCTTCACAGCTTATGTGGTGATGTCCAGCGTGGCCGCGCGCTTCTTTGAGCCGCAGGTGAGCGGCATCGGCGCCACCCCGGTGGGCAGCGAAGTGTTTCGCATCGATCACGACGAAGTTTTTAATGAAACCACGCACTTGCAATATCAGCCTTTCAAACGTGGACCCTGGGTGGGCTTCAACTGGCGCTACGATAGCGGATTGGTGGCCGGCCCAGTGCCCTGCGCTGGCGGCAATTGCGCCAATGGGCCAAATGGCAGCGATTCCATGGTGGATGTCTCAGGGCTTACGCCGGACCAGCAGTTCCAGGCCGGACTCTCCTGTGGCGGAGTCTTTGCCACACCCACTTCTCCGATCAGTTCCAATGACCTCTGCCCGGCAAGCGCGTATGCCTCAAAGTTCCTGAAGATTCCCGCGGCAGGCATGGAGAATGATGATCACAACCCGCCGCGCATCGCCTCGCGCAACCTCTTTGATCTTTCGATCGGCGATGACAACGTTTTCAACGGCGACAAAAACAAGTGGAGCGTTCGCCTTTCAGCCATCAACCTGACGAATAAAGAGGCGCTCTACAACTTCCTTTCAACCTTTAGCGGAACCCATTACGTAACCCCGCGATCCCTGACCGCGGAGGTGGGCTTCCACTTCTAAACTCGCGCGGCAAACCGGAAATGGAATTTCCGTTCAAACCGCATTTTTTGAACCGTGAATTTATAGGCCTTTAGGGGGCCCTTTTTTGAAGTAACGCGAAAAGAGCTATGCGAGGGTGGTGACTGACGGGTCGCCGGGCGCAAAAATCGCGTTTTGCTCAAGTCAAATTGTCCCGCGAATTTCAAGGATTCGGGACAGGGGACAATTGAGAATTACGAATTAAGAATTACGAATTAAGAATTCTGCGTCCCAATGTCCGCTCTGGTTCCTAGGTCCTAGGTCCTAATTCTTGATTCTTAATTCTTAATTCGTATTTCGTAGTTCGCATTTCCGCCCCCCAACCCCTGCCTTTGATCAACCTGCTGATCAACAGTATCGAATTGATCGTCCACCAACCGTGGATCACCTTGACAATCAACAACCCGCGATCAACGATCCCAATTGGTGGCAGCGGCGGCACCGATACTTCCTGTAACCACCCCCCTTCGCTCGCGCTCAGCCCCTCCTGAATCAGGAGGGGAGCCCGCGTGGGTTCCGGCTCCCCTCCTCGGACGAGGAGGGGCGGCGCTCTGGCGCCGGGGGTGGTGCTGAACCAGAAGCGGTGCTGAACCGGAAGTGGTGCTGAACCGGAAGTGGTGCTGACCCAGAAGTGGTGCTGAACCGGAAGTGGTGCTGAACCGGAAGTGGTGCGAAACCGGAAGTGGTGCGAAACCGGAAGTGGTGCTGAACCGGAAGTGGTGCTGAACCGGAAGCGGTGCGAAACCGGAAGGCGGGAAGCTCCCGCGGCGTTCTCCGAACGCCGTTCGGCGGTCTGAGACCGCCGCTACAATCCCCAGGCCCGATGGTCTCGGCAACTGGCGCGTAAAATCCATGGCAGACACCTTACCCATCGTCCCCCCCACCGCTGCCGACGCGGCAGGCCCGCTGCCCAAGCCGGCGTTTCACGACGCAAAGCACCATCTGAAGATCTACCAGGGCGATTGCCTTCAGATTCTGGCCGCCATCCCCGCCGATTGTGTTGACCTGATCTTTGCCGACCCGCCCTATTTTCTCTCCAATGACGGAATCACCTGCCACGCGGGCAAAATGGTCTCCGTCAACAAGGGCAAGTGGGATAAGTCGCAGGGGCCCGACCTTGACCATCGGTTCAACCGCGCCTGGCTGGCCGCCTGCCAGCGCGTGCTGAAGCCCAACGGCAGCATCTGGGTGAGCGGCACCAGCCACGTGATCCACTCCGTGGGTTTTGCCATGCAGCAACTGGGCTTCAAGCTCTTGAATGACATTTCCTGGATCAAGCCCAACCCCCCGCCCAACCTTTCCTGCCGCTACTTCACCCACGCCACGGAGACGCTGATCTGGGCGGCAAAGAATAAGAAGAGCAAGCACACGTTTAACTACAAGCTGATGCGCGAGATCAACGGCGGCAAGCAGATGAAGAGCGTGTGGACGCTGGGCGCGCCCGGTCGCGAGGAAAAACGCTTCGGCAAGCACCCCACGCAAAAGCCGTTGGCTCTGCTTGAAAGGATTGTGCAGGCGGCATCGAATGCGGGCGACGTGGTGCTTGACCCGTTTATGGGAGGCGGAACGACGGCGGTGGCAGCGGCTCGATTGCGACGCGCCACAGTGGGCATTGAATTTGACGCCGAATATGCGTGGCTAGCCGCCCGCCGCGTGATGGCGGAACTCCTGGCCGTGGTTGTGGTGGCCGAGTCTCACGCGCCTAGTCTTGACGTGGGGCTGCTTTTTATGGATCGATCCGATCCGGAGACTTTTTCGCTGTCAATGGCCCCGCTCACCAAACTCGTGCAACGCGAATGCCGGTTCTACTTCATCGGCCTCACGCGCCGCGAAGTCATCTTCACCATCCAGGCCGTTTCCCTCGACGAAGCCTGGCAAGCGTTCCGCAATTGCCCCAAATCCTCCGAGACAATCTTCTCCGTCATCAAAACTGAAACAGAGATTTATTTAGCGCAGTAGTTACGGTCACGGACTGCTTCATAGCCGCGCATTTCCAAGAGGCAGGGTAACATTAAAACCGTGGACGGTGCGCTTGAGTTCATGCACAATGTGCGAATTGGGACGGAGTCTCGAACAACTTTAAGGGAGGGAAATCGTGATTGTAAAGCTGCTGCTTGTTGCGGAAGTCGAAGTCTCCGACGACACCTTGGACCCAGAGGATGCGGCACTGCGCCGAATAGAATCTCTCGACCTAAGCTTACACGGCATAGACCTTTGGCAACCTGCGATTGGACCGACCATAGAAGAGGCGGGATGCAAACACGTGGAAGTTTACTACTAGAGGCAGCAAAAATTGCCCTTGCAAGACCTCCTAATGCCTTGACCCACCTTGCGTCCGTTTCTGAGCCCTATACAGTATTCACCGCAGTCCTAATTCCTCAAAGCCGATCTTCTCCGTCATCAAAACTGAAACAGAGATTTATTTGGCACAGTAAGCCGTGATCTAATACCGGCATGAACCTTCAAATGCCTGAATATCTTGCCGCTGGCTACAAAAGCCCATCCCAAAAGTCGCGCGTAGTGTCGGAGGCATGGGGGAAAGAAAACCTATACTGTGGGTGTTGTGGGGCGACGACTCTCGTAGGAACAAAAGCAAACACGAAAGTTGTCGATTTCTTTTGTGGCGAGTGCGACTCGACGTTTCAATTGAAGAGCCGTGGCAGCAAACTCGCAGGAAAGATCAACGATGCTGACTACGAACAAATGCGACAAGCAGTCATAGAAGACCGCGCGCCGAACCTATTGGCACTCCATTATTTGCCAGGTCTTTGGAAGGTGGAAAATCTATTCCTCATCCCTCGATTCGTATTCTCACTGTCGTGCATCGAAAAAAGAAAGCCCCTCAGCGACTCTGCTGAACGACACGGCTGGATTGGTTGCAATATTCTTCTCTCTGCTATTCCCCCTGACGCGCGCATTCCTTTGGTGAAAGATGGGATTGTTACGGACGAGAAAATTGTTCGCAAGCAATATGCCCGGCTGCGCCCGCTGGAAAAAATCAAACACGACGCCCGCGGCTGGACGCTGGACGTGCTCAACGTTGTGCGCGGGCTCAACCAGGAAGAATTCACGCTTCAGGACGTTTACGCCTTTACCGCGCACCTCGAATCGCTGCATCCGGCGAATCGCCACGTGCGGGACAAAATCCGGCAGCAATTACAGGTCTTGCGCGACCTGGGACTGGTGGAATTTTTAGGCCGGGGGCGGTACCGGTGCACGTAGCGGCGGGTTTACCCCGCCATCGAACGCTCGGTGAGTCGTGGGATGAATGGGTATGGTCGTGGCGATGGGTGGCGGGGTAAACCCGCCGCTACGGCCCTCTGCCTGAATGGCAAATCCTGCGAGAATACCGACAATGCAAAAGCCAAAAGCAAAGGCAAAACCAAAAGCCAAAATCAAAAGCCAAAGCAAAAGCGGCAGCTTCGCGGCCGCACTCCAAAGCGCTTCGCGCCGTGAACTGCGAATAGCCTCGAAAATGGGATTGACAAGGGCGGCATCCGGGCGTAAGATTCCTGTGGCAGCGTATGAACGGATACAGCATCAACGTGCTGCGCGCTGTCCTCGCCAGCAATGGCCTCCACCCAAGTGTGGGGATAACCAAGAGGTCCGATTAAACCTGTTTTTTTAAGAGGGGCTCCCGAAAGGGAGCCTTTCTTATTTTGGGGCTGGGTTGATCGGGCGATTGTTCAAGGTGTTAAACAAGATCACGTAGAAACCTATGGGTCTCTTTTCCGGCCGGTTGGCGCCGTATTGGGGATCGCGCACATAAGCGCTCTGGACATAAAGATTCAGGACGCCCTTCCGGGAAGAGCGGGATACGGCAAAGAAAATGTCATACTCAACCCGCCGCCCGTCTTGCTGGGTTATTTCAATGGAAAAGAAATTGCTTCTGCCCGTGTGGTAGCACTTGCGCAGAGGCAGGCATTCTATGATGCCAGGAAGCAGTTGGGAAAGTTCGAAGCGCCGAAAATCAAAAACTCGTGATTCCCTGTTATCAGAGTAGATAAGGCCGGTCTGGGGCACCTTTCCGTCTTCCATTCTGCGGGTAAAGCAATGCAAGCCAAAGATAACATTCACAATGTAGCGGCGGCCGGGCTTGTCTCGCTTCGCAGGCTGCTGGTAAACAATGGTTCTGGGATGCAGATGTGACAGGTCGTAAACCCTGCCCTGGTGATGAAAAGGCCTCCATAGAAACATCGCTTACCCTTGGACACGAACGCTTCAGACCGTAATGCTCCGCATCGGTTTAACCTTGCGGGCGGCAGAGTATCACAAAGAAAAATTCTTTGCTCCAACGCCGGCTCGGAATGGCACACGGAGTGCTCCAGCCGAACGGGTGGCCGTTCAAATTAGCAAGAATCCTCGCTTCAGGACGTTTACGCTTTTACCGCGCACCTGGAATCGCTGCACCCGGCGAATCGCCACGTGCGGGACAAAATCCGGCAGCAATTACAGGCTTTACGCGCGATCTGGGGCTGGTGGAATTCACGGGGCGGTACCGGTGCTTGTAGCGGCGGGTTTACCCCGCCATCGGACGCTCGGCGGGTTTACCCCGCCATCGGACGCTCAGTGGGTCGTGGGATAAAGGGGTATGGTCGTGGCGATGGGTCGCGGGGCAAACCCAGGCTTGTCCAAATTATGGCTAGGCTATTCCCCAATGACGTGCGGCTTCGGGGCATTTAAGGCTTGTAGCGCGGGTGTCCCCACCCGCGCTTTCGTCAGGGGGATCGGATTTCAGCAAAGGGCAGGCGCGGGTGGGGACACCCGCGCTACAAGCTGTGAACTTCAAGCGGTTGCACGTCGCGCACGATGCGCCCGGCCAATTCGTCATCGGCGACTTCGAGGTCATAGCGAACCTGCAGGTTCATCCAGAAAACCGGGGTGGTGTTGAAGTAGCGGCCCAGACGGAGGGCGGTATCGGCGGAAATGGCTCGACGCTCGTGGACAATCTCGGCGATGCGCGTGACGGGCACACGCAGGCGGAGCGCCAGCTTATTCATGCTGAGGCCGAGCGGCTGCATGAACTCCTCGCGTAAAATTTCGCCCGGATGCACGGGCTTCAATTTTCTGGCCATACTGTCCTCCTAGTGGTAGTCCGCGATTTCAACGTCGTATGCGTTGCCCCCCCGCCAGGCAAAACAGACCCGCCACTGGTCGTTGATTCGAATGCTGTACTGACCCTCGCGGTCACCGCGCAGACGCTCCAGGCGGTTGCCCGGAAGGGCGCTGAGAACTCGCAGATCGTCCGCGGCATCGAGCATGTCAAGTTTGCGCAATGCTGAACGTTCGAGAGCGCGAAACTTCCGGCTGGGCTCGCGATGAAAGAGCCGCTCCGTTTCGCCGCACCGGAAGGATTTAATCACGCTCTGAAGCCTATAACGCGTCGCGTTACATGTCAACCAGTATGGCCGCCAGCCAGGAAGTCACCACGGGGACGTGCGGCCCTCCACTGCACCCGGCGAATCGCCACGTGCAGGACAAAATTCGGCAGCAATTGCAGGTCTTGCGCGACCTGGGCCGGTGGAATTTATCGGCCAGGGGCGCGCCAGGCAGTGGCGGCATAAACTGGTAAGGTCGTGGCGATGGGTTGCGGGGTAACCCCGCCGTTACGAATGCCGCGCAGGATCGCGCGCCCAAGAACCATGCCACGGGCATCTTGCCCGTGCCAGGCTAAAGCCCGGCACTACGTCTTAAATCGGCGCATCACGTGGTGTTTGGACCGGACTCTGCATCGTCGATGGTCCGCCGTTCGGGCAGCATGCGTTGATGGAGGATGCGAGACACCCGGATTCCTCCCGATTCAATTCGATAAAATACCACATGCCGGCCATGTTCCATGCGGCGCAAGCCGGGCCGAATTTGATCGCACGGTCGGCCTGACTGGGGATTCTCTGCCAATTGCTGGCAAATGGTTTCAAGTCCATCGATGTACCGAAGGGCCTGTCGCTCACCCCACCTCTCCAGGGTATAGGCGCCAATCTCCAATAGGTCAGCTTCGGCAAGTCGAGACAACCGGAATGTAGCCACGCGCTAGCGCTTCTTTCGGGAGAGTTTAAGTGCCTGCCGGACACGGGCAAAGGAATCGCCATCGGCGACACCGCTCGCGTCACCCTCATCAATCGCCCTTTTCAGAGCGGCGAGCTTCATTTCGTACCGCAACTCGTCGCGCTCCAGGGTGCGCAGGGCGGCGCGGACAACCTCGCTGGCATTTTCGTAGCGGCCACTTTTTACCTTCGTCAACACGAAGCGGTCAAGCTCGTCGGTCAGATTCACATTGCGCGTGGGCATGGGGCGTTCCTCAAAAGAATTTCCATCTGGAAAAGAATCTTATCGTGATTGGCAAAGTTTGACAATCAGGAAATTCCGAATCCCTCATGGTTTGGCTGCCCCGCTGCATTCGGACAATCGGTATGTGCCGGACAAAATCCGGCAGCAATTACAGGTCTTGCGCGATCTGGGGCTGGTGGAATTCGTCGGACGGGTGGCACAGGCACTCCTGCCTGTGCTGTTGCGCAGAAAACGTCTGCGCGCCGCTGGCGCACAGCCAGGAGTGGCTGTGCCACGTTGGGCCGCAGTCCAAAAGCGCTTCGCGCATTGTCATCCATGTCGCAGGTCCCTGGCTCAAGCGAATCTGCGGTGAACTGTTCTGCTGCCGAGATTTAATTGTGGGCGCTACGTGGATTGAGCAGAGCGGGTGCGGCGCGGGGCTTTGGATGGCGTATTCTCGCCGCGACGCGAGGCGAGGCGCGCACGAAGTTTGCCCCCCACGCTGGCGGGCAGCGTTTCAAGCTGGTCCTGGATCAGGACGGTGCTGTGGGTCTGGTACCACGCGGCAACCTGGTCCTCAGACTTGAAATCGGGAATCTCAGCCGCGGATTTCACATAAACCAGCTTCTTGCGGATGGGCGAGCCGTTACTTTTTGCGGACGAACCTTTTTTCATTGTCATCCATGTCGCGGGCCGTGATGGGCCACGCCCGATTATGTCCCAGATAGCGAAAGATTACCAGCAGGTATCGCCCTGAATCAGTTTGACCCCAGGCTTCGTAAACTCCGCCACGGCCCCGCTTGAAGACGGGTGCGGAACCCAGCACTTCTTCCACCTCTTCCGGCGTGACCTCGTGCAGGGCAATGTGGTCTATGCGGTCAAGCGTCCACTCGACTTCGTCGATTCGCATGGGCATTCACGACGCGCCATCATACCCACCACGGGGATTGAGTGCAACAATCATCTCCCTCCCCATCGTTAACTGCCGACCTCAACAACAGAGCGCTCATGCTCCAGGACGTTTACGCCTTCACGGGGCGGTTCACGCGCCGCCCCTACGAACGTTAACTGCCATGTGCCGAACAAGATCCTCGAAGGCAGGCGTTAGGGGCTAGGGGTTGGTTGGGAGGATTTGGGATTCGAGAGCCAGGATTCAGCAGCCAGGATTCAGGATTCAGTCGAACCCCAAAAAAAGGAAACGACAGGGGTTTGGTGTTACGGATTCGGGGTTAGTTGAACCCCAAAATGCCAGCCCTCGCGGGCAACCGGCGGGCAGGTGACGCGGTGGGGCAGGGATAAAAAAGTTGTCGCCGGGCCGGCTAGCGACATTTTGTCGACGCAGCGGATCGGAGAACGATACGCCATTCCCCAACCTGGGATTTTTCCCCTCCACCCCATTTTTTGCCAATTTTTAGCTTTTTTTCGCGCACCCGCATTCATGTAATGGGAACGCCGATGGGGGTGGAGGTGTGGGGGCCATACCGTCGTCAAACACTACGCGGGACACCCCACTAGCTGGGTGACTCTCCCTGCTCCTGAAATGCTTTGGCTCGCTCCGCCATCTTTTTTGCCTTCCGGTGTTTTCCCTCCATTTGGTAGAGATTGGACATGTTGGTATAGACGATGGCCAGGGTGGGCGCGTCCGGTTTGGATTTGCGGGCCAGCAGCGCCATGGTTTCGGAAAAAGTCCGTTCCGCTTCGGGAAACTTTCCCTCTTCGGCATAGGCGACGCCAAGGTCATTCAGCGACGCCACCACCTGGTGGCTCTCTGGTCCGAAAACTTTTCTCCTGATGTTGAGGGCGCGCAAGTAGAGCAAATCCACATTGATCTCTTTGGACTTCAGAATCAGAACCCCGCCCAGATTATCCAGGCTTTGGGCTACGTCGGGGTGATCCGGCCCCAGCGCCTTCTCTCGAATTTCCAGCGCGCGCTTGTAAATTGGCTCGGCTTGGGAGAATTTCTTTTCGGAGCGATAAAGCTCCGCCAAATTGTTCAGGGCGGAGGCCACGTCCGGATGGTTCGGTCCCAGAGATTTTTCCGTGATGGCCAGCGAATGGAGATACATCGGCTCCGCCTCGGCATATCGACCCTCAAGGCTGTAGAGCGCCGCCAGATTGTTCATTGAATTTCCCACGTCGGGGTGATCGGGCCCAAAAGCCGCCTGCCGAATGGCGAGCGCCCTCTTCAACAAGGGTTCACCTTCAGCCGTTTTCCCCTCACGGACATAGAGCGCTGCCAGATTATTCAGCGCGGGGGCCAGGGCGGGATCGTCCGCCCTTAAGGTCTTTTCCTTGATGAAGAGCGCCCGCTGGTAGAGCGGTTCGGCGTCGGCAATCCGGCCCTGTTCCCAGTAAAGCGCGCCCAGATTGTCCAGCGTGCTGCCCACGTCAGGGTGCTCGGGGCCAAGAATCTTCTCACGCAGAGCGAGGCAGCGAAGGTATAGGGGCTCCGACTCATTAAACCGGCTTTGGTATTCGTACAGGGCGGCCAGGTTATTGAGAACCGTGGCCCGGGAAGCTGCCGCAGTGGCGGAATCTTCAGCCTTCTCCCAGATCTCCAGCGCCTGCCGGAAAAGGGGCTCCGCCTCTGCGTACCGGGCCTCGCGAACGTACAATTCAGCCAGGTTATTGAGCGTTGTGCCCAGCCGATGGTCAAAAGGCCCGAAAGTCTCGGCTTGCCTCCGTGCCTCCACAAATTGAGCCTCGGCTTCGGAGTAATGCTGCTGCCCGAACTCCCGCGCCGCGGAATTGATGGCGTTGGTCCAAGGACTTGCCTGCCCGAAAAACGGACATGGCAAAAAGAGTAGACAAAAAGACAACAGGGTAAGTCTGCGCATTCGGTCCTCCTGAAGACCGTTTGCTCTGAAGGGTGGCGACGCGGGGAATCGTGCGAGGTCGGGGGAGGGCAGAGGCTTGGGCGACCCCCCGTGGTCACAGGTCAGACGGCGTTAATCCGGCGCGGGCTGGATCGGTCTCCTCACCGCGCCTGTAAAATCTCAGGCAAGTTACTTGCCAGTATTTGAAGTCACTTGCCCCATGCGAATTGGATGGGAAGTGAAATGATATTTTGTCGATATCCTCGCCGAATTGCCTACTGCAT